>ENA-UOOH01003562-UOOH01003562.1-fermentation-metagenome-genome-assembly--contig:-NODE-3562-length-11697-cov-4.042433_pt1 | contig 11697 bp, 10 predicted proteins | sample MGYA00245778_ERZ724025 | MGnify/ENA primary metagenome ERZ724025 (study PRJEB28704, sample SAMN03018313) | fermentation metagenome | biome: anthropogenic terrestrial biome; feature: soil; material... | reverse complement strand
CCCAGGAGCGGCCGTTCGACCCCCAGCCCTATTAACGGAAGCCTGGCGACCCAAGATCGCTCTACGGGCCAGCCAGGGCCCTTCCCGGGCCGCTCCGGCCTCCAAAAGGTGCCCGAAGGAGCCCCGAGCGCGGCTGAAGAGGCGTCGAGGAAGCCTTCGCGAGCGATGACCGCTCAGCCTGAGTGCAGGCCGGGCTTGCGAGGCAAGGGGCCCTTCGACTCCGCTCCCGTAGCTCGCGCGTCGAGAGCTGCGCTCAGGGTGAGCGGGACCGGACCGAGTCGAAGAAGGTTTTCTCGACGCCTCGTCAACCCGAGCGCAAGGCCGAGCGCCGAGGAGGCTTCGCGAGACGGTCTCGAGCGTGCGCCCGGCGGCTTTGGCTCTTGCCAACATCTGCGCGTGCTAGCTTCCCGCTCTTCCGAGTGAGCGGAGCGCGCCATGCCTTCGAAAAGAGCCACCAAGCCTCGGCCGCGCATCGCAATCACCCTCGGTGACCCCTCGGGCATCGGGCCCGAAGTCACGGCGCGTGCGCTCGCGCGCTCGCGCGTTCGCTCGGCGCTCGTACCGGTCGTCTTCGGCGACGACCGCGTCTACGCCCGCGCATGCCGCCTTGCCGGCGTTCCTGATGGCCTCGAACGCGTCGGCTCGCCCGAGGAGGCGCGCGGCCCGGCACTCGTGCAGGTCACCGCGCTCGCGCCGAAGGATTCACGGCCGGGAAAGCCGACGCTCGAGGGCGGGCGCGCCCAGCTCGCCTACCTCGAACGTGCCGTCGAGGCGCTCGAGGCGGGCGGCTTCGACGGCCTGTGTACCGCGCCGCTCTCGAAGGCGCAGGTCAGCCGCGCCGGCATCGCGTTCTCGGGCCACACTGAGTATCTGGCCGAGCGCTTTGGTGCGCGGGTACTGATGCTCCTCGCCGGGCCCGTCCTCCGGGTCGCGGTCCACACCACGCACGTGGCGATCGCCGACGTGCCCGGGCTCCTGTCCACCGAGAGAATCCTGGAGGACTTGCGATTGCTCCATTGCGAGCTCGAGCGCGGCTTCGGCATCCGGCGGCCGCGCATTGCGGTCTGCGCGCTCAATCCACACGCCGGCGAGGGCGGGCTCTTCGGTGACGAGGAGCGACGGATCATCGCCCCGGCCATCGAGCGGGCGCGCGCCGAGCGCATCAACGCCACAGGGCCTTTCCCTGCCGACGGGCTCTTCCCTCGCGCCGCAAAGGGCGAGGTCGACGCGGTGCTCGCGATGTACCACGACCAGGGGCTCGTTCCTCTCAAGCTGATGCACTTCGACGAGGCCGTGAACGTGACCCTCGGCCTGCCGCTGCCTCGCACGAGCCCGGACCACGGCGTCGCCTACGACCTCGCGGGAAAGGGTGCTGCTCGCCCGGCGAGCATGGAGGCGGCGCTGTTACTGATTTCACGCGTGGCATCCAGGCGAGGCGGCGTTCGATTCACGAGACGACGGGTCCCCAGTCCGCGCTGACAGTGGTAAAAGGCCAACGGCAGAAACATCGCGGAGCAATCGGCCGGGCGCCGTGCGTTTCCACCGAGCGCGGCTCGGGAAAACCCGGCCAAAATCCAACTGCTCTCTCCGACACAGGCGCGTCCCGCGGCGGAGAGCGCCCTGCTTTGTCTGTGCGAGGAGCTTCATGTCCAGCACCCCTGAGCCCCACGGCTTGCTGCTCGAAAAGGAATTCATCGCCCCCAAGGTGACCCGCTACGTGATCAAGGCGCCCGAGATCGCGCGGCGCCGGCGCCCGGGGCAGTTCGTCATCCTGCGCATGCGCGAGGACGGCGAGCGCATCCCCTTGACCATCGGCGACGCCGACGCCGAGCGGGGAACCATCACCCTGGTCGCCCAGGAGGTCGGCAAGAGCACCGCCGAGATGGCGCACCTGATGCGCGTCGGCGATCGCTTCGCCGACGTGCTCGGGCCGCTCGGCATGCCCACGCACATCGAGAAGTACGGGCGCGTGCTCACCGTCGGCGGCGGCATCGGCGTCGCGCCGGTCCACCCGATAGCCCAGGGCCTGCGCCAGGCGGGCAACGAGGTGGTCGGCATCCTCGGCGCGCGCACCAAGGAGCTGATCATCATGGAGCCCGAGATGCGCCGGGCCTGCGACCGGGTCCGCATCGTCACCGACGACGGCTCCTATGGCGACAAGGGGTTTGTCACCGACGCCATCAAGGCCGAGGTCGCCGAGCACGGCAAGCCCGACCTGGTCGTGGCCATCGGGCCGCTGGTGATGATGCGCGGGGTCGCCTCGCTCACCAAGGAGCTTGGAATCCGCACGCTCGTCAGCCTCAACCCGGTGATGGTCGACGGCACCGGGATGTGCGGGGGCTGCCGGGTGACGGTCGGCGGCAAGACCCGCTTCGTCTGCGTCGACGGGCCGGAGTTCGACGCGCACGAGGTCGACTTCGACGAGCTTCTGCGGCGCCAGCGCTTCTACGTACCGCAGGAGAAGGCGAGCTACGAAGCCTTTCAGAAGGAGCACGGCCACCCGGCACACGAGTGCCGGATGGTGCGGATGGCCGAAGCGGCCCGAGAGCCGGGAGAGCAATGATGAGCGAGTCCAAGCAGGCACCCCAGAACCCTGCCATCGAATTCCCGGAGCGAGGCGAGCCGGCGCTTACGCCCAAGCAGCGCATGGCCATCCCGCGCCAGCCGATGCCCGAGCAGCCCGCGGAGGTGCGCAGCCGCAACTTCCTCGAGGTCAACCAGGGCCTGTCCGCCGAGGCGGCGCGCATGGAGGCCCTGCGCTGCATCCAGTGCAAAGACCCCAAGTGCAGGCAGGGCTGCCCGGTGGGCATCAATATCCCGGCCTTCGTCAAGAAGGTCGCCGAGGGCGATTTCGCCGAAGGGGTGCGCATCCTCAAGCGCGACAACGCCCTGCCCGCGGTCTGCGGGCGCGTCTGTCCGCAGGAGGGGCAGTGCGAGAAGGTCTGCACCCTCGGCAAGAAGGGTGAGCCGGTCGCCATCGGGCGCATCGAGCGCTTCCTCGCCGACTGGGAGCGCGAGCACGACCGCGAGCCGATAGTCGCCGGGCCCGCGACGGGCAAGAAGGTCGCCATCGTCGGCGCCGGCCCGGCCGGGCTGACCGCGGCGGCCGACCTGGTGCGCCTGGGCCACGAGGTCCATCTGTTCGAGGCGCTCCATCGCGCCGGCGGCGTGCTCGTCTACGGCATCCCGGAGTTCCGGCTCCCCAAGCGGATCGTCCACGACGAGGTGCGCCAGCTCGAGACCGCAGGGGTGCGCCTGCACACCAGCGTGGTCGTCGGCCAGACGGTCACCATGGACGAGCTGCACGAGCGCTTCGACGCCATCTTCGTGGCCACCGGCGCCGGGCTGCCCAACTTCATGGACCTGCCGGGCGAGAACCTCAACGGCGTCTACTCGGCCAACGAGTACCTCACCCGCGTCAACCTGATGCGCGCCTATGACTTCCCCCACGCCGACACCCCGGTCGCCCGCAGCCGCAGCGTCGCGGTCGTCGGCGGCGGTAACGTGGCGATGGACGCGGCGCGCACCGCCAAGCGGCTGGGCGCCGAGCACGTCTACCTCGTCTATCGGCGCACCCGCGCCGAGATGCCCGCGCGGCTCGAGGAGGTCCATCACGCCGAAGAGGAGGGGATCGAGTTTCTCTTCCTGCACAACCCGGTACGCTACGAGGGCGACGCACAGGGCCGGGTCAACAAGGCCGTCCTGCAGAAGATGGCGCTCGGTGAGCCCGACGCGAGCGGGCGCCGGCGGCCGGTGGCGACCGACGAGACGGTCGAGCTGGAGGTCGACACCGCGGTCGTGGCCATCGGCAACGGGCCCAACCCGCTGGTGCCGCGCACCACCCCGGGGCTGCGGACCAAGCGGTGGGGAAACATCCTCGCGGAGAAGGGCAGCGGCCGCACCAGCCTCAAGGCGGTCTGGGCTGGCGGCGACATCGTGCTCGGCGCGGCGACGGTCATCCTCGCGATGGGAGCCGGACGCGCCGCCGCCCGGTCGATCGACGAGTACCTGCGCACCGGCGAGTGGCCCGAGGTGACGCTGGAGGAGTAGGCGGGGTCACTGCCTCGCCTGGTCGAGCCCTTCGACGAGACCGCGCGCCGGGGCAACGGCGCGCGGCCGGACATATCGCGGCGCGCCCCTCGGTCTACGCGGTTTCGCGGGTGCCGCGCTTGCGCGCCGGCTGCGGTGGCTGCGGCGAGCGGGGCGGTTGCGGCGGCTCGGTCCGAGGCTCAGGCATCTGCGGCGGCGGTCCGAGCCGCTCGATCTCGTCGAGCATCAGCCCGTCGCGCAGGCCCCGGCGTACCACCTTGATCGAGCGCGCGCGCAGGTAGCTGCAGATCTCCTGCAAGAGCAGCGCGCCCGCCACGACGATCTCGGCGCGCCGCTCCTCTATCCCGCGGGTGACCCGGCGCTGGGCGAGGGTCATCGTCCGCAGCGTCACGCAGGCCCGATCCAGCTCACGGGCGGTAAAGCTCGAACGTAAGTGTCCCGCCTTCCGGTGGGCGCTCGGGCGCCGCCGGATGAAATTGGCGAGCGCGCCGATGGTCCCCGCGCTGCCGATGACCGCGCCGCAGCGGGGAATCTGAAGCGGGTCGAGCCTGAGGCCGAGCTCGCGGCGCACGTGCGTCCGCAGCCGGTGCTCGTCCTCGGCGAGAAGAGGGTCGCTCTTGCAGTAGACCTCGGTCAGGCGCACCGAGCCGAGGGGCAGCGAGCCCGAGAAGCCAATCTGGCCGTGGTCGACGATGCTCAACTCGGTCGAGCCACCGCCGATGTCCAAGAGCGCCACCCGGCTCCCAGGCGCCTCGAAACCAGACAGCACGCCCCGGGCGATCAGCCGCGCTTCTTGGACACCGGTGATGACTTCGACACGCAGACCGGTCGTGCGCTCGACCGCGCGGGCGAACTCCTCGCCGTTGGCCGCTTCGCGCACCGCGCTGGTGGCCACCGCGCGCACGCGCACGGCCCCGTGGCGCCGGGCGGTCTCGGCATAGCGGGCGAGCGTCTGAAGGGCCCTCTGCGAGGCGTCCTTGGACAAGGTGCCGGTGCGAAAGGCGTCTTCGCCCAGCCGCACCGGCTCGCGCTCGTCGTGCACGATGCGAAAGTCCCCGTCCTCGAAGACGCGCGCGACCTGCAGGCGAATCGCATTCGAGCCGAGGTCGATGACTCCCAGGTGCGTCCACACACTGGCCCCTTTTTCAGCACTCAGGCGCAGGGTGTTTCGACGCGTCACGGGACAACCAGTCGCCGGCCGTCTCGTCGCCGGAAAAGGAGTGGAGTGAAGCCTGGCGGCCCGGGATGGAGGCTGTGAAGGACGACCGGAGCAGGACCTACGTCTTCTCTGTCGGGAGGTGCAAAGGGCGCTTGACTCTTAGCCCACGCCCGCGCGAGCGGTCAAGAAGCCGGCCGTGCCGCCGCGCGAAGGCATGGGCAGCGGCAGGGAGTGCAAGGGCGCGAAATAGCGGTGGTTTGTGACAGCCCAACTCAGCGCCCGCGGGCCTGTGCCGGGGCTCGATATCCCGAGCGGCGAGGTCCTTGCCAGACTGGCAAATGGAGGCGGCTCAGGCAGCGGCCGAGAAGCCTCGGCGTCTTCCGAGCGCACTGCCGACGGCTTGGCCTGGGGCCTGGAGTCGGGCGTCAAAAGCCCCGGCAACCTTGGTTGGTTGGGGCTCGCCCGGACAGAAAGAGGAGCCCGCCCGCCTGCCTTCTTCAAGCGATTCAGGAAAGCTGCACCAGGCCCCAAGGCGGGGCCTGGTGGCGAACCCTAGCTAGTGGGCACTGACTTCGCCGGTCTTGGTGTCGAGGACGTAGCAGCCGTACGGCTTTCCGGCGTTGTCCCAGATCTCCTGACCTGCGCGCCCGATGACCGTGTAGAAGGCGAAGGTGGCGCCGTCGATGGGGGTGCCCGCCTCCAGGACGATTCGTGCGGTCGCCCGGTTGCCGTCACGGGCCATCAGGACATCGCGGGTCTGCAGCCAGTCGGTTCCCTCTCGCCGCTCGCCGAGGCGAATCCAGATCGGGTCGTAGCTCGTCAGGGGCCCGGTGTACTGGACGAGCAGAACCCCGCCCCCCTTGCCATCGGGCGAGAAGCTGGCCTGAACGTGAGAGGGGCCGGCGAAATCGGGCCGGGGCTCGTTGCGCTCGAAGGCGGGGCTGTTTGACCGGTTGCTCGAGCGGCTCGCCATGATCGACCTCCTGCGGAAGGCGGTGACTCTAGCATGAGCGCTCGCCGGGCATGAAACCTGGCATCCGCCCGGCAAACAATCGAATGTCACCTCTCTGACGGACCGGAATTCTCGACGACCGGAGCGTTGCGGTCCGGGCTCTCTTCGCCCTCTCGGCGGCTGGCCGATTTGGAACAGGAATCGCCGGCGAGAGGTGAAGATGTGTCGAAAAATCCTTCGAGCGATCTCCGGTCAACCCGACCCCCTTCGACAGGCACAGGCCGGGCCTCGGCCGGGAACCCGAGCGATCGGTCACAGGTCGGCAGGGGCGCATAGCAACGCGCCCGTCGACGAATCGACACGAAGGCCCGGAGCGCCAGCCTTCGTGCTTGCGGCCCGGTGGATTCGCCACGCCGGCAGAGGCCGGTCCTCCGGAATCGCGCTGCCGCGCAACGAATCTTGAGGCTCGTAGTTCGGGAGGCCGAGCTTGCGAGGCCGAAGTCGGGCCCATCGACTCCGCCTCCCTCGTTCCTCGGGAGGCTACGCTCGGGCTGAGCCGGTGGCGAGCCGAGGTCAGGGTGATTTCGCGGCAGACCTTGAGGCAAGAGCAGAGGAGCCTGCTGCCCTGGTCGGCGAGAGCAACTGGCGGTGCCTACTCCGCGGCAACACCTTTTCCGGAGGCGAGGCGATTCATCGGGCGGGCCGTGGCCCACGGCCGCGGAACGGATAGGTGCGCGATGGCCGACAAGGAACACGAGGGCGAGATGACGGTGAAGGAAGCGGGCCGCCTGGGCGGCAAGAAGGTCCAGCACGAGCGCGACCTGCGCGACCGTAAGGAGGTTCGCCACGAGGCTTACGACAAGCCCGGCCCGGCCAAGGGCGAGGCCTACGGCATCGCGGCGATAACGCAGGCGCTCGAAGGGCTCGACTTCCCGGCGACCAAGGACGACCTGCTCGAGCGCGCGGGCAACCAGACTATCGAGTACCGCAAGGGCCAACCGGTGACGCTGCGCCGCATCATCGAGGACCTCGAGGAGAGCGAGTTCCCCTCGATGGCCAACGTGGTGCACGCGGTCAGCGGCGCGCTCAAAGAGGAAGGCCTGAGCTCGGCGGCGCACGAGGAGCCGACGGCACACGCGTAGAGGGCGGCCGAGGCATCGGGCTTTGGCGCGGTCTGCCGGGCCTCACGCTCAGCCGGAGCGGCAATGGGCGCGGCGCTCGAGCCGCGAAGGGCCGGGCCTTCGGATGCGCTGCTCCGCGCCCCGGACGACTGGGCCGGGAAACGGCGGGCTATTGTGGAGATCGAACCTTCCAGAGCTTGAGCATGTCGGTCTGGAAAGGTTCGTTGCCGAGGGTCATGCCGAAGGTGATGGCAATGTCGTCGCCCGGCACGACCGCCTTGCATTCGAGCAGCTTGCGCTCGGCCTGTTCGACGACGCCGGCGACGCCGGTGACCCAGTCGCCGTAGACAGGCGTGACGCCCCAGTAGAGAGCGAGGCGGTTGAGGACCCTGGTGTGCCTCGAGAAGGCGATGACCGCTGCGCGGGGCCGATAAGCGCTCATCAGCGCGGCTGACCTTCCGGACTCGGTGTAGACCGCGATCGCCGCGAGCCCCATCTCGTCGCCGATCTCGTCGACGGCGGCCGCGACGGAGTTGGAGAAGGTGTGCTCGCGCACGTAGGGGCGCTTGTCGAGGGAGACGAGGTAGTACTCGCTGCGTTCGATCTCGTCGATGATCCGCGCCAGCGTCTGAACCGCCTTGACCGGATAGTCGCCTATCGAGGTCTCGGCCGAGAGCATCACCGCATCGGTACCGTCGAGCACGGCGTTGGCGACGTCGGAGACCTCGGCGCGGGTGGGCTGGGGGTTGTGGACCATCGAGTCGAGCATCTGCGTCGCGGTGATGGCGGGCTTGGCCCCGAGCTTCACGTCGTAAAGGAGGCGCTTCTGGATCAGCGGCACCTTCTCGTGGCCTGCCTCGACCCCGAGGTCCCCTCGGGCCACCATCGCGCCGTCGGCGGCCTCGAGCACCTCGTCGAGGAGGAGAACCGCTTCGGGCTTTTCGATCTTGGCAATGACCGGAGTGCTTCCCGCCAGCGCCTTCGCCTGGCGGAGGTCATCGGCCGAGCGCACGAACGAGAGGGCGAAGAAGTCGACCCCAAGCTCCAGCCCAAAGCGCAGGTCCTGCTCGTCCTTCTCGGTGAGAGCGGGCGTCGACAGCTTCGAGCCCGGCAGGTTCATGCCCTTCTTGTCCTTGAGCGTGCCCCCGGTGGCGACCCGGCACCGAACGTCGCCTCCCGCGATGGCCTCGACTCTCAGCTCGAGGAGGCCGTCGTCGAGCAGGATGGGGTCGCCCGGCTTCACGTCCCGCGCGAGCGGCAGGTAGGAGTGCGGAACGCGCCGCGGGGTGCCAAGCACCTGCTCGCAGGTGAGCACGACCTCAGCGCCCGGCTCGAGCGCGACCGCGCCGTTCTCCATCCTCCCGACGCGAATCTTCGGACCGCACAGGTCGAGCAGCACCGCGACGGGCCGGCCGACGCGGCGGGCCGCCTCGCGGACGTCCTCGTACATGCGCCGATGGCTCGCGTGGTCACCATGCGAGAGGTTGAGGCGGGCGACGTCCATGCCCGCTTCGATCATCTCCACCAGGCGATCGATGCCAGTGGTCGAAGGGCCGAGGGTGCAGACGATCTTGACCTTGCGCATCGCGAAGGGCCTCCTGTTTCGCGCGGGCATCGTGGCAGAAGGGTCTGCCTTCAACAAGACGGCCGCATGCCGGTCCGCTCTTTGCCGGTGGCCCACCTCTCGCGGCTCGGATATGTCTGCGCACGAGCGCGACGGAAACGGAGGCGAGACGATGGCGAAGACGCTAGGAGAGCAGCCCGCCGGCCGGGCGCGCACCCCCTCGACATCCGCGCCATCGCACCCGCGGCAGGCGGCGGCGCCCGCGCGGCCGCCGCTCCCGGCGTTCGAAACCGGTTCGGACAGCGAGCCGGAGCACCGTCGCTTCCCGCGCGCGCAGGTGGAGGTTCCCTTCCGGCTCAGCCTCGTCGACGAGGACGGCCAGCCCCGGTTCTCGGCCAGCCTGCGGTCGGTGAACCTGAGCGTCAGCGGCGCCTTCCTCGCCAGCACGTTCTTCCTGCCGGTCGGCTCACAGCTCAACGCGGCCTTCCGGCTCGATCCGGCCGGCGCGGAGATTCAAGCGCTCGTCGAGATCATCCGCGAAGAGCGGCCCGACGCGCGGACGGGCGAGGAGGGCGGCGGCGGATTCGCCGTGCGCTTCGTCGAGTTCTTCGGGCGTACCGAGGTGACCCTCGCCAGGCTCTTCGTCGGCGCGCGCCTCCACGCTTTTGCCGAAGATTACTTGCGCTCCGCCCGCGCCCGGAGCCTGCGCAGCGAGCTCGATCGCGTCGTCGACGCGCTCGCCGCCTGGGAGCTGCAGAAGGTCATTACTTCGCAGGACCTCTGGAGCCGGGACGAGTGACCGAGGGCCGTGGCCTTCGTGCCGGCCGCCGGGTGCGCGCGCGGGCTGCTTGACCTGGAGTCTGGGGCTTGCGGAGAGGCCTATTCCTTCGCGCCCGCCTGCTCGAGGAGCTTCACCACCTCGTCATGCCCGTTCTCGCGCGCGGCCTGCAGCGCGGTGGTGCCGCTGAAGTCGCGGGGCGTGACGTCGGCGCCGTTGGCGAGCATCAGCTTGACGATCTCGGTGTAGCCCATCGCCGAGGCGATCATCAGCGCGGTGCGCTTGCCGCGGATGACCCCGCCGGTGTCGCACTTCTTGTCGAGGAGCATCTTCGCGATGTCGAGCTGCTCGTGAGCCATCGCCGCGAGCAGCGGCGTGAAGCCGTCGGCGCTCTTCGCGTTGGGATCGGCCCCCTTGTCGAGCAGCAGCTTGACGAGCGCCTTCATCTCTTTCGGGCAGCGCTTGCTGTGGCCTGGACGCTGTGACCTCTGGCCGGTCATCTCCATCTCGTCGACGGCGCAGCCCTGCGAGGCGCGAAGCAGCGGGCAGTTGCCCTTCGAGTCCTGCGCGTTGAGGTCGGCACCTTTGGCGATGAGCAGCTTGGCGATCTCGAAGTTCTCGCCGTTGACCGCGTGCAAGAGCGCCGTCGACCCGTCCTTGGCCTTCACCTTGGGGTCGGCGCCCTTGGCGAGCAGCAGCTTGAGCAGTGCGTCGTTGCCGCGCGCCGCCGCGAGCAGCAGCGCGGTGCGCCCCTCGTTCTCGGCCGCGTTGACGTCGGCGCCCTTGCCGATGAGCGTCCTGGCGATCGCGGTGTTGTTGCGATCGACCGCCACCATCAGCGCGGTGACGCCGGAGCCGTCGCGCTCGTCGAGCTTGGCGCCCTTGGCGAGCAGCAGGTTGACCAGCTTGGCGTTGTTGGCCGCGGCCGCGAGCATCAAGGCGGTCGTGCCGTCGCTGCCCTTGAAGTCGACGCCCGCGCCAGCCTTGAGCGCCGCGTTCACCTTGGCCAAATCGCCGTTGCCCGCGGCTTCGAGCAGATCATCGCCGGGCGCGCCGAGGGCATTCACGGCGAGCAGCAAGGATGCAAGGACGGTCATCGACAATCGACGCATGGTTCTCACCTCGTGGCTGGGGCCTGTGGGCCCGCGCGAAAGCCTGGAAAGAGTGGCGGAAGGGGGCGCGGTTTGCAATCGAGGCCGCGGGTCGAGAGAGCCGAGGTCGGACGCGCGTGGGGCCGAGCGGCAGGCTGGTCTTACTCCGTGGGCGCTGGGAGTTTGCCCACGCTTTCGTGGCTTGAGGCGCGCGAGACCGCGTGCCATGGTCGTGCAGCGCGGCGGCCGGGGGCGCCGCGGACCAGGGACGCGGGCGCGCAATCCGGCGCTCCAGACCAGGGAGGCGCAATGGAGCAGGTTGCCGTCGAGCCGAAGAAGTCGTCAGGCGTCTTGAAGCTCGTGCTCATCATCGCAGGCGTCTGTGTCCTCCTGTGTTCGGGCTTGGCTGCGGCGATCTTCTCGGTCGCCACCGGCGCGATGAAGTCGGCCGGCTTCTACGCCGAGGCGCTTGCGCGCGTGACCAGCGACGCCGAGGTCAAGGAGCGGCTCGGGACGCCTATCGAGGACGGCTTCCTTCCGCAGGGCGAGGTCAATGCCCAGGCCGGCGGCAGCGGCATGGCGCGGATGAGCATTCCGCTCTCGGGACCGAAGGGACGGGGCGTCGCAGACGTGCGGGCGACCCGTAGCGGCGGCAAGTGGGAGATCGAGCAGCTCGTCGTGCGAATCGAAGCGAGCGGCGAGCTCATCGACGTCGCGGCCGGGCACTGAAGGGGTGCCCGTCGGGTCGTTCGGATGCCGGGTACGCAGCCGATGAGGCTCTACTCGCTCTGCTCGCCGGGCGTCCGTTCGAGCGTCTCCGGCGCCGTCTCGACCGGATCGGCTGGAGGCGGCGAGGGAGGTGGCTGATCGGCCGGCGGCGCCTCGACTTGCTCGGGTGCCGGTGCTGTCTCGAGAGAAGGAGTGGGCTGCGCGGTCTGCGACTCGGCTCGCTCCTGCTCTCCTTTGGCCGGCCGCGGGAGCG
>ENA-UOOH01003561-UOOH01003561.1-fermentation-metagenome-genome-assembly--contig:-NODE-3561-length-11697-cov-336.281051_pt1 | contig 11697 bp, 17 predicted proteins | sample MGYA00245778_ERZ724025 | MGnify/ENA primary metagenome ERZ724025 (study PRJEB28704, sample SAMN03018313) | fermentation metagenome | biome: anthropogenic terrestrial biome; feature: soil... | reverse complement strand
GGCGGCTGCAGCAGGCGGTCCGGCAGGACCTGGTCGACTGCCTCGGCATCGACCCGGGCGACATCTTGTCGACGGCGATGGGGCAATCCGGATGCGACATCTACCTCTCACCGGCGGCCCGGGCACTCTTCCCGTACGGGGTCGAGTGCAAAGCCCAGGAGACCATCTCGCTGCCGGCCTGGTGGGAACAATGCACCGCGAACGCCGAGGCGGAGGGGCTCGCCCCCCTCCTCATCCTGAAGCAGAGCCGGCGGGCGGCGCTGGCCGTGCTCCGGTGGGCGGACCTCCTCGCGCTGCTCCGGCAGGACTGCCGATGGCAGAACCTCGCCGAGGGGCTGACAGGGGGCAAATGATCATGCCCACATATGACTCAGAATACTGGAGAGAGCAGCGTCGGGTAGCGGCAGAACTCGGAGTGCCATTTGTCGAGCCGCTTTCCCCAGGCCCCGCCTCAATGGCTGAGGCGTCAGCCTCACCCCCGCCCGATGTCCGGGAAAAAATAGAGGTTCTCAAACGCGCGGAGGAGAGGGTGCGAGCACAAACTCAGCGGATGGAAGAAGAATCCAAACCTCTCCCTGCACGGAAAGGATGGCGGCAACCCCGAAAGCGGAGGGCGCGGTCATGACTCGGGTTGTCCATATCGATACCTGTGAGCAGTGCCCGTGGTCGGTCGGGTCTCGTGGCTGCCGGCACCCGAACGCCCTCTGGGACGACGAGGGGATCATCCGCATCAAAGTGTTCAATGACTTCCCTGTGATTCCGGGTTGGTGCCCGCTGGAGCAGGTCGCCCCCGACTGGCGGCCGCCGGCGAAGGAAGGGCTCGCTCCGCTCCTCGTCCTGGACAAGGATGCGGAGATCAACCTGGACCGGATCGTTGTATGGGAGGAGCAGCCATGACTGGTAACACGAAACGCTGCTCCAAGTGTGGCGAGATGAAACCCCGGGAGGCGTTTGGAATAGATAAACGGAATAGAAGTGGGTTACGCAGTGAGTGCAACGCATGTAGAAATGAATACGCCAAGAAACGCCGGAAAGACTTCCCCGAGGTAATGAAAGCGGCTGATCGAAAATACAGAACAACTCATGCAGAGAAATTGAGGGAATACCGCCGCGAAGCGTATGCCAGAGATCGCGATGCCTATCTCGAACGATCCCGGAAAAATTATCTGTGTGGCAAGTCTCCCTCGTGCAAGGTTGCGGAAAACTGGCCGGGGGTGCGAATATCCTTCATATGTGAAGTGTGCGGAACTGAATTTCGCCGCTTGAAATCTCAAGTAGATTCGCAATATAGAAACCTTGGTAGTCTCCCGAAATTCTGCTCTAAATCATGCCACAATGCATCTATGCGCCGAAATTACAAATCCCCCTACGCCCGCAAAATCGAACGCATCAAGAAGGGGGTGGGATCATGACCGTCTGCCGACTCTGTAGGGAGCGGACTGCTGTTCAGCCCCTCATCCTAACCAGGCCGGAGGGTACTGGCGGGACGGTCACCCACCTCTGCAAGACCTGTGCCAGGGCGCTGATCCCCGTGGAGGACTGGTCGACCTTCGGCCTCGGATGGGACGGGGTCACGCACGCGACCGTCGACCTCAACGGCCCGCCGCGCTACACTCGGGGCACGACCGACGGGGGGGACCTATGAAACCTCCTCGCACCCTCTCGGTCTCGGCCGCCCTCCACTCCCGGCTCTGGCTCCTCAAGATCCGGCGCAAGGCGCGGACCCTCGACGAAGTGATCGAGCAGGCCCTGGACGCCCTCGAAGAGCAGGAGGCCAACGATGGATAGGACACTCGGCCGGCAGTGTACGATCTGCAACCACCCGCAGCGGGGGGAGATCGACAAGGCCCTCGTCGCGGGCGTCGCATACCGGCGCATTGCCGCAGAGTATGGGGTCTCAGACGGCTCCCTCCGTCGGCACAAGAAAAACGGTCACATCGCGGAGCAAATCGCAAAAGTCGCTAAGAAAAAGGAGATTAGGCAAGCTAAGCAGATAGCGGCTGCCGTTGAGGAAAAGGAGCGGTACGAGGTTGCCTCGGTCGATAAACTCCTCAAGATCATCGAGGCCCTCCTCGCCGAGTGCCTAGGGATGGTCCGGGGCGCGACGGCAGGCGATGAGAACACGAAACTCCGGGCGGTCCGCGAAGCCCGGGAGACCGCCAAGCTCCTCCTGGAGGTGCAGGGCGAACTCGCCGCGAACCCCGTCATCAACATCTCGCTCGTCGAGACGCAGCTGAACGAAATCCGCGCCCTGGTCCTCGGCGACCTCTGCCCCGTGTGTCAGGCGGTGGTCGCGCAGCGGCTCAAGGACCGTAAGCAGCAGAAGGTGATAGACGCATGATTACTGCTAAAAAGGAACATATTGATGTACCGATCTCAAACCTCATCCCCTACGAGCGCAACCCGCGCAAGAACGACAAGGCCGTCAAGAAAGTCGCGGCGTCGCTCGAACAGTTCGGCCTCGTGAAAAACTCCGTGGTCGTCGACGAGAACATGGTGCTCCTCACGGGCCATACGACCCTGAAGGCGATGCAGTCGCTTGGGTGGAAGACTTGCCCTGCGGTCACGCAGGTCTTCGGTCTCACCGAAGAGGAGAAGGTCGCATACCGGATCGCTGACAACAAGCTCGGGGAGCTGGCAGAGTGGGACCTCGACCTCCTCGCCGGAGAGCTGGCGAGCCTGGACGAGGTCGGGTTTGATGCGGAGTTGACCGGGTTCGATACCGACGCCCTCGCCGAGATGTACCCCCCAGAGAAACTGGATGTGGCGGAGGATGACTACGAGCCGCCGGTCGAGATCGAGACTAGCATCCAGCGCGGCGACCTCTTCCGGCTCGGGCGGCACCGCCTGCTCTGCGGGGACTCGACGAGCGCGGAGGATGTGGGGCGGCTGATGGATGGGAAGAGGGCGGATCTCCTGCTGACTGATCCCCCATATGGGGTATCTTATGTGGGCAAGACGAAGGATGCGCTGACAATCGAGAATGATGCCCTGACAGAGGAAGGTCTCGAAGAGTTGATACGCGGGGCATTCTCCATTGCTGAGACTAATTGCCGCCCCGGCGCATACTGGTACGCAACGGTCCCGGCGGGGCCGTTGCACCTTCTCTTCGCAGACGATTGGAAAGCCAGAGGTATCCTTCGGCAGATTATGGTCTGGGTGAAGGACAGCATGGTCCTCGGCCACAGCGAGTATCACTACCAACACGAGCCGATCCTCTTTGGCTGGATGCCGGGCGAACGGTACAAAAACCCCGACCGCACTCGGACGACTGTGTGGGAATGCCCGCGCCCGAATGCCAGTCGAGAGCACCCCACCATGAAACCCGTGGCGCTATGGGCGCGGGCGATTCAGGATGGTTCGAGGGAGGCAGATCTTGTTTTCGACCCCTTCCTCGGCAGCGGCACGACCCTCGTCGCCTGCGAGCAACTCGGGCGCACCTGTTACGGCATGGAGATCAGTCCGCAGTATTGTCAAGTGATCATCGACCGGTGGGAGAGGCTCACCGGGCAGAAGGCGGAGAAGGTCGATGCCTGATCCCGCCTCTCTTATCGACGAGTGGACGGAGAATCTCCTCCGCGACCTCGACCCCGAGTATGCCCGGGAGGCCCTCTGGAGTAGGCTCGGCCTCCGCCCGCAGCCCGGCCCACAGACCGACTTCCTCGGCTCCGATGCCGACATCACTATCTACGGCGGCGCGGCCGGGGGCGGAAAGTCGTTCGGCCTCCTCCTCGCCCCGCTCCAGTGGTCGCACGTCCCCGGGTTCGGCGCCGTCATCTTCCGCCGGACCACCGTGCAGGTACGGGCCGAAGGCGGCCTCTGGGACGACAGTGCCGAGATCTACCCCGCGCTTGGCGCCACACCACGAGAACAGCAGCTCGAGTGGCGGTTCCCGTCCGGCGCCTCCGTCTCGTTCGCCCACATGGAGTACGAGCGTAACCGCCTCGATTGGCAAGGCTCGCAGATCTGTCTGATCGGGTTCGACGAGCTCACGCACTTCACCTGGCGGCAATTCTCCTACATGTTCAGCCGGAACCGGAGCACCTGCGGCGTCAGGCCCCGGATCATGGCAACGACGAACCCCGACGCTGACTCCTGGGTGACCGAGTTCATCGGATGGTGGATCGACCAGGAGACCGGGTTCCCTATCCCCGAGCGGGCCGGCGTCCTCCGCTGGTTCGTGCAGTTCGGCGACGATCTCATCTGGGGGGACTCCCGCGAGACACTCCTGGAGCGCTACCCCGACTCGCTCCCGATGTCGGTCACGTTCATCCCAGCCCGCCTCGAAGACAACCCCGCGCTGACGAGCAAGGACCCGGCATACCGGGGCAAGCTCATGGCGCTGGACCGCGTCGAGCGCGAGCGCCTCCTTAACGGCAACTGGAAGATCCGCCCGGTCGCCGGGATGTACTTCCGGCGGGAATGGTTCGAGATCGTCGACCAGGCCCCGGCCGTCGACATCGCGGTCCGGTACTGGGATTTCGCCGGGTCCCGGCGCACCGCGAAGAACAAAGATCCTGATTGGACGGTCGGCCTCCTCCTCGGCTACAAGGAGCCCTACTTTTACGTCCTCGACGTCGTCCGGCTCCAGGAGAGCCCCGGTACGGTCATGGAGACCGTGGCCGCGACCGCCGCGATGGACGGCCCCCTCACCCCGATCATCGTCGAGCAGGAGCCCGGCAGCGCCTCGCTCTACCACATCGACAACCTTGTCGACGCCCTGCCAGGGTTCGCCGTCGTCGGCCGGCCGTCGACCGGCAGCAAGATCCTGCGGGCCAAACCCATCTCCAGTGCCGCCGAGCACGGGAAGGTTGTGCTGGTCCGGGGCGAGTGGAACCGGACGTTCCTCCAGGAGCTAGAGTATTTCCCGGACGGCGCCCACGATGACCAGGTGGACGCGCTCTCCGGCGCTCATGCCTCGCTCGTGGAGTTGCTCAAGGCGCTCGGGTCGCACGAAGGCGAGGTCGTCACGTATAGCGACGAGGTAAGTATCAGCCCGGTGTAACTCCTACTATATAATACCCTACTTTTTTACAAATTTACAAATTTGTAAATTCCTACCTTTATAAGGCGTTGTAGGCCCCAGACATATGTATAGCCAAATCGGAGGCTCACGAATGTCTAGACTCGGCAAACTCCTCCTCAGCATCGTCGACGCCATCCGCGCATTTTTCAACCGCGATGCGCCGCCCGATCCTCACGCACCCCCGAGCACCTCGCCCGGCGCCGCACCCAGACCGCGTCCGATCTCTCCGGCCGTCCGCGCCTTCGTCCTCGACGGCCACACTAAGGAGATCCAGGCATCGCTCGTTGAGCAGATCGAGCAGTACGAGGCCGCCGGCGCAACCTCGTTTACCCTCCAGTATCCGGGCGGGTATTACGTGATCCGCGACGGGCAGGTCGTCGGGTCCGGGAGAGGCGAATGATTGAGGCACTCCCCCTCGATCTCCTCTACCCCGTCGCCGCGATCGCCGGGACCGCGATCCTCTCCGCCCTCGCCGGCCGGGCATGGGGTCGCCGGACCATCGCGGCCGCACACGCGACCCGTGCAGCCGTCGACGTCATCTGTGACGCGATCGAGGACGGCACCATCACCGAGGACGAGGTCCGCGAGATCGTCGCCGTCGGGACCAACTGGCTCGCGGTCGTGCAGGCGGAGCCCGAGGCATGAGCACAACCGCCGCCGAGGCGCTACCGGCAGCGCGCCGGATCTGTAATCCGGAGGCAGAGGGTTCGAGTCCCTCCGGCGGCTTTTCGGAGGGCCGGGTATGAGCAGCGCCATCGCCCCGCAGGACCTGCAGCGGTTCGCCGAGCAGGTCGTCGCGGTCCTCGATCACTACGAACTCCTGACCGAGCGGCTCGCCGTCCTGGAGGACCAACTCGGTGAGCAGGGGTGGCAGCGGCTCGGAGATAACAACCGCGACTTCAGCCGCGAAGGGCTCCGGGCGCTCTCGAAGATGGTTCGGCTCCGGTGGCTCAAGAACCCGTTGATCAAGCGGGCAGTCGCCGTCCAGTGTCTCTACGTGTGGGGGCAGGGCGCGACCCTCCGGGCAACGCACCCGACCGTCGACGCCGTCGTGCAGAAGGTCCTCACCGACCCGACCAACCGCACGGTCCTCGGCGACGTCGAGGCTCTGATGCGGCTGGAGACCGAACTCCAACTCTTCGGCAATCTGTTCTTTGTGCTCTTCACGAACCCGAGCACCGGGCACCTCAAGATCCGGACCGTCCCGTTCGACGAGATCGCCGCGATCATCGCCAACCCCGAGGACGCCCAGGACCCGTGGTACTACCTCCGCGTCTGGACCTCAACGACCTACAACCCCACGACCGGGTTCGGTGAGGTCAAGCAGCACAAAGCCTACTACCCCGACTGGCGGTACAACCCGGCCGGCGGGCACCCGTCGCACATTGCCGGTATCCCCGTCAAGGACGCCGCGATCTATCACGTCAGCGTCAACCGCCTCAACGACATGCAGTTCGGAGTCAGCGAGGTCTACGCTGCCTGTGATTGGGCGAACGCCTACAAGGTGTTCCTCGAAAAGTGGGTCACAATCACAGACGCCCTCTCGAAATTCGCGATGCAGCTCACCGGCGCGAACAAGAAGGCTGTCACTGGGGCCGTCTCCAAACTCCAGGAGATGCTCCCGAGCCTGCAACAGAACCTCGCCGAGGCCCGGGCGCAGAGCGGCGGGCAGGTCGGGGGCATCCTCGCCACGACCCCCGGCACGAAACTGGAACCGATCCGCACCTCTGGCATCACCACAAGCATGGACGACGCCCGCCGGCTCATGCTGATGGTCTGCTCGGCGACCGGGATCAACGAGCCCTACCTCACCGGAGACCCGAGCACCGGTAACCTCGCCACGGCCAAATCGATGGAGCGACCGATGGAGCTCCAGTTCACCGCCCGGCAATCCCTCTGGTCCTCGGTCCTCAGCAACATCCTCGGTTACATCATTGATATGGCGGCGATGGCCCCGTCCGGCCCGCTCCACACCGGCGCCACGATCGAGATCGACGATGACGGCGACCGGATCGTGACCCTCGGCATCGACCCGGAGACCGGGGAGCCGATGAATCGCAAAGTCGAGGTCAAGTTCCCGCCGATCCTGCAGCACGACCTCCTTGAGATGGTCGATGCTATTGTCCACGCTGGCACGCTCAAAGGGGCTCCGGTCGCCGGCACGATCCCGGTCCGGCACCTGACGAAGCTCCTCCTCGATGCGCTCGGTGACCCGAACGCGCAGGACCTCGTCGACGAGTGGTTCCCGGAGGGTGAAGACTCGCAGCCGGATGACAGCGAGGCCGCACTCGCGACGGCGATCGGGCGGCTGGAGGCATACCTCCGGGAGGTGCCGGCATGACCCCGCTCCGCGACCTCCTCGAAAGCATCACCGCCCTGACGAAGATCTGGAAGCGAGACCGGGCACTCAAACCTATCGAGACAAAACTCGCCCGGCAGATGGCGAAGGCGTTCCGGGCACACCGGACCGTCTTCATGCGGGAGTTCGAACGGGCCGGGCCGGAGATCCTCGGCGAGGCCTCCGCCCCGCCCGCGATCGAGGGTGCGCTCGAAGCCGCGTATCAGGCGACGCTCGCGGACTTCCTCCCCCCGATCGAGGAGGCTGCCGAAGCCGCCATCGCCGCCGCCGCCCGGCACCGGGTGGCGGAGTTCGGGGTCGACTTCTCGTTCGACCTCAAAAACCCCCGGGCCGTCGCCGCCATCAAAGCACAGGCGGCCGCGTCCGTCGAGGAGATCGACGCGACAACCCGGGACGACCTCACCCGTATCCTGACGCAAGGGATGGAGGAGGGTTACAGCTACCAACAGGTCGCCCGGGCGATCGCGGCGAAGTACGACGAGTACGCGATCCCGATCACCCGGCCCCGACACATCCGCAACCGGGCGGAGTTGATCGCCGTCACCGAGGCAGCGGAGGCGTACGAGACGGGTAACCGCCTGGTCGTCGACGAGATGGCGGCGGTCGGCCTGGAGATGGAAAAGTCGTGGAGCACCGTCGGCGACGATCGGGTCTCCGATGGGTGCCGGGCAAACGCGGCTGTCGGCTGGATTCCGGTCGACCAGGCGTTCCCGAGCGGGCACCAGCACGCGCCCCGGTTCCCCGGGTGCCGGTGCGCTATCCTGTACCGCAGGAGGGTAACAACATGAGTGGGGGACAGGACAGTGTGACAGAGTTCATAGCGGGCATCGTCCCGCTGATTGAGGCAAAGACTGACAGTAACGGCACGATCCCGGTCAAGATCATCGACGCCGGGTGGGGCTCGTCGGGCTACTACTCCCGCGAGGTCCTGCAGCAGGCGGCCAACGACCGGGTCTACGCGGCCGGGCTCCAGATGTATTGGAACCACCCGACCAAGACCGACGAGAAGGAGCGCCCCGAGCGGGACCTCCGCGACCTCGCCGGCGTCCTGACCGAGGACGCCCGGTGGGATGAACAGGGACCGAAGGGGCCGGGGCTCTACTCGCGGGCGAAGATCTTCTCCGCCTACCGCGACGCCGTGGCGGAGATGGGGCCGTACATCGGCCTGTCCCACTACGTATGGGGCGAGTCGAAGCAGGGCGAGGCGGAGGGCAAGAAGGGCGATATCATCACCCGGATCGCCGCCGCCCGCTCGGTCGACTTTGTGACCGTGCCCGGCCGCGGCGGCGCGATCGCGGAGGCGTTCCGGGCTGCCCGGCCCCCAGTACCGACAGACGAACAGAAAACCGAAGCAGGAAAATCCATGGTAGGAGAAAAACCCGAGAAACTCACGCTCGAATCGCTCCGCAAGGAGCACCCCGAGATTGTCGAGTCGCTCCGGAAGGAGATCGAGAACAGCGCGGCCGTCAAGGAAGCGCAGGCACAGCAGGAGAAGAAACTCAAAGAGACCGAGACGGCCCTCGAAGAGGCGAAGGCGGAGAACGCCCGCCTGAAGGAGGCCCTCCTCCTCGTCGAGGCGAAGACGTTCGTCGAAGAGAAGGTCAAGGACGCCACGATCCACGACTTCGTGAAGGCGCGGATCGTCGAGTCGCTCAGCAAGAGCCCGGTCGTCAAGGACGGCAAGATCGATGAGCAGGCATACGCTGCGAAGATCGAGGCCGCCATCAAGAGAGAGGCCGAGTATCTCGCGAATCTCGGCGTCGGTAAGGTCTCCGGGATGGGCGCGGGCGCTCCGACCGAGAAGACGCTCGAAGAGTCGGAGAAGACGCTCGAAGAGAGAATCAAGGCATTTGGAGGGATCTAAACATGGCAAAGAATGAAGTCTATTACCCCGGTGACGCGATCCCGCTCCCCGTCCCGGCAGGGACCAAGAGCGGGGATCCGGTTGTCGTCGGCACCATCGCTGGCGTGGCACAGGAGGACCGCGACGCGGCAGGAAATGCCCCCGTCCGTGTGAGGGGGGTTTTCAAGCTCTCCGTCACCGGGCACGACGGGACGAGTAACAAGGCGATCGGCAAAGGGGACAAAGTGTACTACACTGCCCCGTCGGGAGAGACGCCCGCAATCATCGATGCCAACGCGACCACAGGCAAAGAGTTCGGCGTCGCGCTCGAAGCGATCGCCGCGGGTGCGACCGATGCGGTCGTCGCAGAGATTCCGGTCGCCCTCAAGGGAGGGATCTGAACATGGCAGTAGATCTTATGACGCTGATGGAGAGCATCAGCGCAGAAAACACAGTGATTCAGTCGATATTCGGGGACGCCTACGTCCCCGTGCGGCGGATCTACGCTCGGATGAGCGAGGCCGACAAGATCGTATTCAATGACCGTGTGGCCCGCGCCCTGGACCTCGTCGAGGGGGTCTCCACGGGGAACATCGCCCCGAACCGCCTCGCCGAGGCGATGGGGACGAGCGACTTCCCACTCCTCATGGGCGCCGCCCAGGATAAAGTCCTCGTCAAGGCATACGAATCATGGCCGACATCCTACCGCGACTGGGCGAAGGTGAGTACCGTCCCGGACTTCCGCGACGCGGCTCGCTATGAGGTCGCGGGTGGCGACGGCACGCTCCCGGAGGTCGGGCAGCAGAGCGAATACCCGGCAACCAACCTCACCGAGTCGAAGGCCACCTTCCGCGTCAAGAAGTATGGAACCCGCATCCCGCTCTCCTGGGAGCTGATCAAGAACGATGCCCTCGGCGCGTTTTCCGACATCCCGAAGCGGTCCGGCCGGGCTGCCGCGCGGACGGAGGAGAAGTTTGCGACCAGCCTGATCGTCGGCCCCTCCGGCCCTGACAGCACGCTCTACTCCTCGGCGCATGGCAACCTGCTCACCTCCCCGCTCTCCGTCGCCGGAGTGCAGGAGGGTTTCCAGGCGATGAGCGAGATGACCGATGCCGGCGGAGAACCGATCCTCAATCGCCCGACCGTCCTCGCCGTGCCCCCTGCGCTCGAACCGACCGCAAACAACATCGTCAACGCGCTCGTCATCAAGGCCCGGACAGGTGGCGGCGGGACCAGTGAGCAGGAGATCGAGACGACAAACTGGATCAAGGCTGGCGGGCTCAAGGTGGCGGTTCTCTCCTACGCGCCGATCCTCGCCTCGACTGCCAACGCCCACACACAGTGGTACCTGTTCGCCGATCCGGCCGAGGGCCGCGCAGCCGTCGAAGTGGCGCACCTCCGCGGGCACGAGGCCCCGGCGATCTTCATGAAGAGCCCGAACGCAATTGGTCTCTCCGGCACCTCTGCGAGCGTCTTCGACGGCGATTTCGACACCGACTCTGTGCAGTACAAGGTCAGGACGGTGTTCGGCGGTAGGCAGGGAGATTACCGCTTCACCGTGGGATTCACCGGGGCGGGATCGTCCTAACCCCCTTTTCCGGGTGATCTGACATGGATAGTCTACCGCACCCGGTAACCACTACGGACGTCTATCTCGCCCGGATCGTGAGTCAGAACGATGAGATCATCGCCCTGCTGAACCAGCAGCGGCCGGAGCCTAAACAGCCCCGCCGCCTGAAGGAGCCGAAGGAATGACATTCACGTACGATCCCGGCACCCCGCTCGGCGTGGTCCGGCTGCTCTGCACCGACCGCGATCCCGACCACGAGATATTCTCTGACGAAGAGATCGGCGTCTTCCTCTCGCTCAACGAGCAGGATGTCCGTCTCGCAGCCGCGATGGCGCTCGACCAGATCGCCGCCTCGCAGGTCCTGATCCTCAAGTACATCGAGGTCAATGGCCTCAAGACGAACGGGCAAGCGGTAGCCAACGCATTACATCAACAGGCGGAGAGCCTCCGTGCTCAGGCAGCGACTGACGACGAGGATCTCATCGAGATCATCCCGGGACCGTGGACGCCGTTCTCGGCCGACCTCAGGAGGGGTCTATGAGACCCGCCTTCGTCGACCCCCGGCTCATGGGGGCGCTGGAGAGCCATTTCCCTGACCTCTGCACCATCCAGTATCTCACGGAGACCGTGGACGCCGACGGGCAGGTGGTCAAGACCTGGACGGACCGGCATACCGATGTACCATGCAACGTCATGCCGCTCAAGGGCCGGGAGATCAAGCGCCCGAACCAGACCTACGTCGTCGCGAACACCTCGATCGTCCTGCAGGGGCACTACGCCGATATCGTCGAGAGCGACCGGGTGATCGTCGGCGGCACGACTTACGACATCCTGCTCGCCGAGCACACGCTTGACACGATGACTGTGCTCTCCTGTGAGGTGGTGCGATGACCGACGAC
>ENA-UOOH01003559-UOOH01003559.1-fermentation-metagenome-genome-assembly--contig:-NODE-3559-length-11702-cov-27.566670_pt1 | contig 11702 bp, 8 predicted proteins | sample MGYA00245778_ERZ724025 | MGnify/ENA primary metagenome ERZ724025 (study PRJEB28704, sample SAMN03018313) | fermentation metagenome | biome: anthropogenic terrestrial biome; feature: soil; material... | reverse complement strand
GGTACGTGTTTAGCTCACACTTGCTTTTTAAGATTTAGCCACCAAACAGAAATAAATTAGACCAGAAAAATTAAGTAATATTATGGTAATATTCTTTTATTGAGAGTATGGACGAATCCGAGATTATCCGGCAACTTCGAGAGCAAAATGAGCTATTAAGGCTTGAGAATGAAATGCTCAAAGCCAGGATCCGTGAGCTAGAAGCCCGATTAGCTAAATACGAGAATGCCCATACTCCGCCAAGTCTTCGACGTGGCCGCAATCTCAAAAAGGATAAGACCAACAAGGGAAAGCCCGGCCAAAAGGTCGGGCATAAAGGTATGACCAGACCGTTGGCTATCCCTGATAGCCAAGTGGAGGTTACAGCCGATCGATGTCCGGATTGCGGAGCAAAGCTTAACCTTCCTTTTCGATTTGAATCTAAGGTTATCGAGGAAATTCCCGAACCACAACCGGTCATAGTCACTGAATACAAAATAGCCCATTACATATGTCCATGCTGCCGGAAAGAAGTCGTTGCTCGCGATGCAAATTGCCCGCATGAAGGCAAATTCGGAAATAACGTTATCGCGCAGGCGACCTTGATGAGATACGAAGACCGGCTGCCTCACAGAAAGATTCAGGATGCACTGAAACGAATTCATGGCCTGGCATTAAGCCCTGCCACGATATTCGATTTAACTCGCCGCGCTGGCGAAGCAGTTCGGCCGGAATACGATGCTATCTTGGAAAGGATTCGTGGCGCTCCGATCCTTTACGTGGATGAAACGGGAATTCATGTTCAGGGAGAAAAGCACTGGATCTGGACATTCACTACGCCATCTGAGACATTTTTTGTGATTCGAAAGAGCCGAGGAACGAGTGTCCTGATAGAAGTCTTGACGCGTAGATTCAAAGGGATAATCGTATGTGACGGATGGAAACCGTATGCTAGATTCACAAAGAACTTGCAGCGATGTTGGGCCCATCTACTTCGAGAGTCAAAAGACATTGCAGAGAAGTTCGAGGAAGCTATTCCGCTGCATAAAGCACTCAAAGAGCTATACGACCTACTAACCAAAGCTCTGGAAAACGATCCACCGCCAGAAGTCAGAATGACTTTATGGGAATTGGCGCAAGAAGCGCTTCGACATTGGATCTCGAAAGAGTATTCTATTGAGAAAGTTCGAAAGTTCATTGGAAAAATCAGCAATGGCTTTGACTACTGGTTCACGTTCATTCTTAATCCAGGTGTGGATCCAACCAATAATAGAGCAGAGAGAGCTTTGCGGCCACATGTTGTGCTGAGAAAAATCTTGGGAACTTTGAGAAATAGAAAGGGAACTGCTATTCATGAGCTAATCATGACGGTGCTGGCAACATGGGGACAAAGAGGATTGGATTGTCTCCAAATGCTAACCATAAGACTAGCCAGCTAAACACGTACAATAAAAGATACTCCGTGGAGGGACTGTTAACGGAGCTTGAAAAGATCAAGATTATGATCTTGCCGGATGGGGAGAAGATCACAACTGAGATCACCAAGAAACAGCGCGAAATCCTGGATGCACTTCACATGTGTGCCTAAACTCTGAGGAGGTCCGGTTAAATAGGCGGGTCAAAACTGAGTTGGCGAAAACAAATAGTTACAAGCAAACAAGTATATAACGAGTATATATGTGGGCTTACCGTTTTTTTTAATTATTGATACAATTAATATTATTTCTTGAGAAGAATTGATATCATCAATCTTTCATATTTGTTAGCCATCATTTCAATTGTGAACTCCTGTTTCAGCTTCAATTTTGAATTTTCACCTACCTTTTTTCTAACGTCTTGATCCATCAAAGTAACTAGTTTTCTACTAAGGTCCTTGTAATCTCCTAAATTGAAGAAGAATCCCGTATCATTATCGACGATTTGTTCTTTAATGCCAAAAACATCCGTAGAAACGACAGGCAGACTGAATGACATAGCTTCCAATATTGTAATGGGAAACGCTTCAATAGCAGATGCACAGACGTAAATATCAGAAATCAGATAATACTTTAGTATATCAGACCTCTCAGGAACTTCACTTCTGTAAACTATATTAATATGTTTATTATAACCTTTTTCCTCAATATATTCTTTTATTTTTTTCAAGTACGATCTTTCCAGAGGCGTACCGTTCCCATTTGCTCCCACGACCAAAAAGTACAATTGATCGTCTCCGAAGGCGCTGTCACTTAGGATATCGACTGCTGCTTTCACAAATGTTTCTTGATCTTTTCTTGGGCATACTGTTCCCACGGTAGTGATTATTAAGGCGTTTTCCGGATATCCCAGTTGTGATCTAAGTAATTTTTTATCATTCTTCTGTATAAATCCTTCAATTTCTGATAGGTCGAGACCATTATGTATAGTCACAAAATTATTATTCTCATTCAAATCTTCATATACATTTCTTGTTGCGTCAGAAACGAAGACGACGGAATCGGCCATCTCAAATGATGATTTATTCAAGCCTTTGAGATCTTTAAAATATATCTCTCTCTCGCTTTCATGCAATATCCAGATTATTTTTATCCCAAAATTTTTTAACTCTTTTATATATTTAAACGATACGATTGTGTTTACCAGAGCAATCTTTGGCTTATAATACTCTAAAAATGTTAAAATGTTACCAGGTTCATGTATATAAGATTTGATCCTATGTTTGGAGTAATCCGTTTTTAAAACACCATCGTGAGGCGAGACGACTGCAACTTCGTATCCTTTGCTCTTCAGCTGCTTGCCGAGATTGAACATGAGTATAGGAGCACCTTCATTGTTCAAATTGTGAGATATTAGCAGAATCCTATCACCAGATTTAAATTTGAAATCATGTCCTGAAAGCGATAGATTCTTGTTATAGAACCGGTCTTCGAAGATCAGATCTCCCCATTTGCTTTCGAAGAACTCGACTTCCTGGGGCCTATCAATTTTCTCTCCTATCCCTCGGCTTTTACCTTCATGGTGATAAAGCATTGCCTTAGGTGTATACACTACCCGAAAACCATTCTCTATCAACCGGAGACAAAAATCTACGTCATTAAATGATATTGGCAGATTTTCATCGTCAAAGCCGCCTATATGGTTGAACGCAGACTTCTTGGTCATCAAGCATGCTGCAGTTACAGCCGAATAATTCCTGACCACATTTGCATAATTTAAATAACATCCATCCTGGTAATGACGAAGTTTGAAAGCGTGATCTGCTGGATGAGAACACATCCCCAAGACGACGCCTGCGTGCTGTATCCTACCATCTTCATATATTAATTTGCAGCCTACAGCGCCGATTTTGTCATCGCTCTGTATCCATCCCAGCATATCCTCTATCCATGAAGGAGTGATCACCTCGGTATCATCGTTCAATAGTACTATAATATTGCCACTTGCCTGAGACGCTCCAAAATTAACCAATTCTGAGAAATTAAATCCATCTGTAATCGCCTTTTTGACCCTATATTTATTGCTTAATGATTCAAGGAGATTTATCATCTCTATTCTTTCACTGCCGTTATCTAATATTAAGATCTCGTAATTATCATACGTCGTTTTAGCTTCGATGCTATCCACACATCTTTTCAAAAGGTCCACGTTATCTTTAGTAGGAATTATTATTGTTACAAGTTCCTGATCTTTTATAGAAAATTTTATTTCGTATATCCCCAACTTGTTTCGCGACGCAAAATCCGGAATCAAAACCTCACCACTGATTCCTCTTCGTTTAATTGCGTCTTCTACAGCCATTCTGCCCCGCTCTATGCTATAGGGTTTAGAACAAGCAGATTGAGCTAAAGATTTCTTGGTTGCCCGCCAAAGGTAGAGGATTTCTGGGATGTGATATACATTTTCGGTTTTCTCAGTAACGCGCAACAACAAATCGTAATCTTGTGAGCCATCGAATTGGCTTCTAAATCCGCCGACTTCATCCAGGATACTCTTCCGAATAATCTTCAGATGCCCTATATAGCAATATGAGAGGAGCAGCTCGGGACTCCAATCTGTTTTAAATTCTTGATCATAGATAATCCCATTTTCATCTATTTTTGCATGATCACTATAGATCAGATCTGCCTCGGGATGCACGTTTAATAATTTTACATTTTCAAGAAGTGCATTTGGTATTAATTCATCATCATGATCGAGAAATCCAACAAATTCTCCCGATGCCATCTTTAATGCCTGATTACTATTGCCAGATATATCCATATTTTCTGATAATAATTTCACAGTTATTCTCGAATCCAGATCGGAATATTCTCTAAGAACCTTTCTTGTATCAGATGCGGTAGACCCTCCATCCGCAATGCATAACTCCCAATTATCGTAGACTTGATTCCTTACAGATTCAATCGCTTTTCTTAACCACTTCTCCTCAGTATTCCAAGTAGGTATGATTATGCTAATTTTAGGCTTGTAACTGAGACTGTTACATATTTCTGATGCGATCTCTTGGGACCCGAAATCCTCAGTTGCTTTTTTAAATATCGTATTATCAAGTATTTCTATATTCGCCTTGTTATTTCTTCCATGCTTCATATACTGCGTAGCCGCAGCACAGAAGCACCTTAAACCATCGTTTACCAATATTCTGGTACCCTTTAACCCAAGATCATACAACTCTCGTCGCTTGGTTCCATGAGATAGTCCTCGCTCTACAAAACAATTATGATACTTCATAGTTAGATTCCATAGGACACTTCGTCGCATCTCGTTTAGCTCTTGGGTCAGGGATGCTATTCGACCATCACGATCCGTTATGGCCTGTCGCATCTCATTTAGCTCTTGGGTCAGGGATGCTATTCGACCGTCACGATCTGTTATGGCCTGCCGCATCTCATTTAGCTCTTGGATTAGGGATGCTATTCGACCATCACGATCCGTTATGGCCTGCCGCATCTCATTTAGCTCTTGGGTCAGGGATGCTATTCGACCGTCACGATCTGTTATGGCCTGTCGTATCTCATTTAGCTCTTGGATTAGGGATGCTATTCGAATATCGAGATTTGATAGAACCTGCTGGATCTGAGCAATCTCTTCACCCTCAAATCTAAGATGGCTTTCGTAGGCTCTAATTTGAGATTGAAGATTATGTATTTGATAACTATTTAATGTTGCATATTTATCTTTGTCCTGTTCTGGAAAATCGCCTGATGGAAGTATTTCTCTAAAATTATGGACGTGTTTTTCTAATAATCTTAAATCTCTAGAGATCATTTCAGAATAATCAGGGACATCTTCAAAGAGTGTGATAAATGAAGATTTCATCTCTTTAAAATTGGTAAATGTATACTTCTGTAGCCCTCGATCTTTCATGAAATAGAACATTTTCTCATTATAATTAAATAATATAAATGGTATATTATGTCGATACGAGAAAATAGCACCATGAAGAGAGCAGCTTATAAAGAAATCTAATTTGCCTATAAATGTGAAGATCTCCAGCGGATTCATCAAAGGCAAGAGTACGGATTCTTTGAGCCTTGAACTTAAATAATTTAAATAGATATAATCTTGGTTATAGTGTGTAATTGGCAAAAAATAAATCTTAAATGGTAGAGTCGAGATCCAATCCATAAATTCTTCTTCTTCTTCCTTGCTAAAAAAATTAGGAGTTAGATGTATTCCCAAGCTCTTTTTCTTTGGTAAAACTGGAATATTTTCCAAATCCTCCAGTAGCATTGTTGTACATGGTACAACATGTACTTCTTTATTTAGATAATATAGCTGTTCTTTATCCCATGAACTCCTAACCGTTATGTATTTATAATCGTTTAAGTAGTCTAAATCATCAGGCGAACCTACTATTCCTACGGCATTCAAAATATGTTGACCATTGATTTTAAATTTGTCATAAAAGAAATCTGGACTTGGGCGAATCAGATGCCCTCCGCCTATAATTATTGTATCATAATTATTTGGATTAAATCTGCCGGGAATTAGTTCGTCGAACCCAATCCCTATATCTTTCAATATTTTTTTAATGCTTAGACCTATAGCAACGTCGCCGGTATTTCCACTGATATTATCATACAATATTCCTACAGATTCTTTCATAATCCTTCTCCCTTGATAGCGTGATCTGGCTTACAAGACGACCTATTTAATTGAGTAGAGTTATTACTTAATAATTTTTGCATATAATCCGCTATTACCTTATCCGTCTCTTCTAATGATATAACCTTGCCATCGCTCAAGAGCAGGCATCTCTCACATAAATCCCTTACCGTCCCTAGGGCGTGGGAGACGTAGACGATCGTCTTTCCCGCCCGCCTTATCTCCTCGATCTTCCCGGCGCACTTCTTCTGGAAGGCCTCGTCCCATCTCCGAGCCGACCAGAGTAAGCCGGGACTGATTGAGCATATCGATCTGCTGGTCCAAGGAATTCTGTTGAGACCATACATCGCCCAATCCGGATAGCTCCATAGCGGTCCAGTTGCCATCGATCTTCATATAAGTAATCGTAACCTTAACGTTTTTGTGTGGGGAACAGATGGGATATAGAAACAGCTCATAGAGAGGCAAATCAAAAATTAGGATTCAAAGATTACCAATTAAGAGATAAACACTCAATTGAAAGATTTATTCAAATGGTTTTTTCAGTATGGACTGCAATTCTCTTATGGGAAATAGATAATCCGCCACCTAAAGATGGCTCAAAATCAAGAACGATGGGCGACATGGTCGATAGAGTAAAAATGCAAGCTGTTGGAGAAACATTTGAATTTGTCATGACATATTTTAATTTGCCTGTACCTGATGGGGGATTGCTATATATACTCAAGAGCCTTGGAATGAAGATATGAATAATAAGATAAATTAAAAATTATAAACAAGGGAGAAACTTGGAGAGTACAGCACTAGGGTGAAGTGAGGTTAAAAATTTATGATAGTCAAGCCTTAGTTCCATATGTGAACCGAGAACGATTCGTAGACTGCTTATGGCCTCAACCTAGGGCCAATGTAATAACATCAGATAGATTTATATCCTATAATAACACATGGAAAAAAGTCAAGAGGGAGACTATGAGTATTAGGCGGAAAAATATAGGTACATGGATATATGTATTAATAATCGTTTCAATGAATATACCTGCTGCGACTGCAATAGCGATTTCTGATGAGGTTAATGATAGCAATCTGAGTTCAACCATTACTGAATTTAATATAGTAAACAACTCCAGTATACCGGATGACATGGTGCTTGCCCAAGCGGAGGTATCATTGCAGGATCTATACGGAATTGCGCCAACTCAAGTTCTCTCTCCAGTAATTGGCAATCTTGAACAAATTGGTCCAACTGGAAGTTGTTCTGGCACAAAATGGTGCTTCAATCAGCATCAATCTGGAGGACATCTTACACCCGGCATATGCTCTGCAGATGATAAATATGCTTGGGATGCGAACCTGAACACACCATCATTCGACTCGGATAATGGTAAACCAGTTTACGCGGTAGCCTCTGGCACGGTATCTCAAACATATGGTGGATGTCTGAACACAGATGGCACTTACGGACAAGTACTCATAGAACATTCTTATCAAGGAAGTACATGGTGGAGTGGATATCTCCATCTTGACCCTATTCTGGTTAAACGAGGACAAACTGTTACAGTAAATACCATTCATGCGTCTTCGGTTAGCAGATCATTCCTAGCACAATCGTTATAAATGCACATTAATTTATCTTCTGAAATAGTTCATCTAATAAGATTTATATGGAATATGTGATACTATATTCAATCCAAGGGATTAGCATGCGAAAAGGGGTATCACAAATTGAGAAAGATATAGTCGAGCAAGAACTAACCAGGATGTTTGAATCCAAGTGGATTCGAGATAAAGCAAGAGAGAGCGGATTGATCGAAAGAGAAAGAAAGATTGATCCAGTGATAATGTTTTGGACTCTCGCTATCGGCTATGGCTCACAGTTGTATCGAACTATAGTGGAGTTGAAACGCGTTTACGAAGTCAGAGGGAAAGTATCAATTTCAGACAGCAGTTGGCATGATCGTTTCACTCCAGAACTGGTAAAATTTCTCAGAGAATGTGTGATTCACGGCATAGAGCACATTTCTGAAGAACCCAGTAGGATTTTGGGTGACCGTCTAGCTAGCTTTCGGGATGTAATGATTCAAGATAGCACTATTATTCGGCTTCATAAAAGCCTTGCTGATAAGTGGCCAGCCACTCGTTCCCGAAAAGTGGCTGCAGGAGTAAAAGTGGCATTTTTAACAAGTGCCATAGCCAATAGTCCAAAAAGCATTTCGATACTGCCTGAGAATACCAACGATGTAAAGACCTTAAAAATAGGTCCCTGGGTAAAAGATATAATATTATTAATAGATCTAGGATTTTACAAATATCAACTGTTCAGCAGGATAGTTGAAAACGGCGGATCCTTTGTCTCTCGCCTCAAGAGCAATGCAAATCCCTTAATAGTAGGAACAAATCAGGTACGCAATACCCGTGGTGTTGATCTAAACGGGAAACATTTGAAAGATATTAAACTAGAAAAATCCGATGATATTTTTGATGTAAATGTGGAAGTATCATTTGACCGAAGATCCTATCGCGGCGAGAGCAAAAAAGATAATAAGATATTTAGATTAGTCGCCATTTATAATACCGAAGCAGAAGAACATCACTTTTATCTAACTAATATTTCATCAGATATATTAAATGCTTCAGAGGTTGCAGCGGTTTATTCTGGGAGATGGGAAGTCGAACTCATCTTCAAAGAATTGAAGAGCAGATATGCGCTAGATCAGATAACAACAAAGAGCCCATACGCGATTGAGGCCTTAATCTGGGTCTCAATTTTGACGCTTCTTGTCAGCAGAAAATTGTATTCGATAGTGCGAAAACTAAATCCCGGTGCCAAAATGGTTCGCTTTACTCAATTGAGATGGAGTAACATCTTTGTCCAAAATTCCTCGCATCTATTGTCTGCGATATTGGATTACCTTGGAATAGAGCATGATTTCTCTACAGTCTTAAATGTGTGTTCAAGTGAGGCACTTGATCCGCATGTCAATAGAGAACGATTCAGGGAGGGATTGTGGTCTTAACCGAAGACGCATGAAATACCATTATAGGTTACATCTCGGATAAAGGTGCAACTAATAACCATTTGCATTTTGTTGTCTATACTGGTAAAAACAGTAATTCAAACCTTAAGTCCTTTGATGCATTGATTACACCAAGATCTGGTGCGATTACAGCGCCCACAGTAACTAATAACAATGGCGCAACATTGGTTACAACAAATTCAGCCCGGCTAAATGGAGAGATAACAAATACCGGTGGCGAGAATCCCACAGTACGTATATATTTTGGCCCCAATGACGGCGGCACGAATCCAGGATCATGGGCGAACTATGTAGAAGGCATAGTAGGTTTGGGATTATTTTGGACTGACGTCACTGGTTTGAACTCAGGAACGTCATATTATTACAGATGCTACGCATCAAACTCTGCGGGGTCAAGGTGGGCTAGCAGTACTGCAAAGTTTACCACCACTGGATCCGGGATCTACCCGCCTACAGTTACCAACGATGGTGGTGCATCTGGTATCAGCCATACCGTAGCCACTCTTGGAGCACAAATAACAGACACCGGTGGCTCGAATCCTGAGTTGCACATATGCTGGGGCACCAGCAATGGCGGCACAAATCCGAGCTCCTGGCAGCATAATGCAAATCTAGGAACAAAAGGTAAAGGGACATATTATTATGATGCCAGCCCTCTAACTCCTGGAACAACGTATTACTATCGATCCTATGCCAAAAATTCAGCTGGTACAGGATGGGCGAGTAGCACTGTTTCTTTTAGTACTCCACAGTCGCCGGTTTCCTCACCTGTAGTTACCAACGATGGTGGTGCATCTGGTATCGGCCATACCGTAGCCACTCTTGGGGCACAAATAACAGACACCGGTGGCTCGAATCCTGAGTTGCACATATGCTGGGGCACCAGCAATGGCGGCACAAATCCGAGCTCCTGGCAGCATAATGCAAATCTAGGAACAAAAGGTAAAGGGACATATTATTATGATGCCAGCCCTCTAACTCCTGGAACAACGTATTACTATCGATCCTATGCCAAAAATTCAGCTGGTACAGGATGGGCGAGTAGCACCGTTGCTTTTACTACTACTATGCTCGGCAATGGTGTGGATAAACTTGGAAACTACAAAGGCAATGGCATCTGGGCGATGGACTACAACGGCAATGGCAAATGGGATGGCACCAGCATCGATCGGTTATATGCATTCGGTTCCTCGACCGACCAGCCTGTTGTAGGCGACTGGAATGGAGATGGAAAGGATGAGCTAGGAAACTACAAGGGCAATGGAGTCTGGGCATTGGACTACAATGGCAATGGAGCATGGGATGGAGTTGGCATCGATAGAGTTTTCGTATTTGGATCTCCGACCGACCAGCCTGTTGTAGGCGATTGGGATGGGGATGGAAAGGACGAGCTAGGAAACTACAAGGGCAATGGATTCTGGGCTTTGGACTACAATGGCAATGGAGCATGGGATGGAGTTGGCATCGATAGAGTTTACGTGTTTGGATCTCCGACCGACCAGCCTGTTGTAGGCGATTGGGATGGGGATGGAAAGGACGAGCTAGGAAACTACAAGGGCAATGGATTCTGGGCTTTGGACTACAATGGCAATGGAGCATGGGATGGAGTTGGCATCGATAGAGTTTACGTGTTTGGATCTCCGACCGACCAGCCTGTTGTAGGCGATTGGGATGGGGATGGAAAGGACGAGCTAGGAAACTACAAGGGCAATGGAGTCTGGGCTTTGGACTACAATGGCAATGGAGCATGGGATGGCACCAGCACTGATCGGGTATATTCGTTTGGTACTTCAACCGACCAGCCGGTAGTGGGTGGGTGGTAATGGCATTTCGCTCATTTGGCATTGCATTTGCCCATTTGGTCCGCTTTACTTTATCATTTAAGCAAGGGTTCAGGCGCGCATTTTTAGCGCCTGATGTATTTCTTATTTAATTAATTTGGTGGCGAATATATGTCTGTATGTCAAGCAGATTTTCTCAATTTCTCTAATTGCATAATCAAGAGTTCCACAGAATACTTATCCTGTATCTTTGTTTCTCTCATCATTTATCAACTAACATCATAATGAAGATTATATATTTTGACCTATGTCTCTACTCGCAGCCCTTCCCTTGCTAGTCCCCTCATCTGCGTCGCGCACGCATCCCTGTCCTTGAAATTCGCGCTATGGGCCAGATCGTGCCTTGAACGGGCCGAGCTAAGCCCCCAATAGCGAAGCTCTGAGGTTTCACAGATTTCTCTCTACCTGGCGGCCTGCCTTGCGTGGAGATCTTGACGCCGTTGTTGCCAAGTCTTTCCACTTGACTCAGACCATTCCCTTGCGGGAATCATGCAACGCAAAGCGATTGTCTTTCGTTCACCGTCTTTCTCCTGGTAGATCCAGGAGTGCCCTACCTCATAGAGGCGAAAGACTGTTTCCTAGACAATTGCTCATAGCCAGACTTCTAGATTTAGATGAAGACGTGAAAAAGTAATCATGCAAGGGGTACGATTCATCTCACCCCCCGAAGGAGGTGGGTCTTCTCTACCCCTTGACCCCAACGTTATAAACCCCTGTTGCGTATATATCCCTTCATGAGCGATACAGAGGCAAAGTCCAG
>ENA-UOOH01003558-UOOH01003558.1-fermentation-metagenome-genome-assembly--contig:-NODE-3558-length-11704-cov-11.416860_pt1 | contig 11704 bp, 12 predicted proteins | sample MGYA00245778_ERZ724025 | MGnify/ENA primary metagenome ERZ724025 (study PRJEB28704, sample SAMN03018313) | fermentation metagenome | biome: anthropogenic terrestrial biome; feature: soil... | reverse complement strand
TCGAACGTCAGAAATCAGAAGGGCGAAGTTGTCAACAACCCCGTCCCCGTGACATCCCGGAAGGCGGAAGGCGGAAGACGGAGGGGTTATTGGTGGTCGGATGTCGAACGTCAGAAATCAGAAGGGCGAAGTTGTCAACAACCCCGTCCCCGTGACATTGGGTTAGTTTCTGGTTGGTTTATGTTAAGGAGGCAGGCAGTTCAAATGAAGTTTATCATTACCGGGGGAGGTACCGGAGGACATATATATCCAGCCCTGGCTATAGCCAGCGGTTTAAAGGGGAGGCAAGGGGAAGCAGAAATCCTCTATGTAGGTACAAAAAAGGGTTTGGAGTCTAATATTGTTCCCCGGGCGGGCCTAAGATTCACTACTATCGATATATCAGGAATTGACCGCTCCTCCATGTTCAAAGCTTCTCGCTCCCTGGTGAAATTTCCCCGCAGTTTTTTTCAGGCCTGGGATATAATAAAAGATTTTCAACCTGATATCGTGATAGGTACTGGCGGCTATGTTTCTTTTCCTGTTGTACTAGCGGCTACTTTTTTCCCGTCTAAGACCGTGATACATGAACAGAATGCTATTCCCGGGCTGGCCAACCGGAATCTGGCCCGGAGAGTGGATTATGCTTTACTTAATTTTGCCGAAGCCGCCCCTTATATGAAGGCCAAATCCATGAAAGTAACCGGTTTGCCGGTTAGGTCGGAAATATTGGATGTCCAGCGGGCGGAGAGCATAAAAAAGCTGCAGCTTGAGCCTAATCTGTTTACCCTGGTGGTTTTTGGCGGTAGCCGCGGGGCCATGACTATCAACCAGGCTATGTTGGAAGCGGTGGAGCGCTGGCAGGATAGCCAGATGCAAATAATATGGATTACGGGAGAATCATCCTATAATGAAATTAAACCGCAGGTGGAGGAATGCTTGTCACTTGGTAAAAGGCGCTTTCTCCACTTATATCCCTATATGTTTAATATTGAGGAAGCCCTGGCGGCGGCTGATTTGGCCGTATGCCGGGCGGGAGCCGGCACCCTTTCTGAGCTGGCTATTCTTGGGTTGCCGGCAATTTTGGTTCCCTATCCCTATGCGGCGGAAAATCACCAGGAGAAAAATGCTCGGGCTTTACTGGCAAAAAAAGCCGTGGAAATGGTTATTGATGAGTTCCTGGATGGGGATACTCTTTATAAAAAGGTTAATGAACTAAGGAAAAACCCGGTTTGCTTAAAGGAAATGGCAAGGAATATGGCAAAAGAGGGCCGGCCCAATGCCTTGAATGAGATCCTGGATGTAATATTAACACTGCCAGACAATTGAGTAATTATGGCCAGGCATGGGCAAAAATGTTACTCCCGCCGTATCCGCTAATCCACCAATGCGAGCTTTCCCGAGGGTTTTAACCAAAGTCACCGCTGGTTTTGCGGCTGGGACAAGCAGCTTTAATGTAACCACTTCTATTAATTATGCATACTATAAAATGTACTGGGACAGATGTTGGAGAAGGAGATGAGGGAATGGCTTTCACTCCAGGAAAATGGATTCACATGGTAGGAATTGCCGGAGCAGGAATGAGCGGTATAGCCAGGGTACTTGCCCAACAGGGTTATAAGGTTAGTGGTTCAGACCTGCAGGTCAACGATACTACCAGAAGGCTTGAAGAAATAGGTATCGAGATATTTAAGGGTCATTCTTCATCCAATCTTAAGGAAGGGGTGGATTTGCTGGTCGCATCGTCAGCCGTGCCTCAAGATAATATTGAGCTAAGGTTGGCCAGAGAGAAAAAGATTCCTATATTAAAACGGGGACAGATGCTGGCCCATTTGGCCAATGCCAAAAAGGCAGTGGCAGTTGCCGGGGCTCATGGAAAGACCACCACGACATCCATGTTGTACATGGTATTGGCCAATTGCGGAACCGACCCTTCCTTTATTGTTGGGGGGGAGTTGCAGGGAAGCGAGCTGAACGCCAAACTGGGAAGAGGAGATTATTTCGTGGTGGAAGCTGATGAAAGTGATGCTTCGTTTCTTGACTTGAGACCATATATTGCTTTAATAACCAATGTTGAAGATGATCACCTGGATTATTACAAGTCGGTGGATAATATCAGAAAAGCTTTTCGCCAGTTTGTTGAGCAGCTTAGACCGGAAGGCTTTGCCATGCTCTATGGAGGAGATGCTTTTAATCGTAGTTTAGTAAAAGATTTAACGCTAAACAAACGCTTGTTGTTTTATGGAGAAGACTTATCTAACGACTATTATTTTCTGAATTGGGAGTCTATTGGTTTGGGCTCGCGTTTTGATGTTTATAAGCGAGATCTGGGGTTCCTGGCTCGTTTTGAACTGGCGGTTCCGGGAAAACACAATGCTTTAAATGCTTTAGCAGCCATAGCCAGTGCTCTGGAGCTGGGACTAGAAATGGAGCCAATAAAATCAGCTTTAAAGAATTTCCACGGAGCCAGGCGCAGGTTCCAAATCCAGGGACAGAAAGCTTTGGTTACGGTAGTAGATGACTATGCTCATCACCCCACAGAAATCCGGGCGACAATTGATGCGGCCAGGAACTTCCACTCCGGAAGGGTAATTGTGGTATATCAACCTCATCGTTATTCGCGTACCCAATTGTTGGGTCGTCAATTGGGCGAGGCCTTAATAAATGCTGACCTGGCGATAATCACTGAGGTTTATTCTGCCGGGGAAGAAGCTATTCCTGGGATTAGTGGGGAAGTGGTTTGCCAGGCTGCCCAAAATATTGGCTGCCACTCGGTATATATCCCCCAGAGAGAAGAGATTATTCCTTACCTGCTTCAAATAAGCCAGGAGAATGATTTGATTATTACCATGGGGGCTGGTGACATATGGAAACTGGGCCTGCAATTGCTTGAGGTTCTTCCCGAGTCTGTCCTGAAGGTTTAGTCCTGGTGGAGGTGTTTTCTTGAATAGTTTGAGGCTCAGAGGAGGACGGCGGCTAAAAGGCCAGGTCGAAATAAGTGGTTCAAAAAATGCAACTTTGCCTATTATGGCCGCCAGTCTGATGTCAATGGGTGAAGTGGTATTATCCGGGGTGCCCGATTTGGAAGATATAAATGTGATGTCTATGGCTTTGGAAATACTAGGAGCAAAAGTGAAACGAGAAGCCAGTGTATTGGTGATAGATGCCAGGACTATTAACAATTATGAGCTCCCGGAAAGCATTTCCCGGAAGATGAGAGCATCCAACCTGGTGATGGGAGCTTTGCTAGGGCGCTTTCAGCGAGCCCGGGTAGCTTATCCCGGAGGATGTGCCATAGGGGTCAGGCCGATGGATCTGCATTTAAAAGGCTTAAGAAATCTCGGATATGAATTGACTGAAGAATATGGCTTTATGGAGGGAAAAGCCCAGGGTATAATGGGCAAAGAAATATTGCTTGATTTCCCCAGTGTGGGGGCTACGGAAAACATTATTATGGCAGCAGCCCTTACTCCTGGTATTACTACCATACGAAATGCAGCTCGCGAACCGGAGATCACTGATTTGCAAAATTTTCTCAATGGTATGGGAGCCAGAATTACTGGGGCGGGTCTGGATACGGTGCATATTGAGGGAGTAGAAAGACTAAATGGGGTTGAGTACCGGGTAATTCCTGATCGTATTGAGGCCGGAACTTTTATGGTGGCTGTAGCCATCAGCCGTGGTGAGGTGTTTTTGGAAAATGTCGTATTGGAGCATCTACAACCCTTAATTGCTAAATTGAGAGAGATTGGGGTAGATGTTATCCCTAAAAGTTCCGGGGTCAGAGTAATAGGAAACCATAAATACCGCCCCACCGACATTAAAACCATGCCCTACCCGGGTTTTCCCACTGATATGCAACCCCAGATGATGGCCTTATTTGCCGCTATCCCCGGAACCAGTATTATAGTTGAAACCATTTTCGAAAACCGTTATATGCATGTTCAGGAACTCAGGCGTATGGGAGCCGATATAAAACTGGAGGGTCGTATCGCTATTGTTAAAGGGAAAACGGCCCTGGAAGGAGCTACAGTAGAAGCGACTGATCTGAGAGCCGGTGCTGCGTTAATCCTGGCTGCTTTATTTGCCCATGAAGAGACTATAATAAGCAAGGTGGAACACATAGACCGGGGTTATGAAAAAATTCATGAAAAGCTGGAGAAATTAGGGGCGGATATACGCCGAGTATAGAATGTAAAGAGAGAAAAGGAAGAAACATATCACGGAGATGTTTCCGCTGATAATATCAACAGAGACGTCCCTGTGATATAACGATGCTTTAAGCTGTCGTATTCTTTTTTTTTTACAGGGATACAATGATTTTGTTGCGAATTTCTGCTATAATCTTCACAGTAATTATGGGGATAGGAGAAGACAATGAACAAGGCTATCTCACGTAAATTTTTCGGTATCTCCATTTTAATTTTGCTGGTATTAGTCTCACTATATCTTTTTTTACACAGCTCCTTCTTCAACATAGAGAAAATTACCATTACCGGGTTGAAGATAGTGTCCGAGGATGAAGTTCTTCGCCTATCCGGTCTTAGCAGGGGACAAAACATATTTGAAATAAATGATGAATTTGTCAGCAAAGCCATAGAGATTCACCCGGTAATAAAAAAGGCTGCTTTGGTAAGGCACTTCCCCCGGCAAATTGAAGTACAGGTGCAGGAACGAAAAATCTGGGCTCTGGTTCCCTACCATGATGTCTTGCTGTGTATTGATAAAGATAGCATATGTATAGATAAGTTGCAGAAATACTCCCTCGTTGATTACCCGTTAATTACCATGGATAATCTTCCTCCCCGGGTAAATCTGGGACAGGCCGTGGAGCCGGAGGGGGTTAAAATGATTAAAGTCCTCTATGATGCATTATCGATTAAGAGCAGGAAAGCCATTTCTGATTTTCACTATATAAACAAAAGCAAAGAAATAGTTTTTTATACCCAAAAAGGAACTGAAGTCAACTTTGGAAACCTGGAAAGATTAGAGGAAAAAACTAAATTTGTGGAACAGGTATTTGCGATTGAAACTGAGCTGGATGAGAAAGGTACTGATGTTTTAGAATATGTTGACCTGCGATTTAAGGGCCAACCGGTTTTGAAAACCAGGAATGTACAGGAATAGGGGGTGCTTCTTTTGCGTAGTAAAGGTGCTCAAATTTCTATAGCTATTGTCTGTATGGTATTGGGTATAATGTTGGCGATTCAATTCAAAACTACGGAGAGTTATCAGGCCAACCTGGTTCCTGCCCGGGTCGAGGACTTGACGCAACAGGTACAGAGCGTGAGCGAAGAAAGAGATGCCCTGGTGGAGGAAGTACTATCTTTGCGCGAAAAACTCAAAAATGTACGGGAAACTGACCAGGCTATGGCCGATTTGCAGGCTGATTTGCAAGATGCTAATATGAGTGCCGGGCTTATTGCGGTAGAAGGACCTGGTGTTATAATAACGGTCAATGATAATCCCCGTGAACTTCAGCCGGGTGACAATCCTAATTTCTCATTGGTTCACGATTCAGATCTTTTAATGCTGGTTAATGAACTAAAGACCTCAGGTGCGGAAGCTATTTCCATCAATGGTGAACGGATTACGGCAAAATCGGAAATAAGGTGTGCGGGTACTTTGATTTTGGTCAATTGGAATAGGATAGGCCCGCCTTTTGTAATTAAGGCTATAGGTAATCCGGATATGTTGGAAAGTGGGATGTTGATTAAGAATGGTTATATGGAATCCCTGAAAGTGCTGGGAATACAAGCCACTATAGAAAAGGCTGAGAAAATTACCATCCCCGCCTACAGCGGAAGTGTTAAATTTACCTTTGCCCAACCGGTTAAATATGAGGAAAAGGCGGAATAATTTATGTGGCTCTTAGTACTCTTTTGTCTTATGATAGGTTTGCTGATCGGTATGCAGGTACCGGTTTTTCTGAGTGTGGTCTATGCCAAGTATATGTCCATTGCGGTTATTGCCGCCCTGGATGCGGTTTTCGGCGGGATTCGAGCTTATATGGAAGATAATTTCGATACCACCATCTTTGTTAGTGGTTTTGTGGTCAATACTCTCCTGGCAGCTGGCATGGCTTATTTGGGGGACAGGCTGGGGGTTCAGCTTTACCTGGCAGCGGTGGTGGTTTTCGGTGTACGCATATTCCAAAATTTAGGAATAATCCGTCGATATCTATTGAAAAAATATTAAATAAAAACACCATGTAAAAAAGGGAAAAACCGTATGTTTGGCGTACTAAGAAAGAAGGAATCTTTCTAAGGGGTGCTTGGCATTAATAGAAACATAGTAGTAGCTCTGGATGTAGGAACCAGCTTTATTAAGGCAGCGATGGCCGAACTGAGCCAGGGCCAGGAGATTAATATCCTGGGGGTTTCCCATGTGCCATCACTGGGTTTGCGCAAGGGTAATATCGTAGATATTGAAAGCACAGCCCGGTCTATTGATAGTTGCCTTAATGATTTGGAAAGATTGACCGGGGTTGATATAGCCAGTACTCTTCTGGGGTTTTCCGGGAGCAGTGTATATGCTATCAATAATCACGCGGTAGTGGCTGTGGGCAATCCCAGTTATGAGATTACCCAGGATGATAGACAAAGAGTGTTGCAATCTGCCTGCAATATTGCTTTGCCGCCTGATAAGACCATTGTGCAAGCGGTGGAGAGACAGTATATAGTAGATGGTTATGATGGGGTAAAAGACCCGATAGCAATGGTTGGCAGCAGGCTGGAATTGGAGACGACTATAATTGTTGCGGCTACAGCGGCTATTCAGAATATGCACCGGAGTATGCAGCGTATTAATTTACAGACGGAAAAAATAATATATAATCCTTTGCTGGTAGCGGAGGCTGTTCTCTTGCCTACAGAAAAAGAAATGGGTGTGGTACTGCTTGATATAGGTGGAGGGACCACCGAGATTAGTTTTTTCGAGGCAGGTAGTCTTCTTTACACTTCAGTTCTGCCGATTGGTGGCGAGTATATTACCCGGGATCTGGCTATTGTATTAAGAACCTCCTTGGAAGAGGCGGGCAGAATCAAAGAAAGAAATGGTGTGGCCAGCCTTGAGATAGCCAGGAATGATGTAATAGTAAATGTGAAAAATGTTCAAGGTAAAGAAATCCGGCAGGTGTCACAAGAGGTGGTAGCTGAGATTATATCAGCCCGAGTTATGGAAATTGTGGAAATGATCTATGCGGAGCTTAAACAATTTGCCTGCCTGGATCGGATTCCGGGAGGAATCGTAGTTACGGGGGGAGAGGCTGAACTAACCGGTCTGGTAAAGACCATAGAGGAATACACCAATATTCCCACGCGCCTGGGAATTCCCGAAAACTTAAGAGGTATTCCGGTTGATTTTAATCGCCCCCAGAATGCGGTAATTCTTGGTGGATTGATTTATTCATCCCGATATTTAAATATAAATTGTGATAACAAGCGGGGTATAGCAGCTCTTTTCGACCAGCTTAGCAGATGGTTTAAAGAATTATTCAGGTAAAGGTGGAGGAGGTTTTTAAATGCCATTGGATTTTGATGTAGAGATGCAGCAGTTTGCCAAGATTAAGGTGATAGGTGCTGGTGGTGGGGGAAATAATGCGATTAATCGGATGATAGAGGCGGGGCTCAAAGGAGTGGAGTTTATTGCGGTAAACACTGACGCTCAGGCCTTGTTTCTCTCCCGGGCGGAAAAGAAAATCCAGGTGGGGGAGAAGCTTACCAAGGGGCTGGGGGCAGGTGCTGATCCGGAAGTAGGTATGAAAGCCACAGAGGAAACTGCTGATGAGATAAAAAAAGCCTTGCAGGGTTCGGATATGGTTTTTGTAACTGCTGGTATGGGAGGAGGAACCGGAACCGGCGGGGCTCCTATAATCGCTAAAATTGCCAAAGACCTCGGTGCTCTAACGGTTGGAGTTGTTACCAAGCCATTTACTTTTGAAGGACGCAAAAGAAACTCGCAAGCTGAGCGGGGAATTGAGGCTTTGCGGGAAGCGGTGGATAGCCTCATCACTATTCCCAATGACCGGCTGCTGCAAGTAGTGGATAAGCATACGGCATTTAATGATGCTTTCAAAATAGCGGATGATATACTAAGGCAGGGAGTTCAAGGAATATCGGACCTTATTGCGGTACCGGGAGTGATTAATTGTGATTTCGCCGATGTACAGACGGTGATGCAGAATACCGGTTCCGCTCTGATGGGAATTGGGAAGGCCAAGGGGGAAAACCGGGCAGCAGAAGCAGCACGCGAAGCTATTTCCAGTCCTTTGTTGGAAACCTCGATTGAAGGGGCCAAGGGTGTCTTATTTAATATCAGCGGGGGTACTGATCTGACTCTTTTTGAAATAAATGAGGCGGCGGAAATAATTCACCAGGCAGCAGATGTTGAAGCCAATATAATATTTGGGGCCAATATTGACGAAAAGCTTAATGATGAAGTACGAGTTACCGTGATAGCAACCGGATTTAATGTTCCCCGGACCCAGGGCAGCAGCACTGAGTCAACTAGATTAAGGGGTTTGGATTCGCCTCCCAGTTTTTTGGATAAAAATGACCTGGAAATCCCACCTTTCTTAAGGCGCAAATAGCTGATATAAGTTGTCAGTCGTCGGTCGTCAGGCGTTGGGAGACGGAAGGCGGAAATCGGAGGACGGAATGGGGTATAAGGCAGTATAACCTTCTTCTCCAAATTAATAGAAGAATTTAAATGAAACCGGGAATAATATCCCGGTTTTTTGCTATTTATATAGTATTAAAACTATCTTACTGCCTTGAATTACAACATAATGCACCAGGCCTATGCTGTTATAATATGGTAGGTATTTATTATTCTGGCAGGCATATGAATTACATGGCGTATATCTCTTTATTATTACTATATTTGGAGAGAATGCGGCCAAGTTTCGTCTTATCCTGGAATATTATCCTGCCCCTTATCCAAAGATCTGGAGGGGTAATTAATGGCTATTCCCGAGGTTTATGCAGACCTTAGTTTCGCAATAAACTTTATAATGGATTTTTGTATACTCTGGGCCACAGCTAGATTGACCGGCAGCCAGGTGGTATATAAGCGTATTGTTCTTGCTTCCTTTCTTGGGGGAATATATGCTCTGGCCTATCTAATTTCCGGGATGGAATACTGGTTCTCGTTGCCCTTCAAGATTCTATTTTCCTGCCTCATGATTATTATCGCCTTGTACCCGCAAAACTGGGCCGAATTTAGAAAGGCTTTCCTGTATTTTTATGCTATAAATTTTATCGTGGCTGGAGCCAGCATTGCCATTTCATATCTGCTTACGGATAAGCAATCAGGGGCTAATTTGTGGTACTTATGGCTGCCAGGGGGAATATTAACCGCTCTTGCTATCGGAATATTTGGACAAAAATATTTATTAAGGCAAGTTCTCCCCGCCTTGCTTCGCTTTGATGTTGAATTAAGGTTTAATAATTATTATTGCCAGGGTAAAGGTTTTTTGGACACTGGCAACAACCTGCGCGATCCTATTACCAATCGTCCGGTGATAGTGGCGGAATACCAGTTTCTCAAAGACTGCCTGCCGGAGGATCTAAGAGAAGTGCTGGAAATCAAGCAGGATGAAAGTGCCATGCTGGATGTTCTGGGTGCTTGCAGCTGGGCCAACCGCTTGCGTTTGATTCCTTTTTCCTCCATTGGTAAAAAGAATGGCATCCTGCTGGGCGTGCGTGCGGATGAGATAGTGGTTAACAATGGCAGCAAAGCTGTATTCCACCAAAATATGGTGGTGGGAATATACCGGGAAAAACTGAGTTCCCAGGGAGAGTACCAGTTTTTGATCCCTGCCGAAATAATTGAGAATGCTTAGGAGGATGGGAAGATGGATATTTTTGAGAAACTAAGGAATTGGCGTTTATATTTTATCAAGCTATACCTTAAGAAGAAGCTGCCTCGATTTATTCATTATATTGGTTCAACTGAAGTTCTTCCGGCACCACTGCGTGAACAAGAAGAGATGGCTTTGATTTCCCAACTGGATCAGGGAATTATGTCGGTAAAGGCAACCCTGATTGAGCATAATCTGAGGTTGGTAGTATATATTGCCAAAAAATTTGAGAACACGGGGATAAACATTGAGGATCTGGTTTCCATTGGCACTATTGGACTGATTAAAGCGGTTAATACTTTTGAACCCAAGAAAAATATTAAACTGGCCACTTATGCCTCCCGTTGTATTGAAAATGAAATACTGATGTATCTTCGCCGGAATATAAAAAATAGGGTGGAAATATCCCTGGATGAACCTTTAAATGTGGATTGGGATGGCAACGAACTTTTGCTTTCAGATGTCCTGGGCACCGAGAATGATATGATTTATAAACAAATTGAAAGTGAAGTGGAAAAAAGTCTTTTGTGGAAAGCCATGCACAAACTTAATAACCGGGAAAAGACTATTATTCAGCTTCGTTTTGGCTTGGCAGATGGAGATGAGAAAACGCAGAAGGAGGTTGCCGATATTTTAGGAATTTCCCAATCTTATATTTCTCGCCTGGAAAAACGGATTTTGAAAAGGCTGCAAAGGGAAATTCGCAAAATTGAATGATTGTATATTTATGCAACCCTTATACAACTTTCCCCATCTTATTTTCTTGAATTATATCTGCTTTAAATTTTGGAAATAGAATAATATTGCCCAAGCGGGTAAATAATTCTATTAAAGATATGATGCCAACCAAAGCTTTTCTTCTTAATTTCCGAGATAGCTTTTGCAGGCATAAAGATATAAAGAAAAGGGGAAGGGGTGCATTTAAATCAACAAGGTTGAAATCTGTGGCGTAAATACATCCAAGCTCCCGGTTCTGAAAAACGAAGAGATGAAGATACTCTTTACAGAAATGCATCAGGGCAAGACCCAGGCCAGAGAAAAATTAATTCAGGGTAACCTTAGATTGGTTTTAAGTGTTATTCAAAGGTTCACTAATAGAGGCGAGTATGTCGATGATCTTTTTCAAGTGGGCTGCATAGGTTTAATTAAATCAATAGATAATTTCGACTTAAGCCAGAATGTACGCTTCTCTACCTACGCGGTACCGATGATTATCGGAGAAATAAGACGATATCTGCGGGACAATAATGCCGTTAGGGTATCAAGATCATTGCGCGATATTGCCTACAAGGCTTTACAGGTAAGAGAAAAACTCATCAATGATAACTCGGCTGAGCCTACGGTAAGCCAAATAGCGCAACACCTTGATGTCAGCCGGGAGGAAGTGGTATTTGCTTTGGATGCAATACAGGAACCGGTATCCTTATTCGAACCAATATATAATGACGGGGGCGATCCCATTTTGGTAATGGATCAGCTCAGTGATGAACGGAGCGGGGATGAGCAATGGCTGGAAGAAATATCGATAAAAGAAGCCATGAAGAAGCTGAATGATAGGGAAAAACATATAGTGTCATTGCGATTCTTTGCGGGTAAAACCCAGATGGAGGTGGCGGAAGAAATCGGTATCTCACAGGCTCAGGTTTCCCGCCTGGAAAAAGCAGCATTAAAACAACTGCGAAAATATGTTTAAGGAGGTAATAAAGGCTATGAGAAGCAAGATACTGGTGATTTTCCTGGTGGCTATGATTTTGTCACTTTTAGTACCCATCGCAGGCTGGTATTATGATGCCGAACAAGCCTTCACTCCTAACAACCTTATCCGCATAAATGTAGTGTCGCGCTAGGCATTGTTCAAAGCTT
>ENA-UOOH01003557-UOOH01003557.1-fermentation-metagenome-genome-assembly--contig:-NODE-3557-length-11705-cov-5.161545_pt1 | contig 11705 bp, 14 predicted proteins | sample MGYA00245778_ERZ724025 | MGnify/ENA primary metagenome ERZ724025 (study PRJEB28704, sample SAMN03018313) | fermentation metagenome | biome: anthropogenic terrestrial biome; feature: soil; material... | reverse complement strand
GGAATGCGTGCTCGTTTCATTTGCCACAGAGGGCACAGAGTTCACAGAGAGATTCGGAGAGTGGGGAATGCCGAAACGTTGGAGCTGGTTTTGCACCAGGCTTGGTCAGTAGGAAATGGATAGGCCCAGATTCTCCAAATAATGGATTGGATCATGGCTTTGGCCATACCCACTCCCATGGCCAAGTCGATAACGCACCGCGTCCTCTGCGTCCTCAGCGGGAGGCTGTCCGGATGGGGTTGGGGAGGACTCGCGCAGAGGCGCAGAGGGGTTTGGCCGTGGGTGGATTTAATGAAGTGGTTGGAAATACGGTGGTTGAAGGGTATTGTGTGGCCGAAGGCATGAAGAGATATTCTTGCGCCCAGATTACGAAAAGCGTAATGTGGTCGCAAATACAATGCAGACACTGACAGAACATGTATTGAAGCTGGCACCGCCGGGCGGGCTTTTTGATGAAACGGTTGTTGCAAACCTGTTTCCGGACAGCAGCACGGGCGCACGCGCCTTGTTGGTGCATCGGGCCAGCCAAGCGGGCGAGATCCTGCGCCTGAAGCCGGGGCTCTTTGTGCTGGCTGCGCCGTACCGGAAGACCGATCCGCATCCGTTTGTGCTGGCCGCCAGCCTGCACGCGCCGTCCCATGTCAGCCTGGAGTCCGCCCTGGCGCATCACGGGCTGATTCCCGAGGCGGTCTATCAGGTCGGTAGCGTGACGGTTGCACGCAGCCGGGAGTTCGCTACCCCGCTCGGGGTGTTCAGCTTCAGGCGGGTGCCGGTGCTTTCACCGCGTGCGGGTGTGGAAGCTTTGGAGGTTGCCCGAAACACCTGGGCATTCATCGCCAGCCCCCTTCGAGCGATTGCCGATTTGATCTATCTCAACAAGTCCATCACCTGGAAGGGGAACGGCATGGGCTACCTGACCGACTCGCTGCGTATCGAGGGGGAGGACCTGGACGCACTTTCGTTCGAGGGACTGGAAGAGATTCTGAACAGTTTCCGCAGTCGCCGGGTGCGAGCCTATCTCGAAGGACTGAAAGGAGCATTCGGCCATGCTGGATAAGGTGTTGAGCGCGAAATTGCGCGAATACGGGCCGGAGAACGTGATCGAACGGGACAACGTCCTGCAGGAGTTGATACAGCATTATGTGCTGGCCAGCCTTTCGCGCGCGGGCCTGTTTGCAGAAGCCATCTTTCACGGTGGCACCTGCCTGCGGATCGTTAACGGAATGAACCGGTTTTCGGAGGATCTGGATTTCCTGTTGAAGCGCCCCGATCCGGGTTTCCGCTGGCAGGGCTATCTGGAGGCCGTCCGGAAGGACTGCGCCCAAGAGGACATAGCCCTGGAGGTGCAGGACAAGGCCGAGTCCTCATCGGCAGTCCGGAAGGCCTTTCTGAAAACCGATTCTATCGAGAAGCTGCTGACGTTGGACTTGCCTTTCGAGCGCCATCACGCCCGCAAACTCCGCATTAAGCTGGAGATCGACACCAACCCGCCGGCCGGCTCGGTCTTCACAACCAGCTACATCACCTTTCCCGTGACGGCGCCCCTGACAACTCAGACACTTGAATCAAGTTTCGCCTTGAAGCTGCATGCCTTGCTTTGCCGTTCCTACGTCAAGGGCCGCGACTGGTACGATTTCGTGTGGTATGTGGGCCGCAAGGTGAGCCCGGAACTTGCCTTGTTGCAGCATGCGATTGAACAGCACGGGCCCTGGGCGGGCAAGCCGATGAGCGTGACATGGCTGTGGCTGATCGAAAACTTACGGACAGTCATCGAACGCATCGACTGGGCCGTGGCCCGGCAGGATGTGCAACGGTTCCTCCCGTTGCGCGAACAGGAAGGGCTCAAATTGTGGGATGTTTCGTTCTTCCTCCACCATTTGAGCAAATTGGAGGGACTCGCCCCATGAAAGCCATCCGCATCATCATCGCCTTCCCCGGCGACGTGTCCGTCGAGCGCTGCAATGCACGCAAGGTCCTCGGGGGCTTGCAGAAGCGCTACGCCGACCGACCTGATTGAGGCAGTGGAGTGAGTGCTCAGGAGGACTCGCGCAGAGGCGCTGAGGCGCAGAGGGGGGAGAGATTCGGAGAGTGGGGAATGCCGAAACGTTGGAGCTGGTTTTGCAACTGCCTTTGTCAGTGGAAAATGGATAGGCCCAGATTCTCCAAATAGTGGTTTGGATCATGGCTTTGGCCATACCCACTCCCATGGCCAGGTCGAAAACGCCCCCGCGTCCCCTGCGGCCTCTGCGGGAGGCTGTCCGGATGGGGTTGGGGAGGACTCGCGCAGAGGCGCAGAGGGGTTTGGCTGTGGGCGGATTTAATGAAGTGGTTGGAAATGCGATGGTTGAAGGGTATTTTGTTACTTACTTTTTGGACAGGGGGGCGGTTAGGGTTTGGATGAGGAAGGCGTCGAAGGCTTTGCGGTCTTTCCAGCCGAGTTGGCAGCGGACCTCTTTGCCGTCTGGAGTGATGCGGGTATGGCCTGCGTCATCGACGATGAGGCGCCTGGGCTCAATGCGGGCGAATTCCTCTGAATAGGCGAGGTAGACTGCGGCGGTGTCGTACAGGATGCTGCTGGCGTCCTTGGGCTGATGCTTTCGGTGGTCCCACAGGTCGTAGTTCTCGATGACGAGCTTGGCGAGGGGGTGAGTGGATGCGGTCACTGCGGCGAAGGAATCACCGCGGAGCACCAGCTCCTCGGACGCGTCGAGCGGGGACGTGGTGATTGTCCAGGGTGCGGCGACCATCGCCTGCCAAGAGGGTGCGTCGGCGCGTACATTCCAGTCGGCCGGCGGGGTGCCGCCGTTCTCGAAGCCTTTGTAGATGCGGCCGCCGGTGCATACGATGCGGGCCTTGGCCGCGATGGTCGGGTCACGGCGGAGGGCTTCCTTGATGTTGGGAACGGGGCCGATCGTGATGACGGTCATGATGCCCGGCTGCGCATGGATGGCGTCGATCAAGGCTGCCACGCCGTCGGCGTGGACCTTGCCTGGATACTTTTCCAGGTCGAAATCGCCGACCCAGCGGGTCTGGTTGTGCGGATCGTTGGCGGTTTTGATCCCGGTGCCGATGGGGACGTCGGTGCGGCCGAGGCGTTGGAGGATTTTGGCTACGAGGCGGGTGCGCTCCGGCGTGTTGCCGTAGTCGGTGACGACGAGCTTGAGATCCAATTGTGGCATGCCAAGAAGCATCACCAGTGCCCAGGTGTCATCGATGTCATCGCCGATGTCAGTGTCCAGGATGACGGGGATGGGAGCCGCGTGGATGGTGGCGGCCACGAGACAGAAGGCGGCCAGCAGGGCGAGGTGAAGGCTGGAATTGACCGTGGTTTTGGTTTCAGACTTGAACGCTGCGTGTCCCATGCTGATCCCTCCTTGGTGAGCAATGGCGCGGATTCTTTGATCGGCGTTGTGGTCGATGTCTCCCGGCGGAATTCATGCTGCTACAGCCGGAGATCGGATTCAACACCTTTCGCTCCGCAAGGGCTAAAAGGCGGCCGAGCCAATGGAAAGAGGAACCACAGATGGACACAAATGGACACAGATGGAGGAGTAAGAATATTTTTTTTGTGAATCTTTGTGGATCTGTGGTTCTCTTCATGGATCCGGGGGGGGCTAGGTCTGCACCTTGTATTTCAAGGAGTACAAGTCTCTCCGGTACCAGATGCGGCCGTCGTTTGTCGGCGACTTCGATTTGTGATGAGGAGCCACAGATGGATACAGATGCGCACAGATTTTTGTTCAAGGAGGAAACGCACCAGATCATTGGTTGCGCGATGGAGGTGTTGAATACGCTGGGGCATGGTTTGTTGGAGAAACCATACGAAAATGCCCTCTGTGTTGAGTTCGGTCTACGCGGCATTGTGTTTTCTCAACAGCCAAAGTTCCAGGTGCTCTATAAGACGGTCAAGGTTGGGGAATACATCCCGGATCTGATCGTTTTCGACAAGATTGTGGTCGATACGAAGACCATTGATTGGATCTCCGACCATGAAAAAGGCCAAGTCCTTAATTATTTGAAGATCACAGGCTTTCGAGTGGGGCTAATTCTGAATTTTAAGTATGCGAAGCTACAATGGGAGCGGCTTGCTCTATGAATTTTAGCTGTGGTTGATGGGAAAGGAGAACCACAGATGGACACGGATGGACACAGATTTTTTGAGCGATTTTGAACGCGCTTTTGGGGCATGGTCTGCTGGGGGAAGGCATACGAAAATGCCATTTGCTGCATAAGAGGGTCAAGTTTGGTGGAAATTCCATCTGTGTTTATCTGTGTGAATCTGTGGTTGATGGGAAAGGAAGACCACAGATGGGCGCAAACTGGGGGAAAGAAAAACCTATCGTTCAAGCGCGAAAGGCGGTAAGGTTAACAAAAGAGCATTTGCGGCAAGGAAGAACGAAAGAAAGAAGGGAAGCTACAATGGATTTACAGCAAACAATCGTATTCTTGGTGATCGGTGGCGTTGCGGGTTGGTTGGCGGGTCTGATTCTGAAGGGTGGCGGCTTCGGGATCTTGGGCAATATCATTGTGGGGATTCTGGGTGCCGTGGTTGGCGGGTGGTTGTTCAGGGCGTTCAATATATCCGTCGGTGGGGATTGGCTGGGTCCGATCGTCATGTCCACGGTCGGTGCGGTGGTGCTGCTGTTTGTGATCGGCCTGATTCGCCCTGCGAAATGAGTCCGCTCGCCTGAGCCAATAGAGTTCTGAGGAGAGCACGGAGGGGGGACGCCATGACCTTTGAGACGTATAGGTATCTGGTCTATTCCGACCTGTACCGGATCACGGGTCGGGCGACCTTTTCTTTGCTGATCCGGCAGCTCATGTTCGGGGAGGGGTTCAAGTACGTCTTCTGGATGCGGACCTGCCGGTACGCGCGATCGGGCATGTTCAGGCGGTGGTTGGTTTACCCATGGGCCAAGCTGGTGCTCATGCGGCTGAGGTATCGAATGGGTATTTCGATTCCGATTGAGACGAGCATCGGCAGTGGGTTCTACATCGGGCACTTCGGCGGGATCGTGGTGAATGGGGAGTGCGAGATTGGGAAGAACTGCAACATCTCGCATGGTGTGACCCTGGGTCAGGCCAATCGCGGGCGGAGCAAGGGATGTCCGGTGATTGGTGACAATGTGTACATCGGCCCCGGAGCCAAGGTGATTGGCGCGGTGCGGGTGGGGAGGAATGTTGCCATCGGTGCGAACAGCGTGGTGACCTCGAATGTGCTCGATAATTCGGTCGTCGTGGGTATCCCGGCCAAGGTGATTTCGCAGGATGGCTCGTCTGGCTATATTGATAGGACAGACTACGAGTAGGGACGCGGAGACGGGGCGGCTTTCCAGACGCGGGTTGGTTGGGAAAGGCACGAAGACGCGAAGGTCGGAATTTGGCCTCGGTCATCGGGACATGGATGGACTCAGCAACCCTCCCAATAGGATTGGATCAGGGCATTGGCTTTCCACCACATCCCCAGCCAGGCCGAAAATGCCTTTGCGCCTCTGCGCGAGGCTTTCCGGGGCCGGATGGGAAGGTCTCCCGCTGAGATCGCAGGGGGCGCAGAGGGGGAATAGGGAGGATGGGGATTGTTGAAAAGTCGAAGCTGTAATTGCAACTGAGTTGTTCAGTGGGTAGCGAGGAACCCCAGAACCTCCCCAAATGATTCCCAGTCAACAGGCCATTGAACCTAAACACTCCCATGGCCTAGTTAAAAACCCCTTTGGGCTTCTGCGGGAGAGCGCGCACATTTCGATTTGATCTTTTCACCCCAACCCAAAGCAGATTACGCCATGAGCCGATTCGGACCTGACCCTCAAGCCTTCTTTGAAGCCGTCTATCGTAAGCCTGCACCGTGGGATATCGGCGGTCCCCAACCCGCCATGGTCAAGTTGCTGGTCGAGCATCCTCCTGAAGCTCCGGTGTTGGATGTGGGATGTGGAACCGGCGATCTGGCGATTCACATTGCCGAGAGCGGAGTCAAGGCATTGGGCGTTGACTTTGTTCAGGAAGCAATCGACAAGGCGCGTGCCAAGGCGAGGCTCTTGCCGCCGGAGATCGCCAACCTTGTCGACTTCCGTGTTACCGATGTATTTGACGCAGAGTCTTTGAACCAATCCTTCGGAGGGATCATCGACTCTGGCTTACTTCATCTGCTCGATCCGGATCAAAGTGACGCGTTCATCGAGCGCCTCGCCTCGCTGCTGCGTCCAGGCGGGAGGCTCTATCTTCACGAGTTCGCGGTGACGTTCCCCATTCCGAATGTCCCCCGGGCGGTCGTGGAGGAAGAGATCATTGAGCGCTTCGCCTCGGCGTGCGGTTGGCGGATCTTGACGCTTCGGACAGAACAGTTCTTGAGTCGGTTCGCCCCGGTGGCAGCAACGGTCGCATGCGTCGAGCGGGTGTAGGGAGAGATCGGGCTTTTGTTGGTGTCCTTTGTACGATCGATTGGGCCAGGGCGTTTTTTCTTGGTAGTGATGATCGATAGGCCTATAGGATTGGCTGTTTTTCATGTGGAAAGGACCTAACGCGATGAACACCTGTGTAGTCTTGGGTTGGACGACGGGGATGACCGGTGCGCTTATTGGGCTGGCCGGTGGGATTGTTGGCACCTATTTCGGGATCGTAAAGACCAACGGTCCGCGTGAGCGCTCGTTCATGATCAAGTCATCGGTTGTGGGCTGGGTGGGGATCCTGGCTTTTGTTGGGTTGCAGTTGGTTCTGTCGCATCCGTATCGGCTGCTCCTTTGGATTCCCTATCTCATTTTACTCCCGGTAGGTATCGTCTATGCCAATCGGCGGCAGGATGAGATCATGCGTGAGGAGTCTGGGTTGGGGGCGGGAAAGGTGGATTAGATGAAGAGTGTGAGTGCAGCCATCGTGGTGTTGGCAGGGTGCATCCTGATTGCGGTCGGCTCGCTGGTGCGGCATGTGGACACGCAGCTGTTCTGTCAGGTGGTCGGGTGTGGTGTCGGTGCGTTGGGGCTATGGAAATGGTTTGAGGCGTTCCATCGCGAATGAGTTGGGGGCGTGCGAATAATGGCGTGTGGGGAGGGGAATCCGGCACGGGTGCTTCGGCGGCTTGCGCAGGAGTGACAGGCACTGGGGTGAGGGAGGATGTGTTCATGGTCCAAGACGGTGTGAAGCGGTGTGATTGGTCGACGGGTGATCCGGTGTACATCGACTATCACGATTCTGAGTGGGGTGTGCCTGTCCATGACGACCGGCTGCTGTTTGAGTTTCTGATTCTGGAGGGGGCGCAGGCGGGGCTGAGCTGGTTGACGATCTTGAAGAAGCGCGACAACTACCGGCGGGCGATGGAGCACTTCGACATGGATCGGATTGCGCGGTACACCGAGGCGGATGTGGTCCGGTTGCTGGGCGATCCGGGGATTGTGCGCAACCGGCTCAAGCTGGAATCGGTGATCAAGAACGCGCGCGGTGCGCTCGCGATCCGGGAGGAGTTCGGCCCTCTGGACGCTTTTCTCTGGCGGTATGTGGATGGAGTGCCCATACAGAACGCATGGAAATCGGTGAGGGAGGTCCCACCGAAGACGGACCTTTCGGATGCCATGAGCAAGGATCTCAAGAAGCGCGGTTTCAACTTCGTCGGCTCCACAATCTGCTATGCCTTCATGCAGGCGGTTGGCATGGTGAACGACCACACGACCGACTGTTTCCGGTATGCGGAGGTGGGGCGCGGGTGATGGCGTGCAGAGGGGAACGGGGAGAATCATGCGACGATTTTTAGCGATCGGGATGTGGTGTCTGTGGGCGTTCGCGGCCATGGGCAGCGTGGTGACACGGTTGGTGCTGGTCGATGCGCAGAGTGATCGGGATATCCGGCCGCTGGAGGAGGGCGCCACGATAGACCTGGATGCGGAGCGTGGTGGGGTCAGCCTGCGTGCGGAGGTATCGGGGGATGTCGGGAGTGTCCGCTTCCTTGTGGATGACCGGGTGGTGCAGACCGAGAGCACGCCACCGTATGCGATTGCTGGCGATCAGACGGGTGATTATGCGGTGTGGTCGGTACAGCCGGGGCGGCATCGTGTGAGGGCGGTTCCGTATGCGGGCTCAAGTGGCGGTGGGACTGCCGGCGAGCCGCTGGAGATCGGCATCACAGTGGTCGGCGCGGCGGTTTCCGAAGGCGCGGGTGCGAGTCGTGCGGGAGTGGTGGCGCTCGAGGCGGTGCCGGCAGCGGTTACGATGGAGCCGGGGACGATCGAGCTGAGTGGTGAGTTAAAGAAGTGGCACACGGTGACGCTGGCTATGGGGGGACCTGCCTCCAGTGAAACATCGGAGCCGAATCCGTTCCTGGACTTGTGCCTGCGGGTTGTGTTTCGAAACGGGGATCGGGTGCGGGTGGTTCCTGGGTATTATGCCGCGGATGGGAACGCGGCAGAATCGGGTGCTGCGGCGGGGAATGTCTGGACGGCGCATTTTTGTCCGGACGCGGAGGGCGACTGGAGCTGGACGGTATCATTTCGTCAGGGCGCACAGGTTGCGGTTGCGGACGATCCCGCAGCTGGTGCGCCGGTGGTGGGACTGGATGGGCTGAGTGGCACGTTCTCGATCGGTCCGACCGATAAGGCGGGCCGTGACCATCGCGGGAAGGGGATGCTGCGTTATGTGGGGCAGCGGTACCTACAATTTGCGGAGACGGGCGAGTGGTTTTTGAAGTGTGGCGCGGACGCGCCGGAGAATTTCCTGGCGTACGCTGATTTTGACAACACGCCTGATCATGGCGGCCGGCGAAAGTCGTGGGCGGCGCATGCAGCCGACTGGCGCGCGGGCGATCCGACCTGGCGCGGGGGCCGGGGCAAGGGGATGATCGGCGCTTTGAACTATCTGGCTGCGGAGGGGTTGAACGCCTTTTCCTTCATCCCGATGAACCTATCCGGGGATGACGGCAATGTGTTCCCGTATGTGACGGAGCGGGGGCCGTACGACCGGTTTGACTGTTCCAAGCTGGCGCAGTGGGAGGTTGTGTTTCGGCATGCGGATCGGCTGGGGCTCTATCTCCATTTCAAGACGCAGGAGACCGAGAACGAGCTGCTGCTGGACAACGGCGACCTGGGTAAGGACCGGCGGATGTACTATCGTGAGTTGATCGCCCGGTTTTCGCATCACCTGGCCTTGAACTGGAACCTGGGCGAGGAGATCGACAACGCAACGACCGCCCAGAAGAAGTCATGGGCCCGGTATTTCCATGAGACCGATCCGTACCAGCATCACATTGTCATTCACAACGGCGCGAATCATTACGATCTTTTGGGACCCGAATCAGCGCTGACTGGGTTCTCGTTGCAGACGGATCGGACGGATTTCGGGAATGTGCATCGGCAGACGCTCAATTACATCCGGCGATCGACCGCGGCGGGCAAGACGTGGGTGGTGGCCTGCGACGAGCCCGGCGATGCGACGCACGCGTTGCGGCCGGATGCGGACGCCGGCGATTCGCATGAGGACGGGCGCAAGAACGGGCTGTGGGGGAATGTCATGGCCGGGGGCGCGGGCTTGGAGTGGTATTTCGGGTATGCGCATGCGCACTCGGACCTGACGTGTGAGGATTTCCGCAGCCGTGACCGCTGGTGGGATTACTGCCGGTATATGCTGGCCTTTTTCGACGAGAACGCGGTGCCGTTTTGGGCGATGGAGTCGCATGACGAGCTGACGAGCGTCGAGGCCGACTACTGCTTTGCCAAGCCCGGTGAGGTTTATGTCGTCTATGAAAAATCCGGCGGGCCCGTGGCGCTCGATTTGCGTGGGGTCGAGGGGCTGTTTGAGGTGATGTGGTATGACCCGCGCAATGGCGGGCCGCTCCAGGCGGGCACGGTCCGCGAGATCGCCGGCGGCGGAATGCGCGATCTGGGCAGCGCGCCGGGGGCACAGGATGCTGACTGGGTGATTCTGGTGAGGTGATTCTGGTGGCTGGCGGGGGGATGCCCATCCGGATCCGGGGAGGTCTCGAGCAGAGGCGCAGAGGCGCGGTGGCCCTGAGGCCGGCGGGCGTGGGAAGGAGCGGGTGTCACTGATGAGCGGGACGATGTTTGAGGCCTTGGAGCGGATCTATGAGCGGCCTGAGCCTTTTTCGGCCTACACGGCGGCGGAGCTCTGGACAGATGAGTACGTCTCGGCGCGGATGCTCGAGTATCACCTGGACCCGGCGGTCGATATAGCGTCGCGCCGGGTGGAATTCATCGACCGGTCGGTCAACTGGATCGCGGACAGGTTCGGGGTCTGCCAAGGGTTCAGGATTGCGGATTTCGGCTGCGGTCCCGGCTTGTACGCGGTGCGCCTGGCGCGTCGGGGTGCGGATGTGACTGGGATTGATTTTTCGGGCAGGTCCATTGCCTATGCCCGGGCGACAGCCGAGCGGGAGAGATCGACCGCCTGCTTTATCGAGCAGGATTATCTCGAGTTTGAAACGGCAAAGCGGTTTGACCTGGTGCTGCTGATCTATTGCGACTTCTGCGTGCTGAGTCCGACTCAAAGGGCGGGGCTTTTACGCCGGTTCCGCAGGGTGCTCAAACCGGGTGGGCATGTCCTATTGGATGTCTACTCGCTCCCAGCGTTTCAGCGGCGGGAGGAGGATGCTCGTGTCACGCTTTATTCGCGGGGTGGGTTCTGGGCGCCCGGCCGATATTACGAATTCCTGAACAGGTTCAAATACGAAGAGGCGAGGGTTGCACTGGACCAGTACACGATCGTAGAAGCGGACCGTGTCAGGCGTATCTACAACTGGTTTCAGCACTTTGCCGCATCGGATCTGGAGCGTGAGTTTACCGCAGCGGGCTATTCGATCGAGGGGTTTCATTCAGATGTTGCTGGGGGGGACTATGCTCCCGGGGCGGTGGAGTTTGCGGTGGTTGCCCGCACCGGTGGTGAATGATTGGGCGTACTGAACATGCCCTTTGCATCCGGATCCGGAGGTCTCGCGCAGAGGCGCTGAGGTTGGAGTCAATTGTAGGGCAGGTCCAGAAACGTACACGTACACAGCGAAGCGGTACACGTTCCCGTACACGAGGATGCTAATGAAACTCGATCACGAGAAGTTGGATGTATACCGGGTAGCCCTGAACTTCGCAGCGTGGGCTTACACGGTGTGCCGGACCTTGAAGGGGCTGGATCGGCCGACGCGAGACCAACTCGTCCGGGCGTCTCAGTCCATTGCTCTGAACATTGCCGAAGGCTGCGGCAAGATTCCGGCGGCGGAGCGGGGGCGATTTCTTCAGATTGCCTGCGGTTCGGCGCGGGAATGTGGCGCGATTCTGGACATTCTCGAGCGGTGCGGAACACTCGACAGTGAAGCCGTTTGCACGGGCAAAGACCTGCTTGTGCGGATTGTGGCAATGCTCACGCGGATGATCGAGCGAGGGAACCAGGTTTGCGAACAGGAGAGCGTGTACAGGTACGAGGAAGACGAGGGACAACAAGAGGGGGTAGGCGACTTGCTGTAACTTGCGCCTGCCCCTTGTCGTTGGGCCCAGAAACGTACACGTACACAGCGAAGCGGTACACGTTCCCGTACACGAGGATACGAATGGAACTAGATCACGAGAAGTTGGATGTATACCGGGTAGCCCTTTGCGGCGTGGGCTTACACGGTGTGCCGGACCTTGATTGAGCAAGGGAACCAGGTTTGCGAACAGGAGAGCGTGTACGTGTACGTGTACGGGTACGTGTACGGGTACGTGTACGGGTACGTGTACGGGTAC
>ENA-UOOH01003555-UOOH01003555.1-fermentation-metagenome-genome-assembly--contig:-NODE-3555-length-11711-cov-6.557824_pt1 | contig 11711 bp, 7 predicted proteins | sample MGYA00245778_ERZ724025 | MGnify/ENA primary metagenome ERZ724025 (study PRJEB28704, sample SAMN03018313) | fermentation metagenome | biome: anthropogenic terrestrial biome; feature: soil; material... | reverse complement strand
TTTTGAATTTTGCATTTTTGTTTGGATAAATAGCTTTTCTTCTATTGGGAGTCTTGACTAGCCCGGCAAAAAGATTATTGATAATTATTGTTAGACCTCAAATAATTAATTCAAAAAAAGCGCAGCTATGAAAACCAAAACCATCCTTCTTATTCTTGCCCTTGCGGTAGGAATATTTAACGCATGTAAGAAAGACCATGCACCCGCAATTGACCCCCCTTCCGAAGCAGGGAATGATAAAATAAACCAGTTGCTGGGGAATTTTACCGATAACTACGAAACTTTTAAAAGCGGCAAATGGCTTAAAAGTGGTGACAAAATTGATTACGACTCTGTTTTGTGGTACATTGATGGTGCCATAAACTTCAATTATGCCTCTGGCCAGTATGCTTTTGAAAAAATACACAAAGATACCATATATGTTGAAGTAGCAATTGATGCTGACATGAAGGCGTTATTTGCGAATGTTTTTGAATCGTACAACGAATCGCTGCTGCGCATTGGTGAAAAGTATTATGACATTACCGGTGAATACAAAAAGTTTATTATGGCCACTGTAAGCGATGCCGGCCCATTGGCAAATGGTAAGCGAAAACTGCGCATTGCAACCATTACCGGTACAGGATTTGCTTCACAAAATGGCGATTTTGGGAATGATGAAAACTACCTATATAATAGAGATGCAGAAGTCAACTGTGATGGGGAACTTGCATCTGGTGCCCCTGTGATTTTTGAGGCTAAGTTGCTGGCTCATTTTAATCCCGAGCCTACCAATGGAAGCAGATATTACTTTGTGGGGACACCAACCATTGTTGAATATGACTATAAAGACTACAAAATCGGCACCGCACTACTAACAAACTATTTGGACTACAAGATATATGCTGCTCATGAAAGTGTATATCCATTTAATGATACTACACTTTGCCTTGAGTACAACCAATGGAATTCTGGGATACATGAAATGCAGTTTTATTATGACCATCTGAAAGACCTTGCAAACATCTGGCTGAGCCAACAAGGAAATGTTACGTTTAAAAAGTCATTTGCTCCATCTGAAATTAAAAGCCCAACACTCGGAGATTATCCAAGTCGTGTCTTTTACCATTTCCCGAGATTTCACTTCAGATTAAAATTAATGACTTCAGAACCATATATCCCATATTTTCCAACAGAATAATTACATACAGACATGAAACACATCGCATCTTTTAGCCTGTTGCTCACTTTGCTTTTTCCAGTAAAAGCACAAAGTACATACGAGCTTTTACTGCCAACTGACACCAGAACCGGATCGGTAATGGCCATTGACGACAACAATGGAGGGATTATTACCCTGATTAGTACGGTTACCGGAATTACAGGCCCATGGGAATACCTCCAAGGCTATGTGCTTGAAATATCTGCAACAGGCGATACAACAAGCCATCATTACTCCTTTCACGATACAGCATTTTTTCTTAACAGAATACACCGCTTAAACAATGGAGGATATATTGTTACCGGACGTTCAGCCCCACCAAATACCTCAGCAATCGGTTTACTTTTGATTGGCCTTGATGATGGTTTTAATTTGCAATGGGCTAAGCATTATCCTTACAGCACCTACAACAATGATGTCTGGGTTTACAATATTTACCAGGATGGCGATACCCTTATCATGCCGGCAGGCCGGTGTGAATTTCCCTGTGGTTCTAAATACCCAATGCTTTTAAAAACCGATATTAATGGTAATATATTGCAGGAAGTTTTTCATGATAACCCATTATTAGACAGTGGCCAACCCTCTTACTTGCTAAGTATTGACAGGGAAACAATCTATATGTTTGCTGATGGATTAATTGGGGGAGTAACCGGACCTTCGTATAGTGCTTTTAATAAAGAGTTTCAATACTTATATACCTTGCCTTTAATACCACAGGATTATTCTTCGTGGCGTTATTATAACACCTGGTCTCCTGACAGCATTATGCTTATGTCATATCTTTCAGCGAGAACTGAAGAAAATCATCATGATAAAGATGTGTGGTTGGCCAGATATGACACTGCTTTCAACCTTTTGAACCGTGCAAATTTTGGCTCTGTTGACACACTGGATTATACCCCTTTCGGGGGAGCAGGCATAGGCAGCCTGCACCCCGATACCATTTTTTTTGCAGGATTTAAAAATGCAGCTCTTACGCTACCTGGGCCCTCTAAGGTGAGCTGGTTAATGGCCGGCCAGGTTGACAGACAATTGCAGTCCCGCTTTCTGCACTACATAGGGGGCGATGCTTATTACGAAACACGGTATATGTTGCCCCTCAGCGATGGGGGTTTCCTGATTCATGCCGGCAAGTTAAACCGGGCCACCCAACTCTATGATGCTTATTTTATTAAGCTGAACAGGGAAGGTTTAATTACCGGGAACAAACCGGTACATACCGTTATTAACCGCGCATTTATCTCCCCTAACCCTGCTAAGGAAACACTTAAAGTAGAATGTATGCTAAAGGGAGCAAAAGCACAGGTGCTTTCCCTTACCGGCACTGAACTGGCTTTGTATGGACTGGAGCAGGGAACGAGCTTGATACCCCTGCATGACCTTAAACCGGGTATGTACTTACTGGGCATTACGTTGCCTGGAAAAGGAATTATTGAAACGCATAAGTTTATTAAACTGTAAAAACCTTAACCATGAAAAAACTTATACTCCCAATTTTGCTAATCTTTTCCTTTTTTCAGGAAGCAATATCGATGCCCAAATATGCTATACCTGCCCAGGTCAAAACAACAATGTTTCAGGATCTGCAGCATCAGCATTCGGAAATAATAATACTGTCGGAGGATCCTATTCTACGAGTATTGGCAGTGGCAATACGATTCCAGCAAATTATAGTTTTGTAGCAGGTAGTTATTCAACCGCGCAGAGCATGCACTCCTATATTATAGGAACATCATCTCATGTCATGCAAGTGAGTAATGAGGGCTACATTTTTGGAAGTGGTTCATCTGCAGAACATACTAAGGTAATGTTAGTGGGGCACCGATTAAAGTCAGGTGCAGCTAGCCAGATCATCATCGGGGCAGGCAAAGTGGGCAGTTACCTTACTAACAATAAGATGTACAGCCTCGCCGTGGGTTTTAATAGCAATGTGCCCACGTTTTTTGTTAGTGAAACTCCTTCTAATTTACAATCGGGCAGGGTAGGTATTGGCAACAATACCGATCCACAAGCCAAATTGCACATAAAAGCCGATGCTGCTGAAAATGCAACCATGCTTTTAGAAGCCACTGGCACCAACAAAATCAGTAGTTTTTTAATGGCAGGAGGGCAAGCCGTACTTGGTACTACTTCCAACAGTAACTCGCTTTCATTTGTAACAGGCAATACCAATACACGCATGTTTATAGATGGTGTCAATGGCCGCGTTGGCATTGCCACCAGCACCCCCGAGACACAATTGCATATAAATGGTGATATAACCGTTTCGGGATTGGCCAATGAAAAAGGCGACCAAATTGTGGCAAGCGATAAAACAGGGAAATTATTGCTGGTTCCTGTAAACGCATTGGGAGACAACCTGGGTAACCACACCGCTACTGAAAGCCTTAACATGATGGAATTCAGCATAAGAAACTCGACAAAAGCCGCTAAACAAAGCAGGCTTGATGGTAGTCAGTTTTATGTGGGATTAAAGTTTAGTGAAGTCAATAATATGATACTTGAAACAGGCGGCGCTGCCACTTTTAAGGCAGTAGCAGCGGCCAACAACATTGCCGGGTTCTGGGCAGCAAATTGGGCGTGTGGAGGATATGGGCTTTTGCTTAATGCCGACAATAGCACAGGTGGTATTTATTATGACAACAACAATCCCAAATTATCTATTGGGCTGAATAACAGCAAAGTAGGAATAGGGCTTATTCCACCCAAAGATGGTGCATTCAGATTGTATGTTGAAGGTGGCATACTAGCCGAAGAGGTTAAGGTAATGCTAAAGGGTACCTGGCCAGATTACGTGTTCACTGCCGATCATAAACTTCCGGGTATTCACGAGGTTTCTGATTTTATAGAAGCCAATGGCCATTTGCCAGGTGTACCCAGCGCGGCCACCGTAGCTGCCGAAGGGATAGAACTGGGACAGATGAACGCGCTGCTGCTTACAAAAATTGAGGAATTGACCTTGTATATGATTGAGCTGAAAAAGGAAAATGAAAGTATTCAGCGGCAATTGGACGCACTCACGAAGTAATTTCACCAAAACCTTTATCGCCATGAAAACTGTTAGATACATTTTACCTTTGCTGGTTTGGTTTTTCCTCCCGGCAACATTATCTGCCCAGCAAACCGTGGAGTTTGAGTATGATGCAGCGGGCAACAGGGAGTTGAGGCATCTCAGCACTAAAAAGATGACCGATGCCGAAGTTGATTCGCTCTTTAAGGCTGAAACCATCCATGATAAAATTACCGGCGATAAGCTCATTAGGGTTTATCCCAACCCTACCTATGGGATAATCAATGTTGAATTCATGGAAATAATTGAGGGCCAGACAGTTTATTTTATCACCGATCAAAATGGCAGGCAGGTAATGACCGGGAAAACCAATAGTCTTTCAAACACCATTGATATCACACACCAAAGTCGCGGGGTATATTACCTCGTGATAAAAGCCCCTGAAATATATCAGGTTTATAAAATAATAAAGCAGCAAAAATAAATTTAAATTTCAGGCTAGCTGGCATAAAATGCCACAATGACATGAAATCAGGAAATATCATCCTTAACTTAACAAGCTATTGATATGAAAAAATATTTCTGGTTATTTATTGTTGTGGCAGCAATTCTGCACCCTGGCACTCGGGGGTTCGGGCAGCAACAGGCATCCACTTTTACCCTTGACAAACAGCTCTACGGGCAACAGGAGTACCGCGCCAGCCAATACATAGATATGATCAACGGTTTTGGGTACAAAGCAACTTCCCAAAGCGATGTTTTTCATGCTAAAATAGACCCGTTTATGGTGTTTCCACCGGTGGGTGGGGAGATTGGGGGGCCGACTGCGGGGGACCAGGGGGTTGTAGGAAGTATTGCAGGAGTGTTTGATGTGAATGACTTAGGAGCAGGTATTTATACAGTACCAATTAATTTGCCACAAGGAATTGGCAACAATACACCACAGCTATCTTTAAACTATAACAGTATGGCTGGAAATGGCATAATGGGAATAGGTTGGAATATTGGTGGAACTTCTGCAATAAGTAGGACCGGCAAAACTATTTATCATGATAGCTATGTAGAAGGAGTGAAATTTGATGCGAATGATAATTTTGTGTTCAATGGAAACAGAATGCTTCCTGTTAATAATAATACATACACCACCGAGGTAGAGGAGTTTACCAGAATTATAGTAAAGGGCACAAATGCCTATGGTCCGATTTGGTTTGAAGCCAAAACAAAAGATGGCAGGATACTCCGATATGGGGAAACCCCGAATTCAAGGCAGAAATTAGAAGGAACAGGAGCCACAATTACCTGGTATTTAAGTAGCACTGAAGATATTTCGGGAAATTTGATTAGTTATAACTATGAGTTAAAGGAAGGAAATTTATTATTGAAGACCATCAGCTATGGTGGGAATAGTATTACTGAACAAGAGCACTTTTATAAGATTAATTTTAACTATACAGAATATAGGATAGACCCCTTCACCTCTTATATAAATGGTACAGCATACACGACGAAATCCCTCCTGGATAGGATCAATGTGATTTACATCCCCAATAACAAAAATTTTCTTACTTATATATTGGAATATGATATAGAGACGAGTATATTTAGCCGTTTGGCTAATATTAAAGTTTTTGATGAAGTTAATAAGACTGGATTTAATCCCACAACTATTGAATGGGGTGAAACAACGGAGAGTTTTAACTTTGATGAAACCAATATTACAACAAGACCTGGATTTGAAAACAATTACACCTTGGGCGATTTTAATGGCGATGGCAAAACAGATATATTAGTAGCATACTATGATAATGTTAATAAGAAGTTTGAGTCGTGGGCAATTTATTATCATAATGCCTCTGGTACTTCATACAATAAAATGGAAATGGGACCTTTGGATGAAGAATATCAAGCAAGGTTTGCTTATTTTGAAGCAGGCGATTTTAATGGCGATGGAATAGATGATTTATTTAAGGTTACACATACTGTCAACGATCGCTTTAAAGGCAATTTTTTAATTTCAGATGGGAATAATAATTTTACGTATGTCGGTGTACTCCCAGTGGATTTGCTACCAGATCATTATATTAATATAACGGATATGAATGGAAATGGAATAAACGAAATCCTGCTAGCTAATCAGTTGAATCCTAATCCAATGTTACCTTTTATTATAACTATATTTCGTTGTTTTGAACTGCATGAGATTGTTGGTCAAAATTACAGCGTTATAAATAGCTTATTTTCACAACCTCCTGTAACAAATGATGGCTATACATTTACACATTTTCGTGGAACTTATCAAATAAAACCGGGTGATTTTAACGGTGATGGAAGGACAGATTTATTGGTTAATATCCTGCCCGGTGAAAGCACCATACTTTGTTTACATCCCACAGAGCCAATATTAGTTGAATTAACTTCAACCAGATTTGATTTTCCGAATGAGAATCACCGGGTGTTTACTGGTGACTTTAATGGTGATGGTATTACCGATATTCTAACTTATGATTATAAAGGTTCGCAACAATATAAGTGGAATTTATTTCATTTTGATGGAAAGAATTCATGGCAATCAGCATCTTGCCCCATTACCTCTAATGGCGATCCTGAAGATGAAAATAATCAGCGGGTTATTTATACCACGGATATAAATGGCGACGGGAAAGCTGACATCATGGATATGCATTATTGTTTCGCTAGTATCTACTATAGCACAGGTGATGGATTTAAAACTAAGGAAGTGGAATCTTTTACAAATATTAAACCATATAAAAGTAGTATTCATAACTTTTTTGACTTTAATGGTGATGGTAAATCTGAATTATTTGTAAGAACTACCAATTTAGAATTCATGCACATCATGTCTTTTCATAAAAATGAGAAGAGTAATCTTGCTACTTCATTTACCAATGGTTTGGGTAAAAAAACTACAGTTAATTACTTGCCATTGACGGATGCACAGGTCTATGGAAAAGACTCCCAGGTTCAATTTCCACTATGTAATATCCAGCCTGCTGTTTATGTGGTTAAATCCCGCAAGGATGACATTGGCAATGCTCATGTAGTAACACAATTTTATAATTATAATAATCTTTTAATACATAAGCAAGGGAAAGGACTGCTTGGCTTCAAGAGTAGATCAATCTTCGACAATCAAACCGAAATTAATAGTATAATTACAAATGATATATACATTTATAAGAATAAGTTCTATTTCCCATACCAGAAAAAAATTGAAATATACAACCAGCGAGGGCAGGTATTCTTAGAAACAACAAATAAATTCAATCATATAGGATATTCAACATCCCCTTTGAGGTTTTTCCCCTATATGGAAAACTCCCATTCATTTGAAAGTGAAATTTCATTAAATGAATTTGTCAGGACAACACGTTCAATTTTCAGTTATGATACGTATGGTAATTTGATTGCAAAAAAAATACTGGTTGACCCGGTAAAGAGAACTTCTTCTACTTCACATTCAGAGTATATGCATGAAACGAATACTACCATTACCCATAAAGAGCCTGATTCAATTAACTGGATTACTGGTTTACCCGAACAAATAAATGTCAAAGTAAGGTATCTTTCTGAAGTAAAAGATGAAGTAACCACAAATCTAACCTATTATGAAGCAGATGAAACCAACTTCACATTACTCAAAGAAAAAAATGTCTATCCCGGCAATAATCTCACGGGTAACTTAACAACAAAACAATCTTATTTCTACGATGATTATGGAAATATGGATTCCACAGCAATTGATGCTCCTTTTTCGCAGCCACCTTTAGAGGCACGGTCTTCAGCCAGCAATTACAGTACGGTATATAAACATCGGTTTCCTACAACAACCTACAATGCAATGGAACAGGCTTCAACAGCCACTTACGACCCTATGTATGGAACAATGAAAACTTTAACCGACCCCAATGGGCTTACTTCCCATTATGAATCCAATCCGCTTGGGAATTTCAAAGAAACAACTTCCCCCACAGGCATTAAAGCAATAACGGTAACCCGATGGGCAACCGGCCACCCTCATGCACCCACTGATGCACTTTACTATACCTGGCAACAATCTTCAGGTACGCCTGAAGTCCTAGTTTTTTATAATAAAACCGGTGCGGAGCTTCGCACTGTGACTCTTGGTTTCGATGGTTCAGTATTATATATGAATAAAATATACACGCCCCAAGGTCTGTTACATAAAGAGTCTTTGCCATACATACAAGGTTCTATACCTGCATACACCGAATATCTTTACGATGATTACAACCGGCTTGAAACCATTATCTCACCCGATGGAACCACTACCACAACAACTTACGGCGCCAACGAAACTTCGGTTACCACAACCAACGAGGGCATATCCCGCACCACAACCAAGAAATTCAATGCCGCAGGATGGCTTATTGAAAGCACAGATAATAAAGGCAATGTGGTAAAAAATGAGTATTATTGCAATGGAAACCTAAGCAAAACATACATCGTGGGGCAACCGGCTACAACAGTTTCGCTTGAATACGACGACAGGGGCAACCGCACCCTGCTGGACGACCCCAACTATGGCCAAATGACAAGCATTTACAATGCCTTTGGCGAATTGGAACAGCAAACCAACCCGCGTGACGAAATAACATCTTATTCGTACAACAAACTTGGCCAAACCACTGTTGAAACAAGCATTGAAGGAACCACAACCTGGCTCTATTCAACCACGCCACGGCGGATTGGCACCCTGGAAAGCATAACCAAAAACAACCACCTGACAAATTATATTTACGATGATTTCCTTAGGCCGAAATCCGTAACCAAAACAATTGCCGGTGAACCCTACACCACTAAATTCACCTATGATGAACTTGGCAGGCTGGAAACCACCACCCACCCAACGGGCATTACTGTTAGCGAAGGTTATAACGACTGGGGTTTCCACGCGAGCGTTAAAATGAACCAAAATGCTTTGTGGAAAACCGAAGAGGTGAACCCTTTAGGCATGATAACCCAATTTAAAACCGGGAACGGCCTGATTACCGACCAAACTTTCCATCCACTCAATATGCGCCTTCAAACGGTGAAAACCCTGAAACAGGGGAATGCCCCTATACAGAACTACGAGTATAGTTGGTTTGGCCTTGGAAATTTAAGGCACCGTAAAAAAGGCCCACTTACCGAGAGCTTTACCTATGACGACCTTGACCGCCTTGATAAGATAAAGCTCAATGGTGTTCAAACAGGCAATCATGAATACGATACATATAATGGCGTTCAAGCCACGGCCTTAGGCAATATTACCAAAAAAAATAACGACGGCCGGGACATATTTAATGATGCAATTTATGGTGGAAGCAATGGCTTAATTACCTACGGCCCTCATGCGCTAAGCATTGTTTCCACTTCAAATCCGGTGCTCACAGGGCCAGAACAAGTTATAACCTATAACGGTTACGATAAAGTTGACGCAATTACCGAAGGAATACACTCACTTCACATACAATACGGGCATCACAAGCAGCGTATTGCACAGCAATACACCAATGGATCCAATTCCATTGATAAAGTATGGGCAGGTGCTTGTGAATACATCACCAAAAACGGGCAACTATACAAGCATACCTATCTCAGCGGGCCAATGGGGGTATTTGCCGTACACATCATCAATCCCAACGGTACAGAAGAAATAAACTACATCCATAAGGATCACCTTGGCTCATGGAACACCATAACCGATAAAGATGGGAGCCTTTTGCAGGAATTAAGCTTTGATGCGTGGGGCAACAGAAGAGATCCTGCTACCTGGAGAGCATTTTCGGGTACCGCCCCTGAAGCACTATTTGACCGTGGCTTTACAGGTCACGAGCATTTGTATGCCTTTAACCTGATAAACATGAACGGCCGGGTGTATGATCCTATTGTTGGTCGTATGCTTTCGCCGGATAACTTCATACAGGCGCCGGATTATACACAGAGTTTTAATAGGTATAGTTATTGCTGGAATAACCCGCTAAAATATACTGACCCAACCGGCTATGAATTAGGAGTAGAAAATAGAAACAATTGGTTCTGGTGGGTATATAGGGGAGGTTCTTACTCTTCTCATGCAATTGGCCCTGGTAGTGGGAACCACTGGAGCGATGCTTTTCGTGATCAACATGGTGACTTTATGTTAATGAATTCCATGGCATATAATAATAAATATGGTAGTGGGGCCTGGCAAAAAGCTTATGAAAATAGGTTTGTTCAACGAAATTCCATTTTTTCCGCCACAGGTCAGAATGCGGCTAACTTTTTAACATCAATCAATTCCATTTCCAGTGATAATTTGGCTCTATACTTTTACGAGAACATTTTTAACAAAAGAGTAGCGATTTTAGGCACAGAAAATCAGGACCCCCTTCTTGTGGGTAGCGATATAACTGGCTATACATCTTCTTTTGGCTATGGTGTATATACTGGTGATGCGGGTGGAGTTACTTCAAGCAGGAGTGTCTTAGGAGAAGAGGGAATGTCATCAAACGATAAAGTAAATATCGTTGCATTTGTTGTTGGATTACCATTTAGTTTAATGAAAAACATTACCAATATTCCTGGCGGCGACAAAGCTGTATCAAGAGCAATTGGTGGAATTGCCAGATATTTTAGTAATGCTACATTGGTGTATAATGCTGGTTATTACTATTTTTCTGATGGCAAATTTTCCATTGGTGACGGAGCGCGATTGCTGTCAAATTTTGCATATTATACGCCCTATGTTGGTCAAATTTACGGCGCCATTGATGTAGGTTATGGCATTGCAGGCTATTCGCTGACCGACCGTTTTGGCGATTGGATTGATTACCATTTGGGAAATTATCAGGATGTTAATAGAAGGTTTTTTATTCAACAACGCTAATGAAAACTTTATTTACAAGGTTGATGTATCTGTACGATTACATGTACTATTGCTTAACGAAATGGTTTAAAAGGTTTTATCCTGAAGAACATACGCCATGGCAGGGCGATTCGATAGTATCGCTCTTACAGTTTTTTATTCTATTTGACATTTTTGGTACCTTTTATTTGGTTTTTTACTCTGCATCTGAGAGAAAATCCTCATTAAATATTGTAGTAATTATCCTTATAGTATTGGTGGTGATTAATACAGCATATAACCAATACAAGTATAGAAACAAATACAAGGAATACGAAGCCCGCTGGGCCAATTTGGATGAAAAGAGGAAAGATCGATTAGACTTAATTGTTTTATTGATGGCGGTTATTCCACTGATTTACTTGCCTATTTTAACCAATGTGGTTGATTTTACGAAATAATAAAATCTCTTAAAAAACAATTACGAACTCTTGATAGTGGAATTTGACAACTGCCTTAGACAGTTTCAGCGAAGCTAATTTGCTTACAACTTGGCTCATTTCACCACACACAAAATCGCTACCTTTGTTTTGCCGTAAGCCTCCGGCCAAGTGCATCTTTCATATTTTATCAACGTGGCTGATCTTTGT
>ENA-UOOH01003554-UOOH01003554.1-fermentation-metagenome-genome-assembly--contig:-NODE-3554-length-11716-cov-4.960467_pt1 | contig 11716 bp, 10 predicted proteins | sample MGYA00245778_ERZ724025 | MGnify/ENA primary metagenome ERZ724025 (study PRJEB28704, sample SAMN03018313) | fermentation metagenome | biome: anthropogenic terrestrial biome; feature: soil; material... | reverse complement strand
GTTAATATTTTATATCCATTGATGTTGCTATGTTTCGGACATCGAAATTAATTCGATATTATAATTCCGTAAATAAAGAAAATCAAATAGATAATATTTATCTATATGGCATATATTCAAATATAAAAGGTTTATCTGAATATATCGAATCACACATAAATATTAATACAGTGATGATAGATTCCTTATCAAATGTAGTTTTTAAGGAAAAGGACAAGGATGACAATATCACTACATTTTTTATTACTGCTTTAGCCATGCACATGGATAAAAAGGATGTAAACTTTTTAACCGATGTAAAAAAACAACGAAAAAGCACATTTAGCAGGAGGGTTGTACTTTTAGCTGTTTCCACAGTGGCGATTCTTGCATTTGGACTTTTCGTATATACATATTATATTGAAAAAACATCTTTGGAAAGGGACATAGCTACCTTTGATGAATTTATAAGCAATGAAGAAAACATAAAGCTTAACGAAAAGGCTATTACCTTGAATAATAAATCTCTGCTTTTAGAAGAATATATGAAGGAAGTCGAAAAGCTTCAAACAGCCATTAAAAATGAGGATGCGGTAAATATATTGATATTTGAACAGCTATCTGCAGCCATTCCTCTTGGAACAAAAATCAATTCCATGAGTGCAGATGTTGATACTATACAGCTGCAATGCTCATCTGCCACCAGACAGGAAACTGCTCAATTTGAGAAAAATCTTAAAACAATAGAATTTATAGACAATGTCTACATACCGGCTATAGTAGATGGAACAGAAGGTAGCAGTTCCAATTACTCGTACACGGTAGTTTGTGACTTAAAGGATGTGATATCTTATGAAGCTGAGTAAGAGAGAGAAATTTTTAATACTATTGTTGATTATTGTAGTAATTGGTTATTTTGGATTCAAATATGTACCGGTTGAAAAGATTTTTAACTTGGAGGAACTTAAGGCAGAGCATTCTCAAAAGAAGAATTTATATGAAACCATGTCCCAGAATATTATTCAAATAAATACTTTTGAAGAAAAAGCTCAGTCTTTAATAGAGGAAGTCAATAATTTAAATGTTATTTCTGATTTACAGCAGGAAAAAGTAATAATATTTTTAAATAATTATTTAAATAGCAGTAATATCAATGCAAGCAACATAAGCTTTACGGATGAAAAGGCAGTCCCTATGAGTTATGTTGTAATTCCCGGTGAAAAAAGAGAATCCGGTACACTTCAGGATTTGATGTATGAAATTGACGGTAGAACTACTGCAAATGTTGAGACTTCTGAATCAGATGAAAAAGAGGAAAATCAACTGTCAGCACGCCAGGTATCTGCTAACATAACCTTTGACAGTACATATGCAGATATGATTGATTTTATTGACTCCATACAAAATAATCCTGTAGATATATCAATTACAAGTATAAATACCATTGCTGAAGGGGATATACTTCAAGGAACAATGAATTTAAACTTCTACGAAATTCCTAAGCCGTTAGATTTTATAGAAACTAACAGTGAATGGATATGGATGGAGCTGGCACAATCGGGTAAAGAGAATCCCTTTTCAACAGATGCAACTCAAATGGTTTTTGCATCAGGGGGTAATTATGATTTCTACATGAGCCTGCAGCCTGAAGTTTCTGATTTGCCCTCAATTTTGATAGGTGAAACAAATGATGTGGATAGAAAAACCTATATATCTCGGGATGTTAATTCTGTGGAAAGTGTAAACTTTGCTTTTAAAACCGAAAACGACAAGTATTATTACAGATACTCCATAGATAGTGTATCATACCCGAAAAATGATGAGTGGAAGGAATTCATTCCTAATTCTGAAGGAAATATAAATATTGTAGCGTATTCAAAACCAAGGATTTTAAAGGAAGATTCCGCAGGCGCTAATATATCCGTGTATAATTCAACTGAATTAAGGGTTAGATTTGATGTTATTGATGATGACAAAACAAGCCCGAGAGCATATTTTAGAGATGCCAGAACAATAAGTGTAACGAGGAAATAGATATGGCGAGGCAGTAAAATGATGAGGATAAAAAACAATAAAGGATTAACATTGGTAGAAATATTGATAACCCTTGCAGTGCTGGGTATAGTTATTATACCCCTTATGTCTATGTTTATTACCTCACAGAAGATGAACAATGAAAGTGAAATGAAGTATAGAGCAATCCAGTTTGCACAGGAAGAATTAGAAACCATTAAGGCAATGAAGCAACTGGATACAGATGACGATGGATATCCTCCAAGAGGGGATGGAAGCTACGGTTATGAGACATCACCTGATTCAGAAGGTTATACCATAGATGTAAAGATTGAAAAAGGGGTGGAGTATGTAGGCAGCGATATTGAGCCTACCGGCATTCCGGAAAATTATGACAGACCTATATACAATATTACAGATGAGGTGGAATTTGTAATTGATATTGCTCCGGGAATAGAGAAAATCGGCATCAAAATTAACATTCCTTATGTAGCGACAGCAAGAATAAAGCTGAATAATTCAAACGAGGATGTTAAAGTCTATATATTCAACGAAAATAAGGGGCAAAACAATTATAAGATTATTGGAGATGCAACTGTTATTGAGATTGCGGAAAATTCCGCGAAGCCTGACAATCAATTGTATGATATAGCGGTGACCGTTAAAAGAAACGACAATTTAATCGATATAATTATGGGAACAACCGTATTTGAAATCAATCCCGATTAAAGAAGGTGATATAATGAAAAAGAAATTGAACAATAAAGGCTCCACCATGATTATGCTGGTTATGGCAATATCCATAATTTCTGTTTTAGGTGTAGCAATATTAGGCGTAACTCTTATGAATTATAAGATTAAGAAAGCTAATACGGATATGAAATATTCATTTTATATGTCAGAATCAGGACTTGACAGAGCATATGCCGCAGCCTATGCAGTAATTCTAAATTCCATTGAAGAAGCAAATGAAAGTGCTCAGGCTAAAATTGAAGAATTTGATCATGACAAGCTTATGGATATATTATTAAACGGTACCGAAGATGATATAGATAAATATCTTGAAGACGATGACGGAGACGGTGTTTTTGACTTCAGGCAATCGGTTATTGATGAGGAAGCTAAGGAAGCCTTTGAAGAAAAGTATATCGATAAAATAGAAGATGATATAGAAACTGCAATTATAGATGCTGGGTACGGCGACAGCGATGATGATGATGAAATTCTAACAATATCCTTATCTTCGCCGGATTATGGTGAATTCAGTATAAGTAGGCCTTTAAGAATACCCGTAAGCTCCGAATATGAAAATAAAATAACTGATACTGTTAAGAAAACAAATGTTGATATTGTAATCGGGGTGCCTGATTACAACAAATCCTATACTGTGTCTACTGTAACAATGGAGGTTAATCCATATTGGACAAAAGCAATAACGGCAAACAACCTAAATATTAACAATGATGACACAAGTTTTAACGGAGAGGTATTTGTTAATAATGACACTAATATAGGAATTGGTGTAAATGCTAAATTTGGAAAAGACTTGTCTGTAAAACGACATATAAATATAGATAAAAATGGGGTTTTAGAAACAAAGAATGTATATACAAACGGTATTTTTTTAGAGGGTGAAGGTGCTAAGTTCACTGCAGTGAAAGAAGAAGACAGCAGCGTTTTATATTCGGGAGTTATGGTAAAAGATGATTTGGAGTTAAATGCAGAGGGCCAGGTGGTTAAAATTAACGGACCCTACTATGGCTTTGCCACCAGCCAACGAAGAGAGGATTTTGAAAATAGCGCAATCATTATTAATAATGAGAATGTTGAATTAGAAATTACAGGAGATTTGTTCTTATACGGCACTTCATATATAAAAGATATACCTACTAAGTATGCTACAGGAGAATCCCTGTCGGTAAAAGGAAATTATATTGCCTATACCGTGGGTTTGAATTCTAATGATGTAAGTGTTTTGAACGAAGAGGACAGAGACGATTTTGTTGAATCAAATATAATATTTGATTATGACAGGTATACTCCATTGCCGAGATTAGCAGAAAAGTTTAATGATGACAACAGTGAGATAGCAGTATATGACAAGGCAAAATATATAAAAGCATACAGTAAAAATTACTCATCATCATTATTTTTAGGAGCAGGAGCAATAAAGTTATCAGGTGCGGAAAAAGCATTGCACGGCACTGCCGTAAGCAATGGCAGCATAATTACTTCAGACATACCGCTTAATAATATGATATCAAAAAGCAGCGATATGCAAGATGTATACGATATAAAAATTAATAAACTTGGATTTGATACAGAAGGTGTGAGTGAGTTTACAACAAAAGAGATATTTGATAATATAAAAGGATTATCTTCCGCTGAATTAGCCGGTTTATATAACAAAATCAATTCAGCTACAGGTCAGTTGGTGCATATAAACAATAATCCCGGAGGAGTATACACATTTCCTTCAGGAGTGAAAAGCGGCTTGGTTATAACAAACGAAAATATTGTAATATCAGGAGAAGTGGTGTTTACGGGAGTAATAATATGTGACGGTGATATTACAATAAAAAATGATCCCGTTAACCCCGGAAGCAAAACATTTAAATACAATAAGGGTGTTATTACAACACTTATTGCAGAGCATAATCTTTACGAGCTAATATTTGAGGATACTCAAGGTACGGGAGAGCTAACAAGCATTACAACATTTAAATCAGGAGAAGACGGAGTAAATGTAAATTTCAGTGAATTGTTGAGATTTGAAAACTGGAAAATAAAATAAAGAGGGGGTAAGAAATGAAACCTTTAAAAAGAGTTTTATGTATAATGATTGTAATTTTGATGATGGTTGCCATGATACCGGGAAACTATTCATTTGCAGCACCGGGAGATACCGCAGATGACCCGATTCACTATGACGTCAATGATACTACGAATTTTCCTCAATATCCTAATGAGGGGTACGTGCGTGTCGATAAAAAAGCAGTATGGTTAGAGGGAGAGGATAATATTGCCAAGGTTACAATGACATTGGACGGTGCAGGGGTAAGGCAAGGAACAGATGCGGTACTTGTTATAGACCGTTCCGGCAGTATGGATGATAATGTTAACATAACACATTATTATGAAAGAGAAGTAGATGTACCAAAACAAATTCCTTATAATGAAGTACAGTTGACTTTCAATGCTTCAGGTGTTAGTTATCAGTATGAAAATAATTATCTTTCTTTTATTGTTAAATTGTATGAATGGATAAATACAACATCTAATGTTTCTATAACTATGACTGCATATGTAGATGATGATGGCAACTATAAGGGATATAAGACAGGCTCTGTTTCCGTAAGCGGGTTTCATTCTACAGACAGAAATTACAGATATAACAACAAAGAATTCAGCAGCTGGTCACAGATTAGTAATAATAACTGTGCTGATGCATTAACAGGCATATTCGGCGGAAAGACTGCAGCAGCAACAGTAAAAGGCAACAATGTAAACGTGGTGTTTCCAACTGCAAGGAGTGTATTGCAGTCCACGCAATCCAGCTATACAATAATAGTTAAGGAAATGCAAAATGTCCCGGAAACAACAAGTGTAAAAAAGATGAATAATGCAAAGGAAGCTGCCAATACATTTGTAGATGCTTTGCTTCCGGAAGGCAATACAGATACATTGAACAGAATAGCGGTTGTATCTTACTCAAGCAGTGGCTATGGCAAAGGTACGTCATTTAAAGATTCAGATCTTACCAATGATAATGCTTCATTAAAAAGCGCCATAAATCAAATACAAGCTACAGGCGGAACCCATATACAGGCAGGTATTAAAATGGCGCAGGATATATTATCTGAAAGCACTGCTGTCAATAAATATATAATATTGGTTAGTGACGGAGATCCTACCTTTAGCTATAGGGCAAATGGAGCCAGACAAAGAACGCAGGCTGATGTTAATTTGAATTATCCTTCTGACACTAATTATGTTCTTACCTCATTTACTACAGAAGTCAGGGGCTCCGGAAGTGATTATGGATATTATAAATCCGGATGGGGAGGATTTGATTACAGATATTATGTGGGAAGCTACAGAGTACTTGACAATGGTATACCGGCAATTTCACAGGCATTGATGGCTAAAGAAGAAGGAATTGAAATATACACTGTAGGCTTTGACGTGTCAGATCTTTCCGACGCAAAATATACAATGGAATATGTTGCTTCAGATAAAGATATGTTTTATCTTACCACAGATGATTTGAACGGAGTGTTTACAGAAATTGCAGGACGTATTGCCAAAGCAGGTACCGATGCTAATGTAAATGGTCTGGCAAGCATTAGCAGTGACGGGGGATATTATTTTACTATACTGAATGATACAAAGCATCCTATAACCGCCAGACCGGGTTCTGCAACCTTAAGCAACAATGCAATAACATGGAATTTAGGTGATATAACCGAATCGGAAGCGGTGCTCACATATTATATAAAATTAAATTTATCAGGTGACACGGTATTGCCATCTAATGCGATGCTTAGCACAGGCGGGATTTCTTCGGTTGTGTATAAAAATTACAGAGGTGTCTGGGTTGAAAGACTATTCCCTGACCCGAGTCTGTCTGCAGGAGATGGTACAGTAAATGTTAAATACTACCTGTCTGATGAGGAAGGAAATCCCGTAAATAAAGACGGCGAAATCATTCCCTACAAGGAACGCACAATTCTGTATGATAATGAAGGCGAATCGGTGGGATTAGGAGATACTATATCTGCTTCTTCATATGCTAAAGCATTGAAGGACCACGAAAATCAATCTAATATTGCCCGAGGCGAAGACGGAAATACGTTGTCTGACAGCATACTTGTAACAAGGTCAACCATTTATTTGAATTTCCCTTATTATCCGATGCCAAAGGAAAGCAAGCTGAAAAATTTCTCAATGTATAAATTTGATGGCAATGAACCTGCAGCGGCAGAAAGCCTGACAACGATTGAAAAAATGACATATATATTCGGGTTTGAGCTTGAACTTGGAAGCAAGGAGTTGGAGTTAAGGATTAGTGCTGACAACGGAGGAAATATTGATAAAGATAGTTTTAAGCTTTATGATGAGAATAACGATATAATGAGCTTTTATAACTATATGTTTGTTTCTAAGGAAGGAAATACATGTAAATTAGGATTTAAAAGTGATACTGACATGAAGTCGGAAAAAGACTACACAATAATCTACAATGTGAAGAATGGCAATATAGGCACTTACAAAATGAATATTGACGGTGGAGACTTGTTGATATCTGAACCTGAGTCAGTGAGTAAGGAATTGCAAATTGAGGTAATAAATACGAAAGATATTCAGTAATCGTCCAAAAAATGAAGTTTTGGGCGAAAGCCCAAAATTTCATTTAATATGAGGAATGTTTATGAAAAATAAAAATGGTTTTACATTAATTGAACTTATTATTATTTTGGCATTAGCTTCGATAGTAGCCTTAGGTGTAATGTCTTTTCTTATTACAAACTACAGAAGTTATAATGTGATAAATACGGAGTCGGAGCTTCAATACCAATCTCAGTATATTATTAATTATATAACCGATAAAATATTGGAAGCTAACAAATTTGAAGGCAATACCTTTTATTACAACGATGATAGTGAGGTTGCATTTACTTTTGATGCAGATGAAACTAGGAATGATTATAAGAATAAAATTGAATACAGTCATATAGATGAAGATGGGGATGAAACCAAAATTCCTTTAGGTGATTATGTAGTTGGACTCGATATAGGTATTTCAGAAGTTACTGAATCAGAAGTTACTATAGAATTAACTCTTCAAAAAGACAAGAGCGAGCCTTATACAGCTACGCAAACAGTATACTTAAGAAACTATAAATAAGAATAATTAGCTTAAAAAAAAGACAAACCCAAGATAAGCTCATTCGGGTTTGTTTTTGAAATTTTGCATACTTTAGCTATACAAAAATTCGGGGTTAGCGGACCCCATTTTTTGCGTATAAATTTAATGTACCATTTTTTATTACCGTTTATTTACACATGATAAAAATATAAAACACCTTGCTAAAATATTATTAACAATATAAATTTTGACATTATATTCTAGGGAACCGTTATAACATTACTAGAAAAACAATAAATATAAGGTGAGTATATATGTTTTTGTCCTTGGAGTTCGGCAACAATATTAAAATTGTTGAAGGATATAAAAAGAAAAATATTGTTTACATAAAAAAGACTATTACAATGGATGAATCTGTCAATATTAAAAATAGCTTTAATTTATCCGATTCTATAAATGAAGTGTTGATAAAAAACAATATCAAAACAAAAAAAACAATTTTTATTATAAATACTGATTCGGCTATTATCAGAAAAATCAAATTGCCTTTTTTAAATAAAAAGTCAGAAATAACGACTATGATTAAGCATGAGCTAGGGCAGGTTATTTCCGCTGACTTAAGCCGATACAAAATCATATATAAAATTATTGAAATCTATGAAACAGACGAAAAGACAATGGCCTTGTATGCAGCGTATTGTCTTCCATTAAACATTTATGAATACTATGAAGAATTAGGTAAGAAATTAAGGCTTAGACTAGTCAGTATAGACATATCTTCTAATTGCCTTAATAATATACCTGAACAAAGTATAGAATTAAACAATAATATTTTGGACTCTAAAGATGCATATGCCTTTGTTAATATTCATTTTGATATGGTTTTATTCTCGGTAATAAATAAGGGTACAAATGACTTTTTTATGATTTCAAGTATAAAAAGCAATGCCGAAACCTTATCTGAAACCGCATCTTTTTACGGTAGGTATGATTATGATGATATGTACATATGGGTTGAGAATATAAACAAATGCTGCAGGTATTATCACTCGGTGAATAACAAAAAAATAAATAAAATATACTTGTACGGACATAATCGTTCAAGTAATTTGGACAAGCTTTTGTCCTCCATTCTGCATCTGGATGTTGAATTCATAAATTCTGTTTCCAATGCAGCTTTTGCAGATAATACTAGCATAAATCAATATTTTATATCAATAATAGCACTTTATAATATTAAGTCATCGTTCATAACAAAAAATGAAAAAAAGGCACTAATTTTAACAAGCATTGCCGCAGTTTCGATGTTGCTTTTTTGTTTGATTTTCTTTTTATTAAAGAATTCATTGTCACTTAGGGAGAAGATTGCAGATTTAGACATTCACATTAATAATGAAAAAAACATCGAGAGGAATTCTGTAATAGAAAAACTAAAATCAGAAAACCAATTATTAAATGCCTCCATAACATCTATAGAAACAGCTATTAATTTAGTTGACAATGAAAATATAAGAACAGAAAATATAAGAGGTGTTTATTATTCACTTCCTGGGGATACAAAGGTTTTATCATTTTCTATAAATAAAGACAGTTTAAATATGCAGTGTTTATCTGGTTCCATGGATGAGGTAATCTATTTGTTAAAAAATTTAGGAGGATTATACTTTGTGGAAAGTGTTTATATTCCGGCAGTTCAATCCATGAAGGATATGAAGTACTCGTATTCGATAATATGTAATTTCAAGGTTAATTATGAAGAATAAACTTGTTATTTTTATAATCATTGTATTCATAATAGTTATACTTTATAATTTGCGGCCTCTGTATAGCAAGTATAGTCCTGCTCAAAACCAACTGAATACCTCTTGTGATATGTATAGCTCAATGATGGATAATTTTCGGACTGAGGATTCCATCAAATCTAAAAGGATGGATTACATAAACAAAATAAATGAATTAAATTTCAGGGCTCAATTAAGCCAGGAAGAGATTATTTTTGTTTTATATACCTGTGCACAGAAAAATAGTATTTATATTTCAGATATTAAATTTGCTGAGGCAGAGTATATTCTAGATGATGGAGACATTGATATTATTGAATCCGAAGAGGCTTCTGTTTTTCAAACTATGTGTGTAGTGGCAGAATTTAAGGCGGAATTTGAACAACTTTTGCAATTCATAGATGACATTAAATGGTTTAGGGATATTTGTGTAATGAATTTAAATGTGTCAACGTGGGAAGAGGATATTGTTTATGCTTTTGTTCTAATGAAGTTTTATGTAGTTCCGCTAGTGATAAATTTATGAAGCAGCATAAGCTTAGTTTGTTTTTGCAGCTTCTGCAGATATGAGCTTATGAAGAATGTGTTTGAAAAGAATTTGCTGTTTTGAGGTGCACATTGAATAAATTATTTAATAATAGAGGATTAACATTAGTAGAAATAATTGTAACATTGGCAATACTTGGAGTTGTAATTTGTCCTATGATGAATTTATTGGTTTTGTCTCAGAAAATAAACAGTGAAGGTGAAAAAGAATACAGTGTAATTCAAGCTGCTCAATGTTATATGGAAGAAACAAGAGCTGCGGGTGAAATTGATACAGCAGCTTTCGTTTATAACAGTGAAGAAATGTGTTATCAAAGGGCTATTTTTGATGTTTTGGATGATTGCAGTGCAGAAATAAGAGTTATACCTGACAACTACGGGCTGCATTACATAGAGGTTGATATTATAAGGGATGGGGAAGTAATTAACAACTTGATGGGGAGTATAGTGTTGAATAAAAAAAGATTAGATTCTTCACCTGCGTTTCAGAATGATAGGATTGTCATCCTGAGTGATTACGAAGTATCTCATGATGGTGCACATCATCCTGAGTGATAACGAAGGCTCTCAGGGTTTTATAGAGGTTAGTATGAATAATAAAGGGTCAACAATGGTTCTTTTAATTATTGTAATTGTGCTGGTAATTGTTTTGGGAACATCGCTATTAAATATTGCAGTTAAACAATATGCTATAGAAAGGTTCAACATTGATTCCAAACAAGCCTTTTATATTTCTGAAACGGGGCTCAATGAAGCCTATGTTAAGTCGTGTGTTTTAATTGATGAATCAATTATTAAAGCAGTGCAAATGGCTGAAGATTATTTATTATTAAACCCGTCAAACAAAAATGAGGCAGATAATATATTTATGGCGAACTATAAAATTTATTTAAGGACAAATATTGGGAATAGAATTGAAATTGCAGCAAATCCTTCAGTAGAAATATGGAATGATGATACTTTGGTTTTCATTGATGATGCACTTACGATAATATTGAAATCTTCATATTTTCATGAAAATAATGTTGATAAAGTTACAGGGGTAGAGTTGGTTATCAGTGTGCCTGACTTTAATGATGTGTCGGACGGTAGCTATGATGCAAGAAATTATATACAATTTCAGAATTGGAACAGTTAATATGAAAAACAAGGGTTTTACCATAATTGAGCTTTTGGTGTCATTAGGGATATCCTCTATTGTTGTGGGATTAATCTTCTCTTTTTTTATATTAAATTATAAAGGTTATAAATCAGTAAGAAATGATTCTGAAATGCATTTTCAGGCACAATATATATTGAATTTCATGTCAGGAAGAATTATTGACTCTAATTCTATGAGTTTTGCAAGAATGAATACAGACTCGTATTCCATGACAGCGGTAAGAAGTGTCGGAACGGAATATCCCGTAGATAAGGTTTCTTTTAAATATGGAAGCGGAGATGAAAATTATGTGTTCCATATTATAAATAATTCAATTCGATATGGAAAGGGAGATAAGGAAATGAATCCCACCGTGGAGCTTGGCAA
>ENA-UOOH01003547-UOOH01003547.1-fermentation-metagenome-genome-assembly--contig:-NODE-3547-length-11734-cov-5.153952_pt1 | contig 11734 bp, 5 predicted proteins | sample MGYA00245778_ERZ724025 | MGnify/ENA primary metagenome ERZ724025 (study PRJEB28704, sample SAMN03018313) | fermentation metagenome | biome: anthropogenic terrestrial biome; feature: soil; material... | reverse complement strand
CCTCTGCGCCCTCTGCGATCTCTGCGGGATACCTCCCCATCCGAATCCGGAGACCCTTTCAGTCACCCTCAAGCTACCAAATCAAAGGCCGGCCTTCCGTGTCCAGTCCCGGTTTCGTGTCGCCACCCATTTTCTCAACCATCAAAGCCCTTTCGGCGGATGCAGAGACTGCGTGGAATCCTGCGCAGGGAGTAGGCTTGACGAGCTGTGGCTGCCCCCCCACTGTCCCAGCATACTTTCAAAGGTAAACCCCCCGACCTAAACCCGCTTACATTAACCGAATAATCGCCATTGCATCCGAGCCAGGCCAAGTCGTACAGTTTGGTCCGTCTTCAACCTTCAGGAATGATCGAAATCCGGATTCGATTAAAAGGAATTCAAGCAATAGCCGATTCAGGCGGAATTACCCCATGCAAGTTCTGCATCTCACCTTTTGGGATCACTCGTTTTGGCTTTGGGCCGAGGATAGCGAACGAACCGCTGATTGCAAAGCCATTCCAGGACCTGCCCCCGATGCCCCCTATCATCACCCCTTTTCCTCACCTCCCGGTGATCTCCAGGAAACACTTGAACTCCTTCCGGTCACCCGCGCGGAAGAAAACTCGGACACCATCTGCATCCGTATCCCCGCCTGCCTCAATATCCCGTTTGCCTCACACCCGATCCTGACGCCGCCGATCGATGTCCGCCGCAAACCGATCCTGACCACCTTCGAGGTCGATGCCTACCGGCTTTCCATGGAGAGTGTGCTCGAACTGGTGGCGACCTCCTCCCACACCATCCCTATCCAACCCGGCCTCCTCGTCGGCCAGGAATTCGACTGGACCTACCGCCTCCTCCGCCTTGCCGCCGATCTGGCGATCCAACAGTCCGTGTTGCCCACCCTCGTCAAGGCCGGCCCAAGGGTCTGGCAAGCCCGCTGGACCCCGATCCTGCTCGAGGATACACAGGCACACTGCCAACAGTTGGCCGCCTGCCTGCCCCAAATCCTGCGCTGCGCAACCGCGCCCAAACACCAGGAGGCATTGGCCATCGCCCCCGGACGCTTCGTCCATTCCCTCCTGGATCACTGCGCCGATTGGTTCATGCGAATCGGACCCGAGGACGAGCCCGGGGAACCTCCCGCCACGCCCCACGAGGGTTGGGTCCAAGCCCTGGAATCCGCCGACCCCAGCGTTCCTTGGCAAAATCAGTCCGATCTGGAACAACTCGCCCAACAGATCGAGTCGTGGCGTCGGCCGGCCGATCTACAGTCACGTGCCCCCTTTCGCATCCGGTTCCACCTCGAGGAGCCCGAGGATCCCGACCCGGACGGCCCAGCCGCTTTCGCAACCGATCAACCATGGAACGTGCGCTGCCTCCTTCAGTCCAAAGAGGACCCCTCCATTCAAGCCCCCATCGGAGAGCTCCTCGCCTCGAGTCGGAAGGCCACCCAACTCTTTTCCGCGGATCCCTTGGAGTACTTGCTCTTCAGCATGGGCCAGATCGCCGGGTTCTTCCCACAACTGAAGGCACGCCTGGACAAGGGCATCCCTGAATCCATTCCCCTGGATACCCGCGGCGCCTATCAGTTCCTCCAGGAAATCGCTCCCGCACTCCAGGCCTCCGGCTTTGGAGTCGTCCTGCCCAACTGGTGGCGACATAAAAGGAACCGATCCGGCATCGGCCTGGGCTTGTCCACAAAGGACGCCCTCTCCCACGACGAGTTCTCCATTCACAACCTGTTTCAGTGCCAATTCCATGTCACCAGCCATGGCACCCCGCTCAGCCTCGCGGACCTCGAGGGCATCGCACGACTCAAGCTCCCGCTCGTACGCATGCGGGGCATGTGGGTGGAAGTCGATCAGGCACAGATCCAAAAGGCCATCGCGCTCCTCCGGGAAAAGGGCGAACCCGCCTTGGCACTCAGGGGAACACAGCTCCTTCGAATCGGCCTGGGCGCCGACCAACTCGTCCATGGTCTGCCGGTCCAGGAGTTGCACGCCGACGGATGGCTCCAAGAGTTGCTCGATGAATTGAAATCGGAACCGGGCCAACACCTACTCACTCCTCCCAAGGGACTGAAAGGCACCCTTCGCCCCTATCAGGTCCGCGGCTATTCCTGGCTCGCGTTCCTGAAGAGATGGGGCCTGGGTGCTTGCCTTGCAGACGATATGGGCCTCGGCAAAACCATCCAGACCCTCGCCCTGCTGGAGGCCGATCGGAGGCATACCTCAAACCGTCCTACACTCCTGGTATGTCCGACCAGCGTTGTATTCAATTGGAAGAAAGAGGCGGAACGCTTCACCCCGAAATTGAAGATCGATATCCATCACGGCCCTGATCGCATGCGCAATGGGAGTTTCGCACGGTGGGCCCAGAACAAGGACCTGATTATCACGTCGTTCGGCCTGCTCCACCGGGACCAGCCCACACTCGAATCGGTGAAGTGGGCGGGGATTGTCGTCGACGAAGCCCAGAACATCAAAAACCGCGAGACCAAACAGACCCAGGCCATCAAGCAACTCAACGCCGATTTCAGAATCGCGCTCACCGGTACCCCCGTCGAAAACCATATCGGTGAGTTGTGGTCCATCATGGACTTCCTCAACCCCGACCTCCTCGGCTCACACAAGGAGTTCAAAGAGCGATTCCAAATCCCGGTTCAAATGTTCCAGGACCCCATCGCCACGGAACGTCTTCGCGGCATCGTCAGCCCCTTCGTCATGCGCAGGGTCAAGACCGATCGGTCCATCATCTCCGACCTCCCCGAAAAGCTGGAAATGAAGGACTACTGCCGCCTGACCAAGGAACAGGCCTCCCTCTATGCATCCGTCCTGAAAGATGTCGAAGAGTCGCTCATGGAGTCCCAGGGCATCCAGCGCCAAGGCCTGATCCTCGCCACCCTGACCCGCCTCAAACAGATCTGCAATCACCCCGCTCACTTCCTCGCCGATCAGTCCAAGATCGATGGTCGCTCCGGCAAACTCATCCGACTCCAGGAGATGGTTCAGGAATTTCAAGAGGAAGGCGATCAGGCCCTGATCTTCACCCAGTACAAGGAAATGGGGGACCTCCTCGTCCAACACTTCCAGGAGACCCTCGGATGTGCCGTGCCCTTCCTCCACGGCAGCCTCCCCCGAAACAAACGCACCGAACTCATCGAACAGTTCCAGAATCCATCACAGCACACCCCGATCTTCGTCCTCAGTCTCAAGGCCGGCGGCACCGGCATTAATCTCACCCGTGCCAATCGTGTCGTGCACTTCGATCGTTGGTGGAATCCGGCCGTCGAAAACCAAGCCACCGACCGCGCTTTCCGAATCGGACAGACCCAACGGGTCATGGTCCATAAGTTTATCTGCGCAGGAACCATGGAGGAACGTATCGACCAGATGATCGATCGAAAGGCGGAGCTCGCCGCGCAGGTCGTGCAATCAGGAGAACGTTGGATCTCTGAACTCTCCAACCAAGAACTACAATCACTCTGGGCCCTGGACCCCGAAGCCGTCGGAGATTGACCATGTCCCCACACCGTTCCCGCCGCCCATCCCGTCCCAAACAGCGGCCCTCCTCACCCAGATCCTTTTGGTCCGAACAGGATTCCCCATTCTCGTTCTACCCCGTCGCGAAACCGATAGAGGTCAAGGCCGGCATCAAAGCACAATCCACTCGGGGCGAGTTCGCCTCGCAGTGGTGGGGAAAGAAATGGATCCAGGCCATTGAACAGATGCCGGTCGGGAGCCGCCTCCAAAGAGGACGGAACTACGCACGCAAGGGACAGGTCACAGACCTGACCATTGAACCGGGCAATATCTTCGCCTCCGTACAAGGGACTCGACAACAACCCTATAGGATCAATATCCAACTGCCGGTTATCTCCCGCACGCAATGGGACGCGATCATCGATCGCATCGCACAGAAGCCGGCCCTGGCCATCGGCCTCATCAGCGGAGTGCTCTCCATCGAAATCCAGGAGATTTGTACGGAACTCGCCCAGCCGCTCCTCCCCCAGAACGACCAGGAACTCGTCACCAATTGCTCCTGCCCCGACTGGGCCAACCCATGCAAGCATATCGCAGCGGTGTTCTACCTTGTCGCCGAAGCCCTGGATCATGACCCATTCCTGCTTCTTCAACTCAGAGGGATCAACAAGGTCGACTTCATCGATCGGTTAAAAAGCACACTCCAGCCGATCGAGCAGGTCAGCTACCAGCCGGACGAACCCAACGACAAAAACCCCGAGGATGACGTCACCCTGCTGCCCCGCAATCCCGAGATCTTCTGGGCTACTTCGTTGCTGCCCCCACCCAAACCCCTCGGCGAACGGCCCATCGTTCCGGCAACCCAGATCAAAAAACTGGGCGCAATCCCCTTCTGGCGCTCGGAGCAGTCCCTCCTTCAGGCAATGGAGTATCTCTACGATATAGGATCCATGACCGCACAGGATCGCCTCAACGAATTCGCAACCCAACCAGCCCTTAGAGAACAGCAGGATTTCACCACCGCCGTCGAGGCAGCCCCGGCCCCCGATGAAAAGCCCCCTCCTCATGGCCGACCCGGGAGACGACGGTCATGATCCTCCGCAAACCCACCGGCCTGCCCGCCGCCCTGCTCTCCATAGCCCTGCTGCACTGCCCCTCGGCCGCACACGCCGATCATCCCAAGCCACTGAAGATCCCCATCACGCGCGATACCTGGGTCTCCAGCTATTCGAGCGAGGTCAACGGAAACAACGGCGGGGCACAGCGGCTCAAAACCAAAGGGATCCAAGAGCTCTCGCTGCTCGATTTCCCGACCGAAACGCTCCAAGGCCACTGCATCGAATCAGCCACCCTCCACTTCAGGACCGCCTCCGAGGCACCCCAACTCAGGGTCACCACCTCCACCGTGTCCAGCGACTGGACCGAAGGTACCGCGGCAGGGTACGAAGTGCAGACCGGTAGCGCCTCGTTCCGCTGGGCGCGACAAGAAGAACAGCCTTGGGCCGGACCCGGTTCCGATATCACCGCGGTCATCGCCGGCATCGGCCACTCCATCTGGAGCTTTGCCGATGCATCCCCCACCGATTCCAGCGGATGGCAGGCCCTGCCCATCTCCCCCGACGTCATCGCCGCCTGCGTCGCCGGACTCAGCTGCGGGATCGCCCTCATCGATGACGTCGGCAGCGAGTACACACGCGATGGCGACCGCTTCACCTATCACCTCTTCCCCAACCGCTTTCTTTACTCCCGTGAGGCCGGCGACAACAACTCGCCCTACCTGACCATCCAAACCGGCGACCAAGACGCCTCCCCTCCCCACGCCGTCACCCCATTCCACGCCGCCATCGAACAACCCACCCGCGCCCTGCGCGATTGCGCGCCCAGCCTTCGGGAGCGCGGTCTCGTTGCGCTGCGCCCGGGCGCCGAGCGGCTGCAATGGGTTACCCCCCAAGATCAAGGCCCAGCCGGAATCGCCGGCTTCGACCTGCGCTTCGCCCAGTCACCCACGAGCGACTGGGACACAGCGATCCCGGTGCCACGGTACCTCATACCCATCGCCGCCGCGCCCGGAGTGCCGGTCGAGACCATCCTCCCCGATCTCGGCTGGGGAACCGAAGCCAGCATCAGCTTCCTCCTCCGCCCAGTCGATCGCGCCGGCAACCGCGGGCCGATCTCCCGACTCACCACCCGGGTCGCACCCGAGCCGAACCTCCCTGTCCTGCCCTGGCCCTGCGACAGCACCTCATCCGCGGCGGAGCATGCGCAGCCCCTCGAATGCGACGGTCTCACGATCGGGATCGTCGACCTCCTCGATAAGGTCGCCCCCCAATCCGGACGCATCCTGCCCGATGCAACCAAGGACTACCTGCGCGCCAATCACCTGTTCGACACAGGTCGGCGACTCATCCAGCTCCACGCCGCACGCAACGAATTCCTCGGCTTCCAAATCGTGCTGCAAGGCGAATCCCCGCAATTCTCGGCACAATGGATATGGACCGATCCGGGGGTGCTCCCCGCACCCGAGTTCTCCCTGGTCCACCCGGTGCCAACCGCCTCCGAACCCTTCCCCGACCCACTCGTTCCTTGTCCTGCTGTGACCAGCATCCCCCCTCCGAATGCCCCGGAAGGTCAACAGTTCACATCCATCCTCACCGAGCTCTATGTCCCCCATGAAGCGGAATCGGGGCCACATAGCGCCCTCCTGAGACTCACCTCCGGCGAGACCGCGGTCGATATCGAGGTCTCCCTCACGGTCTGGGATTTCACCCTACCCGATTACCTCTCCTTCATCCCCGAGATGAACTGCTACGGCCTGCCCCAAAACGAGCGCGACTACTACCGGCTCGCACACCGGCACCGCACCAACCTCAATCGCCTACCCTACCCGTGGCGTGGGCGAAATATGGATCGTCAGACCGCACCGGATTGGGATGGCACCCGCTTCCATTGGGCCGCCTTCGATCAGCGGTTCGGACCGCTCCTCGACGGATCGGCCTTCGCCGACCTCCCCCGCGCCGGCGTTCCGGTCGACACCTTCTACCTCCCGCTCAATGAGGATTGGCCGGTCGATATCGAAACCGGGTTCCTCGGTGGGTATTGGGCCGATATCGCCCTCTCCGCCCCGTATCGGGCCGAGTGGATCACCGCCGCCCGCGCCTTCGCAGAGCACCTCTCCGCACAGGAATGGTCCCACCCCGTCTTCCAATTCTATCTGAACAACAAGGTCTATCACAAAGACACCGACTGGCGGCGATCCAGCGCACCCTGGATCTTCGATGAACCGGTCAATACACAGGACTTTTGGGCACTGCGCTGGTTCGGTACCGCCTTCCAAGAGGCGACTCAGGCGATCCCATCCCACACACAACTCGCCTTTCGTTGCGATATCTCCCGGCCCGAATGGCAACGCAACCTCCTGGACGGCCTCCTTCAAGTCCATGTCTGCGGCGGCGCCTTTTATCAATACGCCGATCGGGTCCTCGAACAGAGGCATCGCGATGGCCAAATGGTCTTCCTCTACGGAACCAGCAACCCGATCGATCAACCCAATACCCAACCGGCCGCGTGGTGCATCGACACATGGGCGAGAGGCCTCGACGGCGTGCTCCCCTGGCAGACCATCGGAAACGATGACTCCTGGAAGACAGGCGATGAACTCGCCCTCTTCTATCCAGGCAAACCAGCCGGGCAAACCGAACCGGTGCCCTCCATTCGACTGAAGGCATTCCTGCGCGGCCAACAAGATACCGAATACTGTACCCTCCTGCAGGAAACCCTCGATCTCCCACGCTGGGTCATCGGCGACCTCGTGCGCACCGAGCTGGGACTCACCCCGCGGTTTTCCACCCAGGGCGCCGATGACGCCGGCGGGGTACACTTCAACCAGCTGACACCCGCCCAGCTCGCCACACTCAGGATTCGTATCGGGCAACTCCTGGATCGTGCATCGCCGCCGGTTCAACGCAAATTGGTCGACCTCCACCCCTACCGAAACACAACACCCCAATCCCTTTTCATCGATTCCGCTCAGCGCCGGATTGAATACCTCGGGCGGTAGCACCGGTCGGAGCCGACCCGTCCATAACCCCTCCGCAAACGCGAAGGAGCGCCCCCTATGCGAACCACCCCAGTCCTTCCCATCACGGCCATCCTGACCCTCCTCATCTTCTCCCTTGAGAGTGCCCAGGCCGTCACCCCCAATCCAGATAACCAGAACCAAGGCTCCGAAGCGGTGACCGCGGATTGGCTCGTCGAAAAAATTGAGCGGCCCGTCACCCTCACGCCTGTTCCGGAACGTCAGGAGCTGGTGCTGGAAAATGGCCTGATCCGTCGGACCTGGCGACTGGAGCCGAACGCCGCAACCGTGGGATTCGACCTCCTGACCACCAACACCACCTACCTGCGCGGGGTCAAGCCAGAGGCCATCCTCACCATCAACGGCAAGCGATTGACGATCGGCGGATTGATCGGGCAACCCGACTACGCCTACCTCCGTCCAGATTGGATCGGTCAGTTGGAGAACGATCCGGCCAGCTTCCAGTTCCAACGATGGGAAACCGGCCCCACCCAAGCCCCGTTCGAATGGGCACAGGTCCGCCATCATGCCGTCGACGCACAATGGCCGCCGCCAGGTCGAGGCGTCACCCTCCTCTTCACACCCTCCAAACAACACCCCGAACTCGCCGGCCTCAAGGTCGAGATCCATTATGAGATGTATCAGGGCATCCCCCTCATCGGCAAATGGTTCACCCTCTACAACGGCCAGGATCAGCCGATCACCTTGGACGCCTTCGTCGCCGAACAACTCGCCGTCGTCGAGCCCGCATCCCACGTAGAAGTGCCCGACCGTTGGCAGCTTCCCGCCCTCCACATGGAAAGCGATTACAGCTTCCACGGCGACAGCTACTGGAGCGCCAACGAAACCACCCATTGGGTACCCGATCCAGACTACTCCACCCAGGTCAATTACCGGCGCGTCGCACCGGTCATGCTCGAGTCCAAGCCGCCCATTGGACCCGACCTTCTCATCCAGCCGGGCGAGACCTTTACCTCCTTTCGTACATTCACCCTGCTCTTTGATTCCACCGAGCGGGAGCGGCGCGCCCTGGCCCAGCGCAGGATGTACCGCACTCTCGCGCCCTGGGTCACCGAAAACCCAACCCTCATGCACGTCCTCGCCGGCGATCCCGCCGTTATTCGCAACGCCATCGATCAATGCGCCGAAGTCGGCGTGGAAATGGTCATTCTCAGCTTCGGCAGCGGTTTCAACATGGAAAGCGAAGACCCCGCCTACCTGGACCAAATCAAGGCCCTCGCCGACTACGCCCACGCAAAAGGGATCCAGATCGGCGGTTACTCACTCCTCGCAAGCCGCCGGATCAACGACCAGGTCGATGTCATCCATCCCGAGACCGGTACGACAGGCGGCGCGATTTTCGGCAATTCCCCCTGCCTCTGCAGCACTTGGGGCGAGGAGTACTTCCGTAAACTGAAACATTTCATCGAGTACACCGGGATCGATTGCCTCGAACACGATGGCTCCTATCCCGGCGACCTCTGCGCCTCGACCCAGCACGCCGACCATCGCGGACTCCAAGATTCGCAGTGGAAACAGTGGGCCCGCATCCGGGAATTCTACCAGTGGTGCCGCGCACGCGGCGTCTACCTCAATGTCCCCGACTGGTACTTTCTCTCCGGCTCCAATAAGACCGGAATGGGCTATCGCGAAGTCAATTGGTCCCTCCCTCGCGAGCGCCAAATCATCCTGGCCAGACAGAACATCTTCGACGGCACATGGGAAAAGTCACCGACCATGGGCTGGATGTTCGTGCCGTTGGTCCAATACCACGGCGGCGGCGAAGCAGCCACCCTTGAACCGCTCTCCGAACACCTCGATGCCTATGAGGCACACCTGGCACAGAATTTCGGCGCCGGCGTTCAGGCCTGCTACCGCGGTCCCCGGCTGTACGATACCGAGGAGACACGCAAGACCGTGGAGAAATGGGTCCGGTTCTACAAGGAATACCGCGAAATCCTCGATGCCGACCTCATCCACGTGCGCCGCGCCGACGGCCGCGACCTCGACGGCATGCTGCACGTCAACCCCACCGGCGAGCCGAAAGGCCTGGCGGTCATCTTCAATCCACTCGACCAAACCGTCGAAAAAGAGTTGGTTTTGCCCCTCTACTACACCGGCCTCGATCGCCTCGCCAGTGTGCGGATCCAGGGAGGCGATCCCAACATCTATGTCCTGGACCGTAACCACAACATCCGCCTGCCCGTCCGCGTCAAACCACGCTCCATGACCTGGTGCCTCATCAACTGAGCACCGATCCCCCGCCTGCAGGGCGTTGCTTTGCCAAGCTGGCCTCCCCCATCCGGAAAGCCTCCCGCAGAGGACGCGGTGGCGTTTTCGACCTGGCCACGAGGGTGGGTAAGGCCCATGCCCTGATCCATACTTTTTTTTGAGAAGGGATTTTGGGGTTATTCGTTGCCCGCAGACCAAGGCAGTCGCAGAAAGCGGATTCCTTGTCCTCCCTATCCCCCCTCTGCGCCTCTGCGCCTCTGCGCGAGTCCTCCCCATCCGGATCCGGAGAGCCAGAGCCCGCCTGATCAGACGGGCTGTGGCGTGCGCTCCCGCTGCCGCAGCAAAACAAAAAAAAAAGCCCGGGCGGGTTCGCCCGGGCTCTCGTCCTCTGTCAGGCAATGAGCCTGATGAAGTCGATCGTCCCTTAAAATGCCGGGGTCTGACCAGGCATCGCAATGGGATAGAATCCATCCGCGTTCGGCAGGACCGGAGGCTCTGCTGCGAAATCGAATTTCTCAGGCATCAGGTTCGGCCCCTTGGCGACCGCGTCATCCCATTTGATGACCTGGCCGGAGTAGGTCGCCATCCGTCCCAAAACCGCCGTGAACGTACTCGTGGCGCCGATGTATCCCTCGTTGAACTTCTCGTTCGCACGAATGGCGTTCACGAGATCGTAGTGCTCCTGCACATAGGGATTGCCGTGCTTCAGATCGACGTTGCCGGAGCTGACGCGACCGCCACCCTTGGTGCCATGCGCGTACTCATCCACAATGCTCCACGCATTGCCCTGGTGACGGCACTGACTGAAGGTCTTGGTGCCATCCTTGTACGTGAACTCGCAGAAGAAATGGTCGTAGATCTCACCATGCTCTTTGCCCGTGCGGACCTGACGGCCGCCCAGACCATTCGCCTCGACCGGGTGGTCGTCCTTGACCCAGTTGGCAATGTCCAGGTTGTGCACGTGCTGCTCGACAATGTGATCACCACAGAGCCAGACGAAGTAATACCAATTGCGCATCTGGTACTCCATCTCCGTCATGCCCTCTCTGCGCGGGCGCGTCCATACGCCGCCGCCGTTCCAGTAGACGCGCTGATAGAGGATGTCGCCCCATTTGCCGTCCTTGATCTCGCTGATGCCGTTGATGTACCCACCCTGATGGTGCCGCTGAAGGCCCACACCAACCTTGAGACCCTTGGCATCCGCAAGCTTGTTCGTCTCCTGCAGGGAGCGATAGCCGGGAGCGTCCACGCAGCAGGGCTTCTCCATGAAGACATGCTTGCCGGCCTTGATCGCCGCAGCATAGTGGATCGGCCGGAATCCCGGAGGGGTCGCCATGATGACCATGTCGCAATCGCAGGCAATGGCCTTCTCATAGGCGTCAAACCCCCAGAAGACACGGTCTTCAGGAAGATCGACCCGGTCGGCCTTGTCCTTGCGCAAACGGTCCGCGGTGTTCTTGGCGTTGTCTTCAAAGGCATCCGCGACGGCAATGATCTTCGTGCCCTCGCAGCCGTTCAGGTTGTCATACGCTGCGCCCGTTCCACGGCCACCACATCCGATCAAAGCGATCTTCAGGGTGTCCGAAGCCGCGGCATGCGCTCCCTCATTGACACTCAACAGGGCTGTGCCCGCTGCGGCCAAGGAGGAGGCCTTCAAAAAATCACGACGTGAAGTATTCTGCATAATCAGCCTCTTTTCATCCTCTCGGTTCCCATCACTCATAAAACTCCGGATCGCGCGCTGCACGGCGTCCCGACCAGATCGGTCGAGCATCCAAGGTTCTATTGAGGACAATTTTGGGCGCATTCTATCAGGAACCGATGGCTGATCCAGCAAAAATTATCCGAATTGCTATTTTGCCCGGATACACGCCCCACACACCAGACAGGGGAAGGAGGTCAGACGCCCGTTGCGGCTGGAGCTTGGGCTTAAGAGGATGAGCAATCGAGCGGTGGGGCGGTG
>ENA-UOOH01003540-UOOH01003540.1-fermentation-metagenome-genome-assembly--contig:-NODE-3540-length-11764-cov-2.850030_pt1 | contig 11764 bp, 5 predicted proteins | sample MGYA00245778_ERZ724025 | MGnify/ENA primary metagenome ERZ724025 (study PRJEB28704, sample SAMN03018313) | fermentation metagenome | biome: anthropogenic terrestrial biome; feature: soil; material... | reverse complement strand
GGTACTTTTTGCCCATCCTTCATCCATTAATATATATGGGATTCCTTGCTTTGCGGCAAAATCAATATAATATTTATAGGTTTCCAAATTATAACCGGATACAAAATTTACATCATCGCCATAAGGGGATGCATCATTCCACCATTCCCAACTTACCTGACCGGGTTTAATCCACGAGGGATCAACAATATTGGACGCGGGAGCGAGTTGGACAGGCAAGGTGCTTTCTACTAACTTTGCATCATTCTCTGCAATAATAAAATAACGCCAGGGAAAGGTTCTGTCTCCACGTGTTTTTGCAATATAATCTGCTTCTTCTAAAATTTTCAGACTTCTATCGCCATCTTCTCCAAATTTTAAAGGGGCCTTGGGAAAAACAGCATACATGCCATTCTCTCCACTGCCTTTCAAAAACATACCTGGATAATCGGTTAAGTCTGTCTCTGAAATTAATATTTTATAACCCGTTGATGTATTAATCAATACGGGAAGAGTCGACATCTTGTCCGATTGTTTCCAAAGATTGGTCTCAACTTTGGTGTAGGGATCTTCATAAGAAGTTTTAAAACCATTCGGTTGTTGGGTGTATGCGGAATAATTTTCGGGAAAAGAAATGCTGAAATTCTCTCCTATCACTTCTATATCATCTTTCATTCGTGAAATAAAACGATAGGCTATTCCTCCATCAAATGCTCTAAACTCAACGGCATAGTTGCCCTTGAAATTAATAATCAGCTGATTATACTGATTATTAATCGATGAATACTTCAATGGTACCACTGGCTTGATAGTCTCGGTAATGGTTTTACGCTTTTGAGAAACAATTTTCGGATTTTCACCTAATGTCTGATCTCTTAACTGAAGCTGCAACAAACAATTGTCTAATAGCACTTTATCCTGGACTTTTATCGAATATGCAATTTTGTCGGAAATTTGCAGCGATAAATTAAGCTTTCCGTTCGGCGAAGATAATTCAATAACTTTCGCTTGTGCGTTTATATATGGTAGCATAAATCCCATACATACGATTAACAATAACATTTTTTTCATTTCTCTAAATTTTAGTATTTATTAGTTTATTATGTTGATTAACTTGAATATAATTTTCATCTTCTAAAATCGTCCAATCTCACTCTCCCCTGCTCCGGTTCCTTTATATTTACTGCGTGCGGCATTGAAGCGATAACGAACGGTCAGCTCAAACTCGCGATTGTCATAACGGTTGCGTTGCCACAAATTCATGCGACTGTTGTATAGCAAATTGCCATCTCTCCTTTCGTTAAACAAATCTTTGCCTTTTAACTCAATACGAAGACGATCGTCGATAAATGATTTGGTAATGCCCAAATTTACCACAATTAGGTTGTCTGTTAAATAGACATTCTGGTAATTGCCTTTTCCCTGAAAATTACCATCAATCGTAAAATCAAATCCTTTGGGGAGTCTGAACGAATTATTTAAGGTTATTATTGGTAAGGGTTTATTTAATGTTAATGGGGTATTATTACTCATAATGGTTAACCACTGCTTGATAATTCCACCGCTTAACTGGGGCGACCAAATACCGAATTTAGGTGAAAGGGTCACAAAAGCGGTAAGACTTGGCAGCTTTACTAAATTACGAAAACCGACTACTGATACTGCTGGGTTTTCTTCCATCTGCTCGGTCCAATAAATAATGGCGTCTTTCTCATTTTTATAACTCATCATTACTTGAACAAACTTCCATACTCCTACCAAAGTGATATCGTGATTAATTGCTGGCTTCAAATAGGGATTTCCGGTTTGTAATGTAAAACGATTGCCGTAAAACACATTACTGCTCAATTGCCTGTATGTGGGACGCCTGGTTTTTGCTGTGTAACTTAACTGAATGCTCACATCTTTTATTTGAGTGCCGTATGATATGTTGGGAAACCACTGACCGTACTGGCGACTTTGGTCTTCTACTTTTAAATCGTTGCTGAAATAGTCTGAACGGACATTCTCATAACGAAGTCCGGCGCCGAGCTGACCAATGGGTACCATTAATGAATATTCGGCAAAAAAGGCATTGTTCTGCTCGTGAATGGTGGTATTGGAAGATGGTACATATTGTTCTACATTTAAATAATCATCAATACGATGGGTATTGGTATATTCACTGCCGAAAGATAGATTACCAATAAAAACGGGATATGTGAGCACCAGCTTAGAGGCAATCAACCGGTTGCTGACATTGTTCTCCGAATTGACAGTGCGGTCTTCGTATTCCTGACTTGTTTCAGTGACAAAAGTGCTTTGCGATTGCTTGCTTTCATAAAAATCGGTGTTGAAATCGACTTTCAATTTGCCGAAATCGCCATTGTAATAGGCATTAAACCTGTGTGCTGGTTCATTGTTGTATTGGGTGACTTCATGACTGGACCATTTGTCATACAACGCTCCGTCTGCAAGTACGGTGCTGTTCATATTTGTGACTGATTTATCATTCGGATAGGCTGATACAGTGTATTTTATTCCTGCGTAATGCTTGGGGGTGATTTCATAATTTATACCTGCAATTCCTGTCAACGCTTTAGATGTGCCTTCGGCAAAAAAAGTGTTGTCTTGTGTCCAAAGGGTATCGACGTATGTCTTTTGCCACATCTTACTGTCTTGAAACCACTTGTCTTTGTTATATGAGGCTGTTCCAAAAATATCCCATCCGTTTTTGCGATAGTTCACATTGAGTTGTTCATATAAATCTGTGTTCTGCGACTGATTGTAGGTCGATCGGACATCAAAGCTAAATCCATCGCCGACTTTCCTTATTGTGTTAATGCGTATCACGGCTTTTACGGATGCATCGTATCTGGCACCGGGATTATTGATGATTTCCACATCGCGTATATCGGCGGAATTGAGGTTGTCTAACTCTGTAACATCTCGCATTTCTCTATTATTGATGTAGATCTTGGCTTCTCCTTTGCCGAAAACAGTATAAACTCCGTTATCTCCGGATAGTGAAGGGAGCCTTTTCAAAACATCATTACCGGTTCCGGCTTTGCTTAATATCGAATTTTCTACGGTGGTAACCAATGCATCGTTCTTAATACGGATAACGGGTAAATTACTTTTAACAACTACTTCTCCCAATTCGGTAGTCTCTGCCTTAAGTACAATGGATTGTTGTGGCGTAGTAGCAATGGTTTGTGTCTGGTAACCTATAAAAGATATTTGCATATAGGTTTCTTCTGCCAAATGTTTGGATTGTAACGAGAAACGACCGGTACTGTCGGTCACTGTTCCTGCAATCAATGAACTGTCGGGTAATAAACATAGTACAACATTGGCAAATTCAATTGGTTGGTTTTGTTCGTTTATAACGGTTCCTGTAATATTTTGAGAATAGAGCGCTCCCAATTGAATATAAGAACAGATCAATATAAAAAATAATTTATACTTCATAAACTCATTTTCATTTTACAACATTTCATGATTAGCTTTCGACTGATTCATGGTATAATCAAACTCACTCTAAACTGAGTGATACAATAACAAAGATACAGAATAAAGCCCAATATTCAAAGACTTTATAAAGAAATTTTTGCTATCTTTGCTGTCAAATCAGAATTTTAAAAAAAATAGGTTATCATTTATTATGAAGATGGGCGCGAGCTTATTTTCATGATGGATTCGTGTATTTAATTAATTAATATGAGAAAAGAAAAAATCAAACTCCGATTATTACTCTTTATTACCGGAGTATATTTTATTTCGTTGGGAATTGCGTTATCAATTAGATCAGATTTGGGAACTACACCGGTATCATCGATACCTTTCGTAATGAACTTAATTATTCCTGGAATCTCAGTAGGAACATTCACAGTTTTTTTGAACTCTGTTCTTATCCTCACTCAGGTCTTTATTCTGAAAAAGAAATTTGGTTTTCAACAGCTTTTACAAATTCCTTATGCTTTGCTTTACGGCCTTTTTATCGACTTGAATCTGTATCTCACAGCTTGGATGAATCCGGAGATTTATGTGGTGCGACTTCTTTTAGTGGTCATCAGTGTGTTATTTCTGGCTTTAGGTATCTTCTTGGAGCTGAAGGCGGATGTGGGTTATCTGCCGGGTGAGGGTTTTATAACGGTAATGTCTGACACATTTAAAATGAATTTTGGGAATACAAAAATATCTACTGACACTGTTTTCGTGGTCATTGCTTCGGCTTGTGTACTAATCTTTCATGGTAGCCTTGAGGGTATACGCGAAGGTACAATTATTAACGCGATGACTGTAGGTCTTGTGGTTCAGATATATCAGAAAAGGATATTGTTCGTGGATAGATTGCTGGGTACGGAAAAACCTGTGGTGTTTGTAGCGGAGCCTTATACAAAGACTGATAACTTTGTTATTACAATTTCTCGTCAATATGGCAGCGGTGGACATGCTGTAGGTGATCTGATTGCTAAAAAACTGGGCATCGCTTTCTATGATAGTGAACTGATTGATATTACAGCTGCGGAAAGTGGTTTTACAAAAGAGTTCGTAATGAATTAGGAAGTTTCTGTTCATGTTCTTTTACAAAAGAGTTCGTAAAAGAACATGAACAGAAACTTCCTAATTCATTACTGTATCAACTTTATAAACAGAATTATGCGTATGTGAATGAGGCGATTCCACCTAACGACTTGCTTTTTATGGCTCAGACACGTGTAATTCGGGACATAGCGACTAAACAGTCTTGCGTGATCGTGGGGCGTGCTGCTGATTATATCCTGAAGGGACATAAAAACTGCTTCAATGTTTTTGTTCATGCCGACAAAAATTTCCGGAAGAAAAGGGTAATAGAAAATTATAATATATTACCGAAAGATGCGGAGAAAATGATGAGCAAAAAAGATAAGGAACGCACAAATTATTGCAAATACTACACTGGACGGGAATGGGCGGACCTCAATATATATGACTTGACTGTGGATACGTCTTATTTTGGTATAGAAAAAACCGCGGATATGATTATCGAAGCAAGCAAAGGACTGGTTGCGGAAAGTGCTTGATCAGTAAAAATATTATAATTATTTCATTCATTACTTATTAGATTCAATTTTTTTATATATTTGAAGAGCAATTAAATATATAGGAATTCTAATAGGTAATACATGAAAAAGATAATAGAATTCAGTGTTAAACATAAATTAATTGTTATCCTGTTTACCATAACTATGCTGGTTTTTGGTATCTATGGGGCAAGCCAATTGTCTGTGGGTGCTGTACCGGACATAACAAACAATCAGGTACAAATAATTACTACTTCTACTAACCTTTCTACACAGGACATTGAACAGTACATCACAATGCCTGTGGAATTGGCTATGGCAAATCTGCCTGGGGTAAAGGAAATTCGCTCTGTATCAAAATTCGGTCTCTCAGTGGTTACTATTATTTTTGATGAAAAACTGGGGACGTACTTGCCAAGACAGCTTATCTCTGAAAAAATAATCGAGGCGCAGGAAAATATTCCTGAAGGAATGGGAACTCCTTCAATGGGACCAATAACAACGGGCTTAGGTGAAATATATCAATATACTTTAGATGTAAAACGGGAATATAAAGATAAATACTCTATTACGGAACTGCGTACAATACAGGACTGGATCGTGAAACGGCAATTGTCTGGTATTAACGGGGTTGTGGAAGTAAACACTTGGGGTGGATATCTTAAACAATATGAAGTGGCTATAAATCCGGAGGAACTGCAAAGCCACGGTATTACACTGATTGAGGTGTTTGAGGCCTTGAAAAATAATAATGGAATAACGGGTGGTTCATACATCGAAAAGAGTAATCAGAGTTACTTTATCCGGGGTGATGGTAACATAAAAAACCTCGGGGATATTCGCAATATTGTTGTTAAAAATGTAAAGGGTATTCCAATATTAATTGGGGATGTTGCTTCGGTTCAGTTTGGACATGCTAACAGATTTGGTGCGATAACGGCAAATGGTGAGGGCGAAAAGGTCATGGGACAGGTCATGATGCTCAAGGATGCCAACTCTTCTCAAGTGATAAATGATGTGAAAAATCGTGTCAATGAAATACAGAAATCACTCCCGGAAGGGGTGTTTATCAATCCTGTTATCGACCGGAGTGAACTGATCGGACGTACCACTACTACTATCTTTGAAAATCTTATCATTGGTATTCTAATCGTTATCTTGGTGGTGATTCTTATCTTGGGTGATGTAAGAATGGCTCTGGTAATTGCTTCTATCATTCCTTTGTCTCTCTTCTTTACTTTTGGAATGATGTATTTATTTGGGGTGGATGCTAATCTGATGAGCTTGGGCGCACTGGACTTTGGTATTATTATCGATGGTGGGGTAATTATCGCGGAGTTCATAACGTTGCTCTTTTCATTGAACTCTAATATCTTAAACCAACTGCAACCTGGGGTACGGAAAATACAGATGGATAAAATTGCTATAGAGGGGGCAACAAACATGATGAACTCTGCTATATTTGGTCAATTGATCATTATCATTGTGTTTATTCCTATTCTTACGCTTATTGGGGTCGAAGGGAAAATGTTCCGACCAATGGCGGCGACTTTCTGTTTCGCGGTTATCGGGGCTTCAATATTTGGAATGACATGGCTGCCGGTGGCTTCATCTAAAAAGGATAAAAAATCGCATTCTTCTAAATTGATGAGGCTTGCAATAAAAACATATAAACCGGCTATCGAATGGTCGTGGAATCATAAAAAAATTATCGCTGGGGCTTCTTTGGTTCTACTGCTCTTGGGGGTAATCATAGCACCGCGACTGGGAGCGGAATTCACTCCTACGCTCAACGAGGGGGATTTTGTAATTCAACCGGTGCTGAAAACGGGTACGTCACTGGCTAAAACTATCGAAACGACTACTAAAATGGAACAGGTTCTGCTTACTAACTTTAAAGATGAGGTGGATCAGATTGTGAGCCGGATTGGGGCGGCGGAAGTGCCTACGGACCCAATGTCAATGGAGGAGATCGACATGATCATAAGATTGCATCCTCCAAAAAAATGGGTGCATGCAAAAAGTAAGGATGAACTTGCGGATAAATTCAAAGAGGCGCTGTCGGTATTCCCGGGTATGGAACTGGAATTTACACAGCCAATCGAGATGCGTTTCAATGAACTGGTGACGGGTGTTCGCTCTGACATCGCGGTAAAGGTGTTTGGCGAGGATTTAGATTATCTTGCGCTAAAAGCGGAGGAAATAAGTTCGCTGATTAGTAATATTCCTGGCGCGGCGGATGTGATTGTTGAAAAAACAGTGGGACTGCCGCAAATGAGGGTTACGTATAATCGCCAAAAAATAGCGTATTATGGTGCTGCTATCTCTGACTTGAACAGATACCTGACAATGGCTTTCGGAGGAGAAACTGCTGGAAAGATTTATGAGGCTGAAAAAGGGTTCGACCTGGTGGTGAGGTTTCATGAAAACTATCGGCAGGATATTGAGAATATTCGACAGATGTATGTTAACTTGCCTGATGGAAAACAGGTTAGATTGAGCGAACTGGCTGACATTGAATATTCGGCGGGACCTGCAAAAATATCGCGTGATAACACAAGGCGACGAATAGTGGTAAGTGTTAACGTGAGAAACAGGGACTTGCAGTCGGTGGTTAAGGATATTCAAAATACACTGAACAACAAACTTTCTTTACAACCGGGTTATTATCTGGAATATGGTGGACAATATGAGAATCTGCAGAATGCGTCTAACCGACTGGCGGTGGTAATTCCTATTTCTCTCGCGCTCATTTTCCTTTTGCTGGTTTTTGCTTTTAATTCAATCAAAGAGACTTTAATCATTTTCTCTGCGATACCGCTTGCAATAGTGGGCGGAATAGTGGCGCTGTGGATAAGAGGTATGCCGTTTAGTATCTCTGCCGGGGTTGGCTTTATCGCGCTGTTTGGCGTGGCTGTTCTCAACGGTATAGTGCTCATTGAACATTATAAGGAACTGAAAGAAAATAATAGGAACATGAAAATACATGACCTGATCGTGAATGGATCGATGGACCGGCTAAGACCGGTTATTCTGACTGCTTCAGCGGCTGCTCTTGGGTTCTTACCGATGGCTGTATCTACTTCTGCGGGGGCTGAAGTACAACGACCGCTGGCTACTGTGGTAATTGGTGGCTTAATAACGGCTACATTCCTAACTATGATTGTTTTACCTCTGTTATATGGCTATTTTATGGATGATAATCGAAAAATGATGTTTAAACGGAAAACAAAAGTTATTCTTTTACCGATATTGCTTTTATTGTCGACAAATATTCAGGCGCAAAACGGGAAACCAATTTCTGTGGATGAGGCTGTCTCAATTGGTCTGCAAAACAATATTGGATTAAAAACATATCAATTACAGATAGAACAAAACAGGGTATTGGTTCCTTCGGCTTTCACTATCGGAAAAACGGGGGTTTATTATGGTACTGATGAAAATAATATAGCTGAAAACGGACATCCTCTTTATGTCGTTGGCGCTTCACAAGAATTTAACTTCCCAACGGTTTATGCTGCGCGACTAAACGCTAATAAAATTGGCGTTTCCATATCGCAGGCTGAATATAATAAGGCGCGTTTTCTACTTGTAAAAGAAATCAATAAAGCTTATTATAATATTCTATATCTTTTGAATAAACAGAAACATTATCAATTTATTTCTGATATTTATTCTCGAAGTTCGGAAATGGCTGATAAACAGTTCAACGCGGGAGAAACAACGTATCTCGAAAAACTGAATGCTACGGCAAAACAACAACAGGCAATCATTCAATTAGAACAGACTATATCTGATCTAAATGTGGCATATAACAAGTTATATCTCTTACTTCAGACCAGGGATTCGGTTTTTGTTCCTTACCGGGAACTTTTTCCTTTGCTGCTCACTGATACTGTAATAGCTAATCCGGAATTGCAAATAGCTGACCAAAGGATTAAATATGAATCTTCTATGCTGAATGTTGAACGGAATAATATATTACCGGATATAAATTTCGAGGTTTTCAATGGAACAAATCGTTTTGAAAATGCAAAAAACTATTGGGGCTGGCAGGTTGGGGTCTCAATTCCTCTGTTCTTTGGCGAACAAAAGAGCAAAATAAGGGCACGAAAATATGGAATTCAAATGGCCGAGAGTATGAAACAAGCATATCTGCTCTCCTATTCTACCAGACAGAATGAATTACGACAACAACTCGAAAAATATTATAAAAATATCAGCTTTTATACCGACTCAGGAAAAAAGATAAGTGATGAGATCATCCGTTTTGCTGAAGCAAGTTACAATGTTGGGGAGATAGATTTTTTTAAATATATCCAAAATTTGGAAAATGCTACGAGCATAAAAATCAATTATCTCGACAACCTGGCTGAGTATAATAATATTGTTCTCGAACTAAACTACTTGACTATTGAATAGATATAATAAATATGAAAGCAATAAAGTATTTTTCATTATTCATTCTCTGCACAATAACAATTTTTCTTGCTTCGTGTGGAAACAAAACAAATAACCCACAAGTTGATGCTTCAGCATACGCCGATTCTGCTCTTGTATTTATCACCAATGAGCAGTTTAATGCAATGGGTATGGAACTTGGAACACTGCAAACAATTCCTTTTAGAGAAACATTGCAGGTAAATGGTAATATTGTTTCTTCTACTAAAGGTGAAGCGCAAATCACAAGTCGAATTGCTGGCACGGTCAAAAGTATCATTAACGAATTGGGCGATTATGTTCAACAAGGTGCAACGCTTCTCACTGTCGAGAGTAACGAGATAGTTTCTCTCCAACAAGAATTTGTAAATATTGCTGCACGTTATTCTGAAGTCAAATCAGCTTTCGAGAGGGCTGCTTCTCTATATTCCGACAGCATAATATCCAAAAAGGATTTTATTGCGGCAGAGAGCAACTATAAGAGTCTGCAAGCCCAATACCAAGGGGTCAAACAACAATTAAGTCTATTGCATATTAATCCGGATAATGTATTAAATGGCAAGTTTCAATCATCCATCAACATCGTTTCTCCAATCAATGGTTACATAACACAACGTAATTGCATGCTTGGTGAATATGTTACACCCGACAAAAATTTGATGTCGGTGGTAAACAACAACCGTGCTTTTCTTCAGTTGAATGTATTTGAAAAAGATATTACTAAATTAACAGATGGAGAAAAAGCTCAGGTGGTTGAGTTTTACAATCATAATAATCCGGAAGTAAAATTCAAAGCGCACATCTCTAAAATCGGAAGGGCAATTGATCCTGAACTTAGATCAATTCCATGTGTAGCCGTCATAGATCAACCCGATCTCACACATTTTGTGAATAATATGTATGTCGAAGCAGAAATCATTATATCCGAACGTCAAGCAAAAGGACTTCCCGAAGAAGCATTTATTGTTATTGGTAATTCACAGAGAATTTATATCCTCGAAAAACAAGACGATAACGGTCTCTATTTCCGTCCTACGACTGTTAAAACAGGAATGACTTCTGACAATTACACAGAAATATTATCAACCATACCGGAACGGGAAATTCTAGTTAAAGGAGTCTACAACCTCCCTTCTGAATAAACATTTTATTAAATAATCGTGAAACCTCATTGATGCTTTCCAAGCCTCTTCTTTTGATCCAAGAATATCCATATCACTTTCGATAATAGTTTCATTTGGTTTGATTTCCATTTATAATCAAAATATTTAAAATTTAATGCGAAATATTCTTACACCATTTCCTTTCATAATGGATTGATAGTAATAATCGTCGCTAAGATACAATTTTTCTTTTGTTCCTGAAACTCCTTCATCCAATTCGTATTGTCCCCCAAAAAATAATAACGACGTAACTTCCTGAAGAAGCTTTTATTGTTATTGGCAATTCACAGGGACTTTATTCCCTCGAAAAACAAGACGATAATGGTCTCTATTTCCGCTCAACGACTGCTAAAACAGGAACTACTTCTGACAATTACACAGAAATATTATCAACCATACCAGAACGGAAAATTTTAGTGAAAGGAGTCTATAATCTCCCTTCTGAATAAATTGCAATATCTAATTAATTCATTAAACAGTCACTTCCTTCTTATGTTTGGATAGTACAATGTTATAATCCTTATTATCGTTGAATATTGACTCTAAGTAGTTGACAACAACCATATGTATACCGTAATGAAGGAGCGAGCGAGTTCGAGTTACGTTCATACCATAATAAATTTTGTAAATCAAGTAGTTGCAAGATTTACACCCTTTTTTACACCCAGAAAACAAGAATTTTAAGATATATTGTTTTAATTATTGTTGAAAGCATATAAAGGGAGAATTAGAATAAATAGGGACAAAGTTCCAATTTTTCATACTATTTTTTTTATCGGATTCAAAAATACTTTTTAAATTTATAGTGTTGTACGTGAAATACAAAAAATATGATATAGATAAATCTCTATTTTTATTTCTCACAATCCTAGCTAAAACCTCTTTATCTGGTAAACTATGTTTGTTTTCGCCATTACTACTGATAATATATTTGCTCCATTTTATCATATCAAACAAAGAAGTGCTATTATTTCCCTTACTTGCATGGTGAGATAAAATAACATAGTCGCATACTAATGGTTGTTTCGTAGAATATCCTTTTTTAGTTAATGACTCTATTACAACTGATGGATGAGAATCTGCTAACCACATTATTTTTTTACCTTGATATTCGACTAGTACTGAGATACTACTCTT
>ENA-UOOH01003534-UOOH01003534.1-fermentation-metagenome-genome-assembly--contig:-NODE-3534-length-11774-cov-7.495861_pt1 | contig 11774 bp, 8 predicted proteins | sample MGYA00245778_ERZ724025 | MGnify/ENA primary metagenome ERZ724025 (study PRJEB28704, sample SAMN03018313) | fermentation metagenome | biome: anthropogenic terrestrial biome; feature: soil; material... | reverse complement strand
ACGCTGGCACAGGAAGTTTGCGCAGTAATTGAAAAAGAATTGGGTTAGGAAAGATGGATGACCTCTTTAGCGCCAACTCCGATGGGCAATACTATCGTCCAGGAGTTGATGTCTGTTTTCAAAATTCATGCGGGAAAGAAATTGGGGAGACCTTTGCGGTTTTTTCCGGATTGGCTGGAGCGGCCTCCTCGGCGGTAAAAACATTGGTGCATCATGTTTTTGAATGGCTTAACATTGCGGAACCGATTTACACCCAGATAAATGCTTTCTTGATCCATGGGCACGCAACAGTTCGCGGGGTAAGCGATATTTTCATGACCGAATCGGTGATCTGGTTATTAGTTCTGTCTGGGGAGTTGCCTTAGCCTTTGTGTTGCGTAGAACTAGATCCAGATATTATCCCTGGATGGGAACAGGTGCCGTTTTAGTACTTTGGCTTGGCTCGATTGCATTCGCCAATCTGGCGCACATTATTCCTTTCAGGAGCACAGATTTGATGTCCTTACTGGCATTACTAATAGGTATGGAGGCTTTCGGGTCGGTGTTTGTGCTTCTAGCCCGCGTATGGAAGCCTTTGCGCCTGCGAACGGGCGAAATTGCTGATGAGTAGCAGGGCATTAGCGCAAACACAAGCATAAGCACGAGCACAAGACACGTCCAGTTTGGGTGGGTTCTCACAGAGATATTTATTGAACCGTGGGTATTGGTTGAGGCAGACAGTAGGTTAAGCTGTCTGCCTTTGCTGTTGTTTGGCTATTTTCCCGGCTCTTTGGCGAAAGCTCCAATTACACCGATATCACGGTAGTGGTTTACGCTTTCTTGCCCGAAGTTCTGGAGTATCTTCCTCCACAGTCGCCGACTCCAATCTTTATAGATGAAAAGGTTCAGAAGCTCACCGTTTGACTCAGTTATATCGATATACCGTTTTTCCTTATCGATAAATCGGGTAACATTGGCAATAGTAACCCACAGCTTCAAATCCCTAAAGAAACGAACAGAAAAGGAATCGCACTCCTTCAGATGGACTGGGTGCGATTCCTAATCTGTTCTTCATTACCGGCGGTTGAAGCTCGGTATATATGACATCACCTATAATTTCGGGTTCTGTGTATGCTTGCTGTGATGTACTGCTTGGTGCAAATCCATCACCGCCCATAATCCCGATTTTATGACCGTTCTCGTACATATCCTCGGCAACGGTGCCGTCGCCATGACAGGGACCCTTTTATTGATATCACCCTTGCTGCCGACCTTATTGCCGGTGAGTTGGTCGCCGGGGGTGTCCCACAAGCCGGTGAAGATAGCTAATGAATTATGCGATAAGCACCCCTCAAGATTGAAAGGGGTTATAACACGTGCTATAATGATCGGCAAGAGGTGAAGACACATGGATTTTTCCGTAATAGTAAAAATGGTACGCGAAAAAATGAATATGAGCCAAGAGGATTTGGCTCGCGCCTTGAGTGTGAGTTTCGCTACAATCAACCGTTGGGAGAACGGCAAGACCCATCCCAACAAATTAACGATGCAGGTGTTTATATCTTTTTGTGAGCAGAATGGCATTTCCGTTAAGGATTAGCCGAGAGAAATTGGAGGGGTTGAGATGAGTGCTGACCAGATAAGGCGTGAAATAAATCAACTGGATAATGAAATAGCGTCCTTGGAGAAAAAGCACGCCAACCTCGAACAAAAAGAGGCTGACAGAACGCGGAAGATAAACGATGTCCAAAAGAGCATTACAGGGAATACATCGGCATCTATGCTGTCTTTAAAAAGCAGACAAGTTCAAGGATATCAAAGTGAAATCGCCAAATATTCAAAGGATAAGGCAGACGTCACAACGAAACTCGCCGATAAGCGTAAAAAGCGCGCTGGAAAAACAGCTAAACTGCAAAGAGAAGAAGCCGCTGACAGGAAGAAAGAGGCTAACGCTCGGAGGACAATTCAGCAGGGCTATGAACGGAGAATTAGTGAGCTTTCTGCGCAACTGAATCGCCAGACAGCCGTTGTTCTTCAACAGCATATCCCCGCCGGAAATGACGAGGACATGGAAGAATATGATGTTTTCATTTCGCACGCATGTGAGGACAAAGAAGCATTTGTAGATGAATTTGTTGCCGAACTCTCTGCTCTCGAGATAAAAGTATGGTATGACAAGCAACAGATGGCGTGGGGGGATTCCATGCGAGCAAAAATAGATAAAGGCTTGGCGAAATCAAAATTTGGCGTTGCTGTTATTTCCCCAAACTATATTGCCGACGGGAAGTATTGGACGAAAGCTGAATTAGACGGCCTTTTCCAGCTTGAAAGTGTGAACGGGAAAATGCTGCTCCCGATTTGGCACAACATAACAAAAAAGGAAGTTATAGAGTATAGTCCTATCGTCGCAGGGCGGCTTGCGATGACAACCGCTTCGATGACACCTAAAGAAATAGCTAATGAACTTGATAAGCTACTCAAAAATACAGACATGGAGGCGTTGGCATGACAGCGGCTATTATCGCTGCTGCAGCATGGAATAGATTTTAAAGCAGTTCCGCATTTTTATAAAGATGAGATCAGCGATGGAGGCGGCGATCAATGAAAAATAGCCAGCCCGCAGGTAATATGAAGGGCAAAAAGAACCCTGTATTGATGAAATCAAAGCATCGTGTGCAAAAGCACGGTGAAGTCTTCACGCCCCAGTGGGTGGTTGACAAGATGGTCGCGATACCGGGAATAAAGGAAAAGACCGAGGATGTCTTTGCGACGTTTCTTGAACCAAGCGCCGGCGAAGGTGCATTCCTGCTTGCCATCGAAGACATAAAACTGCGATTTGTTACTAATAATCACAGTATAGATGCATGGAATACATATGCGCTTTGGGTGTTGTCAAGCATCTACGGCATCGAGTTCCTGGAAGATAATCTGGCGGCGGCCAGACAAAATATGCTTGAGCTATTCTTGGATTACTACGATGCCGTACAGGGCGTGCCTCTATCCAAACGTTCTGATTTATATAAATCCGCTCGGACAATCATCTGGGCGAATGTTGTGCAGGGGGATACCCTTACTCATAAAAATAATTCCGGTGAGGAGATTGTTTTTAGTCGATGGAATTCTGTCGAGGGATTTCCTAAGCAGGTAAAACGCACCACCTTTTCTTACTCGTCGCTTTTCGGGGATGATGACATTTCAAAAGGTGGTGTTCAACTGAGTCTGTTTGATGCGCTAAGCGTTCATGAAGAGGAAGCGGACAGCCAACAAGATTGCTTTGCGCTTATTGATGTCGAGTTGGTATGGAAGGAAGAGAAGGATAGGTCTGACAAGAAACCCGTTAAATTCAAATTTGACGTTGCGATAGGCAACCCTCCTTATCAAGAGGAATCTACTGGCGAAGGGACACAAGCGCCGCCAATTTATCACAAGTTTATGGATGAAGCCTATAAGATAGCAAACAGGGTCAGTTTCATTACCCCTGCTCGCTTTCTCTACAATGCAGGTGCTACTCCGAAATTATGGAACACGAAGATGCTGGAAGACGAACACCTAAAAGTCGAATACTATGAGCAGGATAGCTCGAAAGTGTTTAGTAACACCAATATCAATGGCGGTGTTGTAGTCACCTACCGAGATTCGGAAGCCAATTTTGGGTCTATCGGCACATTTACTGCCTTTCCATCGTTAAATACTATTATGCAAAAGGTCGGTAGAATAAATGACGAGAGTCTAAGCAGTATTATTTATGGACAAGAAATGTATAAGTACACAGAAAAACTACATATAGATTACCCTAAGGCAGAGGGTTTACTAAGTAAAAACCATAAGTATGATATAAAATCAAGCGCATTTAGCAGCTTGGAATTCATTTTTCTCAATAACAAACCTGATGATGGTCACGAGTATATTCAAATGCTGGGGCTTCAAAACGGTAATCGTGTCTATAAATGGGTGCGCCGCGCCTATATTACCGGGCATGAGAGTCTTGATAAGCACAAGGCGTTCATCTCTGCGGCCAACGGTGCTTCCGGAACCCTAACGAGTGATGGCGCAGTCAGAATGATTAGTACCCCGTTAACAGGAGCTCCGGGCGTTGGAGCCACGCAGACGTTCTTGACAGTTGGCTCATTCGATACAGAAGGAGAAGCTGCGGCGGCTTTGAAATACATTCGCTCTAAGTTCGCCCGGGCCTTGCTGGGAGTCTTAAAGGTTACGCAACACAACACCTCCGAAAAGTGGAAATACGTCCCTTTACAGAACTTTACCCCTACATCCGACATCGACTGGGAAAAGTCGATTCCGGAAATAGATCGGCAGCTGTATAAGAAATACGGGCTTGATGAAACAGAGATTGCTTTCATCGAATCGCATGTAAAGGAGATGGAATAATGGCAAGCACGACGATTAAAACAATAGATCAGGCGAGGCCTACCATCTACGCATACATAACGCCGAATGATGTGTCCAAAAAGGGCTGGGTTAAGATTGGCTACACCGATCGCGACGCCGAAACGCGCATCAAGGAGCAGACGCATACCTCGAATACAAAGTACGAGTTGCTATGGTCGCACGACGCCAGGTATGACGGAGGCGAGTATTTCAACGACGATGATTTTCACTGGTATTTAGTACAGTCTGGCATCGAACGGGGGAAGTTCGAGGACACCGGCAAGCCTTCTGAATGGTTTTACTTTGGCGAGGGCAATGAGAAACAGGCAGAGGAGCTTTTCAGGAAATTTATTTTCAAAGATTATGGCCAGATTCAAGCTCCTACCGGGGGAACACAGTACCAGCTACGAGAAGAGCAAGCCGACGCCGTTAAACGTACACTTGCGTATCTGAAATCCGGGAAGGAACCGGCGGACTTTCTCTGGAATGCAAAGCCGCGTTTCGGGAAGACTCTCGCGACTTATGATTTCATCCGTAAGGGCGGTTTCAAACATGTCCTGATAGTCACCAATCGTCCCGCAATAGCAAATTCCTGGTACGATGACTTTGTGAAATTCATAAAGTGGCAAGAACCTGATATATTTTTTGTGTCTGACAGCGATTCTCTAAAAAACACAAAGGTATTATCCCGTCAAACGTACTGTGATATCATCGTAAAATCTAATGCTGATCGGAATCTAAAGCAAATAGCTTTTGTCAGTTTACAGGACTTGAAAGGATCAATCTCTTTTGGCGGATTATACGAAAAGTTGCGGTGGATTGCAGATCTAAAATGGGATCTTCTCGTCGTTGATGAGGCGCATGAAGGGATTGATACATCGAAGACCGATTGGGCGTTTTCAAGAATAATACGGAATTTCACGTTGCATATGTCCGGAACTCCCTTTAAGGCCATCGCCAATAGCAAATTCAGCGCAGAGCAGATGTTTAACTGGTCATATGCCAACGAGCAGGAAGCAAAGAAAAACTGGGACTATAATAAGGGCAGTAACCCCTATGAGCCGTTGCCTCAGCTCAACATGTTCACTTTCCAGCTTTCCGCGATGATTGAGGAGAAGCTTCTCGAGGGGCAGACCATCGGGGAAACCACTTATGATTTTGCCTTTGACCTCAATGAGTTTTTCTCTGTTGAAGAAGGTAAAACAACTTTCAAACACGAGAAGGACGTAAAGAAGTGGCTGGAGAGACTAACGAAAAATGGAAAGTATCCATTCTCGACTCCTGCCCTGAGAAAGGAACTGAAGCACACATTCTGGCTCCTTGACAGAGTTGCAAGCGCAAAGGCTTTGGCCAAGCTGCTCAGCGATGATGCAGCATTTATGCACCACAAGATAATAATCGCTGCCGGGGATGGCAGGGATTTGAGCGAAGAGGCAGAAGACTTCGTGTCAAATGAAAAGAGCTACGATAAGGTTCGTAAGGCTATCGCCGAAAACGAATATACAATCACGATCAGCGTTGGGCAGCTTACTACCGGTGTGACCATACCCGAATGGACAGCGGTGATGATGCTAAGCAATGTCGCAAGCCCGGCTCTATATATGCAAGCCGCATTCCGCTCGCAGAACCCTTATCACTACGAGAAAAACGGTAAATACTATAAAAAAGAAAATGCATACATATTTGACTTTGCGCCGGATCGCACCTTGGTGATGTTCGACGAATTTGCCAACAATCTGGTTGGCGAAGGCGGCGGCAATACCAAGGACCGCGCAGAGAATATAAAAAGGCTGCTTAACTTTTTCCCTGTCATCGGTGAAGATGAACACGGAACCATGGTCCCTCTGGACGCAACGCAGGTACTTACAATCCCAAAGACCATTTTGGCAACAGAGGTTGTCAAGCGTGGCTTTATGAGCAACTTATTGTTTGCCAATATCTCTGGTATATTCGCTTTACCAAGAGAAATTGTCGATGGTATCTTGAGCGAGCTCCCAGTCGAGAGGCAAGGGAAAAAGGATATATCTGCGCCCCATATTGATTTGACGGGGATAGAGGTCGACGAAGACGGCAATGTGGTAGTGCCGCCTGAGACTGTGATAAACAAACAAAACGAGCTGTTTGGCGACAAAGTATATGATATCTCGCCGATGACAACCGCCATTGAAGAGTCCCTCGCTGAAATCCCATCAAAATCCCATGTGCCGCAGAATGTCACAGCCAAGATTATTGATGTTGCCATGGACTTGGCAAAGCCAATTATTGTAGATACGATCAAGACCGGTTTTGAATTGACAAATGCACAGGCAGACAAGATCGAAAAACAGCTTAAGGAGACTATTACCGAAAGGGTTAAAAAAGTCGAGAACGATAATTACAAAAAACAATTCGAGGTTAAGCAAAAGGCTGCAAAGGAAATCGAGTTGGCAGAGAAATCGCTCGGAGAAGATGAGCTCGAGACAGCCATCAAGGAGATAGAGGTCAAGCAGCAAGCGGAATTCGATAGGCTGCAGGCCGAGTTTACCAAGAGCCTTAATGAGACAATAAGAGAAACGATTGAGGAGCAAAAGACTGCTCAGGTCGAGGAGCAAGCTCAGATCAAGGCAAAGAAAAACAAGGATTCCAAGGAAGAAGAAGTTCGCGGACATCTGCGTGGATTTGCGAGGACAATACCGAGCTTTTTGATGGCATATGGGGAACGGGATACGAAACTCAGCAATTTTGAAGACTATACTCCTGAAGAGGTATTTCATGAAGTGACCGGAATAACGGAGGAGCAGTTCAGATTCTTGCGTGACGGTGGACCATATATCGACGAAAAGACGGGTGAGGAAAAACACTTCGGAGGCGGATTGTTCAATGAAATTGTATTCGATGAGGCGATACAGGAATTTCTAAATATACGCGAAAGGCTCGCGGATTATTTTGATGATTCCCACGAGGAGGATGTCTTTAATTATATTCCGCCGCAGGAGACTAACCAGATATTCACGCCGAAACAGGTCGTAAAAATGATGGTACAGAAACTCGAAGAAGAAGACCCGCATGTATTTGAAGACCCGAATAAAACCTTCATCGATCTTTTTATGAAGTCCGGTCTTTATATAACGGAACTGGTAAAGTGCCTGTTCAATAACCCCGTGATGAAAGAGAAGATACCGGACAATGATGAGCGGCTGAAGCATATCCTTGAGAAGCAACTGTATGGGCTTGCACCTAGTGATATCATCTATCATATCGCCACAAATTACATTTTCAGTTTTGACACTGAGAATAGAATCAGCCGTAAACATTTTAAGCGCGTCGATGCCAGACCCGCGGTCAAGGAAGGGAAACTTGATGAATTATTGGCTGCGATATTTGATGACTTGAAATAATCGTGGAAACATCATCCTCTTACTGAACAAATAAAAGAAGCAGCATGTGTAGCTGCTTCTTTTGGGTGATCTTAATTGAATTACCTTATATCGACCAATACGCGGTTAATATTGCGGATTTCTATGGGGGCCAAGTTTTGATATTGTTGGAGTATAGTATCATACAAAGCACCGCCGTATTTAGGGGCATCAATAGTTATAGCTGTAAAATACTTAATCTTTTGCGTATCGAATCCATTACGCCCGATGGCGTGCAATGTTAATGCGGGATTCAATATCGAAGAGCCCCTCATCGTTACGGATTTTCTGATTACGGTATCCCATTTCAAATCCACAGCTCGCAAATCTGTCTCATTCCAATATTTTTTCGCAGGGTGGCTCACAGGGAATCCCGACTTGGCATAACCGTTATCCAATAAACCCTTTACCTGCATAACATGGTCGGGCTTGAGCAAATTTAGCTTCTTGCTCGATCCCCTTTTAGTAAAGTTGTAGGTCATGTCATGAGGAATAAAGGTATCCTCAATACAGTTACACGAATAAGCGTCAGGATCGTTTACATTTGGATTGACAATAGTCGAGACAGTCCATGTTATGGTGACATTTCCTTTAGCATCATTAATCTTTGGAGCGAAAATAGGCAATTTGATTGTTTGAGAAGAATCAAGAACGCCGGAATATAGGATTGTAACCCTGTTATCTTCGCAGTTAAGAATGTCATCCACATTATCAAGGCAAAACCCAAATCCCTGTTCATCCTGAGTTAATGTGCCACACTTTTGCGCGGTGTGAATTAATAAAGTACGACCAATATGAGGAATAATGCTGTTACTCTTGGCCATTAGCTTTCCAATTTTATGTACCACAAGTGGTGAAGCGAAGCTTGTCCCTGCAGAGGTTGATAATGTGTTGGGTCTTGCTCCGACTAATATAAAAGGTCTGTCAACACTTCCCCCAAACTCAAGTATATCAGGCTTAATTTTGGCACCTTCTCTGCCTCCGCCGACACAGCTATATGATGCCCGTGTTTTTGAGCCATCAGCGGCGTAGGTATACGCTCCTATACCCAGCCCATTAACAATATCCGATGGTGATTGAATTCGGTTATGCGGATAATCACATTCGCCATCATTTCCAACTGCGACACAGATTAAAGGGTTTATATCACTATCGGCGACTTCATAGGTCAACAAGTCGAGGACATAGGTGAAGCGGCTTATGCTGTCATCTACAATCGCCCCCACCGGGCCGAAGGATAGGTTGTATAGTTTGATCTCAGATTGTCCTGTTATAACTTTTTCGATAGCATCAATAGCCTCGTAAAGTTCAAAATCCAAACGATTCTTTATGGGCAATACGCGATAGCTCGCAACTGATACGGGCGGTATTTCCAACTTATTTGTTGAACTGCGCCCGGCAAGGTTTCCGTATAAAATCGTTCCGCAAACACCAGTACCATGTTCTACATAACCGGCATCCTCTGGCTCAGAAACACAGTCGATGGCTGTCACATATTTGGACAACAAAGGTACGCTTTCGGCAACGCCGCCATCAAATACACCTACTGTTATCTTTGACTTTTTCTTTGCATCTGGCGCTTGAGGCGTGCTATTTGAAGGCAATATTCTGATGGGCGCAATACTAACCTGTCCCATTGGATGAATAGCTCTCAAAGGGTTTAGTGCTGATATTTTCACCACTTCATCTTTGGAGCAAATTGCAGAAATAAAGGTTGGGCCATTATCGTAACTGCGGATAATCATACGGTCTTCTGGTAATTTACTTGTGTTGCGAAAAAGAGAAATCATTTCTTCTGTTTCGCCAGCCATAGGATGCAATATTATCTCAACGGTTCCAGAATCCCAATCATCGGGAAACCCCATAATTTTCTCATCCCGAGAAAGCAAATCCATGGAGCGAATGGAGCCAATCTGATTTCTCCATGATTCAACACTATCCTTGAGACCTTTTTCTAAAATGGTTTTTAAGTTGCTTAATCCCCAATCCGTTGCCTTAACAAAATATAGTTTAGCGCCTGTAGATTCTTCAGATTCGGCTGTAGATTCAATTCTATATTTCCTACCGCCGATTATTTCTAAACTCCCGTCATCAGGAATAATCGAAGTAGGAACGTAAGACTTCGCTTCGAATTTTGGCTCCATACGAACACATATTACTTTTTCGTCTAAAAATATTTCTTCTTGCCTCTGTACCTGCTCAAAAATATGCTCGATATAGCGAATCATATTTTGCTTTGCAATTGGATAATCATTAGGGATTCTCTTTACCATAGGGCCGGTTTTCTTCCTTATTGGTTCAACATATAGCTCGCCATTGGCGATTATTGGATGTTTTTCATTCAGCATGTTCTTCGTCCCCCTTTCTGTTTGCGCTGAGATATCTTGAGACAGTGGTCGATGGTATTTGGGTTATCATCGAGATATCTCTTACGCTCAAGCTTGGAAATTCTTTTTTTAGTAATCTGCAGATATTTGTCTTATCTTCTTTTGTTGCTAAGGGTTTTATTTTGTATACTTCCGATAATGCAATTATTTGAGGAGGTTCATTCGGGCTCAGGAATGCTCTCCGTTTCATATGCTCGCTTAGTTTACAGACATCTGCCGCATTTATATCTTTCGTGTGCTTGACTAAATAATGCAACGTATCCCTTCTCAATTCATCACCGAATTTCCCGAGATGCCTTATTAGCAATGAACGGCGCTCACGCTCATCGGGCATGGAAATGGTTAAGGTTCGGTCAAATCGCCTCCATATAGCCTTGTCAAGAAGCTCGGGATGGTTAGTGGCACCAATAATCACACAGGAGGAAGGGCAGTCCTCCAGTTCTTTTAATAACACATTTACTAAACGCTTCAATTCACCTAAATCACTGGCATCATCTCTCCGCTTTGCAATGGCATCCAATTCATCCAAAAATAAGATGGCTCTCTGTGATCTTGCATAATCGAAAATGTTTCTGATGTTCTGGCCAGTCCTGCCAAGATAACTTGAAATCGACGATGCCAAGTCAAGCGTTATTATCGGAGTGTTTAATCGATATGCAAGCCAATAAGCGATATAAGTCTTGCCGACTCCGGGAGGGCCATCAAGCAATATACTATTGGGCGGAACGATATCTTCTCTTAGGAAATCTTCGAGGATTTGCCTTTCCTTGATAAAGTCTTCAAGCTGCTGCCTAATAAAATTCTCCAATATTGGATCGGGCATTTCAATCGGTTCTTCGATTTTTACAAGGGAATACCTCGTTTCCTTATCAACGGGCAACGGCTGCAAATCAATAGAGCGAGTTACAGGGCTATCAAGTCTTGAGTAGGCTAATGCTTTTGTTATTTCCTCGGCGGCCGCGGGGTAGTCCTTTTTTATTTTCCTTGCAATCATGAGCGCCGTAGCCTCGATGTCCTTTTTATCAGCTTCCAGGCTTGACCGGACTAGTTTGGGTATTAAATCAAATGCATTCATTTGTTCCACCCCTTGGTACTATATAAATTCGGCACAGTTACATAATAGCCCTAAACCAGAGAGGTGTCAATAGAGGTGTCAATGGCACCGTTCCATTTTACGAGATAAATCAAGAATGGCACAGAAAATATGCAAAGCGGGGCATAGGCATTCAAGTGAAGGTTTTATGTTGTGCGATTGGTAATCCCGTGCCAAAATTCCGGCTTCAGGTAGGAAATTTGATCATCCTCTTGGGTGACAATATGTTTGGCAGCAAAAATAACCGTGCGGTGTATCAAGCCATATGCCGCAGGGTTTCGGTTAGACAGAAAACTTATTCCTTTGCGAGCGAAGTATAGTCACAAGTGAAAGTAAAGTAAGCGAGGCAATATCGTCATGATATGCCTCGCTTACTCCATTTCCGCACCGGTTTGGGGTATGGTTCAATAAGATTCCCTATTACCCCCCTTTGAGCTGGGCGTGTTTTTGCATTGGTGCCAAATTATATCGCGGATGTTTATTGCAGAAGCACGTAAAAGTGTTATAATAAAAACGAACAAAACCGATTAA
>ENA-UOOH01003529-UOOH01003529.1-fermentation-metagenome-genome-assembly--contig:-NODE-3529-length-11791-cov-11.108384_pt1 | contig 11791 bp, 7 predicted proteins | sample MGYA00245778_ERZ724025 | MGnify/ENA primary metagenome ERZ724025 (study PRJEB28704, sample SAMN03018313) | fermentation metagenome | biome: anthropogenic terrestrial biome; feature: soil; material... | reverse complement strand
AGCTCAAACATTGGCGGCGGAAGCTCGGGAGGAGGGTCTGGAGGCGGAGGCGGAAGGAGCTGGTAAAATGACTGTAGCAATAAAAAAGAAAATCAATATTCCCGACCCGGCCATGGGGCCCATCGGGTTTACCGCAGCAAGTTTTAAAACAGCAATTTTAGGAATAGGTCAGGTGCTTAAAAAGCCTAAAATATTATTTACAACTTTATTTATATCGGCACTTCAGGCAGCATTATCCTACCTGAAAATTCTCATGCCCTCATCCTTTTTGGTTACTATAGCAAGCTTCTTTACCTTTGCTCAAGGGGGAATGTATGCAGGCCTACTTGGTGCTGCAGGAGGAATTGTAGGAAAAGGAATATATGCATGGTTTATGAATACTTTGTTTTTTTCGGGTTCCAAGGGTAAAAGCAAAAATGAGCAAAATGAACATAATGAGAAAAAAACAAAGGGAAAGTTTGCTCTTTTCTTAGCAGGAATTGGTATTGCCCTTATAGCATATAACTTTTTAACTGGCAATGCATCCATTGAAAACAGTGTTATAGGTATAACAGCACTTGCAGCTTGTGTAAGAGCGATTAAGAAAAAAAATGGATTTTTAATCGGATTAATATGTTCATTTACAAAGGGACGAATGTCAAGAAATATTGCAGCCGGTGTTATAAAGGGAATGGCCTTGGGATTCTTGGCAGGTGTTTTGTCATCACTAAAATTTACAGGGACAATTTGTTACATGGCAGGAGCCATAATATTTATCCTTGCATTAATTCTATTAGCCGGAAGAAAAAGAACTGTTGCAGCTGCGGCGGCTTTGATTTTGGTTTTAAGCTCTGCTCTTCCTGCTTATTCCTCGCTGGCTCCAAATTCTGACGGGTGGATGACTCCGTGGGAAGCTTACGACATCATTTACAATGAAGGTTCCTTTGATAGCTATAATGAGCTTACACAGGCAATGGATGCTTCGCCGCCTGCTTCAATGGAACTTACTCTTGTTGCTATGGGAGACTCAAGTTATTTTTATGAGTCAGACCGAGTAAAAAGCCAAAATGTCTTAGCTATAGATGGTAATAGTGATACCTTTAGCATAGACAGCCCTGAATCCTGGTATTTCAAATTTACAAGCTCCATGAATTTGATATTAGAAGACAACGGATGGTATGTTGATTCAATAACATCTTACTCAATCAACAATTCGTGGACAAATTTAGAAACGGAAGAGGGATTGTACAGCGACTACCAAAGATGCGGTTTTCCATATTTTCCAACTTTACCTATGGAGGCCGGAGAGTTTTATATTATAATTCCAATTGAATTCCAATATGGAGATGAGACGAAGGTTTACAGTAGAACTGAATTATACGCCCGGGTTGACCGAGTGAAAAGAACATATAGTGAAGAAGATAACTCTCAGCCTTATGCTGGAAATTGGGAGCTTAAAGAAATAAAGTCATATTTTATAGAAAGGACTAAGGACAGCTATCATAGTGCAGAAACACATGAATTTAAAGATGAGTTTTCAGGCAGCGACCCTACTTATGATACGATTGCCACTGTTTCTGGAAATACGATAAATTATAAAATTATAACTGATTATCCTCCTGCTGTTAAAAATAGCTTAAGCTTTACAGCTGAATTCGGTGAACTTCCGGCTCAGATGAAGGCTTTTGAAACATTAAGAGTCACAGCAAGCGGGTCGGGTTTTTATGAGGATGAAATAAATAATGAAAGCGAAACCTACGATTCAGTTCCAATTTCAGTGGGATTTTTACCTGGTCTTCGTCCGGATAAGTTCAGCACAGCTGAATTCGATTCAGATACAGTGGTTTACCCCTTAGGAACAGGATTAGGAGAAGTTTGGTTTGAAAATATAAATGGAGCGTTTCAGGCTGCAGCTCCTCAAGGGCAGGAAGAAGGCGAGCTTTTGACTGTTGAACTTATCTTAGGCAGTAACAGTGCTTATGATGCAACCGCTTCAAGACATATGGGAACTCCTGTAATTGCATATATTTATGAATGGAATATGAAGGGTTTAATTCCAGCAGGAACTGAAGACGAAGAGGATGAAGATACCGGAAGTGATGGCGGCTGGTGGAGCGGAACGGATACAGATGAAGAATGGGTCGAACATGCAAGCGAAGAAGAGACAGTGGCTATCGGTGCTATGTCAGCCATTGCTGCTATTGCAGGAGCTGGGGCGGCAGCAGCTGGTAGCTTAAGCTTAGGTCCCGGCGGAGGTTACGGTTCATATATAAAAAGGAACAAGGATGGGGACATTGTAGTAAGAGATCCCGTTACGGGGGAAGAAAGCTTGTATGTAGAGAACAAAAAAACAGGACTATATACAAATCCTTTAACGGGTGCCGACTATACTGAGGATGAACTTACAAGTAATGTAGCTTCACGGGCAGAAAATGCAGATGCTTTAGGTCTGGATTACCAAACGGCACAAGAGGCGATAAAACAGCAACGCAAGGATAATCAGAAATTAAGCTCTGCAGAAAGTGAAGTAAATCTTGAAAAAAGCATGAAGAAACTGCAAAAAGATTTGGAAACAAAAGGAGCCATCGGTGACGATTATGCAGAAGAGTTAGGAAAGAAACTTAAAAGACTTCAAAGTCAGAAAAAAATTGACGGTGAGTTTAATAAAGATGATTTGAAAAAATTCCAGCGTACCTTCAACAAATGGACGCGAGGAGATATTGCAGGAAATAAAGGACTCCCTAAAGCAGAAAATGATTGGGAAATATACAAGCAGGGATTGGCATTATCAGGCGAGGAGATAGCAAGGGGAGACAGCTGGAAATCTATAGGACTTCGTGTGACAGTGGGGCTTTTAACAGGTAGTCTTGCAGCTAGGGGGGTTATTACTCTTGCCGGTGCTGCTGTTGCAGAAGCTGGGTTGGAGCTTGGGCAGGCAGGTTATACAATGAAGGATTATGTAGATAAGGGTGGAGACGACTGGAAGGAAGGAGCTAAGCAGGCAATCACAAAAACATTGGTGGGTGAAGGCATAGGAAGGTCTATAGGTTTTGGATTAAAAGGTATTGGTTTTGCTGTGTCAAAGACAGGGCAAGTATTATCAAAAACAAATGCAGGAAAATATATTGTGGATGGGATTTCAGATGCTCTAGAAAAAACTTCAAGAGTACTAAATGCTAATGTAGGGGATGTGCCAAAGGTTATAAAACAAATCAGCAAGGAAGCAAGCGAATCTGCTGCCGCAGCAAAAAAAGCAGCTTCAATGGCAGGAAAATTAAAAGCATCAACAGCAAAACAAGCTACACAAAGTGCTGATGATGCAGCCAAAAAAGCTGTTCAAAGTTCTGATGATGTAGCCAAAAAAGCTGCCCAAAGTGCTGACGATGCAGCCAAAAAAGCTTCTCCTCCAAAAAACGTAAAGGATACAGAAGCATACAAGCAAGCATCCAAGCAGGTTGACGATAGTTTAAATAAATCAAAAGCGGCTGCAGCTGAAAAAATAGAGAAATATAAAAATAGTGTAAATAAAAATCCTGACTTAGCATCCAGGAAAGCAGCCCATGAAGAAGGCGGCAAAATAGGAATGGAGAAAGTTGAAAAGCTTGAGCAGGCAAGGAAGTCACTGGATAGCAACCCTGATTCTCCTGAGCTTAAAAAAGAATTTGAAAATGCAGTAAGAGATGTTCAAATAAATAAACACGCTCAAAAGGTAATGAATGAAAAGAAATTAGCAGGCAATGACACACGCCAGGGATTCAATGACTTTAAAGTTAAAAAAGATGCGGTGGTATCACTTAATACAAGTGAACGTGTCGCATTAGAATTAGGTCTTGACCCAAAAAATGTAAGCAATGTGCAGGCTACTAATTCCATGGATACATCAGGCGTTGGAGATATAAAAGGTGTTGCTGTCAAAAGTGATTTTGGTGTTAAAAAAGGAACAGCACCGAGGAAATTCACGGAAGCAGACCTTGATTTAAATTCCCTCGAAAAGAAGGGCGGAGAAAAAATAAGCATTGACTTAGACCAGACATATCGAATGGAAATAAAAATGAAAGATGGCACTGTTGTTGTCAAAGATATACCTGCTTCTAAAGTAAAAATAATTCAGAACGAAGAGGTTTATAAAGTATGGAATGACGGCCAGCTTCCACTGAAGCCTGACGGTACGGTAGACCATAAAGCAGTTGAAAAATTTGCCGAGGACATGGACTATACGGTAGTAGATGCAAGAAGTGCTGATGCTTATGGCACCGTAGGTGATTTGCAACAGGCATTGAAAAATGACGGTACAATACGAAAGTATGATGACCCTGAGGTTGTAAGTAAGGCAATTTCATATAAATCAGATGAATGGCTTGTTAAGGGCGGTAAGAAAATGACGGATGGTAACATAATAGGGGCTGAGGGAGACATTGCAGAAGGTATAAGACAATCAACCAAACAGTTTGACAGCCAGTATGTGTATCAAGTAAAAGCAATAAACACTAATGCAGGCAAAACAAAGATAGTTGTAAACAAGAAATTGGCTGAAGGCATGGAAGTTTTAAAGCAAATTGGTTATGGTGAAGGAAAACTAAGCCCTGCAGAGGCAGAAGCTATACTAAGTGAAATGGGAACCAACACAGAAGACCTTATGAAGCTTTTAGCGGACGAAGTTGAAATCATCAACAGATTTATAGCAGGAGGTAAAAAATGAACAATATAACATACAGTATACCAAAAGACCTTGTAGTATCCGCAGGAAATTACCTTGGAATAAAAGCAAACCGCCTTGCCGGGTACTTTGGATTTGCAGAAAGCTCCCAAAGCGTAAAGATTGAAGAAGGATGGGAGGAAGTTTTGCCTATAATCCTTAAACCTCGAAATTTTACGGGAATGACAGCGCTTTTTGAAGACGACAGCTTTCTTTTTACCAACATTGTTACAAGTGAAGAAGAAGCTGCATTCTGTGGCCAAGAGGAGGGTAATTTAAAAATAATGCCTATGTCTCAGATGGAGATTATAGAGCTTCTATCATCATATCTTAAAGAAACAGAAGATAGGCAAAAAATAAAACAGGAATTATCGATAGATGCCCTAATTTGCATGCTGTCTATAGCTGACAGCATCAAGCGGGCGAAGCTTGAAAATATCCTCAATCCTTCAAAAACAGAATTTGTTATTACAGAAGAAATTTTACAAATTGAATTTCAATACAACCAAGAATCAAGAAATTTAAGATGGCTCTCTGCATTTTTGGCGGAGCTTAGATGGGAATCAAAGCCCCTTGATTTCAAGAAGGCACTTAAGGAGCTTTCAAAAGCAGGAATTATCCGGTATAAAGATAGCAGTGTTGAAGTATCTGAAGACGGTGAGATTTTCTTTGAGGAGCTATTAAAAAGAAAAACAATATTAGGCTTAAGAAGTGTTTTCTATCACCAAGGGGTTATAAATTACTTAGCCATGGCATTGATGAGAACAGAAAACTACCTTTGGTTATTGGATGTTACAGACAAGGCATGCATCATGTCTTTAAATTATGAGGAATTGCAAGGAATGATAGGAACAATGATTTCACCGGGAGAAGAACCCCCTGAGATAGAAGCTTTGACGACAGATGATACAGAAATCAAAATGAAAGCCGAACGGTCAGCCGAGCCAAATGCCGATGTGGAAGCAGAGATAAAGGTCGAAACTAAAGCTGAATCGGAGGACATCAATAAAGAACAGAAAAAATCTATAACACCTAAGTTTTGCAGGAACTGCGGGCAGAAATTGAGTAGCGGCTCGAAGTTCTGCAAAAAGTGCGGAACAAAAATATGATTAGCATACATAGCGTATTATCATGATAAGAAAAAATATTGCAGGATTTTGGCTGTTGTTTATGTCATTAATAGCTTTTAGCGGATTTTATGTCTATTATGAATTAAGTGGTGATGCCGAAGGAATTGAGGTAGGTAAAATTGTCGGCGGTATGCTTTTAGCATTGTCAATAATTAGCTTTATAAAAATTAGACCGTGGAAATAGAGGTGAAAATATGTTTTGTGAATCATGCGGTAAAAATATATCTGATGAAAGCAGGTTTTGTGAATATTGTGGAAGTGAAGTCATTCCTGAGATTTTTATTCAATCTGATGAAGACACAGACAATGATATAAATCACCAACAAGAAAACGAGCAACATTACGAACAAGAAATAGAAGAGGAATATCATTATGATAAAACCGGAATGCCTAAAAAATCAGGCTTAATAAAGAAGTTATCAATTTTTCTCGTTTTAGCTCTAATACTGATGGCCGGATGTTATCTTATAAGTCAATTCATAGGCAAGAATCCCCAAAAAACTGTTGAAAATTCAACTAAACCACCAATGGGCAGCGAAAGTATATCTCAGGAGGCACAGCCTACCGTCAACGGTCCCGAAAACAATGGGGCCGAGAACAATTTACCTGCAGCCAATGATTCTGTAACAATAAATGAGGATGATTTCAATTGGCATTTTGAGGAGTATTATTATGAGATACCTGATGGAGCCATTGAACTTTCTTACATGGACATATTGGGAGAGTGGAAACTGATGGCTGTAAATTATGTGCCGGACACTGAAGAAATTCATTTTTCAACAGCATTGATTAATGAGTATAGTCCTGATTCGGCTCATATGGGAGCAAATACATCGGTTCTTTTAACTTATCAATACACAGAATTCGATGGAGAGAAGTATTTTTATGATGAAGAAGATTCAACCGACATGGTATTGTGCAGCTATGGAGAAGGAATTCTACAAATGGCCTTGGGAGATGACAAAGTAATGGATGTTATTTTTTGGGAGAAGGAAGGGAAACAGTACGGGCAGAGTTATTTATTCAGGGATGATGACAATGACGGATTTGCAGATTTGGTTTTTTCAATGGCGTTTGTGCGATGAAAAATTGCTAATTATAATATAAAACAGCAGGAGGTAGATATGTATTGTGAAAAGTGCGGATATGAAAATAAGGATGATGCTGTATTTTGTGAGAACTGCGGTGAACAGATAAACAAAACAGAAACAGAAAAGGTAATAGAATCAGACGATGCAGTGGCTGTAGAAACAGCCGAAATTCAGGAAACAAGCGTGGCAGAAAAAATAGAAGGGATTCAAGAAACAGAAGAAATTCAAGAAACAGAAGAAATTCAAGAAACAGAAGAAATTCAAGAAACAGAAGAAATCCAAGAAACAGAAAAGATTCAAGAAGCAGCGGAGTTTGATGAAACAGCTGTAGAACAATCAACTATTATTTCAAAAAATATTACCAGGAGCAGTGAAGGAAGTTACAACTGGATGTACGAATTTTCCTTGTGGAAAAATCCTGCAGTCCTGATAACGGTTTTTAAAGTTTCGCTTATAGCCTTGATGGTTCCAGCGTTGTTAATGTTCTTTTTAACATTAGGAGAAGGTATAGGGGAAGCTTTTAATCTTTTACTATCCATGATTGGAATAGGATTTGTTTTGATGACTGTTCTTATGGTTGCGGGATATGTAATGCTCAGCATAGCCTATGGCGGTAAATACTATGTATTGTTTAAAATGGATAAGAAGGGTGTTAATCATATTCAATTGGACAAACAGCATAAAGAAGCACAGGCCTTGGGATTTCTTACGGCTTTAACAGGTCTTTCATCAGGCAATATTTCTGCAGCAGGAGCAGGGCTTTTGGGAGCTTCCAAAAAAAGCCTCTACACAAATTTCAAGAAGGTAAAATCCGTTAAATTCAGTCCAAGGATGAATACAATTTATTTAAATGAATCCTTTAATAAAAATCAGATTTATGCAGAAGGAGAAGATTTTGATTTTGTGAAGGAATTTATTTTGGAGAATTGCCCGAAAAATGTAAAAATTATTGAAAAATAGCAAGTCTCAAAATATAAATATAAGGGGGGAATTTCTTTGAATAAAGTGAAATATTGCAGGAAATGCGGCAATATAATCAGTGAAGGTGTTAAATTCTGCAGACATTGCGGTGCTTTGCAGAACAATCAGTCAAAATCACCATCTATTAGCGATTCGCAACCTTCGAAGAAAAATACAAAAGGACCGGATGTTTTTGATAATGGCATAAAGCAGAAACAAAAAGAAAAATATTACAACAATAATGAAACAAAAACAGTAAAAAAGAAAAGAGGAATATTTGGGAAAGCCGCAGCACTTTTGCTGGTAATTTTTATAGCAGTCAGTATAATAAACTTCTTAACAGATGAGCCCTATGAACCGGGAAGTGTTTTAACTACCGCTGAAAGGGATGAAAAGGGGAGCATAGGTGAATATGTATTAAGTGATGTAAAAATATCTGATGATGATTTGAATATACCTGCCCAGTCAGGATTTGTGAGTCCGGAAGAGCCGGAAATTGCTATAGAAAATATTTTTATCAATTTTTCTGCTTATAATTTAGACGGAACAAAGGAAGTAAAAGTCAAGAAGCTAAAGCAAATCAGCGACAGCGAAAAAGGCTTTACAATCCAGGCCTATGATTTTGAAATAGAAGGTATTTCAGAATTTAACACACCTGTTTATATTGAAATGCAATATTATCCGGCAGTAGAAGACAACATGTATGAAGAAAATACCATATTTGTTCAGCATTATAATATAAACGAAAATAAGTGGGAGATGATACCCAGCTGGATAAATGCCGAAAACAATACTGTTTCAATTCTTACCAATCATTTTTCCACCTTTGCCGTATTCCAGGATGATAATATTGAAGAAGCTAAGAAAATAGCCCATTTATTTCAGTATTCAGGTCAATATAAAGGACCTTTAACACCTGTATATTCAACGGGAAGGAATATCGAAAGACATTTCCTGCATGTTGATGAAACAGTTTTTCAAAAATATATTGATTATAAAACAGTACCGGTGAATGATTTTGCTTCAGGTTTTTTAAATGTTATGAACCATGGATCATCAACGGGAGAGTATTTTTTCTATGCTGCATCCCCGGAGATTTACAAAAACACTGTTGATGGTTTCAGTAATGCAGGGAAACTTTTCGTATTTTCAAAAATTGCATACCAATGGTACAATGGCGTGGCGACGGAGGATATTATTTTGGATAATATTTTTGACCTTACCGAAATAGCCATAGGTACAACAGGAACACTCATAGCAGCACCTGAACTCACAGTAATTGCAGGAGGAGTCTGGCTGACAGGTTTGTCCTATGATGTTGGAACCACGGTTTATGAGTATGTGTCTGAAAATGAACCAAGATATTTAGCTTATCGTTTAGCCAGTGAATCCGGTTCTGTCAAATATTTGCCGGATGAAGAAATCTGCGTCTATTGGAAAGAAATAGACGACCCTTCTTATTCAAGATATGATATGGATTTGGCAAAAAGCAGACACAGAAGTATTAAGCTTACCGGAGAATACGGATGGGCACAAGCTTTTAATGCCATACAGAAAAAATATAAAGAAAATCCCATAGAAATGACCAAAGCCTTAGAAAGGCTCTTAGAGTCCTATTTAGACGTTTTCTGGTACCATTATGATATAGGTGAACTTACTGACCTTCTTAAGTCTGTTGATACAGGTATTATTTTCACGTCGAATTTATATGATGAATGGGAATGGCCTACAGAACCTGAAATTCAAGAATATAAAGCAAGTTACAGACAGAAAATGAAAGAATACCTGAGACCAGTCATGAAAGCAATGGCTCAAAAAGCCCTTTTGGAATTAAATGAACTTACATTAAAAGAGGTAGGGAAACTTTGGGATGTGGTAAATATGATAATTGATTTTCAAATCATTGACGAAAACTTAAAAGCCGGAGAATTTTTTCCATCTTCACCCTTGTCGGATATGACAATTAAGCTATCAAAGCTGAGTGAAGATGCAAAACCCCATGAATGGATATGCTCTGAAAGAAGAGAAAAAAGAAATGACGTTTTCAGCTGTAATCTTTATGCTTATATTAAAGCAGGATGTCCTGCAAATGTAGAATTTTATGAGGATAATACAGAAACAGGCATCTCCGAGCTTGTAATTTCCAAAGAATTCACTCTGTCAAATCCGACTCTTATTTCTGTTGACAGCAGCTTTGAAGATATAAACGGAATTTATACGGGCAAAGCCATAGGAGGAAGTTATACTTCCGGACAAGAAATGGACCTCTACTATAAAGCAATCAGAATCGAATCAAACAAAGATGGAATTCTCATAGGACCTTGTCTGGAAAACGGGGACTATGATCCTGATTATTTGGTTCAATGTGTTTTCAATGAAGAAACAAATCAATATGAAGGAAAAGTCAAGAGAGAATCCGGCAGCCAATGGATGGAGCTTAATTTTATAGCCGAAATCTATGGAGTTTACAAAAAGCCAAGAGCAAAGGTTGGCTATAGCCAAACCATATCCTCAAGACCAGGTTCCTTATATGTATACGAATATGACGTGGAAAGAACGTCTCCATTAAAAGGCAGCCCTGTGGTAAGATCCGGTGGCACTACTGAAACTCAGACGCAGGCACCAACAGGGGGAGGGCTGCCTGTAGGCGGATTTACAGGACCGATTATACCTGAAGGAGATTAGGCACATTATGAAAATTAAATTCAAAAATTACTCATCCGAAATTATAGCTGCACGTGTAATTGTTTTATTGCTTTTAATTACATCAAGCTGTCAAAAAAGCAATGACATGCCTCCCAAAATGGAAGGACCGGAGCCTGAACCCCATAAGGGTGTTTTTGTCAGCGAAAATGCCGTGCTTACTTTTGACGGCAATAATACCGTATTTGTTGAATTTGATGAAGAATACATGGAAGCACTTGATAATCCACCAAACAACACATACTACAGCTATGTGTTCACCTGGTATGAATTCGGCGAATACAGATATGACGGGGCGACAAATTTAACTCTTTACCATGAAGAAACCACCACTCGACTGGATTTTTCAATAGAAGGAAACACCACTGCCGACAGAATAACAATTTCTCACATAGTCCCGGGGAATGAGAACTTAGTATTTGTCAAACAAGATTAATTACCGATATGGTTGCCGACGAAGATGTATCAGCGAGCTTTACTCACTGCAGTTAAAAGTAAAGCACTTTCATAAGGATATTTTAGTTGAATATGTATGTATTAACAAAAAACCCATCCTCCTGCAATATAGCGGGAGGCTGAGTTTTATTTTTGACAAAATTATTTTTTTCTTTTAAGTGATTTTCCGCTTTTGGTGCCGAAGAAGGTAAATAAAATTATCAATACAATATAGACAATATAAAGTATGTTAAACTCTTTAATAGTGTAAAATATAAGCATAACCACACCGGGAAGGCTCAATGCCAACATGTGGCCCCAAGGTTTGACAGGTCTTATAAATCCTATTATTAAACTTAGAACACCATAAATTATTAAAATTATTAATATAGTAATTATTCTTTCGTAGGTGCCTCCGTCAGAAAAAACTGAAACCATTACGCCGAAAAATCCCAACACTATACCAATGACAAGAGTTACTATTATACTGATTAATTTTTTCTTATCTTTATTATCCATGAGAACTCCTTTTTTCTTAAATTATATGAGTATTATACCCAAAACATTATTGTTGACGCAATAATTTGATTAATAAATTTTAGTGACACCCCTATAATGAAGGAGTATTTGCCGGATTATTAAAAAAGTGTGGAATAATTAGGAAAAATGTATTATAATTATCTCAAGACGGGAACATGTTATGAAATCGATTTCAAGGAGGCGTCACGGGGTTATGAGCGATAAAATCCCGGTTGCAGACATCCACTATTACTCGGATAATCTTAATAGCAAATTGA
>ENA-UOOH01003528-UOOH01003528.1-fermentation-metagenome-genome-assembly--contig:-NODE-3528-length-11792-cov-15.810514_pt1 | contig 11792 bp, 7 predicted proteins | sample MGYA00245778_ERZ724025 | MGnify/ENA primary metagenome ERZ724025 (study PRJEB28704, sample SAMN03018313) | fermentation metagenome | biome: anthropogenic terrestrial biome; feature: soil; material... | reverse complement strand
TCATCTCATGGATTATGCGATACAAAACCTGAGTTTTGAAGGAAAGCTTAGAATAACATTGCCTGATGGAGATTTGGGTTATCAACAGGCTGCCATTCAAAAAGGTTTTATCCCCACCCGGGAAAAATCTTCGGTGGCGCTCATTGATATCCACAACAACTCGTATAGTCTTCCCGATGGTTACACCATAATGAGTTTTAATGACAGCAGATTCGACGCAGATAAATATTACGAAGCGATCTGGAAAGGATTCGATAATACTCGCGAGCGTAATGAAACCGAACTGGAAAGCATGAGAAACAGAACCGAATTTGGTGCCCCGCACTATGATTTAGATTTGCGTATATTAGTTGTCGCACCAAATGGTGATTATGCCGCACACTGTGGCATGTGGTTTCTGCCGGGAAGTGAATACGCATATGTGGAACCTGTCTTTACTTTACCGGAATATCGCAAGATGGGACTGGGGAAAGCAGCTGTTCTTGAGGGAGTCACCAGGTGCGGCAAGCTGGGAGCAAAACATGCCTATGTCCTTTCGTCCCAACAGTTCTACTATAACATCGGTTTCTATCCCGTTCAGAATGAGACATGGTGGTCATACCAGAATAAATAGACTACTGATAAGTATTTGGTTTGATCATTTGCCGGCCAATGCGATGAGGGCAGTCAGGCGCATGGGGGTGTAACGGAGCGTGCATTTTAAGCAATACAAGACCATTCTTTCGCCGCAAAATGGCATGAACATCTATCGCGGCTGTTCGCATGGCTGCATTTACTGTGACAGCCGCAGTAAGTGCTATCAGATGGATCATGACTTTGAGGATATTGAGGTTAAAACCGATGCTCCCAAGATGCTGGAGGCTCAGCTCCTGGCGAAACGGAAAAAGTGTATGGTCGGCACAGGTGCGATGACGGATCCCTATATCCCGCTGGAAAGTGATTTGAGGTTTACGCGGCGCTGCCTTGAGGTTATCGACAAATACGGGTTTGGGTTGGCGATTCAGACCAAATCTGATGGTGTTTTGCGGGATCTTGATTTGCTGAAAAGCATCAATACCAGGACCAAATGTGTCGCGCAGATGACGCTGACGACCTTTGATGAAGATTTGTGTAAAATTATTGAGCCGCATGTGAGTTCAACAAAAGCGCGGTTTGAAGCACTCAAGATCCTGCGTGACAACGGTATCCCAACGGTTGTATGGCTAACCCCTTTACTACCTTTTATCAATGATACCGAGGAGAATTTGCTCGGTATATTAGACTATTGCATCCAAGCGAAGGTATACGGCATTTTAAATTTTGGTATAGGCCTTACGCTGCGCGAAGGCAACCGCGAATATTTCTATCAGAGGCTTGATGAACATTTCCCGGGCTTAAGGCAGAAATACCAGCGCAAATACGGCAATAGCTATATTGTCGACAGCGACAACCACGACCAACTGATGCGGATCCTGCGTGGCGAGTGCCAAAAGCACAATATCTGCTGCAATAATGAGGAGATTTTTAGGTATATAAATACCTTTGAGGAAAAGCAGAGGGTGGAGCAGATGAGGTTGCCGATGGGGGTGTAGTATATGGCGAGATAATATAACTATCCCTTGGCACTGCCAGCGTTCATCGTTTTTGGTAGGTATCTGAATACAAAATTGGCCTACCACAATCATAGCCGCATTTGATAAGTCTCACCAAAAGAGATTCGTCAATGCCATCTTCTTGTAATGCGTGACTTATAGGGCTAATGAGGTTTTCACGGCATAAAAGACTCAACAACCGATAGAATCCGGATAATGATACATGACTCCAGTCATATGATGATTGTTCAAAAGCTATATATGGGAAGTTTCTGGGAATCAAACATCCAGTTAGGTCGCAACTGTTTTCTCGAGTCTTTGAGAAGGTGACGCGAGGTAGCTTGAGGATTTCACTGTTAAAAACGCCAAGATAGCTATCTGTGGCAACCGGCAATATGACCGTACCTTATAATAGCTTTCATCGTTAAAAAACTGTGCCTAATGTAATGAGCCATGTAACAACTGCACTAAGCAATCCCTAACGAACCCTTCAGGAGTTTCTGCTGTCCCTATTTCTCGAGTTTTCATGAACTCTTGCCTCTTTTCTATTATTTATCGGTGCCTTATTGTTGGGTAAATAGTGTTCCAAGTTTTCATCTGCAGTCGTCATTTTTCTGAACAGTCCAGCTTTACATCTGTTTCATTCGTTATAACCCATTTCCCGCTAACCCTCTAGGCTTGACCAGTAATTGGACACTAAGTTAAGCGGCTAACATTATCCCAGCAGTTGCCTTTGCAACTCATTGAACAGACAATTTGGTATTGATTTAGAACCTCTTGATAAGGGGAACTGACATACTGAACACCCCGATCGGAGTGATGAATTAAGCCTTTGGGCGGTCGGCGGGTTTGAATGGCCGCTTTTAAAACAGTCATGGGCAGTGAGGTCGACATAGTATCGCCCATACTCTACCCGACGATTTTCCGGGAATATAGATCCATGACGGCCGCTAGATGGAGCCATCACTGGCAAGTTCGAATATATGCGATAATTTCTACTTCCAAATCTATCCCCTGCTGGTGGTCATCCTGGCCCGGGAAACACGGCCCTCGGTTTCGCGGTATTCTTTCTTCCAGCACCAGAGATCGTTCTCGCTGATTTCGGATCGATGGCAATTTATCGAACTGGCTTTGTGCCCGTGTCAGTTAATTGGACGGCTTGTTGCTTGAACTCCTTCGTAAATACCCGACGTTGCTCTGCCATAACACTCAGCACCTTGCCATAATTGTGGCCCTTAACTGAGTGTCCGGTAATCGGGTAAAGCTCAATTTTGAATCCAGGAAAAACCGCGGGAGGCATTACTTCAACTCATGTCTAGAGGGGATGTAATGAGCCAAACGTTACATTTAGTGCAAGCGTCGCCTTTACTGAACGTATGCTTCCACGGTACACTGACCGAAGATGTGATGGGCGATTTCTCCCCTTCAGACTTCACTTTCTTCGGAAGCAGTAAAGAAGCTTTGTTCTGTGTTGTGCAATCTGCCGCATTTTGTCCGGGATCATGTATGTGGAGGAATTTACCTTATTTTGCAGAATAAATGACTATCAAAGTAGTTTGAGGGAGTAGCGGAAATGGGAAAACAGCTCCTAGTTCTTGGGTGTTCCCAAGCTAAAAGACCAGCACCAGGGCTTCTACCTGCGATTGAGCGATACGACGGATCCGCGTACCGAGTCCTTCGCAGTTATCTAAGAAAACAAGAATGGCCCAGAAATCTCTCTGTGGCTGTTCTTTCGGCAAAATATGGCTTGGTTGGCGGATTTGCCGGGATTGAAGATTACGATTTGAGAATGACTACTGCTATGGCCTCGGAATGGGCACCGAAATGCAAAGATATTCTTCGAGATTGGTCTACCGAGCATGATAGCATTCATTTTTCACTTGGTAAAGATTATCTTCCAGCGGTATTGCCAGCCGTCGAAAACGGGCTTATTAGCCGCACGGAGATATTTGAAGGTCCGATCGGTATGAAACTTAGCCAAATTAAAGGGCTTCTTGAAAGGATAGGGGCGTCAAAGAGGCATAGCGTAGAGTTGGAGCCTGGTTCGGGAAAGATGACTTATTTTCTTCCAGACTGGGACGATCTGCTGGATGGTCAATTTGATTTTGAAACAGACCAGTTTTCCGCAGAGAACCGAAAGGCAAGAAAGGATGAGCACTGTTGTGCTTTAATGAAACCAAAACGCATATGTGACGGTGTTCTGGTTAGTTTGGCTCAGCATGTAATTTCTAAAGGCCCATTAAGGCGAATCTCGGACACCGATGTTGACTCACTTGCCCCCCGTAGACTTAGGGACTTATTCGGACTTGAGGACAACCAGTTTTTATTTGGGGACTGCGGTGCATTTAGCTACGTGAATGAAGATAAACCGGCCATTTCTGTAGAACAGGCCATAGCTTTATATGACTTGCATGGGTTCGACTTTGGGGCTTCAGTCGATCATATTCCGATGCCCAGAATTGAGCGTGATGGGAAAAAGATCGAGCTGGATATTAGAGAACGAAAATCCCGGATTGAAGTCACCAAGGAAAATGCGAGACTGTTCATAGAGCAGGCGAAAACACGTCATGTTGGATTTACTCCCGTCGGGACAGTCCAAGCACTAGACCCTGCAGGTTACGCCAAAATGGTGCACTATTATCATGAACTCGGATATCGGTATATGGCAATTGGCGGACTAATCCCCCTACCGGACGCCATAGTTCAACAAGTTGTTGAAAGCATAATGAAGGAAGTCTCTAATCTTCAGCCACGTCCGTGGATCCATTTGTTTGGCATATTCCGTCCGAACCTCCAGGCAAGATTTAGGGAACTCAAAGTAGATAGCTTCGATAGCGCTACTTATTTCCGTAAGGCTTGGCTGAGATCGGATCAGAACTATCTTGCGCCTAACGGCAAATGGTACGCTGCGTTACGTGTACCTATGACTAGCGATGCTCGTACTAGAAAGCGACTTGAACAGTCGGGCGTTGATTTGGAAAGCCTGAAGGCAGAAGAAACGAAGGCAATGAATTTACTGTGCCGATATGATAAAGACGAAGTTAGTTTACAAGAGGTGCTCGACGCGGTGATCGAGTATGACGAACGTCTTACTCGCACTAGTGATGCCGGGTCTTTAAGAGATAAATATGAACGAACCTTGAGAGAACGTCCGTGGCGAGGCTGTGATTGTCCATTTTGCATGCAAGCAGGGATACATATCCTTATTTTTAGAGGTTCAAATCGTAATAAGCGACGCGGGGCGCACAATACTCTGATGTTGTATGGAAGCTTGGAGGGACATGCATGATCAGTATTGATGAATTTAGAAGCCTTGTGCATAGTGTATTAAATTACGACCTAGACTCAAACAAGGCGCAGCGGGAAGGAGTAAATCACGAAGGTTCTGAGATACTTATGCTTGTTGCCGGTCCGGGTTCAGGAAAAACCGCAATTCTTGTGTTACGAGCCTTGCGTCATGTACTTGTAGATGGAGTTCCACCTGAGAACATTCTCATAACCACATTTACACGGAAAGCCGCTCGTGAATTGCGGACTCGATGGCTTGATTGGGGAACTCTTCTCCTAAATTCATTTCGAGCTAATGATAATCTGCGGGAAGCTGTCGATAGGATCGATCTTAACCGATGTCGCATCGACACATTAGATAGTATTGCACAGCAAGCATTAACCGAAAACAGGCTACCAGGAGAAATAGCCCCTATTTTGATAGAAGGTTCCGCATCGAAATTGATCCTTAAAAGATCCGCTTTTAGCGAAATCTATGATGCCAACAAGGGAATTCTTGATCGCTATTTGGGGCGTTATACATTTGATGGCTCTGCCCCGCAGAACAAAGGGGTTGCTCTCTCGGTAACTAAAACCATTTGTGAAAGGCTTTTACAGGATCAAGTCAATCCGGGGAGATTCGGAATACAACAGGCAAATCAAATTATGTTGGATATTCTATCCCGGTATCGCGATCACCTTAAACATAACAATGTATTTGATTTTGCTGTTCTGGAATGCGTTTTTTTGGAAAGGCTCCAAAGCAGGTCACTGCGGGAATGGACACAGGAAATTAAAGCACTTCTTATTGATGAATACCAAGACACAAATCCTCTGCAAGAGGCTATATATTTCGAGATTATTAGAGCTGTTTCTCCCTCTGCCACAATAGTCGGCGATGATGACCAGGCAATGTACCGATTTCGTGGCGGTTCAGTAGAGTTATTTACTCAGTTCGCAGCGAGATGTTTTTCGGCAACAGGTAAGTATACGCGTAGGATAGACATGATTACAAACTATCGCTCATCAGAAGAGATCGTTAGTTTCTATAATGGATTTATTGGAAATGATCCGAGATACTTACCCTCCAGAATCTCACCAGCAAAACCAAGCGTTGTATCTAACAGAGGTATGGTTAGCATGCCAGTTCTTGGATTGTTTCGCAGCACAACGGCTGATTTAGCTGAATCTTTAGCCGACTGGCTAAGAATGCTTTTCGAAAATAAGAGAGCAGTAATCAGTAGCAACAGTCAAGACTATGAACTGTCTTTGTTAGAGGAAGGTGCGATGGGCGATTGTGTGCTCCTAGCCCATAGTATTGAGGAAGTAACATTTGATAGATATTCAGATGTAGAAAAGACGAGGTTTACAGGATACTTTCGGGGAGCCATGCTAAGACAGGGATTCCAAGTGTTTAACCCTCGTGGAAGGGCTCTTCGAATTATCCCTGATGTCCAACGATTGCTCGGGCTACTGCTGTTATGCGTGGATCCGGACAATATGCGAACAAATAATGTTCATCCAACAAGAGAAGCTCGGTACTTCTTAGAACAATGGCGGCGGTCAGCTACTTTGCTGATTAGCCAAAATCCCGCGCCAATTAAGGATGGGGGGCTCGCAGGCTTTATCAACAAATGGCAAGCAGTATCCAGGGGGACGAATGACCTAGGTTTTCCAAGTGATTGGCCAGCATTAGAGCTAGTTTTCAAATTGATAGCGTGGATCCACGAATTTCAGGTTAATCCAGAACATCAAGTATGGCTAGAGGCTATTACGAGAACAATGGCCAATGCTGGGATGGCTTCACCCTATGGGATGCAACTATACCAGGAAGGTATACACTGTGAGCGAAGTCGCGAAAGTCTAATACGTGATGCACTCCTGCCAATTGCAGAAAATGAGGTAGATGTTGATGAGGATATAATGCCGAGTGTCCCACGAAGCTGGTTCCAACTGATGACAATTCATCAAGCAAAGGGACTAGAATTCCCTTTAGTTATCGTAGATGTAGGAAGCCATTTCTCAATAAATCACCATATGCAAGCTTTTCTAAGGTTTCCACATGATCCCTCAAATGTGGTGTTAATGGAAGATGACGTTGAACCTTATTTAGGAAGCCCTTTAAGAAGTAATAGAACTCTAATGGATCGTTCATTTGATGATTTGGTGAGGTTGTATTATGTGGCTTATAGTCGCCCACGTTCTGTCCTCATGTTGATTGGGCTTGAATCATGTTTATCATATGGTCGAGGAAAACATTTGACGGGGTGCATCCCTAATACAGCGCTTGGTTGGAGACGGGATGGGACATGGCCGTGGCGCCAACCATTTAGCGGAAAAAAACCTCCGGTACGAATAAATCCCCCATTTATATTACTATAACTTGGCGCTCATTTCAGAAAGATTTAGGATGGTGTTTGTATGCGTTTAGAGGTCAAACGTCCTGATCATATTGTTCCGAGTTATTCGCTTACGGGCGACTTACTTTCATACCTTCGTTGTAGGCTTCAATATCGTTACCATAGCGGTAGTGCTTTACCGCCCTCACGCCCCGTTCAACTCTGGTTTGGAGAATTTCTTCACGGGACTCTTGAGTTGGCTTTTCGATTTTGGGAAGAGAGCGGTGGAGTATACCCATTTCCATGGCCCTGTAATCAACGTGAATGGAGAGCAACCGCGCCAGAATGGAAAAAGAATGACATAGGTCGTTTCGCTGATATTGTCGAATCCTCATTGCGACAACAAGGCAAGCAAGCGCGAAGTAGAGAAGCACGCAATTCTGGTTTTCGCCGTGTTGAGGCGATTGTCAATAATTTAGGACCACATCTTTTCCCACTGATTGCAGCGGCCGAGAAGAAGGTCATTGGCACCAGAGCTGTGCCTGTATCTGAACGCATGATAAGGTGTTCGAATTATGAAGTGCACGGGATTATCGATGTACTAACAAATGTGACACTTGGTCAGGTAGAAGAGGCTAACCTGATTCGTGATTGCGTAAGAGAAGCATGTCCAGATCTTAAGGGAGAATATGAGGTCATTGTTGATTATAAAGGATCCGAGCGCCCCTTAATTGAATTTGATAAAAAATCCTATTGGGAACAAGGCGATTGGCAAGTTCAGACATATGCGTGGCTCAGAAGTCGGCAACCCGACGCTTTACCAGTGGCGGCAGGTATACTCATTTATACAAACGAGTTAACACCTGGAGATAGGGAAATGGTTAATTTGAAGAGGGGAATAAAAGAAAATAAAACTGAGGTCTTGCCGCTTCTAGGCTCAAATGACGAGCAAATCACAAGAATGTGGAAACCTGGTAATTCAACAGATCAACTTTCACTTGATTTTCGACTTCGTCGGGCTATTCGTGTCATTCCTATCACCTACGAAAGCACTCAAAGAGCACTTTTGGCGTTTGATGACGTGGTGAAATTAATTGAGGAGGATATCGCTGAGGAAGCTCAATCAGGGAACATTTTGATTGCATGGAGCCCCTCTTGTAAAGATGATGGTACATGCGCCGCATGTGACTTTAGACATTTTTGCCCAAGGCCCTCAGGGGCTGAAGACAATTACGTACCAAGTACACCATCGGCACCATGAGGATCATTTTCAGAGTTGGATACTACTCTAGAACAGGTGTGCCCATTACGGTTCTTTTTGCTTAACTCCTAAGCTAAATGGGATGTAACGGACCCCGTGGTCGAAATGATCTAGCCCTTCAAACTTCTTCACTCTTTTTATGATCAAGTATGTAAGCGGGGTTAGAATGGCTTCGTAAAGTACTTTCCATAAATACTGGGCTAGCATCATACCTACGAGTACCGAAATCGGGGTAGATCCCCAAAATGCTACTACTAAAAATATTGTAGTATCGACAGCTTCACCCACGATAGTGGAACCGATGGTCCGCATCCAAAGAAAACGACCTTCACATCGGATTTTCAATCGGGATAATATGATTGAATTGCAGAAAGCACCAGATAAGTACCCGAGCATTGAGGCGAGTACAATTCGGGGAGTCATCCCCAAAACCACAGTAAAAGCATGTTGTCCATTCCAGAAATCAGGATGCGGTAGCACCAGCGTCACCGCGAAAACCAATACCATTAGTATGTTCGCAGTGAAGCCAAGCCAAATGGCTAAACGGGCCCGGCGAAAGCCATATACCTCTGTAAGGACATCGCCAAGGATGTAGCTTATCGGGAAGAGAATTACAGCGGCCGGTACGACAATTCCAAAAAAACTGGCTAGTTTGCCAGCGATTATATTAGAAATCAATAGGCAAGTCACAAATAGAGTAGTGATAATCAAAAACGACGGGGAAATACGTTTAGAAGAATCGTCCATAGTATTTACCTCCTAAGCTGCCGATGTTCCAGCGGCTAGACAATAAATGTATTCGATGCGGGTTCCGTAAACCCTTTAGTCTTGTTTTGCAATTCTCTCTGAAACCAATTTGGCGCTCCCAATATTAAAATAGGAAAGCAATGCGAGGCGGTGTGGGCATGATGTTAAAATTTGGGAACATCGAAGCGGAGGGTAAAGTCAAATGTAGTAAATGAAAATAGGGACTTGCGTTTCAGGATATGGATCGTTTGGCCCTGGAGAATTGAATTGGGGATGAGAGCGGGAATAAACGCTGAGTTCAGCAAACCTCATCGCCAAATATCACGTACCTGAACTGGGCAAATTGAACCTTTCCGTAGGAGCCTGTGCGGGTAGAATCTTAAAACAACCAGAAAAAGCACGATAAGATGTCGAGTTAATTACTTATGGATAAGCTATCGCCTTTATAACAGAACCGACTATTGCTTTTATCCCAAATCTGCGGGAATGTTTACCGGCCAGTCATATGGCATTTTCCCTCAGCGATGTCATTAACCAGTTAGATATCTCGGGGATTGAACAGGTTTAAGAGGAGAAACTGAGAGGCTACCCCCTGCCATTCGCGCAAGATGGTGAAAATACTGATTTATGGTTATTGCAGCGAAGTACGATCCTCCCGAAAGATCACCAGTAAGGTTGGGGAAGATATCACCTTTCTTTTTCTGGCCGGTGGCAATATGCCAAAATTCCGGTGCATTGTTAAATTTCGTAAATACCACCTCGAGGTGTTCCCTCACCGGGTACCTTCTTTGACAACATTATAGATAAATTTCCTGTGCTCCTTGCCAGTTGAGCCGGGACCACCCCAAATCAGCGCTATTTTCTGAAATTCCCTGACATCGGGATGTTTGGCAAAATCTCGTTCATAAGTGCTGATGATGTTGAACAAGGCTGTCTGCATCGCCTCAAAGCCGCGTTCCGGAGTCCAAATCTTGACTGCTTCCGGCATATCCGACTCGACCCCAATATACAATGAAGAATCTAATCTTAGTCACCGCGCTCACAATACGGTTTGGTTTATCGCCCTGGTTGCTAAGATAGCTGATGAAATCTTTCTTTGACAGGACACAGTTAAATATTAGGCGATCAGCGAATAGTTGGTTGTAGTTCTTCGTAGTTGCGCGTGTTACAAGGCGGCGCGCTATGTATGATTCTAGGTATGATATAGGTTCCGCAACGTTATATCTGGCACGTTGCGCCCAACAAACAAAACATATGGAATCAGGGTCGTGGTATCCAACGCTAAAACAATAGCTATGAGACGCTCAATACCCGCCTCCGCCGGTAGTTCGCCGCCTATAATGTCCGCGCCAATCGCTCTCTTGAAAACTTCGGCGTATTCGCGGATTTCTCGAGGACGGATTGCTTGTCGTCGTTGCAATAGATTCTAATGAAGCGTTTATAGGAATCAAACAGTTTATCTACTTTTGAGAATAACAGATTGTCCTCGGTTTTGACATTTAACTTGCTGTCTTGTATCGTAGCGCATATTACATTCGCCCCCAATTGGTTGAAAGCCATCGCCGCATGCGGCCGGCTGACATATTTTGGCGATTGGGCCTCTGGAAGCATTAATTTTGACATAATGCCTTTGTCTATTTGGAGGGATAGAGGCTGCAATATATTGGCTGCGCAGGAACAGAACATTATCTTTACTGAAATAACCGGCATCGAACCGCGCTTGGCTGAACTTGCTGACAAAGCGGTTTTACCGTTATGACTTGGTGTTCCTGTGCGGCGACGTCAAAAGGCATCAATTCCAGAGTCAAATCGAAGCGGATTTGCTCCATTATCGAATACCCTATATTTCGTTAAGCGGTACTCTCGTAGAAAAAATCAGTAAGGTAAAACGCATACTCGTTACTTTTGACAGATGGCAAAGCATAGGTGACTTTATGACAGGCGAGATATAATTGATGCGTCCTGAGATTCTGCAAAATGATTCAGTTTTCAGTGCTTTTCTCGGAAAAGGTTAGGCCACGCCTAAAGTGATTTCTTTATCCTAAAAGCATAAATTTACCACTCCAGAAGTTAGTACTGCTATTAAGATAGTTGGAAATGTGGACTCCTGCGTCTTTTGCTTCCTCTCTTTAATGTCATGTACTACTGAAATGCTTAAGCCGCTACCGGCGCGATGCCTTCTTTTCCAGCAAGCGAGTTTGGGAGGCTATTCGCTGAGTTGACGAAGGCTTACTCCGCCAGGATACCGTAACGAAGTGCGAACTTTATCATGATCAGTTTTTCTTTTCAATTTGCGACTGGCTGCCCTGAATGCTTCGAAATATAGTTCCGTTCAATAGATCCCAGCGTTCACTCACTTTTGCCCCAACGCCAAGCCGATTAGCTTATCCGCATAGTCCGCCATGAATAGCGGAATATTCAGCAGATCATCGTCCAGCTTGAGGTTAGCGAGTGAAAAACGGATGCGCAGTTTAATCCTGTCGCCAAATTTCTCTTTGAATTTTCGCAGATTTTTGCTCCCTACATTGTCCTCCGCCTTGACCTCAACAGGGAAAACATCGTTTTCGCGCTGAATGAGAAAGTCGACCTCATATGACGGATTTAAAA
>ENA-UOOH01003526-UOOH01003526.1-fermentation-metagenome-genome-assembly--contig:-NODE-3526-length-11796-cov-5.748488_pt1 | contig 11796 bp, 14 predicted proteins | sample MGYA00245778_ERZ724025 | MGnify/ENA primary metagenome ERZ724025 (study PRJEB28704, sample SAMN03018313) | fermentation metagenome | biome: anthropogenic terrestrial biome; feature: soil; material... | reverse complement strand
CCACTACGAAAATATCATATATATACCTATATGGGTTGAAATTAGTTCTACAAAGTGGAAGTTACTTTTTCAATTGACCCACATACCACATACAATCATAGTAATTAAAGTAGCTGCATTAAATCTATCAAAGGCACTGATTGCATTTGATGCTACTGTAATCTATCAGCAGCTGCTCCCCATGGGAGAGTGGCTGCGTTTAATCTTGTTAAAGTCCCAAAAGCCATGGAAAAGCTATACACATAATAGTTATTAAAATTCCAGATATAGTTCCTCCTAAAATTGCACAAAGTAAAGATTTCGTAAAATCTAACTTTAAAAATGCTGCAATTACACTCCCAGTCCAAAGGCCTGTAGTAGGAATTGGTATTCCAATAAAAATAATTAACCCAATTTCTCTATAGCGTATCATCTTATCAGAATTCTTTGCTATTTTTTTATCTATAAAATCATTTATTTTTCGGAAAATCTCATATTTTTTCATCCATTTAAATATTCTATTAAAAAACAATAATATAAAAGGGACTGGCACTAAACTTCCAAGTAAGCTTACAATAAAAACAATATATGGATTTAAATTAAACTTATTTATTCCAAGAATAATTGACCCTTTTTGTTCTACTATTGGAACCATTGACCATAAAAATACTTGCAGTAATTCCACTTCCTACCACCACCATTAAATAACTACTAAAAATGATTGTACCAATATACCATCAAGCCATTTTAAATATATTTATTTTGTCTCAATAATTTTCTGAGCAAAGTTCTTCGCATTCTGAATATCCTCATTGTTAGGCCTTCCCTTTGCAAGTCCCCCAACTATTTTAAATAGCCAATAAGTATCATAGCCCTTACATGCAAAGCTGCCAATGATTTCATATCCTTTTTCTTTTAATTTATTTTCAATAGGATTATTATAGCTGCTCTTTCCAAACCCGCTTGTTGAAAAAACAAATGCTTTTTTGCCCTTTGAAATTGGTAACTTGTTAATAAAATCAATTATGTCTTTATGAAACTTTCCATAGTATATACCAGAGCCAAAACCAATTAGATCGTAATCATTTAAATCATTTACATTTGCTTCATTTATACTAATTATATCAGCATTTAAGGATTCTGCTATTATTTTCCCTATATTTTGAGTATTGCCATGATGTACAGATGCATAAATCATTAAAGTTTTCAACTTATTTCCCACTTTTTATTCCTCCTCATAAGTTTTTAATTGAGACCTTTTAGATGATATTAATATTAAAAATATTGAAAAATTTTTAATATTAGCATACTATATAAATGTTATTATATAACTTTAAAATAATTTAAACAATAATGTATATCACTATTGACATATATCAATAGTGATAGTATCATCAATAGTGATAATTAAATTCTCACATTAAAAGGAGGTATTAATAAATGGAAAAGATAGCTTTGATTACTGATACTGCAAGTGATTTATCAGATGAAATGCTTAGCAGATATAACATTAAAATACTACCCTTCAGAATAATATACAAAGACAAGGAATACAAAGATAGATTCGAAATCAAACCACAACAGGTATATGATAATTTTGTAAATGAAATTCCTACCACATCCCTTCCCTCTGTAGATGATATGGAAAAGCTTTATAAGAACTTAGAGGAGGAAGGTTACACCCATGCAATAGCTATAGTCTTATCTACAGGACTTTCAGGAATATATAATGGGCTTAAAGTTGTAAGCGAAGAACATCCTGAAGTAAAAACATTCATCTTTGATTCAAAATCAATTTCAATGGGTGAAGGTGCTCAGGTGCTGCATTGTGCTGAGCTTATAGAAGAAGGCAAAACTTTTGACGATATAGTGGAAGAAATTCCAAGGTTTTATAACAAAATCCATTTATTCTTTGTTGTAGGGACACTTACATACTTAAAGAAAGGCGGAAGAATAGGCAGGGTTTCTGGAACAATTGGAGAGCTTCTTCATATTAAGCCTATAATCTCACCTGATACTGATGGTGTTTATATTCAATATGATAAAGTCAGAGGAAGAAAGCAATCCATTGTTAGATTAAAAGAAATAGGAATGGAAATTTTAAATAAGCATAGATGTAAAGTATATATTATGCATGGGGACAGCGAAGAGGATGCTAAAAACTTTTATGAAGAATTTTCTAAGCTTCCAAATATAAGCTCAATTTCTTTTGGAGGATGTATAAGCCCTGTATCAGGAGTTCACAGCGGGCCAGGACTTGTAGGCCTTGTATTGGTAGAGGATGATTGATCCTATGTCAATTTCAGAAGAAAAAATTGATATTAAAGCAGAAGAAAAACGGCTTTATGACGAATATAAAAGAAAATTAGAAGAAATTAAAAAAGTGGAAAAAGAGAAGGAAGCAGTTGGTCAGGTTTTTGCAAAAGGGCTATTACCCATATATGTGATGTATATTTTATCATTAGGTCCAACTAATGGCAATGATGTTGCCCGTAAAATTGGGGAACACACAGATGGTCTTTGGATTCCAAGTACAGGCGGAATTTATCCTTTATTAAATAGACTTGAAAAAGAAGGCTTAGTTAAGGGGCAATGGGACGATCCAAAGAAAAAATTTCAAAAAATATATACCATAACTGAAAATGGTTTAAATGAGTTTGAAGATAAAAAAGTACTCTTAAAAAGCAGAATTGAAGAATCCCTTCAAGTATTTAAAATAATTCATAAAGATTTATATGGCGATGATGAGCAGCTAAATTAATAGCTGCTCATCTATTATATTTCTCTTCCACATGACTTGCAATATTTAGAATCTTCATCGTTTAAGGCGCCGCAATTTCTGCATTTGATTTTAACTACTTCCTTTGCATCTTCTTTAGATACCTTTTTTCCAACTTCATTTACAATATCAATATTTTTCAACAACGTCGTTTATCATTTTACCCTTTGCAGAACTAAATGGCTTTAAATCATCTCTTTCCTTTTCCGGGTCAAGTATTATACCTGAACCGGCCGCTCCCTTTCTGCCTATAGTCATCAAAATACTTCCTATAATAATAAGAACCATTCCGATAATGGGACTTAAAAAGCTTAATTTCGATGTAATACCAAAGCCGCCAAAACCATGGGAATCACCAAAGTCACGAAAAACAGCAGCAAAAGTAAAAAAAGTTGAGATAAAAAGAACAAATCCTATAACCACAAGAACCATACCAGTATAGTATATAGCCTTTCTTTCACTTGAAATCTTATCAGACACATTATCCCCTCCTCTATATAATATTAAAATTCAAATCAATACATACAAATTGTTTTCATATAAATAAAGTAAAAGGAAAAATAATACTATTATAAACTTAATTATAACTTTAATTCATAAAAACAAAAAGCTCAATTGGTAATGTTAACGAAAAATAAATTAACAAAGGAACGCTAAAAGCGTTCCTTTTACAAAACATTTATTTAAGTTTTTTGCTTAATTTTTCAAGCATATCCTTTGTCATTGAGTCAAGATCATATCTTGCTTTAAATCCCCACTCCTCACGAGCAGCAGAATCATCAATAGAATTTGGCCAAGAATCTGCAATTGCCTGCCTTACTGGATCAACGTCATAATCCATTGAAAACTCTGGTATATACTTCTTTATTGCTGCTGCAATCTGTGATGGTTCAAAGCTCATAGCTGTAATATTAAATGCATTTCTGTGTTTAAGCTTTGATGGATCTGCTTCCATTAAAGTTACTACAGCATTTAATGCATCAGGCATATACATCATATCCATATATGTGCCTTCTTTAATATAAGATGTATATTTTTTCTGTTTAACTGCCTGATAATAGATATCTACTGCATAGTCAGTTGTTCCACCTCCTGGAGGTGTTACATAGGAAATAAGACCAGGGAAGCGCACTCCTCTTGTATCAACATTATATTTTTTAAAGTAATAATCACATAAAAGCTCTCCAGAGACCTTTGTTACCCCATACATAGTCTGCGGACGCTGGATTGTATCCTGTGGAGTTTTATCCTTTGGTGTGGAAGGTCCAAAAGCACCAATAGAGCTTGGTGTAAAGAAAGCACAATTAAGCTCTCTTGCAGTCTCAAGTGCATTGAAAAGTCCTCCCATATTTAAGTTCCATGCTACTGCTGGTTTTGCTTCTGCTACTGCTGATAAAAGTGCTGCAAGGTGGATTATTGTATCTACATTATACTTTTTTGCAATATTGACCATATCTTTTGCATTTAAAACATCAAGAACTTCAAATGGACCTGATTCTACAACTTCATTCCCCTTTATTTTCCTTATATCCGTAGCAATTACATTGTTGTTCCCATAAATTTTCCTTAAATGCATAGTAAGCTCTGAGCCAATTTGACCTAAAGCTCCGGTTATCAATATCTTTTGCATAAGTGTATCCCCCTAATCAAATTTATTTGATAATCCCCAATTTCTTTCCAACTTTTTCGTAAGCTGCTATTGCAGTATCAAGCATTTCTTTTGTATGTGCAGCTGTAGGCATATTCCTAACCCTTGCTGTTCCAAGCGGCACTGTTGGGAATACTATTGATTTTGCATAAACACCCTCATTATATAACTCTTTGCTGAATTGCTGAGCCTTTGTCTCATCTCCAATTATACATGGAGTTATTGGAGTTTGACTATTTCCAATATTAAATCCTAAATTTTTAAGCTGTTTCTTTAAATAGTTTCCGTTTTCCCATAGCTTGTCATTTAATTCGGTACTTTCACTTAAAATATTTATAGCTTCAATGCAAGCTCCTGCTGATCCTGGAGTTAGTGAAGTTGAAAATAGGAACGGTCTTGCACGAACTTTAAGCCAGTCAATTAAATCCTTTGAACCTGCTACATATCCTCCTACAACTCCAATAGCCTTAGATAGGGTTCCTATCTGGAAGTCTATCTTATCAGAAAGTCCATAATAACTAGTTGTTCCTGCACCTTTGCCTAACACCCCAGAGCCATGTGCATCATCAACATAAGTAATTAAATCAAATTCTTCAGCGATTTTAACAATTTCAGGAAGCTTTGCAATATCTCCATCCATTGAGAAAACACCATCAGTTATAACCATTATCTTTTCATAAAGTCCGCTTTCTTTTGCTTCTTTTGCCTTTGCCCTTAAATCATTCATATCTGCATGGTTAAATCTAATTATTTTAGCACCAGATAGTCTGCAGCCATCAATAATTGAAGCATGATTTAAAGCATCAGAAAGTATTGCATCCTTTTTATTCATAACAGCAGAAATAGCACCCATATTGCAGTTAAAACCTGATTGAAATGCTATAGCAGCTTCTGTATGTTTGAATTTAGCAAGTTTTCTCTCTAATTCTTCATGAATTTCAAGAGTACCGTTAATTGTTCTTACAGCGCCTGCTCCTACTCCATATTTTTTAGTAGCTTCTATGTCAGCTTGAATAAGCCTTGGATTAGTAGCAAGTCCTAAATAGTTGTTGGATGATAAATTTACAAGCTTTTTCCCATTGATCTTTATGATTGGTCCGTTAGGTCCTTGAAGTGGGTTAATTTCATTGTATAACCCCTTGCTCTTAAGGTCATTTAAATTTTCATCAAGAAATTTTTGTAGTGCTTTGCTTCCCATAACATTTACCTCCTTAAATTTCTATATAATAATATTTTAATAATTTAATAATTAATTATTAAATTATTTTATCTTCTATATACATTATACACCAAAATACACCAAAATTATTAATTTATAATGTATAATTTTATAATCTTCAATTTGCTGTAATTTAGATTTAACACACCACTGCGATAAGAAAATTATATTTCATAAAACTTTTCAAAAGATTTTTGGGCAAAAAGCTGATCTTTTACCCCTCCAAGCTCTCTTACGGAATGCATTGCAAGAATGGCATTGCCTACATCCACAGAATTTATATTAAGATGAGTGGAAGAAATAGGCCCAATAGTTGAACCTCCTCTTTCATCAGAGCGGTTTACAAATATCTGGCAAGGAACCTTTGCTTTATCACATATCTCTTTATATACAGCATAAGAATTGCTATCTGTAGTATAAGACTGACTTGCACTAATTTTAATAACAGGACCGCCATTAATCTTAGGTTTATTTACTGGATCACATTTTTCTGGTGAATTAGGATGAATAGCATGAGCATCATCAGCAGAAATCATGAAAGAACACTCAAGTGCCCTTAAATAATCTTCTCTGCTTTTTCCAAAAGCTAAAGCAATTCTCTCTAAAACATTTTTAAGCATAGGTGAATCTGCTCCCTGTTTTGTTGAGCTTCCTACTTCCTCATTATCAAAACATACCATCACATTTACACCATATTTAGGATTTGTATTTGAAATAGCATTTATCCCGGCAGCAACCATAGAAAGATCATCCAATCTTCCGCTTGAAACAAATTCATCATCTGCGCCCATTATCACGCCTTTTTCATATTCATAGAGGCAAAGCTCAAAATCAATTATATCTTCAGCCCTCCTATTTATTTCTTTTGAAATAAGCTTAATTAAAAAATTGTCCTTTTGAAGTTGATCATTTAAAAGCCCTATAATTGGGAGAGTATCTTTCTGCCTATTTAGCTCTACACCTTCATTAATTTTTCTGTTCATATGTATTGCAAGATTAGGGATTATTAAAAGAGGTTTCTTAAAATTAACAAGACAAGTTTCTGGATTAAAAGGGTCTTTCCCTTTTAATGTTACTCTGCCTGCAATGGATAATGGCCTATCAAGCCATGTATTTATTATAGGCCCTCCATAAACCTCAGTATTAAGTTTTATATAGGTATTTTCAAGAGTCATTTCCGGATTTGGCTTTATTCTAAAGGTAGGTGAATCTGTATGTGCACCTATTATTCTAAAGCCTTCTTTTTCAATTTCGCCATTTCCGCATTTAAATGCAATGACTGCTGAACCATTTTTAGTTACAAAATAGCTTCCGCCCTTTTCTATATTCCATTTTTCCTTCAAACTTAGTTCTTTAAATCCTGCTGATTTAAGCTTTTCTGTAATATTTTTAGCAGCATGAAATTGACTTGGACTTTCAAATATAAAATCAATAAGCTCTTTAGATAATTTTTGCTCGTCCTTCATAATATAAACACCTCCAAATAAAAATAAAAAATCCTTATGATATAATTTTATCACAAGGATTTTAATTTTACACACTATACAATTGCAAATTACATATTATATAAAAATCTTGATGTCCTTTCATATACATCCTTATTGCCAATTACAACAATAACATCTCCGGAAGTGAAAACATATTCAGGTCCAGGAGATATAAATATTTGGTTTTCTCTTCTATATGCCAGCATTGTTGCACCGGTATTTTGCCAAAACATAATATCTTTTACCCTTTTGCCTAATGATTTGCAGTTTTCTTTTATTTCAATTTCTATAAGGGTAAATGGAGAAATATTTTTAAATCTATCTATCATATCCATAAACTGATTAAATTTGTCCTCGATCTTATCATCTATTTCCTTTTTTTCATCCATAAGAGCAATAATCTCATCTTTAACTGTGCTTATATACTCTGTGCTCTTATTTTTTTCTATATATTTCTCAGCTGCTGAAATAGATAGAATTTCGATTCCGCTCCCTTTGCTTATGCTTACAACTCCTTGATCTTTTAGTAAGGCCAATGCCCTTCTTACAGTTTCTGGAGATACATTATACATACTTGCTAATGTTGATCTTCCGCTTATTTTTTCTTCTAATTTAAATTCTCCCTTTACAATTTTATTTGCAATGTCGAGGGCTATTTTTTGATATATAGATTTTTCATAAGTTGAATTCCTCATGTATATTCCATTCCTCCAATTAAAGTGAATCCTATTAAATTTATCCGATAGCTACCATCTGTAATATCCCTGCTTTAAGCAGGACATTATGGATGGTATATCCCTAGACCGGTTCTTCTAAGGCTCAGGTGGAAAAAGGTATTCCTTAGAAGCAAACTCCACCTGAGTCTAAAAATCACCTTTATCCCATATACATTATAGTACTTTTGTTTAAATTTTCATCCTCTTCTTTCTCTTTTTCAAAAAATTCTACAGTAGCTCTATATACTGCTCTCATAAAATAGCTGTCACTATACTCTGAAAACTTATCTATGCTATTTCTTATAATCGTTTTTATTATTGGAAATAACTGAGCGCCATATAATTTCATACACTCTACGGGGCTCACTCCAGGCCAAGCATTACAGCCTACAACAGTGTTTCTATTTTTTGTACTTACTTCAGCTGGTATATTTTTATATTCCTCATCATCGGGATAAAAAATAAATTTATCAAGAGTACCTGTTGGAATACCTTCAATTCCTTTTACATGAATAGGATCAATATCCGTAACATAAGGATCTGCAGATAAATCTAAAATAACTGAATGGGGCTTTAACTCACCTAAAAGCTCATTATCAATTATATATCTTGTTGGGTCATTCCTATTTGAGGCATCAATTAATAAGTCTGTTTTTCTAAGTATTTTTGAAAGCTCTTCTCTATCTGACGTAATATTTCTTGGAAGCATGTGTACAACTACTCCCTTGGCATTTATTTGATTCATCTTAGCCATAATCTCACGGCTCCCATATTTTCCTGATGCCCTTGCAGCCATTGATCCTACCATCCCTATGCCAATAATACTGACATTTATTGCCTCTCTTTTTGCGGAATAAAAATCCTCCATAGATTGGGATAATTCTTCAAAAGCATAATGAACTCCTGTAAAGGAAGTACCTCTATAATTAACAACTATCCTTTCCATAGAATCATTTCTAATTGAATCCAATGATACGCCATATATATTTTTCGATTTTAATCTTTTTATTCTCGTAGGTCTTGTAGAATAGTGAAGCATGCTTATAAGTATACTTCCATCTTTCATATAATCAAATTCATAAGATTCAGGGCATCTTAGCACTAAAACAATGTCCTGTTCATAACATTCTTTATTTGAAACAAATCTAATATGGGGGTTTGCTCTTAGGTATTCATCTTCCGATATTCCCATGCCAGAGCCATAACCGTTTTCTAAATAAATATATGCGTCTTCATCCCTAAGTGTCCTGAAAAAAGATGGTAAAAAGTCTCTTCTTTCATTTTTTTCCTTGTGCATTCTTGGAAACCCTAAAGTTTTCATATCATACTATCCCCTTTCTTCTATTTATTTACATCATACAACTTTAACTCAACTATAAAGTTGTCACATATCATAACTTTATTATACAATTAAAGCTGTTGCTTTTCAATGCCTCTTAAAACCATAAGTTCCGACATTTTATTTAATATTAAGGGGATTTTGGCTGTTGCAAAATTTCACGATTATGATTATGAAAAACAAAAAACAATGAAGATAAGAAAGGTATATTGAATAAGCATAGTGGTAGGAAGCGGTCAAGACCGTTCCCTACAGATTGTTTGGCATTTCTTACCTTAGAACTTCTTTGTGAACGGAAAAATGAATAGGGCTATTGTACAACAGCCCTATCAGATAAAGAAGAGTTTAAAGTAGAAAAGCAGCATAAAAAATATCTCCATCCATGAGTGCATGGCTGGAGATATTAAAATTATCTATGTGTTTAATAATGTTGGTTTATTCCATTCATAATAAAGTTGATTACTGTATCTGAAAGCTCATCAAAATTAACATCCTCATGCGTATTATTGTATAAAACCGTAGAAGTAATAACGCCAAAAATATTGAATGCAATTACCTCTACATTACATTTCTCAATTAAACCTTTGTCTATAGCTTCTTTTAAATTAATTTCGATTACCTCAAAATATTTTTTAAGTGCCTCCCTGAGCTGCAGCTGTCTCTCCTCATCACCCCACATCTGACTTAAAACTGTCCTAAAAAATTCAATATACTTTATTGTCATCTGAAACTGAACCTCACAGACAGCAGCTACTTTATCCACAGGATTATCAAGTTTTGCTGTTTTATCATTGATTTCATTTACTATTACAGTCATTCCCTCATCAATTACAAACTTAAATATATCTTCCTTACTTTTAAAATGATAATATAGTGTGCCTTTAGCTACTCCTGCAGTTTCTGCTATTTCATCCATAGTTGATTTATGAAATCCTTTTTTAGAAAAGCATTTTACTGCTGCATCAAAAATTAGTTTTTTTGTTTTATTCACATTATCACCTCAGACAATTATTAAAATATTCATTATATAGATTATTACATAAAGTTCAAATTTGTACAATATAGTATAAAGAAAATACATTTTTTTTAATAAAAATAAAACATATATAGAGAGAATTTAAATCTTTATGAGTTATCTTCCATATTATTGTAACTTGTGTACAAAATACCATAATGATATAATATAAAACAATAGAATTAATTATTTTGGGGGTGATTAAATGAAATCACCAAAAATATATAAAAAGCTAAAAAATTATACAGTAGTTCTTATCCCTGAAAAGAATGGCAAATCAAAATACTTTAATATCTCAAAAAAATTTCTTACATATAGTTTTTGTTCATTATTGATCATTATCGTCCTTTTAACAAGCTTTTTTATTAATTATTCAAATTTAAAGCGAAAAAATCTCAGCTATAAAACTAATAATGAGCAACTAAATCAATCGAATTTACAGAAGACTGCTGAAATCCAATCTATGAAAGAAAATATGGATAAGAATAACGAAGAGCTTAAAAATACAGAAAAGGAGCTTAAAAATAAGCTAAAGGAACTTGATGAATTAGAAGTGCAAATTAAAGAAAAACTAAATAATAAAGGAATTCATATTGAAAGTTCAAATACTATTAACTTTGAGCTCAGCAGTTCAGAAGATATAATTAAAACCGCAGATTACAAAATTAGTTCATTAACGTCCTTAGTTAATAATGTTGATAAAAAACTTTACATACAAGCACATAAACCTTCGATTTTACCCTATTATGGTACTATTACAAGTTATTTTGGTGTGAGAAAAAGTCCAACAAGCAGAGGAAGAAGCAGTGAATATCATTCAGGGATTGATATAGGCGGTTCTTATGGTGCAGACATAAGATGTGCAGCTGATGGTATAGTTGAATTTGCAGGATGGAACGGTGCTTATGGAAAACTTATTATAGTAAACCATGGTAATGGTTATCAAACTCTTTATGGTCATAACTCAAAGCTGTTAGTTAAAAGTGGTCAAAATGTCAGTAAAGGTCAAGTGATCAGCAAAATGGGAAGTACAGGAAGGTCTACAGGCTGCCATGTCCACTTTGAAATAAGGCTTAATGGTAATAAAATAAATCCGCTAAAAGTAATAAAGTAGTAATATTGGGGGGGTGTCATTTATGTTTACATCAAAAAAAACTGTAGAAACATCCAGTGTTGACACAATTATTGGTTCGTCAGCTTCAATAGAAGGAAACATTTCTTTAGAAAATTCAATTAGAATTGATGGAAAGCTTATTGGTGATATTAACTGCAAATCTTCTGTATCAGTAGGAGAAAAAGGCTATGTTAAAGGAGATATTTTTGCAGAAAATGTATCAGTATCAGGAATAGTTGAGGGCTGCATAAAATGTTCAGGGCTGCTCGAAATTTCAGCAGGCGGCAAATTAATTGGAGATGTAGATGTTTCAAGTATTTCCATAGGGGACGGAGCAATATTTAGAGGAAATTGCTGCATGGAAGTACATAACACAACAGTAAATGAAAATAGCAGTGAATCTTCAGATACTGAGGAAGCTCATACCAAATAGTATTAAACTGCAATTCGTAATTTAAAATCATTAATGAACAATTACAGCGGAGATAAGAAAAATATAT
>ENA-UOOH01003524-UOOH01003524.1-fermentation-metagenome-genome-assembly--contig:-NODE-3524-length-11803-cov-6.135598_pt1 | contig 11803 bp, 8 predicted proteins | sample MGYA00245778_ERZ724025 | MGnify/ENA primary metagenome ERZ724025 (study PRJEB28704, sample SAMN03018313) | fermentation metagenome | biome: anthropogenic terrestrial biome; feature: soil; material... | reverse complement strand
TCCTGTACAGGATGTAGAAGACCAGCACTGCTGCTGCTACGGCTATGAGTATGCCGGTGTTAAGGCGAAACGCGCTGTGGAAATCGCCGACGAAGCGCAGGAGTTTGGCCGAATCGGCGATCTCCGCGCTGTAGGGGGTGGCGATGCCCGGATCCTTGATTGGGCCGTTGACCAGGTAGTGCGAGAAGAAGAGCGCGATGTAGTTCATCATTATGCTGTTGACTACCTCATGCACTCCCAGCTTGGCCTTGAGGTATCCTGGCACTGCCGCCCATATGGCCCCCGCGGCGGCGCCCGAAAGCACCGTCAGCGGCAGATGGATGACGCGCGGCAGCCCCGCGCCGCCGGCCCCGACTATAGCCGCGGCCACCATGCCCACGATCATCTGCCCCTCGGCCCCTATGTTGAACAGACCCGCCCTGTATGCAATCGCGATAGATAACCCGGTGAAGATCAGCGGGGTGGTGTATACAATCGTCTCGGAGATGTTGACAGGCGACCCAAAGCAGCCTCGAAGCAGCGCCTCATAGGCCACTAAGGGACTAGCCCCTGTGGCGGCCATGAATACTGCCCCTATCACTAGGCCCACCAGAACCGCAACGACGGGAACAAGCAGTTCCGACCAGACACTCTTTTTCCCAGATCCACTCACTTGCCCACCACCTCCTGAGCCTTCGGGCCAGGTCCGCGCGATGCGCCGGCCATCATCAGGCCCAGCAGTTCCTCGGTAGCCTCTTCGCGGTCGAGGACGCCCACGATTTCGCCTTCGTACATCACAGCTATCCTATCGGATAGCGCCAGTATCTCATCAAGCTCCAGAGAAACCAGGAGGACGGCTTTTCCGGCATCGCGCGCCTCCACCAGTTTTTGGTGGACGAACTCGATCGCTCCGACATCCAGACCCCGCGTGGGCTGGGCCGCAACGACCAGCTCAGGATGGCGCGATAGCTCTCGGGCCACAATCACCTTCTGTTGATTGCCTCCGGAAAGCGAACTCGCGCTGACATCCTCTCCGGGAGTGCGAATGTCGAACTGCTCTATGAGCCGCCTGGCCTCTCTCCTGATGGCCTCCCAGTTCAGCCTGGATTTGGTGCTGAAGGGCGGCCTGTAGTAGGTCTGGAGCACCATATTCTCAGCCACCGTGAAGTCGAGCACCAAGCCGTGGCGCTGCCTGTCGGCGGGAATGTGCACCACGCCCAACTCGAACAACTTTCGGGGTTCCCTGTTGGTGACATCCCGACCCGCCAGGGTCACCTTGCCGGCGATCGAGCGCCTCATGCCCGTGATCGCTTCCACCAGTTCGCTCTGGCCGTTGCCGTCCACCCCGGCGATACCCACTATCTCGCCGCTCCTGACTGAAAGCGACACCCCGCGCACAGCCGGAAGCCTTCTGGCGTCGAGCACCTGAAGATCTTCAACGGCAAGAACGTCATCGCCTGGGTCGGCAGGGCCCTTTTCCACCACCAACTCCACGTCTCTGCCAACCATCAGCGTTGCAAGCTCATCGACACTGGTAGCTACGGTGTCGAGCGCGCCCACGACCTTGCCGCGCCTGATCACCGTAACATGCTCGGATATGGCCATGACCTCTTTGAGCTTGTGCGTGATGAAGATAATCGACTTGCCGCGGGCCTTCAGGTTGCGCATGATCACGAAAAGCTCGGATACCTCCTGCGGGGTCAAGACCGCAGTGGGCTCATCCAGAACCAGTATGTCGGCCCCGCGCAAGAGCGCCTTGAGTATCTCCACTCGCTGCTGCATGCCCACGGAGATGTCCATGATGCGCGCAGTCGGGTCGATAGCCAGGCCGTACTGCTCCGACACTTCCTTCACCTTAGCCACCGCTGTATCCATGTCGAGGAAGATGCCGCGCCGGCGCGGTTCGGCGCCGAGAACCAGGCTCTCAGCCACCGTGAATCGCTGAACCAACATGAAATGCTGATGAACCATGCCAATGCCCAAGCGCAGAGCATCGTTAGGTTCGCGGATCTGCACCTCCTGCCCGTTCACGCAGATCGTTCCCGAATCAGCCTGATATAGGCCGTACAGAATCTTCATGAGCGTCGACTTGCCCGCTCCGTTTTCGCCCAGAAGAGCGTGTATTTCGCCATTTTCAAGAGTGAAGTCAACCTCGTCGTTGGCAAGGACTCCGGGAAACCGTTTGGTGATCCCCTTCATCTCCAATACGGGGACTCGCTGGGACTCCGTCATGCCCGTTCCTCCACGCCAGTTCGGGCGCCAGAGCAAAACGCCGGCGCCCGAACATCGATCTGATAAGAGCACCCTCAGTGAAGATCTCCGCTCTTACTTGGTGTACAGCTTGTCAGCGTCGACCCTCCACTCCGGCACGACGTACTCGCCCTTGCGGATCTTCTCTGCCCACTCCAACGCCTTGGCGGTAGCCGCCTTGGAGGCTCTGTTGGACGCTTCGGGCGCAAGGCCTACTCCGTCTTCCTTGATGCCGAACACAACGGTGTGGCTGGCGAACTTGGGATCGAGGAGCATCTTAGTGCCTTCGAACACAGCCACTTCGACACGCTTGATCATGGAGTTCAGCACGTGGTTGGGCGCCACATGATTCTGGTCGGAGTCGACGCCGATTGCCCATTTGTCCTGCTCAACGGCTGCCTCAATGGTTCCAAGGCCGGTCTGGCCCGCGGCGTGGAACACAACGTCGGCGTTCTGGAGGTACATTCCCATGGTCACAATCTTGCCCTTGGCAGCATCGTTGAAAGTGCCCGTGTAGTTGGTCAAGATCTTGATCTTAGGGTTGGTCTTCCACACGCCCGCCTTGAAGCCGGACTCAAACCGCTCAATAACGGGGAAGTCCATACCGCCCACAAATCCTACGATATTGGTTTTCGTGGTGAGCGCAGCGAGCACGCCCACCAGGAACGAGCCTTCTTGCTCCTTGAAGAGCACGCCCAGGACATTCTTCATGGCCTTGTACTCTTCTTCGCTGTAGCCGTTGTCGATGATCCCGAACTTGGTGTTGGGGAACTGCTGCGAGACATTCTTGATAGCATCGGACATCATGAAGCCAATGCCCCAGATCACATCGTAGCCCTGCCTCGCAAGCCCAGCCAGGTTGGGCTCGTAATCGGACGGGGTGCGGGATTCGATATACGTGGTCTTGGCGCCGAGCTTCTCTTCCAGCATCAGCCGTCCTCGGTTTGCCGCGTCGTTGAACGACTGATCGCCGAGCCCGCCGATGTCGAACACAATGGCGACTTTCGGAGGCGCAGCCGAGAACACCGGTACTACCAGCGCGAATAGCATTCCGATTGCGAGTGCCAGCGATATGGTGCGCTTCATAAAACCATCCTCCCCATGTAGGTTCTTGGACGCATACAACTTCGATATTGCCTGACGAACTCCTTCCTGCGAATGAGTCAAGATTTCAGCGACTCCACTCCTGCAGGAGCGCTCCTTGAGATGTCGAAATGATATGTATCGATCTAATACTCTTGTTTGGAGGTAGTGAGATGGCAGGCAGCCAGTATGAACAGGTACTCGCCAGGCTCCGTGAGGCTTCCCGCATTCTCAAACTCGAACCGGGCATCTTCGAGATCCTGGCCGAGCCCGAACGCACGCTGGAAGTAGCGCTTCCCGTGGAGATGGACGACGGCAGCGTCAAGGTCTTCATGGGATACAGATGCCACCACTCCACAGTGCGAGGTCCGGCGAAGGGCGGGGTTCGCTATTCCATGGACGTATGCATGGACGAGGTCAAGGCGCTCGCGTCTTGGATGACTTGGAAATGCGCGGTGGCCGGCATACCCTACGGCGGCGGCAAGGGCGGAATACGGGTCGACCCGGCGAGACTGTCGCAGAACGAGCTGAAGAGGCTCACCCGGCGATATGTATACTCCATCCTCCCCATCATAGGCCCGGAAAAAGACATACCCGCCCCTGATATGGGTACCAACGCGCAGATAATGGGCTGGTTCGTCGACACCTATTCTGTGTTCACCGGCGTGCTCAGCCCCGGCGTGGTCACTGGGAAGCCCATCCCCATCGGAGGTTCGCTGGGTCGCCGCGAGGCCACGGGCAGAGGCGTTGTGTTCGCAGTGCGAGAGCTTTTTGCCAGATTGGGCAAGAAGCCGTCTGAGATCGCCTGCGCCGTTCAGGGATACGGAAACGTGGGATCTATCACGGCCGAACTCGCCCACGAGTTGGGCTGCAAGGTAGTGGGAGTCAGCGATATCACAGGCGGGGTGTACAACCCGGCCGGCCTGGACGTGCCGGCAATCAGCAAGTACGTCGCAGAACACAAGTTCATCGAAGGCTATACGGCGCCTGGAGTGAGCATCGTCTCAAACGAGCAATTGCTCACGTTGGACGTCGATCTTCTCATTCCCGCCGCGCTACAGGGCCAGATCACCGAAGCCAACGCCGACCAAATTCGGGCCAAGTTCATCGTGGAGGGCGCCAACGGGCCCACATCCGCCGAGGCCGACCGGATCCTGGAGGAGAAGGGCGTACTCGTAGTGCCCGACATCCTGGCAAACGGAGGCGGCGTCGTCTGCTCCTACTTCGAGTGGGTGCAGAACCTGCAGAACTTCTACTGGACCGAAGAAGAAGTCAACACCCGGCTCGACGGCATCATGACTCGCAGTTTCGCCGAGGTGTGGGATTTCGCGAAGCAGCGTAATCTGTCCATGCGCACCGGCGCATACATCCTCTCCATCGGCAAGGTCGCCGAGGCCATCAGGATGAGGGGAATCTTCCCGTGACCGGAACGGCTTGAGCGGTCAAGGCACCGAAGCATCAACACGGGCCCCATTGCCTATCGCAGTGAGGCCCGTGTTTTGGGCTCAGGCCCTCTCCGCAACCAGATCGTAGTCGCCGGCATCGGTGATCACAACATCCACCATCTCGCCTGCGGCCAGCTCAGCATCGCCAATGTATACCTTGCCGTCCACCTCGGGCGCCTCGGTATACGATCTGGCCTCCACCAGAAGGTCCGACTCATCCGAGGGCCCGTCCACAATCACCCGTGCCGCACTGCCTACCCGCGATTCTCCGAATTCACGGGATATGCGCGCCAGCGCCTCCATTGCAATGCCCCGCCGAGCGGCGGCAACCTCACCGGGCACCTGCCCGGGCATGTCGTGCGCGCGCGTCCCCTCCTCGGCTGAGAACTCGAACACTCCCGCGCGCTCGGGCCGCACGATGTGGATGAAATCCATCAGTTCCCGGAAGTCCTCATCAGTTTCCCCGGGGAACCCCACGATTAGCGATGTGCGCAGCACCAGCCCGGGCAGGCGCTCTCGGAGGCGCTGACACACGTCTATCATCTGCGCCCTCGACGACCGCCTGTTCATCATCTGAAGCACTCGGTCCGACCCATGCTGCATCGGGATGTCGAGGTACCTCAGTATTCTCTCCTCGCCTGCGATCACCTCGATCAACTCGTCGTCGATGAGAGAAGGATAGGTGTACATCACCCTGATCCACTCAACCCCGTCTACCCTTGCCCCGGCCAGCTCGCGAAGGAGCCGAGCCAGCGATGGCCGGCCGTACAGGTCGCGCCCGTACGCCGTAGTATCCTGGGCGATCACGATCAGCTCCCGCGCTCCCGCCAACGCCAGAGACTCCGCCTCGCGCACGATGGCCTCCACAGGCCTGCTTCTGGCTGGGCCGCGCAGGGACGGGATGAGGCAGTAAGAGCACCTGTTGGCGCAGCCTTCAGCTATCTTCAGGTACGCGAAGTGCTTGGGGGTAGCTATGATCCGCGGTCCTCCCTCTTGGGCCAGAAAACCGGGGTCGCCGATGAGCACCGGGCGCTCGCCCCTTAAGGCGCCCTGCACCGCCTGCACGCACCGATCGCAATCACCCGTGCCGATGAGCGCGTCTATCTCCGGGATCTCCTCCATGAGCGAACGACCGTAACGCTGAGCCAGGCAGCCCGCCACCACCAGCGCGCCTATTCTGCCGGCGCGCCGATCATGGGCGAATTCCAGTATCGTATCAACCGACTCCTGCGCCGAATCGGCGATGAAAGCGCACGTGTTGATGAACACCACATCGGCCGAGTCCCGCTCAGCAGTGGACTCCATGCCGGCCGAGCACAGGAGTCCCATCATCGTCTCCGTATCTACCAGGTTCTTAGAGCATCCTAGCGAACAGAAAGCTATCTTCGTGTTACGTCCACCTCATTTGTCGGCTATCGACAGCAATTCAGCCCGGGCCTCGTCATGATCGGCCCGGGCGCCGTCTGGGTCGTCGTATGTCAGAACCGGCCCATCAGCAGGAGAGCGCCGAGGAGGATGAAACCTGATCCTGCTGCTATCCTGATCCACATCTCAGGAATGTACTTCGCGATCACGCCCCCTGCCAGCACACCGACGAGCGATGATACGACTAGGGCCGATGCTGATCCCAAAAACACCGCAACTGGCGACTTGCCCTGCGCCACCAGAAGCATGGTTGCAAGTTGAGTCTTGTCGCCTAGTTCAGCCAGGAACACTGTAGCAAATGTAGTTAGCGCCACCTTAAGCACAATACCATCTCCTGCTGTGTAAGGGTAAGGTCGAACCTACGAGCGCGCAAAGCCGCCTCCTGGTAACCCCCAAGGGGGATGTTGAAGGCTCTCGCAGCGACGCGGGGAACGCCGCGGTCCACTGCCGACAGCAGCGTCTCACACAGGGTCTGCCTCTCGGCAGCTCCCAGCCTGGAACTTGCTGCGAAATCGGCTATGTACAGGCCGCTCGGCGAGTCGCCAAACACGATATACGCTGCGGCGGAACTGCTGAGCTGGGCCACATAACCCACGAACCTGTCGGATAGCTTCGCAAGCGACAGCGCCTCATTCTGCCAGCAAGGTCGGATCTCGTTGAACGCGTCAACCAGGGGAAGAACGCATGCCAGGCGCAGTGCGCCCACCCTCGCCCCAGACAGAGCGGCGCCGACGGCATCTGCAGGGCCAGCCGGCTCTTCCCAGGGCGCAGGCTCGTTCCTCTCCCAGAGCCCCAAATCGCGTATGGACACGAACCCAAGTTTGGAGTAGAGGGCGATGGCGCGGGAGTTAGCCTCCACCACTTCCAGCTGGACGCTGTCGAGCCCTAGCCGTCCGGCCTCGTCCAGCGCGCGGCGCATGAGCAGTTCGCCGATACCCCGTCGCTGGCGACTTTGGCGCACCCCCATGCCGCAGATGTAACCGCGCCTGCCCCTGACGCCCAGGAACACCACGCCCACCGGCCGCCTGCCTTCATACGCAACGAACGAGTTGTCGACATGGATATCCTCTCTCTCGATCAGATTCCGCAGTCGGTCCGGGCTCACCTGAACATCGATGTAGTAATTGCTGTAAGCGTCGTTAAAAAGCTCAACCAGCACTTCCAGGTCGATTCCGGAAACGCGTCCAACTTCGTATTCCACTCAGGATTCACCTTCCCCGCCATCGGATGGGCCCATCGCCAGGAGGACCTCGATTACGGCCCGCTCCAGCCGCGCGAGGCCCGGGCCCGGGCCCGGGCCCGTGCGGCCCTGCTCGCCGTCGGCGGCCGCGGCGGCCGCCTCGCCCACGGCCAATAGCGCGCAGCCCAGAGCGGCTGACCGCTCTGGGTCGCCCATCGGGTCCAGGTAAATCAGGGCCAGACCAGCCAGGAACAGGTCTCCCGAAAGAGGCTTGGCGCTGCCGTCCAGAACACGGGCGAACAGCCTCTCAAGCCCGCCGCGGATTCTGTCGGGGCTGATTCCTTGCGGCGCCCGGGACATGGCGTTGCGCGCAAAATCCGGGTCAAGTTCGCGGCGACGCTTACCGCGGTGGCGCGTGGCCGCAATGGCCCCAGGCTTCAGCCTGTGCACTGCCAACGCGTCTCCCAGCCTGCGTTCGGCCTCTATCTGCACAGCCTTCTGCAGCAGAAAGGCGGGCAGCCCCGCCTGCTCAGCGCGGAGCGACTCATCGGCGATGAGCATGTGGGCTGTCCGAAGGGCCTGATACGCCTCAGCGCCGCAGTCAAGTTCCGCCGGCAGACTCCATTCTGCCGAAACCGCAGCGGGCGGCGGAGCCTCACGCGCGGCCTCTCCCGGCGAAGCCTCGGTCTGTGCAGCACAGCGCAACCAGCCTCCATGTTCAGCCCGGATTCGCGCCACTTCTAGAGCCGGCTGGGGCGCCCCGGCCCGAACCGCCTCGAATGCGTCCGCCATGCGCGACAGCGCCTGGCATGCCTTGTCCAGCAGGCAGCGGGCGTGGTCCGCCTGGGCGCACCGCATCAGGCATATGAGCCTGTCCGCTGCATCCTGCGGCGGAAGCGATTTCAGCATCCGCTCGATGTCGGACGCAGCCCAGCCGGATCCGGAGCCGGAGGCGGAGGCAGCGCCGGCGAAGACTTCGCCCGATGGGCCCGCCGCTACCGACACCACAAACTCTCCGTCTTCCCAGTTCGTCCGCCACAGGGCACCGTGCATCAACGCAGCCAGCCTCGCCCTGTGCAGAGCGTCCTCAGGCACGCGCCCAGAGCAGGTCCACGTCCACCGGCCGTCCTGCCCATCGCAGTCACAGCCGCATTTGGGCGGCGCATCCGCACTATGCAAGAAGGATGAGATGAGTTCCGCGGCGCTGCCCGACTCGCCTTTGACCGCCGAGAGCAGGCGCAGAGCCGACCCAAGCATGTCGCAGGCATCCGTCGCCACTGAGACAAGTTCGGCAGCCGCAGACCGCTCCGCCGGCGCCGGCATTGAGGCCTCCATGTCGGCCACTACGCCTTCGGCGGCATGCACGAACGCCTCGATATCGACGCCCATCCCGAACAGATCGGATACGAGGTCAGTGTGGATCCCCAGCGCATCGTCGACCGCAGCAGTCGCCGCCTGGGCCAACAGCTCCCACGTCGCCTGCTCTCCAGAGCGCGCCGCCTGCGCAATGCAGGCTGCAAGCCCCGGGCCGTCCCCCGCGTCCGCCAGCGACCTGACGATCTCAGCCACCGCGCCTACGTCCGGCTCCACACGGATCCAGTGCACGAAAGCGTCAACCGGCCGACCGGCATCCTGCGCCGCGCGCGCAAACCATTCCACGGCCACGCTGGCCGCACCGTGCGATCCTGAGCACGAGGTTGCCTGGCAATATCCGCCCAACCGCGACATGGCCTCCTGGGGCCGGCCGGCGGCCATCGCAATGCGCGCCCCCAGCACAGCCTGGTCCGCGCCACTCTCGCCCGATGCCGCCAGGGCCGACGCGATCGCCGCCGCCACATCCAGTCGCCCCTGCTCCATGCAGCGCTGAGCCCGGCGCGCCAGTGAGTCTGTGGGCCCCATGGAGAGTGCCAACCGCACCCCGACAGAGCCGAACGCGCGCGGCGCCAGGTCAACCAGAACCTCCTGAATACGCGACCACTGGCTCTGTGTGGAAGCACGGATCTTGCCGCGAGTCTCCTCAGACGCGCCCGATTCCCAGTAGGCCGCCAGCCGATCCAGCGCCCTAGGTCCTCTGTGGAACAACTCGAATACTGTCTCGTCGAAGCGCGCTCCGTCAAGACGGCCCAAATCGTCGATGAGGTCCAAAACAGTCCGCACAGCCGGACCTCCTTTCGTTCACCCGAGCCACGCAGGCGTCCACCGGATAAGCCCCAGAGCTCGGCCGGCGTAGTACAAGCCGACCACGGCCGCCGCGATGATCAATGCTACTAGCGCGCCCCGTCCCAGCGCGCGCAGACGCCTCTCTCTTTTCTCCCGGCGGACGCGCTCCGTCCTCCCGATCCGCTCCTGTTCCAGCTGATGCAGGGCCGCGGAGTCGCGCGCACTCCGCAACTCGTTATACTGCAACAGCACTTGCGCGCCGTCGAGGCCCAGGCAGTCGGCGTAGGTACGTATGAAGCCCTTGAGGTAGACCTCCCCGGGTATGACGGCGAACTCCCCGCTTTCGATAGCTTCAAGATACTTGATGCGGACTTTGGTGACTTCGCTCGCCTGCTGCAGTGTCATGCCGCAAGCCTCGCGCGCCCCTCTCAGCAGCTCGCCTATCTCCATCAACGCCAGCACCTCCCATGCGTGTTGGTCAGCGACGCCCGAGCGTTTCCTCGAGTTCCGCCTCGGAAATGAGCACCTTTCGCGGCTTGCTGCCCTCGTAAGGGCCGATAATGCCCAGCACCTCCATGGTGTCTATCAAGCGCGCCGCCCGCGCATAGCCTACCCTGAATCTCCGTTGCACCTTGGATATCGATGCCTCGCCCGTCTGGACCACCAATGTGGCCGCGTCCACGAACAGCTCGTCGTCTTCTGCGATGCCTTCCCCAACCTTTGCGGAGGATTCCACGCTCTCGGCCTCGTAAGACGGTTCGCCCCGGCCCTTCACGAACTCCACGAGCGCCGACACCTCCTCGTCGGAGATGTACGCGCCCTGTACCCGGATGGGCTTGGGCAACCCCACCGGGTGGAAAAGCATGTCGCCCTTGCCCAGAAGGCGCTCGGCGCCTGCCGTGTCCAGTATGATGCGGGAGTCCACCTGACTCGAAACAGCGAAGGCGATCCTGGAGGGGATGTTGGCCTTGATTATGCCGGTCAAGATGTCCACCGACGGCCTTTGGGTCGCGATGAGCAAGTGTATGCCGGCAGCGCGGGCCATGAAGGCCAGCCTGGCAATGGCGTCCTCCACCTCTCGCTGAGCAACCATCATCAAGTCGGCCAGCTCGTCTACGATCACAACGATATACGATAACGGTCGCGGCCCGGGCGTCTGGCCCGACTGCGCGGCCTGCCCCGACTGCCCGACGTCTGCCTCCGGCTCCTGGTCAGGCAGGAACTGCTCTAGAGTGCCCGATGTCACCATGTCGTTGTACTGGGTAATGTTTCTGGCTCCAGCTATCTGGAACAGACGGTATCTGTTCTCCATCTCCTCAACAACCCAGCGCAGGTAGCCCGAGGCCTTCTTGGAATCGGTGACGACCGGGGCGAGCAAGTGAGGAATCCCGTCGTACACCGAAAGCTCCACGCGCTTAGGGTCTATCATGAGCAGCCTGACCTCCTCAGGCGTTGCCTTAAACAGCAGGCTGCAGATTATCGAGTTCAAACACACGCTCTTGCCCGAGCCGGTAGCCCCGGCCACCAGCAGGTGGAGCATGTCCGAAAGGTCAGCCACTATGGGCGCGCCGGCGATATCTTTGCCCAGCGCCATGCTGAGGCGCGACTCGGCCCCGCGAAACTCGTCGGAGTCGAGAACCTCGCGCAGGTAGACAACGGACTTCTGCCGGCTGGGCACCTCTATGCCCACGGCGGACTTGCCGGGTATCGGCGCTTCTATGCGCACACCGGCAGACGCAAATGCCAGGGCCAGATCGTCGGCGAGGTTGACTATCTTGGACACCTTGACGCCCACGCCCGGCTGAACCTCGAACCGCGTCACCATAGGGCCCTGACTCACTCCGACCACCGAGGCCTCCACGCCGAAGCTGGCGAGGGTCTCCTCAAGCATCCGGCCCAGGGCGCCCGTGTCCTCCGAATCCTTTCGAGCTCCCTTGCGGCGCACTGGCGCTCTGAGGATCGACACCGGAGGCAGGACCCTCACCGTCGAGTCGTCTATCAGTTTCAACTGCTCCAGCGGCCCGATGGGCGGCGCTGGGCTGTCCTGCCCCATGGAAACCCTGCGCCCAGACGGACGGTCGACGGGGGCGCGTTCCGCTTCGCTCTCGGGCGCCGGGTCGGCCTGCGCTACCCTGGTTGCGGCAGGCTCAGAAGACGGCTTCGGGGCCCGGACCGCGGGCGAGGCGGCATCGTCCCCGCGCGCTTCTTCCGGCAGCGGCGGACGCTCTTCGAACAGGTTGAGCACGACTGCATCGAACCCTGCCCTGATCATCCCGACGAC
>ENA-UOOH01003521-UOOH01003521.1-fermentation-metagenome-genome-assembly--contig:-NODE-3521-length-11811-cov-330.972269_pt1 | contig 11811 bp, 10 predicted proteins | sample MGYA00245778_ERZ724025 | MGnify/ENA primary metagenome ERZ724025 (study PRJEB28704, sample SAMN03018313) | fermentation metagenome | biome: anthropogenic terrestrial biome; feature: soil... | reverse complement strand
TTGCAATTCCCCTGCTCAGAGGTGTGATCAGGGATGCCGAAGAACTGGCTCTCGCGATGGAAAGCAGAGGATACCAGGGAAGCAGGCGGACCTCGATGCATGAGCTTTCCATGCAGAAAAACGACTGGAAAGCCCTTTTTATTCTTGCACTTTTCATCATTTTTATTCTGGTTCTCTGAACCCAGGCTCTGGCGATCTCTTAATCAAATTCAGATAACTTTCTCAACTACTGGAGGCATTAAGAATGTGTCAATATGTGAACAAATGTCCATATATTCATGCAAGGTGAATGTGAAAGAGTGGATTCAAAACAGATGGGAAACTTGTTACAAAATATTCCTGATTCAGATAGTATCACGCGGATGGCCGCAGTTTTTCAGGCACTTCAATCCGAGACTCGCCTTAAGATACTTTTCTTGTTAAGACAAAAGGAGATGTGTGTCTGTGAATTCGAACAGGTGCTTAGTGTCACTCAGTCCGCAATCTCACATGGCCTTCGCACTCTCAGTCAGCTTGACCTCGTGAGGGTCAGGAGAGAGGGAAAGCTTACGATTTATTATATTGCAGACGAGCATGTCCGCACGCTGATTGAGATGTGTCTCGAACATGTGGAGGAAAAATATGAGCTTTGATTTTCTCAACGCCTGCATATCCCTTTTTTCAGGCATTCTCCTGGAATCCTAGGAAATATTTGTAGAGGCGGCTCCCTACCTTATTTTCGGCCTGGGGATTTCAGGTCTTCTCAATATCCTTGTGCCTGACCAGAAGATAGCGGAATACCTTGGAGCTTCCGCAGGAAAAATTCGTTCTGTTATCAATGCGTTCCTGGCAGGTCTTCCCTTACCATTATGCTCCTGCGGAGTCATTCCTGCAGCCATGTCGACAAGAAAAAGGGGAGCAAACCGGGGAGCAACCATTTCCTTCCTGATTTCGACTCCAGAGACAGGAGTTGACTCGATAGCGGTTACTTACGCTCTTCTGGACCCTCTGATGGCAGTTTTCCGCCCGCTTGCTGCCCTTATGACTACTCTCCTTGCAGGGCTTGCAGACAATTTTTTGATAGGTGAAGAGTCGGGAAAGCAGAATTTCAAAAAACAGGAAACCCCCGGGAAAAATGCAGGAGTTCTTGCAGTCTCGACCTTGATTGGAACTTCGGTTCAGGGAAATACGTACAACCCTTCCTCTTGCAGCCTCTCGTCCTGCAGTTGCAATAAGCCAGCAATCTCGAACTGCCTGGAGAGATTTCAAAGTGGATGCTTGTCGGAATCCTGTTTGCAGGAATAATCTCTTACGCAATCCCAGAAAACCTTATTCAAAACTACCTTGGCGGCGGTGGGCTTGGATCAATGCTAGTCATGCTTTCAGTGGGTATTCCCCTTTATATCTGTGCTACAGCTTCTACCCCTCTTGCTGCAAGCCTGATATCCAAGGGAATGAGTCAGGGAACAGCTTTTGTTTTCCTCCTTGCGGGTCCGGCAACCAATGCAGCAACCATAACTATGGTCGCCCGTTTCCTTGGAAAACGTTCGGCTGCTCTTTATCTGGGAGTCATTTCTCTCTGTGCCCTTGGGGCAGGATTCCTGCTAGACTGGTTTTATCTAAAACTTGGGATCAGTGCAGTTGCAACCATGGGAACTGCAAAAGAACTACTTCCTGAAGATCTGAAGCTGGGTTTTGCGGTTTTCCTTCTCCCTTTGATGTTATACGGAACATTCCGCAGGGAAAAAGAATGCGGCTGTCACGAATATCACTGAAATAGAATAAAGAAATGAAAAATAGTAAAAGAGGATAGAAAAATACCAGCATAATATAAATCCTCAAAAATAGAATTACCAATATGCAGGAAAATCTCGAATCTCAAGAAAAAAAGGAAACTAAAGGAAACTTTTTTGAAGCGCCTGGGGTACCTAAAGTTGAATCTAAAGAGGAACTAGGCGCAAGATCAGAGGGAAAAACAAAAGAAACCAGTAAAAGCACCGCGCCCCTAGAACGAAAAGAACCAAAAATAAAGGATTTCAAACCTGAAGGGGAACTTGAAACTGGCTATACAGAGAAATCATGGGCAAAACCTGAGAGAAAGGTGGAAGAAGAAACCACTTTAGAGCCAAAGGAAAAAAGAGAAGAGAAAGCCGCAGAAGAGGCTAGAGAAGAAGTCATAGAGGAAGCTAGGGAAGAAAAGGAAGAAAAACGCACCACCTATACCCTTAAGAAGCGCCTTACTAAAAGCAAAAAAGAGCGTATGGTCTTTGGAGTCTGCGGCGGATTGGGAGTATACTTTGGTATTGACCCGACCTTTATACGGCTTGCTTTTGCAGCCCTTGCTCTGCAAGGAGGAATTGGTATTGTTCTGTATATTATCCTGGCAATAGTTATGCCCTCGGAAGAGAGTTTTGAGATGGCTTCCAGCATCCAGGGCAGCAAATATCAGTGATGAGACTTCTTAACTAAGCCGGAAAAATAACAGATTGCAGGAATAATTTCAAGCTTTTTCCGGTTAATCTTTTTTGATTATTTCTCTGAATTTAAGCGTATTTTAGCTATTTTAGAGTCATTCTGTTTTGAAATCCGGAGTAGAAGGCCGCGTAACAGAAAATAAAGAGTTTTGTAGAAAAGAAATAAGAATGCAAAAACAGTAAAAGAGAATTTGATGAATTAATTAGAAGTAAGTAAAAATTAAGCGGGCCCGAAGGGATTTGAACCCCCGGCGTCTGGGTTAGAAGCCCAGCGCTATATCCTGGCTAAGCCACGAGCCCTTTTTGTATTTCCTATTACGGAATACGAAATGCGCATCTAGCATAAAAGCCTTTTGTATGAATGTCTTAATCAGAGCTGTAATATCTTAAATTTTTTATATAGAACCGGAATTATAATATATATTCAGTATATATCCGCTGTATTATAACGTTTCATTTAAGAATGACAGTATGGAAAAAACTACCCCTTAAAGCTTTGAGTTCTGTTAAGAATCCTGCCTAGGGCTCACATACTGCCAATAAATGAAAAAGTTAATAACATACTTAGATTTCTAGATTAAAGATCATAATAGATTAAAAATCAAATAAAGAGGTAAACTCTAAAAATTTAAAATTGCAGAGGATTGTTCGCAAATGAGTGAGTTACTGATTTATGTGGATGGGAATTTTGTTCCCAAATCCGAAGCCAAAGTTTCGGTCTATGACCATGGATTTCTCTACGGTGACGGTGTTTTTGAAGGAATAAGGGCATACAACGGGCGTGTTTTTAAATTAAAAGAGCATGTTGACAGACTCTACGATTCAGCAAAAGCAATTGCAATGGACATCCCTATTACAAAAGAAGAGATGAGCGAGATAATTCTTGAGACCCTGAGGAAAAACAACCTCAGAGATGCATACATCCGTCCTATTGTCTCAAGAGGAGTCGGAGATCTTGGGCTTGATCCCCGCAAGTGCGAGAAACCCAGCGTGGTTGTTATAGCCCAGGGCTGGGGAGCTATGTATGGAGATCTGTACGAAGTCGGGCTCACAGGAGTCAGTGTCTGTGTCCGGAGAAATGCACCAGATGCCTTATCCCCGAATATCAAATCCCTGAACTATCTGAACAACATCCTTGCAAAGATTGAAGCCAACGAAAAAGGAGGAGACGAAGCTATTTTCCTGGATCAAAATGGTTTTGTATGTGAAGGCTCGGGAGATAACATCTTCATAGTCAAGAACAACCAGGTCTTTACTCCCCACACGATCAGCAACCTGAAGGGGATTACCAGAGCTACAGCCATAGAACTCCTTGATGAAATGGGATACAAAACCATCGAAGCAAACCTAGGATTATTTGATCTATATACAGCAGATGAGATCTTTGTTACTGGAACCGCTGCAGAATCCGCTCCTCTCACCAGACTTGATGGAAGGCTCATAGGCACAGGCAAACCCGGACCACTTACAAAGAAGATGGTTGAAGCTTTTGAGAAAATAACCCAGACTACGGGTACCCACATATACAAATAAATAACTAAATAAATAAATAAATAAATAAATAAGTTCATAAAGCAAAGAAAAATAATAAAATCGTGCGGGGTTTTCCCGCCCTGGTTCTTTTTGGGTGGCGCCTGGAGCAGTTTTCTAGTTTTCTAAACTTTTTTAATTCCTGTTTAAGCTCCTTTTAAGCCCTTTTTCAAGGTCTGCCTAAATTTGTATTTAAGTTTCTATTTTGAGTTTTTAAACTTCGGTTTTGATTTCCTTTTGAGATTCTGTCTGGATTACTCTTTGAGCTTTTTTAAACTTATAATTAACTTATATTTGAATATCTCCTTAACGATTCACTTCTATTATGCTTCTGTATTTTCTTCAGGAAAAAGTAAGTATAAAAACATATCTGGAAATACTATTAAACTAAAAAACTTATCTGAAGGCTGAAAAATCAGGATTGAATCTCTATGAAGCGCAAAGAATTTCGGAAACTTATCTCTGTGGAGAAGGCAAGGGAAATAATAAACAGCCTGCAGGTCCTTCCCAGACAGGAAAGCTTGGCCCTTGAAAATGCTCACGGTAAAATCCTTGCAGAGGATGTTGTCGCCGAAATTAATGTGCCTCCCTTTGCAAGAGCGATAATGGACGGGTATGCCGTAAGAGCAGAAGATACGTATGCCTGCAGTGAAACTGAACCAGCAAAGCTAAAGGTACTCGGAAATATTCCTGCAGGCTCGGACACCAAATTCACAGTTTCGTCAGGAGAAGCTGTGGAAATTGCAACTGGAGCCCCTATTCCAGAAGGAGCTGATTCAGTAGTTATGGTCGAATACAGCTCTGAGGAAAACGGAACTGTATTTATTTACAGACCCGTAACCGTAGGGGAGAATATAATGAAAGCCGGTTCGGACATCCAGAAAGGAGAACGTGTGCTTAGAGCAGGGCAAAAGCTCGGAACCAGGGAAATTGGGGTGCTGGCATCAGTCGGAAAAAAAGAGGTCTCTGTCCTTAAACTGCAGGTTGGAATAATCTCAACAGGAGACGAGCTTGTACGTCCCGGAGAAAAACTTGCTCTCGGGCAGATATACGACGCAAATTCCTACACCTTATATGCTGGGGTGCAGGAATGTGGAGCCTTCCCCAAACTTTACGGAATTGTAGAGGACAATGAAAAAGTTATGAGAGAAGCACTTGAGACCGCGGTTTCGGAATGCTCTCTAATCCTGACGTCAGGCAGCACATCATCAGGAGCAGGGGATATAATGTACCGGCTTATAGATGAAATCGGGGATACTCTAGCTCACGGCATTAATATAAAGCCTGGAAAACCCGTAGTTATTGGCGTAATAAAAGATATTCCTATCATAGGGCTGCCTGGAAATCCGACATCTGCTTTAATTATTTTTAATGAGTTCGTAGCTCCTCTCCTCCGGGAAGTTCTTGGAGCTGAAACTGAACTTAAAAAAGTAGAAAACGGAATAATAAGTACTGGCATCCGTTCCGAAGGACGGCAGCAGCTTCTTCCTGTAGGTCTGATAAGGGGAAGGGTTTATCCTGCAGATAGAGGCTCAGGTGCAATAACCTCTCTTTCCGGAGCTGATGGTTTTATCGAAATCCCATCTACTGTTGAATTTCTTGAGGCAGGAACCCCTATAGAGGTAACCCTTTTCGGGGAAGTCGAAAAACCTGACCTCCTGATAGCAGGCGGTTTCTGCCCTGGTCTTGATCTGCTTGAAGACCTTAGCGGACTTCGCTTCAGGATTCTTTACACAGGATCAAGTGGAGGCTTTAGCGCAATTGCCGCAGATACAGCTGATATTGCAGGTGTGAATATGCCGTCCAGAGATCCCAGAGGACAGAACGGAATACTCTACAATACCGCAACAATCGAGAATATGGAACTCTCAGGCGTTGTGCTTGTCAAAGGGTACAGGCGAGAAGTTGGGCTTCTTGTCAGGCAGGACAGCTCGATTTCCGGACTTTGGGACCTCCCAGGAAAACGCCTGATTAACCGAAATCTGGGTTCAGGCACCAGAGCTCTTCTTGACATAAAAGTTGCAGAATTCGCAGCTGAAAATGGAATTAGTAAGAGGGAATTCACGGGTTCGATCCCTGGATATACATCCGGAGCAAAATCGGAGGCAGCTATCTGTGAGGCGGTTGCCTCAGAAAAGGCTGATGCAGGCGTGGGAATAAGAAATTGTGCCGAGAAGGATCGCCTTAAATTTATAAAATTTGCCGAAGAAGAATATGATTTCCTTATAAGGAAGGAAATGCTGGAAACTCCCGAAGTCCATAGGTTCCTGAAAACTCTCAAATCCGCAGAATTCGCTTCAAAGCTTCCTGAAGGACTGCACGTGTATGAGAGAACAGGAGAGGTAATCTCCTTTGAATAATTTTTTAATAAAGAATTAGTCTCTGAGAAGTAGCCTCAGAAAGACCGTATCCTTTGAATAAGCTCCTGTGTAAGAAGTATTTATCAAAAGCAAAGCTCAATAAAATATAAATATAAAAGATAAGATATAAAATAGAATAAATCTCAAGAAATATAAATTGCCCCCAATAGCCTTACTATTAAGAATCAGCAAATAAAAGCATTCCATAGGTATATATATTGCATTCAACTATTCAGAATAAATATCCAGATACGGATCTGTTTTGTATCAAAAAAGGTTTGTGGAGACCGTTTAGACACGGTTTCTTTTTAAAGATAATAAGAAAATCATTTCTTCAGTCCCGAAATCGGCAGGTACCAGATGAGCAGCATACAGGAGCAAATACAGGAAATCGAAGACGAAATTCGAAAGACCCAGTACAATAAGGCAACTTCCCATCACATAGGCCGTCTCAAAGCCAAGATAGCCCGTCTGAGAGACGAGGTAGAAAAGAAAGCTTCGGCAAAAGGAGGAGGGGAAGGGTACTCAGTCAGAAAATCAGGAGACGGAACCGTAACTCTTGTAGGTTTTCCATCAGTAGGAAAATCCACACTTCTGAATAAAGTCACAGGTGCCAATTCCGAAGTGGGAGCTTACGAGTTCACTACCCTTACAGTTGTGCCAGGTGTGCTTGAGCACAAAGGGGCGACAATTCAATTTCTTGATGTTCCAGGACTTGTAAAAGGCGCGTCTTCAGGACGTGGGCGCGGAAAAGAAGTCATATCCGTCATCAGGAACTCGGATATGATTGTATTTTTACTCGATGTCTTCCAGCCCAAGCATTATGAAGTACTTAGGGATGAACTCTACCAGGCCGGTATTCGCATAGATGAAGAACCCCCTGATGTGATAATAAGGAAAAAAGAAAGGGGGGGAATAGAGATCAACTCAACTATCGAACTCGACCTGGATGAGGAGACTATCAAGGCTGTGCTTGATGAGTACAAAATCCATAACGCCAGCGTACTTATAAGAGAAAACATAACAGTTGATCAGCTTATTGACGTTGTCCTGGACAACCGCAGCTATGTCAGGTCCCTTATAGCTATTAACAAGGTTGACCTGGCTTATCCTCAGTTGATTGAGGAATGCAGAGAACTATATCCAAACTCAATCTTCATTTCAGCCCATGAAGGCATTAACATAGGGATATTCAAAGATTCTATTTACGACAAACTGGGCTTCATTCGAGTTTACTTAAAACCACAGGGTCAGTCCGCAGATATGGAAGAACCCCTGATAGTTATGAACGGAACCAATATAGGTCAGATTTGTGACCGCTTGCACCGAGATTTCCGTAGGAAATTCCGCTATGCTCAGGTCTGGGGCACCTCTGCAAAACATCCTGGGCAAAGAGTAGGCCTTGACCATAAAATGCATGATGAAGATATCCTTACAATAATCACCCAGAAATAAAAAAAGCTGAGACGCGAAAAAGGAAAAGCGCTCCTCTCGCATCCCGCACTTTTTTTGAATTTATATGCTCTCAAAGACCTGTATTGTTTCAGAAGTGTCTGAAAAAACAGCTTCCTCCTGGTTATTTTTAGAATCCATAGAGTTGCTGGCTTCAATTTCTTCCTCAAATTCGGCAGCACATTCAGCCGGGCTTTTTCTGGGAGTGGTTTCAGGCATTTTTCCGGAAAATTCAGCTTTTCCGGCAGCTTTGAGACCATATCTTTCCTTTGCAGCTTCTATAACTGCAGCAAGCATTCCAGAATAAGAGATATTAGCATAAGCTGCCATCTTTGCCAGGTGACCGTCCCAGCACCAGCCAGGATTGGGGTTTACTTCAAGGAGCCGGGGTTTACCTTTGGCATCAAGCCTCCAGTCAAAGCGGGCATAATCCCGGCAGTCAAGCCTGGTGAAGAGAGCAAGACAACATTTCACGATTTCATTTCTGGTTTTTTCGGGGAGATCGGCACGCACTGACCTTATGTTCCAGTACGGAGAATCCGGAAGCCATTTGGCTTCATAGCCGCAGATTTTTGGAAGTTCGTCTGGCACTGCCGAATAATCTTCTTCCGTGATAGGCAACACAGTACACGCAGGTGGATTTCCAATAATGCCAACACTTATGTCTTTTCCGGGGAGGAACTCTTCCAGCAGGAAAGGTCTGTCAGACCCTATTTTTTCTCGGGTTGCCTCAAGAATCTCAAGAAGCTCCTCGCGGCTGTAGGCAATGCTTTTCTGCGTGATCCCAAAACTTGAGTCCCCTGAATTAGGCTTTACAAGCAGAGGGAAAGAAAGAGAAAGCTTTGAAAGATCTGAATCTTCCATTACAAGCATTCCTTTTGCTACAGGAATCCCCATCTCTCTGGCAACGCCCCTTATAATGGACTTGTCATAACAGAAGGCAAGACATTGAGGACCTGCTCCTGTATATGGAATATTGAGCTGATCAAGCAAAGCCGGAACATGAAGCTCTTTTGTAGGATCATTACAAAATCCTTCGTCACAGAGATTAAGTACAAGATCAATTTTTGCTGCCTTCTTTTTCAGGTCATCCAGCAGGGTTTCATGCCTGTCAAGGAAAGTAAACCTCATGAAAGGAATCTCAGCAAGCGCCTTTTTCATTTTCTCAAGCGTATCGAAATCGTCATCATCGAATACACAGGCAGGTTTGACCAGATCTTCTTTTCTTGGATCTCCAAGCACGACTGCAATGTTCATCGGCTTTTTATTTCCTGTTGACTGAAGGAAAGGAGACCATGGTTTTTCAACAGAAGCCGAGACCAGGATTCTCTGTTCCATCAGACCTGCGTCCTGAGTGCTTTCGGATACTGGGCTGAAAGTGGTATGAAAAGCAGGACTACTAAACCCTGAAACAGTAAGCAGCTCAAAAAGGCTTTCTTTGTTGTATAATCTCTCAGCATAAAATTGGTCTGCAATTACTCCCCTGTCAATGCGGCTTATCACTTCCCTGCAAATTAGCCGGTCCCCATCGGCTGAGAGAGCCCTTTCCCTGCAGACAAAATACTTCCTATCCAGCCATTCCCATGACCTGGGCTGGAAACTTTTTTTCATATGATCCCCGTCCATGGCATCAATGAAAACTCTGCCCCCAGGCTTCAAAACTCTGAAGATTTCTTCAAGAACCTTTTGGTCCTGAAGCGTTGAATCGAAGTAGCCAAAGCTGTTGCCCAGGATAGTGACCACATCAAAAGTATCAGATGGGTGGGGAAGCTTTCTTGCGTCTCCCTCCCTGAACCTCACTTGCAGGTTTTCTTTCTGTGCTCTTGTTCTGGCTTTCCTTATAAGGTACTGGGACCTATCGTACCCCTCAACATTTGAAAATCCTCTTCTTGCCAGCTCAAGTACGTGTCTTCCCTGACCACAACAAAGATCAAGAATTCTTTCTTCAGGAGCTAACCCCAAAATGGAAACAATTAGATCGACTTCTTTTCTAGTAACCTCCATATCATCCAGAAGATCGGCATCGGTCTTAAGGTAAAGTGAGTTAAAAAGAGTCTGCCACCAATCGGGCTTGACGTGAGTTTCAAGATCTTCAACAGGCCCAAAGGTTTTCTTCTGTACGGTGCACCTGGCGCGCTTGCGCCTGATATTTGGATCAGTGTTATTCTGAGTCATGATCTTGTATCTTCCAGAAAAAAGAGAATGTGTTTTGGATATATCAAGTTTATCAGAAAGTTGAATCTTACTTAGAATCTCAGTGAGTCTTACTTAGAATCTTAGTATACCATAAAAAGGAGGAAAAACAACAATTAAGAGACTATAGGCCTCTAGATGAAATTAAAGCAAAATTTTAAGAAGTAAATTCTATGGTAACATATAGCTTTTAAGAGTTAAAGGAAAACAAAGTAAACAGCGGCATCTAAAAAAGTAATTAAGAATCCAATTTTGAAGAATTCAGTAAATGATAGAGTGCTGCCTTCTTTTTCTGCGTTTTGAATAATTATGACGTTGCTTGCCGCCCCAAGAATCAAAAGGTTTCCCGCAATTGTGCTTCCAGCAGCAAGCGCCATCAACTGCCCTTGAGAAACTGTACTGTCCAAGGCAGGCAAATAGAGCGCAACAAAGGGAACATTGGAAATAAGCTGGCTAAGCCCAATACTGAGAACCAGGATCATTGACACCGAGCCTAGTTGCGGAGACATCCTGGCGAGCAATGCCTGACATGTTCCGGAAAGCCATACACTTTGCATTAGCACAAACATTGAAACGAAAAAAACCAGAGTTGCCCAGTCAATATTTTTCAGGATCTCAACCCGCTTTTTGCTTAGCAGGACAGGCGTTGCGGAGAAAAGTGCAATCCAGCTCAGATTGAAGTCCCAGGCAGGTAAAAACTCCACCAGGAAAATTTTACAGCCTATTAGAACTAGCAAAAAGGAAAGAGCAATTTTAGAGGTGCGGGCAAGCTCAGGGTCAGTAACTGCTTCTTCGGAATGGATTAGGGTTGATTTTCCGAATTCCTCCCGGAAAAAGAGTCTGAGCACGGCATATGCAATTAAAAGGCATATGAGGGTTGGCAGAGCGAGTGAACTCAGGAATGTTATAAAAGGAGAATTCAGGTTTCCATCAACTGCTATGAGAAGGTTCTGCGGGTTTCCGATAGGGCTCATAACGCTTCCTGTAGTTACCCCAAATGCCAAGGAAAAGAGCATAAGTTTGGGAGAGATCTTGTACTTTCTGGAAAAACCTAGAACGAGTGGGGTCCCCATAATAGCCAGGGTATCATTCATAAGGATTGCAGAAAGAATTCCTGTAGAAAAGAGTACAAGCAAAACAAGCTGGTCCGTAGACTTTGCCCTGGAAACTATCCGGTACCCGAGCCAGGCAAGATACCCGCTCCTGTTAAGTGCCTCTCCCACGCAAAACGCTCCGAAAAGGAAGATCAGCACGTCCATATTAATTGCCGCAAGGGCTTCATCAGGCGAAATCTCGCCCAGTAACAGCACAAGTATAGCTCCAAAAGTCATGATCTGCCAGATCTGTAGCCTTAAAGACCCAATCTGTCTGAGAGCAGTAAGTACAAAGACGCCCAGAAGAACAAGCACTGAAAGGTCAGGTAAAGATACAGGAGAAGACAGTATAAACTCAGATACCATGGAACCCACAAACTTGAGAATATAAATTTAGAATGTGATTCCAGTTTAAGTATAAAATTCCTCTGCTTGTGGGAAGATTTTTGCAAGAAACAACTTTAAGGATATGGATAGCAAAAAATCCTTAAACGTAGACTGATAGATATTCAAATATGGCAATCTGGTTTCCTTTTTCTGCAACTATCAGTCAGGAAGAAGGTTTCTATGTCTCAATCTGCCCTGAAGCTGATATAATGTGCAAGGGAAACACTATTGAAGAAGCCATTGAAAACCTGAAAGAGGAAATGGAAAAGTTCCTGGGGGAAGAACTATCCCAGGGATTTTCGAAAATTGTATTTTACTGAATTTGAGATTTCTGACTCTTTT
>ENA-UOOH01003519-UOOH01003519.1-fermentation-metagenome-genome-assembly--contig:-NODE-3519-length-11816-cov-57.986651_pt1 | contig 11816 bp, 12 predicted proteins | sample MGYA00245778_ERZ724025 | MGnify/ENA primary metagenome ERZ724025 (study PRJEB28704, sample SAMN03018313) | fermentation metagenome | biome: anthropogenic terrestrial biome; feature: soil... | reverse complement strand
GACGCCCGGGCACCATAACTTGATATTACAGGTATATACCAAGGAGGAATGGATGGATGACTGATCAAGAACTGTTGGAAATGGCCGCCGCAGCGCGCAAGCATGCCTATATACCATACTCCGGGTTTGCAGTCGGTGCCGCTTTGTTGGGGAAATCGGGTAGAGTATATACCGGGTGCAATATTGAAAATGCATCTTATTCGGTGACCGTATGCGCAGAGCGTACCGCCTTGCTGAAAGCGATTTCCGAAGGAGAACGTGAATTCACCGACTTGGCAGTGGTTTGCGATACACCGGTGCCCAGCTCGCCTTGTGGCGTCTGCCGCCAGTTCCTGACGGAGTTTGCACCACAATGCCGGGTATTGATGGGTAATCTGAAAGGCGATGTCATTGTGAAAACTGCGGAAGAATTACTGCCGCTGTATTTCAGTGCCACTGATCTTAATAAATAGACTACGGAAACCAATAAGCTACGGAAAAACCAAATAAACTACGGGGAGCTGCAGCGATGTTTCGTTCCGGATTCGTATCCCTGATTGGCCGTCCAAATGTCGGCAAATCAACTTTGCTGAACGCACTCCTGGGAGAAAAGCTTGCCATCACATCCCCCAAGCCGCAAACAACCCGGCGGCGGATTCAGGGCATTCTCACGCTCCCGGAAGAAGCGCAAATTGTCTTTATCGACACGCCTGGCATCCATCGTCCCAAGCATAAACTGGGCGAGAAGATGGTCAAAGCTGCTGAAGAGGCCTTGGAAGGTATTGACGCCATTATCTTAGTGATTGATGCGGTCGACGGTTTTATCGCCTGGGATCGCGAAATCGCAGAACTGGTAGCCAAAGCTGATCAACCGGTTCTGGCGGTCTGGAACAAGGTGGACGCGGTCGGTTCTATGGAAGGTGAAGGTTCCGCTCCGGCGGAGGGTCAAGTTCCGGTCGGTTGTCGCACTCAGCTTGATCAGGCAATGGAGGCGTTCCGGCAGCAGTATCCTGAATGGCCGACCTTTGCGATATCGGCGCTCAATGGGCAAGGTACCGGGCAGTTGATCGCTGCGGTAATCAAGCTGTTGCCCGAAAACCCGCCTTATTTTCCGGATGATATTCTGACTGACGATCCGGAGCGGGTGGTGGTCGCCGAGCTGATTCGAGAACAGGCGCTGGCCCTGCTGAATCAAGAGGTGCCGCATGCGGTGGCGGTAGAGGTTACTGACATGAAAGACCGCGGCGGTGACGCACGCGAATATGTAGCGGCCACTATTTATGTGGAGCGGGAGTCGCAAAAGGGAATTATTATAGGTAATGGCGGCAGTATGCTGAAAGAGATCGGCCGCCGGGCCAGGGTGGAGATTGAGGCGCTGCTTGGCCGTCCGGTTTACCTTGATCTGTGGGTCAAGGTCAAAAAGGACTGGCGCGACTCCGATTCCAAGCTGCGCGAACTCGGTTTTCAATAATCTAATTGGGGACAGACCTTTTTAGGTGAGGGTGTGACAGGTGCCGCGCAGGAGCAATGCGGTAATGCGGTCTCATTCGGAATTAGCAAAAAATGAAGGAAATGCCGTTCTTTCCGTCGAAAGGGAAACAGATTCGGTATCCCTGGAGGTTAGGAATGAGACGGTTTTTTCTTTTATTAACAGCTGTTTTGCTTTGCCTCAATCTGAATTCTTCTGCCAAGGCCGCCGTCAAAATACCGTCCGAAATTAGGGTTGGAATACTACTAAAGGTTAGCACGGTCGATTTTCAAATACCAAAAGGCGGCAAACTGGTTAGTGCTGCTGGGAAAATACTCTGGGATGCTGTTGGCGCGGCCAAAACGCTGCGGCTTACCGCTAAGAACGGCACGATTTCCACGCCAAACGGCAATCTTTCAGATTGTTTTACCGTCACCTCCGGAGCCGACAATTCAGGCATCATCTGGGTTAACGGCAAGCAATACCGCGGCAAAATCCTGCTCCGCAGTGCCGGCAAAGTGATGAATGTGATTAATGTGCTGGATCTCGAGCAGTATCTGCGAGGGGTTCTACCCAAAGAGGTGCATCCGGACTGGCCGCTCGAATCGTTGAAAGCACAGGCGGTAGCGGCGCGATCCTATACGCTCGCCAATCTGAACAAGCATGCCGGGGCGAAATTCGACCTTTGCGCCGGGACGCATTGTCAGGTTTATGGTGGAAAGAGCGCCGAGCACTCGCGGACCAATAAAGCTGTGGAAGAGACTGCTGGCACTGTGGCTACTTATAATGGTAAGGCCATTGCTGCCCTTTATCACGCTTCTTCCGGCGGACACACTGAATGCTCCAGTAATGTCTGGGATTGGGATGTCCCCTATCTACGGGGTGTGGCTGATCTGGATCCTTCGCCGCATAGTTATTGGTATAAAGTCATGTCCGCTTCCGAAATGGAGGAGGCTTTCCGCCGTAACGGCTATCCATTAGGGCGGATCACACAGATCATTCCCAGTAAAACAGGTACTTCCGGGCGGATCGCTTCTTGCATGCTCATCGGTGAACACGGGCAGGTCGAATTGACTGGCGAAAAGGTTCGCACTGTCCTCAGTCTGAGAAGTACGTTCTTTACGATCGAATGGGAGCAGACGCCGCCTTCCAGGGGACCCTTGGCGATATCGACTGGTATGGAGGACTTGGCATCTGCGCTGTCAGCTTCGGCTTCGTCTTCGGCTTCGGCGGCTGCGGCATCCACGTCGCAGTTATCGCCCGCACAACCGCCAATCGGGATTTGGGCACCGGGCTATCAACCTTCTCAGTGGGTGATCCGCGGCCGAGGCTGGGGTCATGGAGTCGGAATGAGCCAGTGGGGTGCCATGGCCATGGCTGAGCGCGGGCATACGTTTGACGAAATACTTAAATACTATTATCAGGGAATCACAATCGAGTCCAAGAACCGTTAGTGTTCTATTCCGGAGGATTGCTCTTGCGCGTTGACGATTTCGACTATACATTACCACAAGAATTGATCGCCCAAACACCCGTGGAGCCAAGGGATGCTTCACGGCTTTTTGTGTTACCTTTGGAGGGAGGTCCTTTTCGGCACGCGACCTTTCGTGATTTGCCTGATTTACTGCGGCCGGATGATCTGCTGGTTTTCAATGATACGCGGGTGCTTCCGGCTCGGCTCTTCGGCGTCCGTCCGGAAACCGGGGCGCATGTTGAAATGCTGCTCTTAAGACCGCTGGAGGAGCAAGTCTGGGAGGTGCTGGTCAAGCCGGGTAAAAAGGTTAAGCCAGGGTCGACGGTTACCTTTGGGGATGGCCTCCTCACAGCGGAAGTACTCGACAGCACCGATTTTGGCGGCCGTGTGGTGCGCTTCACCGTTGACGGCGGTAGCGGTGGCTGCGGTGTCGCCAGTGCCAGTGCCAGTGCCCACGCTGGCAGCGACACCGGCATTACGCTGGCGGAAGCTTTTGAAAAACTGGGACGTGTACCGCTGCCGCCATATATTACGGCAGAGTTGGCAGATCCTGAGCGTTATCAGACGATTTACTCGGCGGCCACCGGTTCTGCCGCAGCACCGACGGCCGGATTGCATTTTACTCCGCAGTTGTTTGACGCCTTGGAGCAGCGCGGGATCAAGACCTGCTTCCTGACCCTGCATGTTGGGCTGGGTACCTTCCGGCCGGTTTCAACCGACATTGTGGAAGAACATCAGATGCATGCCGAGTTTTACAGTATCAGTCCCGCAACGGCGGCCCGCATCAATGAACATCGCTCTGCTGGCAAAAGGGTCGTCGCAGTCGGCACGACCACCGTACGCACGCTGGAAACAGCCGCTGACAGTGCCGGGCAGCTCAGCGCCAGATCTGGCTGGACTAATATATTTATTTATCCTGGTTATCACTTCAAGGTTATTGATGCGCTGATCACTAATTTTCACCTGCCGCGTTCCAGCCTGCTGATGCTGGTCAGTGCGCTGGCTGGCCGCGAGCGGGTTTTGGAAGCTTATCAGACAGCGATCGGGCTGCAATACCGGTTTTTTAGTTTTGGCGACGCAATGTTGCTGATTTAGCAATTGCTGATTTAGTAACAGCAGAAAGGGGCCCGAAGGTGGCTTTATTCAGTTTTACAAAAACGCATCAATCGAGCGAATGTGCGGGGCGTACCGGCATATTCCAAACACCGCATGGTGCCATCGAAACACCAGTCTTTATGCCGGTTGGAACCCAGGCAACCGTTAAATCGCTGGATCCGGCGGAAGTCCATGACATCGGGTTTGGCATTATTTTGTCAAACACTTATCACCTTTATCTCCGCCCGGGGCAGGAAATTGTCAGGCAGGCCGGCGGACTGCATTCATTTATGAATTGGCCGGGGGCGATTCTCACTGATAGCGGCGGCTTTCAAGTCTTCAGCTTAGGCGCGCTCCGCAAGGTGACTGACGAAGGCGTCGTGTTTCGATCACATATCGACGGCTCGAAACATCTCATGACTCCTGAAAAATCAATCGCCATCCAGGAAGACTTAGGCGCAGACGTGATTATGGCCTTTGATGAATGCCTGGCTTATCCTTCGGATCATCAGGCCGCCCGCGCCGCCATGGAAAGGACGATCAGTTGGGCCACCCGCTGCCACGCTGCGCATCAGCGTCCGGATCAAGCACTATTCGGAATTGTGCAGGGTGTCGTGTACAGCGATCTGCGCCGTGAGTGCGCCCAAAGGCTGACCGAGCTCAACTTTCCGGGGTATGCCATCGGCGGGTTGAGCGTTGGGGAACCCAAGCCCATGATGTATGACATGCTGGAAGTGACTGTCCCGGAACTTCCTGAAGACAAACCACGTTATTTAATGGGTGTTGGTTCGCCGGACTGTCTTTGGGAAGGCGTCGCCCGCGGAGTAGATTTGTTCGACTGCGTTTTTCCGACACGCATTGCCCGCAATGGGACCGCCCTTACTTCACAAGGCCGGGTGATTATCCGGGATGCTCGTTACGCCGCCGACTTCGGACCGCTGGATCCGGAATGCGGCTGCCCCACTTGTACCAGATTCAGCCGTGCCTATTTGCGGCATTTGTTCAAAGCTGGCGAGATACTTGCCCTGCGGCTGACAAGCCTGCATAACATATATTTCCTGTACAAATTGATGGAAAGGATTCGCACGGCTTTGCGTCAAGGACGTTTCTACGAAGAAAAAAAAGCTTTTTGGGCAAGTTATTATAATGAATGAAAGGGAAATTTGGCAAAAAAACGAAATCACTAAGGGATCAATAAAGGGAGGCTAATTATTAATGGAAACCGGACAAACTGCTCAAACTGGCTCAGGATTTTCCAGTCTGCTATTCATTGGTGTGATCTTCGCAGTATTTTACTTTTTCATGATTCGTCCCCAGCAAAAGCAGCAGAAAAAGCGCCAGGAAATGCTGAATGCCATTGGTGTGGGCTCCGATGTTGTTACCATTGGCGGCATTCACGGAAAAGTTACCGAATTGAACGAAGACACTGTTTTGATTGAAGTCAATAAAGGCATGACACTCAAAATGCTGCGTTCCGCCATTGGCTCGGTAGTTCCCAAAGAAGTAGATAGCTCTGATGCCGCTGTTGCAGAGCCGACTGCCGTTGAAGAGGAACGGACTGCCGCTACCGACCCGCTCAGAAAATAACCAAATTTCGGCAGCAACAAGTTGATTCAGGACGGTTGTTGAGAAGCGAGAGAGAGCCTGAGGGCTCTTTCTCTTCGAATGGGGGTGCAACAACAATGATTACCCTGGCAGATGTTAAACACAACCCTGCCTTTGAGAGCTTCATGAAGCAAGGCGACACCCATCTGGAAGCCATCGGATTCACCGAACATGGTAATCGGCACGCCGGATTAGTTTCGAATATTTCGCGGAACATCCTGATCAGGCTCGGCTATGATCAGCGTCTGGCGGAGCTGGCTGCCATCGCAGGTTTTCTGCATGATATTGGCAATGTGGTGACACGCCACGATCATGGTCAAACCGGCGCATTAATCGTTACTAATATCCTTGCCCAAATGGGTATGGATTACTCTGAGATCGCGATCGTGATGGGGGCTATTGGCAATCACGAGGAAGAATACGGTGAGCCGGTCAGTGATGTCTCGGCTGCGGTCATCCTGGCCGATAAGAGCGACGTGCATCGTTCGCGGGTGCGCAACAGGGATATCGCCACCTTTGATATTCATGATCGGGTCAACTATGCGGTTGTACACTCATTTTTGAATGTTGACGACGCCACGCGCGACATCACGCTGAATCTGACGATTGATAATGAGATCTGCCCGGTGATGGAATACTTTGAGATCTTCCTGATCCGTATGGTGATGTGCCGCCGCGCGGCCTCCTTTTTGAAAGCCGTCTTCCGGATTGAAATCAATGGAGCCAAAATATTGTAATTCCGCGGTGCCAAGATCCTGTCTTATTTCAGTTTCGGTTTTCTTTTTTTGTCAGTAAACCCAATCAATCGTGCCCGGCTGTTTCATTGACAAGCCTTGGCATGAAAGTTATAATTGTAAAGGTATAAACGGCCTTATTTTCTTGGAAAGGGGAGAGTAAGCGGGTGAGACGGGAATATGCCATCAGATTAGGCCTGATCGCTTTGCTTGTTTTGGGATGTTTAGCGGTGCTCAATTTCTTTCCCATTCGCCAGGGCCTGGATTTACAAGGAGGCGCCAATGTTACACTGGTCGCCGATGCCCGGGCGGAACAAAACGTTCTTGAAGATGTCCGTAAGATCGTTTTGGAACGTTTACGCAAAGCCGGTCTTGACAAAGTACCTGTAGCCGTTCACGAAGAGCGTGAAGGATTCATAATTACAGTTGGTTCCAGCGAGGCTGTCAGCGCGGTGCGTCAAGCCGTCGGACAGTCTGTTGTCTGGGAAAGCGAAACCCGCACTATTAATTTGAATCTCAGCTATGGGGAGCCCAAAGCGGTGGACGACGGTTTCGAAGTCACCGTCAAGGCGACTCAGGATATCAATCGGGAAGCCCTGGAAAAGGCTAAATCAGTCGTTGACCTGCGTGTTAACGGTTTGGGCCTTTCGGAGACGGTCGTACAGCTAGATCAAAACAGCAACCGTATCATCGTACAGTTGCCTGGTATCAATAACGCCGCCGAAGCCACTGAAGACCTGGTCAGAGTGGCGCGGTTAACGTTCCGCATTGACGGCAATGTCGTCCTGGACGGCAGTGACCTGGTGCGGGCGGAAGCCACATACGGAGGCACCTATAACGCTCCGATTCTGCAGCTCAATTTGACAAATGAGGGCGGCAAGCGGTTTGAGACCATTACGGGTCAAAACGTCAATAAGAGTATGGGCATTTACCTTGACGAAGAGTCCTTGATGGAAGCCGTCATCCGTGAAAAAATAGGCGGTGGGAAGCCCATCATCGATTTCAACGGCAGCCGGCCCATCGATGAGCTCAAAGTCTACGCCATTCAGATGAATTCGGGCGCCCTGCCGGTGCCGCTGCGCGTCATTGCCAGCAGCACTGTCGGACCGACACTCGGTAAGGAAGCCATTAATTCCAGTATCATGGCTGGTATTATTGGATTGCTGCTCGTTTTCGCCTTCATGATATTCTTCTATAAAGTCCCCGGTGCCCTTGCCAGCGCGGCGCTGATCGTTTATGCGATCCTGTCGCTCGGCATTATGGCCGCTCTGCGTGCCGTGTTAACATTGCCTGGTATCGCCGGCTTTATCCTGTCGGTTGGTATGGCAGTTGACGGCAATATCGTTATTTTCGAGCGTATTAAAGACGAAATACGCGCTGGAAAACACATGCGGGCAGCGCTTGAGGCTGGATTCAGCAGAGCTTTCGTGCCCATTCTGGACGCCAACCTGACCACCATCCTGACCGGTGTAGTGCTATTCTTCCTGGGAACCGGTTTGGTGCGCGGTTTTGCTACAACATTGATTATCGGTGTTGCGGTGAGTATGTTTACGGTTCTGGTGGTTACCAGAGGTTTCCTCGGCGTTTTGGTCGATCGTTACCCGGACCGCTTTGCGCGGTACTTTAAGTTTTAAGGGGGGTGCACGCTCAGTGAATATCATTGGAAACCGCAGGATCTGGCTGACTTGTTCAGGGATTCTGATGCTCATTTTCATCGGTTCGATCATCTTCAGGGGCTTTAACCTGGGAATCGATTTTACCGGCGGCACGACGATTGAAGTCCCCCTTCCTAATGCGGTGACTGCCCCGGAAGTCGAGGAAATGCTTAACGTACCCGGGCTGGAAGATCTGAATCTGAACAGTGCAGTGATCCAGCCGTTTAGTCGTCTTGACGAAGGCGGCAATACACGCCACGGTGTGTTGATCAAGACCAGGTTGGTGGATGGCGAATTTCTCAGTGACGCCGTGGTCGAGAAAACAGTCGCCCAACTGGAATCGCAACTGGGTATTTCAATTAACCGTGAATCTTTGGCGGTCGAGAAAGTTGGTCCGGTGATCGGGGCCGACCTGACCAGAAATACGATTTGGGCGATCATTATCGCCACGCTTGGTATTCTGATCTATGTCTCGCTGCGTTTTGAGTTCATGTCAGGCTTGGCCGGTGTCATAGCTCTGGTACACGACGTCCTGTTTGTCTTGGGAGTGTTTTCCCTTTTAGGGCAGGAAGTCAACAGCAACTTTGTGGCAGCTGTGCTGACGGTCATCGGTTATTCCATTAACGATACCATCGTTATCTTTGACCGTGTTCGTGAGAATCTCAGAGCCCGCAAGAAGGGTGAGACTTTTGACGAGCTGGTTAATGATAGTGTGATTCAGACTTTCCGCCGCAGTGTTAACACCAGTGTGACGACCATCCTGGCCGTCATGGCTTTGTTCCTGTTGGGTGGTCGTAGTCTGAAAGAGTTTACATTCGCAATGATCATTGGTATGGTCGCCGGATCATACTCGACGATTTTCATCGCCAGCCCGCTTTGGGTAGTGATGCGTAACTGGCAGGAAAAACGGGCAGCCGCGAAACGCGGAGCTCCCGCGACCCGCTAGGGCTAAGGGAATGTGCGGCGCGCTGAGGCATTAACTGTCGCGAAGCCAGGCGCGCTAAGGCGAACAGTATTTTTGCAGCCGGTCTGCACCGAAGCAGGCCGGCTGCCAGAAAGCACTTGTTCTAATGGGTAACATTGTGGTAAACTAGATGGGTGAATGATTGGAGGTGCCGTGAAGCGATGATCCTTACGATGTCCATTTTACTGGGAATCGTTGCCGTTGCGCTCATTATTATCGTGGCTATTCAGCCAAGTAAAGGTGAGGGCTTGGGTTCCATCGGCGGTGGCGCCCGTATGTTTTTCGGAAAACATAAAGGCATTGATATCTTGCTGGATAAAGCGACCTGGGTATTGTCAGGTCTCTTGGGAATCCTGTGCATTTTGTTAACTGTATTTGATAAAGGCTAAACATTATGGGGGCTCAGATAGGAGCTCAGCCTTGTTTGGCAGAATAGTTAATCGAGTGAATAGAACACAGCAACTTGCCGGCCGGTAACAGCCGGCTTGTTTTTTCAATAGCTAACTGTTATAAATACTAAGTTGGCAGGAATAGTAACATGTGCTGTCGAAAAAACCAGTAATTGATCCACAACTGAACCTGTAACAAACGAAGCCGGGATGGACTTGAGGAGGGGAAGCGCTTGAGATTACGGCTTATCTTTCTTTATATGATAGCCAGTTTAGGTATGTTGTTAACGTCTTTCCTGCATCAGCGGATTTTTAGTGACGCTAATATTGTGATTGTGATAGCGTTGTACATAGTATGTTGGGCGGCGTTTTTGCTTCTGTTTCTGTTTCTGGCGCAAAAGCAGATTCTGAACAACCTGAAACTCTTTAATAATTTGGCACGCCGTGTTGCTCAAAACGACCTTTCCGTAAAAGTTGACATCAAATCCGGCGACGAGTTTCAGGAGCTTGGCGAGGCCTTGAACGGAATGACCAGCAGTATCCGTAATGTGCTGTCCGAAAACCTGGATGCTGCCGAGCAGCTTTCGCAGGAAGCCCAACACATGTCGCAGCTGGCCTCCAGTTCTTCTAAAGTCACGGAAGAAATCAGCCGTACTATTGAGCAAATGGCTACCGGTATCCAGGAGCAGTCCTCCAGCATTTTGCAGGCGGCTGAGTCCGCTCAACAAATGGCCAGGACAGCCGGACAGGTTGCCAGCGAGGCACAGAAAGCTTCCGCCCTTACAGCGCAAGCCTCTGACCGGGCTCAAAGCGGTGCCGGGTTAATCAACGAAGTTCAGGAAAGCATGGCGCTCATGAAAAACGCGGTTTCAGAGTCCGCTGAAGTTGTGCGGCGTCTGGGAGCTCGTTCCCAGGAAATTGCCAAGATCGTTGACGTTATCCGTAATATTTCTCGGCAAACAAACTTATTGGCCCTCAACGCCTCCATTGAGGCGGCTCGCGCTGGCGAACACGGCAAAGGGTTTTCGGTAGTTGCTGAAGAGGTGCGCGCACTGGCCGAGCAATCGACGGAATCCGCCGCCCAGATCGTCAATCTGGTGCAGGAAATTCTGGCTGAAACCAAAGCCGCTGTTGAGGCGTCCGAACATGGAGCTCTGGCGGCTGAAACCGGCTCTGTGCTGTCAATTAAAGCCAGTGAAGCTTTTAGCGAAATTTATGCTTCGGTTGATCGAACAGTCCAGACGATTCAAGATATTGCCGCCGCTTCAGAGCAGCAGGCCGCCAGCAGTCAGGAAATGACCAGTACCATGGCGACTGTGTCAGACATCGCCGCTCAGAACGCCACTGGTGCCCGCCAGGTGTCCGGGGGTGCTCAGGAACAAAGAGTCACGGTTGGCCGACTGGCAGAACAGGCCCATGCATTGGTTGAAATGGCGGATCGCCTGACATCGATGGTCGGTCGCTTCAAGGTTAAAGAAGACTTCCAGTCCTGCTGGATCATAAAGAACTGTAACTTCCTTAATTGTCCGGCATTCCAGTCGCCAGAAGAGAAATGCTGGCTGGTTCCGGGCACGCTGTGCGAGAGTGGACAGGCGGCTCCGTCAATTGCAGCCAAGCGGTCCACTTGCTATCAATGCGAAGTCTTTAAAACGAATCAGCGTACTGATTCCGAGCCTGTCAGCTGAGGAACCTTGGGGACGGTTCTGAGGAACCTTGGGGACGGTTCTAAAAGTGCCGATTCCCAATTGATGCCATATGGCACTTTTAGAACCGTCCCCAAGGTTCCAAGAAATAGGAGGACTTTGGATGAATCGCGAAGCAGCATGGGCGCTGGTAGAAGAACAGATCGCCAATGCCAATTTACGCAAACATGTCCTGGCTGTGGAAGCCGTGATGCGCAAATTAGCCGACCATTTTGGTGAAGATGCCGAAAAGTGGGGCCTGGCTGGTCTGCTGCATGACATCGACTACGACGAGACCGCCAAGGATCCGGAGCGCCACAGCATGATCGGTGCCGATCTGCTGGCCGAATTGGGAGTGGCAGCGGATATTGTCTATGCGGTCAGAGTACACAATGAAACACATGGCTTGCCACGCCTAACCCTGATGGACAAAGCGCTGCATGCCAGCGATCCGTTGACCGGACTGATTACCAGCGCGGCCTTAATTAAGCCGGAAAAGATGCTGTGCGCGATTGACGCGGAATTTGTCATGAAGCGCTTTAACGAGAAGTCCTTCGCGCGCGGTGCCAATCGCGATCAAATCAGGCGTTGCGACGAACTGGGGCTGGAACTTGATGAGTTTATCGCCATTGGAGTCGAGGCCATGCAGGAGATCGCCCCGGCTTTGGGGCTGTAAAGATTGAGGCAAGGGGACGGTTCTTCCAGAACCGTCCCCTTCTTGATCATTCATGGACATATTGGCGCATGATAGCATCCGGCAGATTTATAGCA
>ENA-UOOH01003518-UOOH01003518.1-fermentation-metagenome-genome-assembly--contig:-NODE-3518-length-11818-cov-8.373119_pt1 | contig 11818 bp, 9 predicted proteins | sample MGYA00245778_ERZ724025 | MGnify/ENA primary metagenome ERZ724025 (study PRJEB28704, sample SAMN03018313) | fermentation metagenome | biome: anthropogenic terrestrial biome; feature: soil; material... | reverse complement strand
GCAATTGCAGGCTATTCTGATAGTTCTTGTGCAACATATGTCGCCGCTTACTCACGACTGAAGTCACGAGTATGCGCGGCGACTCAATCACACCATGGACCCACTTGTAGAAAGACCGCGCAGACTGGTGAGCGCCTGACCTGTCCATAGCATAAGCAATAAAGGAACCATCTCTGAGCCAGCAATACCTGTATTGATCGAAGTTGGGGCAGGCGACATATGCCCCATTAGCGGATTGATAGCGGCGTATGATGTCGATGCTCTTTTCCCGCAAATCGTGCACAACGAATCCCCACTTCCCAGTTGGTCGGCGCAGTTGCCATTGGGTTGCCCGGTAAACCTGCTCGCTTATTCTATCACCCGCCCGGCATCGTGTCAATCCATGTTCATCAGTCTGTTTAGCAGTCAGGTGTAGGCCTGGCTCCTGCACATGCGATGTTGACGTATTTCGCCGTCTCCAGGTTGACAGTGGAAACCTCGCGGTGTACCATGTAGCTGTAAGGTGAGACTACGTGACACGATAACCTGAAATCGGAGGGATGAAACGATGTCGGCCACTCTACGGGACGTAGCGCGCAGAGCCGGGGTATCCCACACTACTGTGTCGAATGTGCTGAACAACGTCCCGAAGGTCGGCGAGGAGACGCGCAAACGAGTATTGCAGGCAATGGCTGATCTTCAGTTCGAGCCTAATCTTGCCGCGAAAAGCCTGTACACAAAGCGTTCGTATATCGCGGGCTACATGGTTCCTGCCATCACCAATGAATTCTTCATGAACGTGGCCCGGGGAGCCGAGAGAGTGCTATATCGCGAGGACATTGGCCTGTTCCTGTGCGATACAGGGCTAGACCCGAAACGCGAGGCGGACTACATCCGCCGGCTGATCCGTCATCGCGCAGACGGTATCGTTGTAAACTACACCGCAAATCGCAGGACCATTCGTGACGCAGTGCGGGCAGGAATACCAGTCGTGGCAGTTGAATCGCCGGCGGATGAGCCATCGGCTTCGCTCGTGTGCCTCGATAACCACGGTGCCGCCATGCTCGGCGTCGAACACCTGTGTGAGCTCGGGCATCGCCGCATTGCGGTCATGGCCCTGGACTTTGACAGCAACGTGAACGAGGAGCGCCTGAGAGGGTTCCACGATGGGCTGAAACTCCACGACATCGAACCTGCACCCGAACTGGAGATATCGCTTGCCACTTCAGAGAAGGAGAATGGTTACTTCGACTACGATGCTGAGCTCGAGAAGAGCCCAGTAACGGCACATAGGCGGTTCTCCGAGATCGTCGCGCGGCTCACGGCCATGGGCGACCCTCCCACAGCTGTGTTTTGCTTTGACTACCATACTACACTCCTTCTGATTCAGAGCCTCATGAAGATGGGAATCACCCCAGGGAAGCGGGTATCGGTAATCGGATTCGACGCGCCAGAAGCGGCATACGCCCCCCGGGTGACCAGTATCAATCAGCCAGCTCTGGAAATGGGCGCTGTCGCGGCGAACCTGCTCCTAGAGCGTATAGGTGATCCAGCGCTCAAACCACGGACAGTGCGCCTATCTGCCCAGCTTGACGTCGGCGACACCACCGGTCCGCCGCTCACCATAGCGCCTCGTTAGGAGCAGCGCCGAATGCAACGCCCCCGGCGAGCGCACGTTGGAAGCTCAGCGCCCTCATTCATAGATGCTGCTTCTTGGGGCTTCTGAGCGTCATGCCGACCAACCCCTCGCATTTGCATCGAGGTTATGTTCGGCATGAGTGTTGCCAGTACCTTCTCAGAAGACTCTGACTATATTCCGAAACTTCAGGCTTTTCTGCTGCGGAAAGTGAGCTAAGGAAGCTGAATCTGGCTTCCGCCGTCGACTGCTGCTTGTACTCCCCCGGTATGCTGCTGGCTGGATGCTTCTCTGCATCCATCGCCATGGCTGCGATCAGAGAAGTCGCGCTTGCCGTTTTCAAAATGCCAGCTTGGCATATGTTACGTGCAGAACGTGAAGGGTATGCATCGCCTCCGACAACTGCGGGTAGAGCTGACTGAAAACGCCGTACATGTGGTCATAGGCTTTCTTTGCAGCGTCACGTGGCCTCGATGCGTCCGTGAGACGCACTGTTGATCGACATGCATCCTGCACAGTCGAGTACATCCCCACGCCTACACCTGCCAGGAGAGCCGCGCCGAATGCAGCACCTTCTGCGGATGCTACTACAGCAACTTCCTTTCCAAACACGTCTGCCTGCATCTGTCTCCAGAGCGTGCTGCGAGACCCGCCGCCGGACGCGATGACGCTGCTCACGGAGATGCCGAGTTCCTCGACGAGCTGCATGCAATCCCGCAGGCTAAAGGTGACTCCTTCCATTATGGCTCTCACCATGTGTGCCCTCTTGTGCCTTGATGTCAACCCGACGAATGCGCCGCGGGCACAGGGGTCGAGATGCGGGGTGCGCTCACCCATGAGATACGGCAGGAACACCAATCCCTCGCATCCCGGAGGCACCGTCTCGGCCTCTTTGGAGAGATAGTCATATACGTCCTGCCCTGTAGCCCGAGCGACTTCCTCCTCGCACGGGCTCAGGGTCCTGCGGAACCACTGTAGTGAACCGCCGGCCGCCTGCGTCACGCCCATCACGTGCCACATACCCGGCACGGCGTGGCAAAACGAATGCAGTCTTCCCAGACTGTCAAGCCGCATGCCATCAGTCGCGGCGAATACTACCCCGGACGTTCCTATCGTCGTCGACACGATGCCAGGTTCCACGACTCCGCTTCCCACTGCGCCGGCGGCTTGGTCACCCGCGCCGGCCACCACAGGGGTGCCCTCCACTAACCCGGTGCTCAGGGCGGCGCTGCGCGTAACGTACCCCGCAACCTCTGGCGACTCAATCACTGTAGGTAACCAGTCCATTGGAATACCCAGAGACTCTAGCATCGCCGATGACCATCGCCGGTGCCTCACGTCCAGAAACAATGTCCCCGATGCATCGGATACGTCGGTCGCGTAATCGCCCGTGAGCATCCATCGAATGTAGTCTTTGGGAAGCAGCACGCGCGCGATCTTTTCATAGCTAGACGGCTCGTTGTCACGCAGCCACAGTATCTTAGTGGCTGTGAAGTTCGGCAGCGGTCGGTTACCGGTCCACTCAACGGTGTTGTCCTCACCTATGTGTTCAGTTATCCAATTGCATTGCCTAGTCGACCGCTGGTCGCACCAGATGATGGCGGGTCGAATCACCTGGCCTTGCGCATCAAGACAGACGGCACCGTGCATCTGTCCTGAAAGTCCGATGGCCGCAATATCCTGCGACCGCACGCCCAATTCTCCGGCTCCCGCTATAGCCTGTCGGATGCTCTCCGCTACAGCGTTCCACCAGTCCGTGGGGTTCTGTTCTGCCCAACCTGGATGAGGTTGGCTCAACCCGTACTGTACAACGCCTGAAGATACCGGGCAGCCGTCATCCCGGAATATGACCGTTTTCGTTGCTGAAGTTCCTACATCTATCCCCATCACGCAAGCCATCTGTGCCTGACCCCCATGTCGTAGAAATGCGCGGACTCCCAAGCAGTAGCACACAGCGTTCCGTCACGCGTCAACCAGAGCCCCTCTTCTTGCCGCAGATGCTTGCGAAGCCAAAGCCAATGCGAGGCTGACTCGCGCATCCTCGAACGCGGCTTTCTGGATTGGCAATCCGCTGTCTACACAGTCCACGAAATAGCGCCATTGCACCAGGTAAGGGTCGATGGGCTCGGCGTGCTCCTCGCGAGTCTTGCCGTTGGGCAGGTACACAATGATGGGGGCGGACTTCCCTCGCTCCTCGATGTTCTTCCCGGCACGAAACAGCCATTCAATCGCTCCGCGCTCACAAAGCACTCTCACGGTCATCGTGAACGGGAACGACGATGGAAAGGCCCACCCTCCTTGAACCAAGGCCGACTGGCCGGATTTGAAGGAGATGCTGGTTCCCATATGCCCCCATCCCCCGAGTTCGGGGTCGTACACACCCTGAGCACTCAAGGCTTGTGCCGGACCAAACAACCAGCTTGCGAAGTCGATATCGTGAATTTGCAGATCGAGACCAGCGCCGCCGCCCAGCTCTTCTTTTCTGTTCCACCCGGCTTCCGTCCAGTCGGGTATGACGCCAAGCCTCTCGAAGAACCCGTGCATCGGCTTGCCTAGCTCGCCACTATCCGCAATCTCCTTTACCCTCATGTACTCCGGCCAGAACCGGAGAACATGCCCCGCCATGGCGTTCACGCCTGCTGCCCGTACTGCTTCGATCATCTGATCGGCCGCCTCAACCGACACTGCAATTGGTTTCTCGCAGAATATGTTCTTGCCGCTGCGGGCGGCCTTCACAACCATTTCCGCATGCAGAAACGTTGGGGTACATATTGCCACAGTGTCTACATCAGCTTCGCTAAGCATTGAATCATAGCAGGAGTAGTACAGCGCGCCAAGCCGCTCGGCCAGCCGCCTGCCTTTGTCTGGAATAGGGTCAACCACGGCTACGACACGTGCACGATCGATTCTCTCCGCGATGATGTTCGCATGCAGTTGCCCAATGTAGCCCGCACCTACCACTGCAACCCTAAGCACGACATCCGCCTCCCATTTGGCTGTAGATTATCCTTCCTGTCGAGACTGGAGTTTCACGTTTATGGAGATGGCAACGAGCAGTAGTACGCCCTTAAAGAACATCTGTTGAGCGACACTAAGGCCCATCAGGATCAGCCCGTTGTTGATCACTCCAATGACAATGGAACCAACGACTGACCCGATAATCGCTCCTTTGCCTCCGAAAAGGCTAGTTCCGCCTAGAACGGTAGCGGCAATAACCGATAGATCGTAGCCCTCGCCCATTGTGTATCGTGCACCGTGCAACCGTCCTGCGTAGAGCATCCCGGCGAGCGCAGCTGTCGTTGATGACAACAGAAGCGCTCTGAGCTTGATTGTTCTGGTATTGATGCCTGTATAGTAGGCTGCTTTGGCGTTGCCGCCAGTCGCTAGCACCTGCTTGCCGAATGTGGTCTTGTTGAGCAAGACGTATCCTGCCGCCATGACTGCAAGTGTCCAGAGAAACAGTACCGGAACAGGACCCACATCGCCAGAACCGAAGACGAAAATGAACCAGTCATCCACGATCGCCACAGACTTGAGGTCAGTCACCCACCGCGCAAGACCAGCGAGAATGCTCGCCGATCCGAGAGTCACAAGAAACGACGGTATTCCCACCCATGCTACGATGGCTCCGTTGAACAGCCCAACGACCAATCCGACTGTGATACCTGCAGCGACTCCTACCGCAGTGTTTACGTTGAGTCCCAATGCCGACACGAGTGCTGCCAAGGCGATCGTAGACCCAACCGACAGGTCGATTTCGCCTGTCGATAGCACAAAGGTCATCCCAACCGACATGACTGAGATCATTGCCGTCTGCCGCAAGATGTTCATGATATTGAGCATACTGAGAAATCTGGTGCCCATAACAGCGCCGAAGAACACTGTCAGAATGGCAAGTATGATGTATATGATCGACCCTTCGGGGAGAGCTTTCCTTTTCTTCTCGGACACAGCTGATGCCAACTCACTCACCTTCGACCTTCTAGATGCTGCTTGCCGATGGCCGCGCACGGGGCTCAGACAAGCGCCAGCAACCGCGCCTCGGTGACGGGCTCATCGACAGCGCGCATTTCGTCGACAATTGCGCCTTCCCGCATCACAAGCACCCGATCGCACAGCTCAGCGATGAGCTCAAGTTCAGAAGACACTACTATGGCAGCATTCTTGCCTGAGGAAACATGCTGCCTAACCAGCTGCGCGATCTCGCGCTTAGATTCCACATCCACACCCACTGTAGGGTCATCAAGAAGCATGATCTGTGATCCTGTAGCAAATGCCTTGGATAATACCACCTTCTGCTGGTTTCCTCCCGAGAGGTTGGCAACTCTATGCCTGACACTCGCCGCCACTACATTAAGCTGCTGCGATAAGCGTCTAGCTAACTCGGTGCACTTGCGTCGGTCTATTAGGAATCTTGTCATAACCTTCTGTAACACCGGCAGTATCATGTTGTCTTGAACACTATGGGACAGGACAAGACCCTTTGTCTGTCGCTCATCAGGAATCAAGTACAGCCCTAGTTCGATAGCCTTCGCCGGCGTGAGTCCTCGGAATGGAATGCCGTTCACCAATATGCGTCCCTCGCGCGGCTGTGACACTCCGAATACCACTTCCAGCAGCTCAGTCCGGCCGCTGCCCGAAAGACCCGCAATACCCAGAATCTCATTCGGATGCAGAGCAAAGGAGACGCCATGCACCCGAGGCGCAATGATACCATCCACTTCTAGTATCGAGTCGCTGGCACGTGACACCTGAGCTGCAGAAGTCGGATGACCGATTTCTCGTCTCGTTGCGCGGATCGGCTCCTCGCCTGTGATATCGCACGCAAGATCATCCACGCTGACAGCTCTTGCGTCCACTACCGATACGTTGCGGCCATTTCGCAACACTGAGACCCGGTCACAAATCTCAAGCACTCGCTTGAGGTCGTGCGATATATAGATAACCGATACACCCCGGGACTTCAGAGTTCTGATCACACTGAACAGGAACTCAACCTGATCCGAAGTGAGTGCCGCAGTTGGCTCGTCCATGATAATGATGCTGGCCTTCTGCGAAAGGGCCTTGGCGATCTCAGCAAGCTGTTTCTCAGCCACACTGAGAGTGGCAACCGGTACATTCACGTCGATGTGTGAACCCAGTGACCTCACGATCTCTGATGTTCGTTCCTGACACTGCCGAACGTCCACAAGTCCCGTTCGCCGCGTGGGTAGGCGCCGGAGAAACACGTTCTCCGCTACTGTGAGCGTGGGAGCCAGGCTGAATTCTTGGAATATCATGGCGACATCCGACCGCATTGCTTTTGCCGATCCGGCCACGCCTACCTGGCGGCCGTTGATTTCGATGGTACCCGAGTCGGCGCTCTCCACGCCATACAGAATCTTCATGAGGGTGCTCTTGCCTGCGCCGTTCTTCCCCACTAGCCCGAGCACTTCTCCGGCTTCCAAGCATAGATTGACACTGTGGAGTACTCCAACCCCGCCAAACTGCTTGGATATCCCTACCATGTTGACAACACGCGTGCCCATCCATGCAACCCGCCTTTGCTCATTTGAGAACAGATGATCTCACAGAGGATGGCGCGCCGTGCCCATCTGCATTAGCACAGCGCGCACTCATCTGCCTTGCCTGATCCGCAATGTCGCGAGAGAGTGAGTCTACTTCTGCAGTGCCTTCCTAACCGCTGCTGGAAGCTCAGTGTTGAACAGTTTCGGCCATGTGGCGCCAATCGTGCTTTTGGTAGCAATCAGGCCCGGAACCATCACGCACTCGGCTGGAATCTCCTTGCCGAGCAGTGCGTAGCATCCAAGCTCTGTGACAGTCACCCCGTACTGCCAGGCCATACACTGTGTCATCGCCACTACGTTCTTGCCCCTTGCCATCTCCAACGCTGTGACTTCGCCGATGTCATTCGTCACTATCTTGATATCGGTTCGTCCTGCCGCACGGAGCGCGGCAAGTGCGGGCATCAATGCCTCCTGCCAAGGTAGGTAGAGACCCGAAATCTCAGGATGAGCTGTGACCATGGCCGAAACCACTGCTTCCGCGTCTGCCGGGTTCCCACTCCACGGCCTTTCGTCCACAATCCTCAGACCAGGATAGTCCTTCAGTGCATCCTTGAACCCTTGATCTCTCTGATTTGTTATGAAGAAGTTTGCTTCGTGGAATACATAGCCGATGCTGCCCTTGCCCCCCAATGCAGCACTGAGGTCCTTAGCCAGCAACGGACCAAAGCCCGCCAGGTCGTAGAATACTAGCCCGCCTTTGTACTCCTGGTTCCATTTTAGCGAGGCTTTGTTGCTGCAAAAGACCAACGCGACACCCTTCTTGGCTGCTTCTTTGAACGCAATCGTGGAAACCGCCGGGTCAACTGCTACCGAAGCGATGATGTCAGGTTTAGCTGCAAGGATATTCTCGATGTTCTCCCTTTGAACAGCGGCATCGAGCCGGTTGAATGTATGGATGTACTCCATGTTCAACTGCTTGGCCATGTATTCTATGGCCTTACCGATAGTGTCATCGAACTCACTCGCGGCCAGCTGATCGTAAGCTATCTTGTAGTTTCCCTTCCTGATCTTCTCACGCTCCGCCGGCGTCAGCGATATCGATGTGTACCAAATGGGTACCTGGCCTTCCGGGCCGCGAGTTCTTGTTTCAGCCACAGCCGGTTGAGCAAGGGCGCCTGGGGTCGGGAGTACGAGTATGGCCATCAAGAGCAGATCCGCGAGAATCACCCATAGAGTCGAACGCTTCATTTTGGGCTTCCTCCTTTTCGTGCACGCGCATGTGCCTCGACAATGGACCCACCGACAATCCTGGATAGATTCCTGAGTAAAGCCAACCTCACATCACTAGCGACCAGATTACCATCTAGACGGAATCCATTACGCGCCTGACGTAATCCAGCGAAACCTGCAGAGCCTTATCCTCTTCATCCGGGTCAGTAATGAACTTCGAATAGTCCAGTTCAACTTCGAAACTGAGAGGGCCGTTGTAGCCAACCTTCTTCAACTGCGTGAAGATCGCCTTAAAGTCCACGATTCCTTGCCCTACCGGCGGAAACATCGGTACGCCTTGCCCGCCGATCTGATCCTTGATATGAAAATGCGCTAGGTGAGGCGCAATCGCCTTGATGTCTTCCTCAGGAGATACTCCGCGATAGTAGATAACATTTGCCGGATCGTAGTTTATCCGTACCCACTCGCTGCCGATTCGCTCCATCGTAGCCAGGCAGTCGGGCCCCGTTCCCGTAAGCCCACCGTGAGTCTCCAGGGCAATTGTCACACAGCGGGAACCAGCGTATTCAGCCGCATCGGAGATGTTGCGGAAGAAGTCTTCCTTCTCTTCGTGCGTCTCTGCCTCACCAGTACCGGTGTTTACAATAGTGACTTCCAACTCAGACGCCAGGTCGATGCGTCTTTTCAACGCCTCAACGCCGCTGACGGATGTCAAGTCTACATGACCACTTATGCTCACAGCCTCCAGCCCATAGACGGCAAGCATCCGTCTCAGACCTGCCACCTCGGCTTTCCCCATCTTCTCAGGCGTAACGTGCTCACAGTGCCCCGGGATCGCCGCCAATTCCACGTATTTTAGCCCGACCGAGGCTATCCCCTGTAGCGCCCTCTCCAGCGATGACCCCTTGTATCCATTGGTCGTACTGGCCAGTCTATTCAGCATTCACTCACCCCTTTCCAAACTGTCTACGTGGCGCGGCCCGGCCTGCAGTACCTGTTCCCCACATCTCCTTTCGGTCATCAATCTACTGTCGCTCTGCACGACCCACAAGATGCTGGACGTTCAGCGGTAGCTTGGTCAACGTCTCGACATTCCCGTCTCTCTTCCCCAGCGTTCTCTCGATGACCACATAATCTAGGCCAGGAATGACGATGTCATCCCACGACTGCCCAACTCCCCTGATGGCCACGTCCAGCATAGTCACTATTTGCCGGCCAAGCGGCTCTTCTGATCGAAGAGTAATGGCGCCGAAGAACTCCTGACACTCGGTGTAGCCTGAATTATGAGTTCCCGTATATGGTTTCTGGCGAGCAAGATCCACGTGCCGCCCAATGCGTGTCGACGCCTCGGCTGACCTAGAGGCAAAGAAGTCTTGCAGCGCCTGTTCCTGCAGCTTGGCCGGCAATCCTTGGCTGGCAACCCTGCAGTATGCTTCAAAGCCCACGCGGTAAGCCTCCTCCACCAAACTGAACCAATACTTGGCATCGTCCGGCACGCATGAGGGATCGGGCACAGCCATCACCGAGACACGTTCGCACGAGTTCAAGCCATCTCGCTTCGGAGCGATCCCCACGTGAACGTAGTCGCCCTCTCTGATTGGCCGATTAAGCGCCTTTCCCACAAGGGTTCTGTTGGCTTCGTTGGCCGTGACCATTATGTCGAAACCCATCTCCTCGGCTCCAAGCTCCCTGGCAACAAGATAACCCCAAGCGGCGACCTGAGTCTCGAGCATACCCGGCTTGAGCACTGCAAGCATGGCACGCACGGCCACGTCGGCAATCTGGCTTGACTGCTCTATGAGGGCCATCTCTGTGTCGGACTTTTCGTACTTGATTCGCTGATACAGCTCCTGTGCGTCTACTAGCTCGCCGGTCGGACCCGCGTAATGCCTAAGGGCATCTACAATGCTGGCCGGAATGACAGCCTTGGGCGAGAGAAGGCCTATGTTCCTGGGCCTTTGCCCACATGCCGCCTCCAGCACGTCTTCGAATCGCTCGGCAGAAATGGGATAATCCTCATCAGCAAGCTTCAGCATTTCAACTTTGTGCACCGTGGCGCCTGACCGAGGGGTGAGCTGCTCGGCAATGTACGCGCCTTCAAGACCAGCCATAAGGTGAAAACCCTTGCTGCCTATGACACCAGCCACGGGTTCAATTGAGATGTTGGTGTTGCCGCCCAAGTAGGGGACATCACCGTTGTAATGCTCATCTGAGTAGACCACTCCGATATCCAGGCCGTGCTCTGCAAGAGTCTGTGCCACTTTCTGTTGCCGAGACTCGAACTCGGATCGGGGTACAGCCAGAGACCTATCGATTTCGGGCGCTGCTTCCAGAATGGTCTCAACGAGATTGCATTCCTCTTTCCATTGCGCAGTGCGTTCCAGTCGCATTCACTCGTGCTCCTCTCTAGTTGTGCCTCGTTCAGCTGCGCGCACGGTCGATACTCGCCAGCAACTCCACATAGGGGCCAAACTCTAGCCGAGGCCTGGCGTCTGTAGCCACATACAGCTCTAGGTAACCGTCCCCATATGCCCGCGCCTTCCTTGCATCAAGAAGGCCCTTGATTACCTGTCGCTGAGAGCCGAATTCCCGGAGGGCCGCCGCGACCACTTTCTCGGCCTCAGCAGGCGCTCTTAGGGCTCTGTTGGCCCGGATCTGCGGCGGGCGCCCGCCCGTGAGAGCGTCCTCAGGCCCGAAATCAGCCCATACCGTGTACTGCAAGAAGGTACGGATTGCCGACGGTTCGCCCCAATCAACCAATATTCTGTCGCCTGCCTGCGGTCCATCAAACAGCCCAATGCTACCTACCGCTTCGTGATCAGAGTGCTCACGATATGTATTGGGAGTGACTAGCCTGGTGGCCCTGATCTTTCTGAGTGCCCTGACGGTTTGACCGAACGTGCCCTCAGCGCCAGTCGTGAGCACCCGGCCAGTGTGCTGCCTGACGCTGAAGTCCGGGTAGTTGAACCTGATGACATGGCCCTCGTCGATCCCTAGCATTCGGTACGCAGATCTCGACTCTTCCATCCTAGTCGCCACTATACTGTCCTTCTCCTGGACAGTACTGTAGCCCGCGTCTCCCATACAGTAGATGAACACATACGGCACGCCGCCGGCGGCCAAGACAGCCTGTATCAAGTATCCGGCACCCAAGATGGCATCATCATCGTGGGGTGCGAGCACTGCCACCACTTCGTTTTCCGTGCCCCACTCCGGAAAGAGCGTGTCAATCCGTTGCGAAGCGGTTCCACTGGATAGTTCGTAATAGCGGAAATCCAACTCTACCTGAACCTCCTCATGACCCAATGTGATCAGCACTGCATTGGCCACCGGGCGTGTCCTTCACGTTCTTCGCCTGCGATTGAGCCAGAAGAGACGCAAAGAACCTGTTGAACGCCCAGGTGCTAGCTCCGAGAAGTCGACCTTTGTTGCCCAACTTTGAGAAAGTGATTGCGGTGTCATGATC
>ENA-UOOH01003515-UOOH01003515.1-fermentation-metagenome-genome-assembly--contig:-NODE-3515-length-11839-cov-4.959097_pt1 | contig 11839 bp, 6 predicted proteins | sample MGYA00245778_ERZ724025 | MGnify/ENA primary metagenome ERZ724025 (study PRJEB28704, sample SAMN03018313) | fermentation metagenome | biome: anthropogenic terrestrial biome; feature: soil; material... | reverse complement strand
CCGATCCGACCGATCCGACCGATCCGACCGATCGGCCACCATTGCCTGGAGGCGACGCCTCCACTAGCTGCAGTCCCCTCTCCTAATGCCCCTCTGCGTTCTCTGCGGGAGTCCTCCCCATCCGGATCCGGAGACCTTTCGTTGTGGCCCAATGGCGTTTTCGGACGACCTCACGGTCCTCCGGCCGCCGCGGCAACCTCCGCGGCGGCCGGAGCCGGTTTAACGCTCGAATAACACCGCCCGCGCTTCGGGGTGGTTGAGCATGCGATTCATCCGCAGTAACTCAGGATAGTGCTCGACTTCCGCCACCGAAGGCTCCAGTTCAACGCGATGCCGTACCTCCAACCTGCGCGACTCCACATCAAAACGCACCGCCGTCTCCACCCTGCCGCCATCATTCGGATAACACCACTGCACCGTCGGCGGGGTCAGAACCGGACGCGTCCAGCCCTCGGGCATCACCACGTCCAGCCGCACCCCCCAGTCCAGAGGCCCCGACCGATACAGGGGGTAGTGCCGCTCCTCCTGCTGCAATCCCAACAGCCCCGCCATACTCGCAGGCAGCTGCAGATAGGCATAGGCGCCGTCCATCACCCCATAGCGCTCGACATCCACAACGAATTCCTCAAGCCCCGGATAGCCGGAATAGTCCGTAACCAAATCCTGCACCGGCACCGCCGCCTGCGCGACCGTGGCAACCAATTCCTGGTAAAACCGGCGCCGCTCCTCCGGCGGCATCTCCGTGAACATCTGCTTGCGCGCCGCGTACTCGATTCCGAATACCTCACGGCGATAATGCACCCGCGCATCTCCTTCCGGCGTGACCTCCAAGCGATAGGAGATCTGGCTCCTGTTGCTCATCTGCGGCAGGGCACGGATCGGTTCCACCACCCCCGTCCCCACAACAAGCCCGATACAGCCGTCATGCGGGGTGGAACCTAAGGCCGCATACTGGTTCGTGTCGTTCAAATAGATGTGCCCCTCGCCATCCGACACACGAACCAACACCGTCGGAAACAAATCAGGATCCGGTGCGACCGCGAAACGCACACGCTGCAACCCGGGATGAAGCGGCCCTGGCGAGGCCACGACAAACTCCGGCTCAAACCCGGCCTCCTGCAACATCGCCGACAGTAAGACCGCACGGTCCGCACTGTTGCCATAGCCCGATGCCAATACCTCGTCCGCCGACGTGATCGTCTCCAGCGGCAAGGCGTGGATCCCCGGCCCAGCAGCCCGCACGCGCCGCACAACCTCGTCACGAATCAAACGCAGCCGCTCCCGCGGATCCGATACCCCGTCGGTCAATGCCAACGTGCGCTCTGTGACCGCCTCGGCCTGCGCCGCCGCCACAGTCAGGTGCGACTCCACTTGATGCGCATATTCGGACAGCTCTCCGGAGGAAATCAGAAGCGCAGGCCCAAACGCCCACCACGGCGGCAGATCCGCCTCCGTCTTCATCGCCTCCTGGTCGCGCACCACCCAGCGGTGCCGTACACGCCCATCCGCTTCCACCTGGTCCGACTCGAAAACCGAACCCATACCAGGCTCAATCAGGCCGTTCCCGTCCGCCAGAATGCTCAACGGCAGGTCCGCAGGGACATCCAGTGTCACCTCCCGCTCGAGGATCGGATCCGATCCGCGGAATCCTAGCTGAACCGAAAAGAACGGGCGATCGAAACACCGCCGCTCTATCGTGTATTCAACAATGCTGCCCTCCTGCACCCCGGGCAGACTCGCAACCAATGTCTTCCCGGCCGGATAGCGCGGAGCCGACGCCGCCCAGGCCGCATCCATCAGGTTGATCTCCTCAGGACTGATGGTCTTCTCCTCGTCGCCATTGCGTACCGACGCACGCACCAGCTTGACCTCTTCCCAAACCGGATTGTAGTCCAGCTTCAGCTCCGAGGCGTCCTTCACACCCTTGTAGGTGTTGATCCGCTTGCGCACCTCCTGCGTCTCAACCCATTGGTGCGGGTCCTCCACCACGTAGCGAACCGCCGAACGCAGCACCTCCACATCCGCGGCAAGCCCCGCCGTTGCCTCATTCTCCCCACGCGAGAGAATCACCTGTTTGCGGCCATTGAACTCCAGCGTCTTGAGGGCGGACTTGAGCTGCTTGTACTCCTCAGGTGCGAACTCAACCGCCTCGAGAGAGAAGGTACTGGTCAGTTCAAGCCCATCCTCGACCTCGCGCAGGTCGCGATTCCATCGTAGGGATTCGTTTTCCACCGGATCGAAACTCGGCAAGGAAACAACTGAACCAAGCCCCGGCGCCAATCGCAACGAAAGCCGCTCCTCAATTCCACACGCAATGTCCGTCTTCAACGGGTACTTGCGCTCCTCAAGCCCGGTCGCTCCCAGGATGAAGTTCACAATCCCCACCCGAGGCCCGAGCCGTGGTAACGGAACCATCGAGGCGTTGCCATCGCTGATCAGTACCTCCGGCGCACTGAACTCCAACTCGACCTCCAATATCTGACCGGTGTCACCCATGTCCTCCGGCAACAAAACAAACGAGGTCAGACGCCCGCCCGGCGCCATCGCCTTGACCAGGCCCTCAAACAGTTTTTTGCGATCCTCAGGCTTCACCCGGGCCAAGTACCCGCGGTAGACATTGTCGTTGATCCCCTCAAACACCAACCGGCTCCGGCCCGTCAACGTCCCGTCCTCGTCAATCGCCGCCTGCGTCTCCACGCGCATCAGGTTCTCCGAAGCCGGCACGATCGGCGAGGTCAGCAGCGTCTCACCCTCCGGCTTGGCGACCAAATAACTCTGATTGCAAAGATAGGCCGGAAACAGCTCCTTGGTCGTCTCGTCCGTCGAGTCCATCAGTAGATAGGTACCGTCTTCCAGCTCAATACTGGAAATCGCATGGTTGAAATACGGCTGCGGAACCTCCGGATCCTTCTTCGGACCGTTGTGGATGATCACCGGATATGCCTTGAACCCCGCCTCCCGGAGGAGCACCACCAATAAGGCCGCCTTGTCACGACAAACGCCATGCCGATTCTCAAACGTCAGGGTCGTGTCGTGCGGCTCATACCCAGGCGCTTCCGCCTCCACCGTGATGCCCATGTACCGCACCTTTTGCGATACCCACTGGAAGATCGCCTCGATCTTTTCACGCTCCGTCTGCTTGCCGGTGATCAACTCAGCCACCAACTCCCGCATCTGCGGCGTCACAATGAAGTGCGGCTCCGATAAGGTGTAGTACCACCGCGAAAGCGCTTCCCAGTCGGGGATCGTGCTGACAAGCAGCCGCTGGACCACATTGACCAGGTCCGGCATCGATGGCTCCTCATACATGCGCGGCACGTTCAACGCCTCCCAACGATGTAGTGTCCTGCCGGCAGCCTCTTCCTCGCTGTAACTCACCGTCCCCGGCACCGCGTCCTTCAACGCAATGCTCGCCAGCGGACGCTCCGTTGGTGCGGAGATCTCATAGACCAAACGCCGAATCGGACTCGTGTACTCCAACAGCGTGTAGTCACTCCAAGTGTCGGCCACCCGCGCCTTCATCGTGTCCCGCCGGATCACATACCGTAATACATCCCCCACCTCCAAACCGGGGATGCCAACCTGCAGAACCTTCATGTTCGGGTCGTAGATGTTCATCTCCATCTGGGAACGATCCACCATCTCCTTGCTCTGAGCCGCGATATCGATCGTCTGACTCGTACCATCCGCCTTGTACACCTCGATCAGACAGACCGTAACCCGGGTATACGGCAGCATGAAGCCAAAGGAGATCGATTGGTGGTCCCGCATCCCCTTCTCCGTGAGCACCTTGATGAAAGTATCGTCCCAATTGACCGCTGTGCCGTCCGCCTCGTAGGCCGTGAATATGTGGTTGTCCAAAAGGATGTCGTCCGCATTCGGATACCGCTCCACGGAGACCTCACGCGCAGCTTCAAGCACCCGGCCCGCATCGAGAATCCCACCGCTGTAATCCCCGGTAGGATCCAAACCAGCCGCACCCACACCCACCAAGGGCCATATACAAACCGCCCCGAATAGGAACAGTCGTCGCCAATAGAGCCAGACAGTCGATTTCATCAAAACATCCCCAGGTTCAAACAGGTTCAACTCTCGCTCAGAACATACCAAACATCACGAGCCACAACCTACCCCCACGCCCCCAACCAATCAATGCAAGACTCATCCGGGCTGCGGCCGGAAGTCACCAGCAGTTGAACCCCACCGCCCGAGCAAGCCAGCTTAAGAGGGGAGGTCGCGTGGTTGCCAGAGGCTATCCGAAAAAGGCGTGCTCCTCCAGGCAATAGTTGTCGATCAGTCCGATCTTGCTTCGCCATTGACCTTTTCGGACGACCTCTAGCCCGGCCCAGAAACGTACACGTACACAGCGAAGCGGTACACGTTCACGTACACGATGATGCGGCGAGTACGAGTACGAGTGCGTGTACGTGTACGTGTACGTGTACGTGTACGGGGGGTGGCCGATCCGTCCGATCCGTCCGATCCGCCCAATCCGCCCGATCCGCCCGATCCGCCCAATCCGCCCAATCCGCCCAATCTGTCCAATCTGTCCGATCCGCCCGATCCGTCCTCGATCCGTCCTCGATCCCTGCCCCGCTGGGCCAAAGGCCCCCTGGACCTTTCAAGCGGTTGGAGGCAATATGGGTATCGACTCCTTCGTTGCCACCTTATTCCTCCAATCAATCGATGCGACCGCACCCTGCTAGTATGCCGAATCGTCGCCAACCCTACCAACTGCTGCTCCTGACCATCTGCCTGCTCCCCGTCGCACTGGCAATCGCCGTCGGCGCACCCGCACCAGACCGCCCACGGCAGCTGAGCGATCTCGCCGCAGTCGAGCCGGGATTCGCACTCCTGCTCGACGGTCAGGCCAAGGGCGCCTACTACTTCTTCGAGGCGTTCCTGGATCAAAACCCCAATTCCCAAGCGGCACGCGTCGGCATGATCCAATCGGCCAACGCATTTCCCGACCTGTGGCCCGAATGCCTGGAACGATTCCCACCTACACCCATAGCCGCCACCGTCGAGGACTTGATCGGTCATCTCGAGGTCGCTCTGCTCATCCCCAGAAGCGATTGGCCCACCGTCGAGTTCAACCCTGGTATGCGCCGACCCTTCAACCGGCCTTCCTTGAACCAGCCTGCATCAGACCCACCCCAGCAGCAAACAGCTGCGCAACCCCAGGCCGCGCAATCCGCGGGTCCGCCCGCCGAACGCCGCCCCTCACCAAACCGCCCGCGCAACTTTGCCGGACCCAGAATTCAGGTGGCACCAGCCATCGCCGTGCTCGAACAATTGGAGGCGATCGCACCCGACAACATCTGGACCCTGTTCGGAGGAGCCCGGCTCGACATGCTCCTCTGGGGCGGCACCGGAAATACCACCGTCCGGGTTCAAGTACAGCGGAAGTGGACCCTGCGTATCCGTGAGCGAACCGAAAACTGGCACCGCCCGGCCACCGTCCAGCCGAAGATCGAGCCGCTGCTCAATACAGACCGAGGGAGCCTCCTTTTTTGGAATTATTACCTCACAGACCTGACCAACGGCTCGGAGGCCCACCTCGCTGATGCCCTCCAGGCGGCCTACGCAAACCCGAGCTCCCCCCTCGCGCCCAAGCTCCTCTACGAAATCGCCCAATGGGAGTTGAAACCCCAGCGGCGGTGGGAACTCCTCTCCGAAATCACCAACGTCTACCCGCACAGCCCGATCTGGGATAACGCCCAACTCGATCGAGCCTACATGCTCCACGATCACAAGCCGAAAGAAGCTTTGGCCCTCGCTGAGCAAATCCTCCAGGTCGATTCCGCCACAGTCGCCCGGCGAGCGCACAACCTCGCCGGCGATCTCCTGCTCAGACTCGGCAATCCCCAAGGCGCAATCGATCACTATTCGCAGATCGAACGCCAGTGGAATGTGCCGATGAATACCCCCATCGGTAACGCTTTCGGCGATCTCGGCGATTGGGCCGCCGCCGAAGACCGCTTCCGTAAAGAAGCCCTCCGCCTCTCCGCTGAAAAAACGATTCATACGCTTACAACACAGATGCGTGTCCAGGTCCTGCTCGCCGATGCCGTCGCATTCCAAGGACGCTACGAAGAGGCACTCCAGCTCTTCGATTCCATCCCCGCCTTCGTGGAGGGCTTTCCTGAACCCGCACGCCCAGACCTGCCCCCTGTCAGCCTCCGACCCGCCTATATCCAGACCGTCCTGCACCTCTTCGGCTTTCCCATCATGGCCGGCTCCCTCCTCATCGTGCTGACTATGTCCGCGTGCCTGATCGCTGTCGCGATCTGGATCGCGCGGATCCGCCCCATCCTGCCGTTTCTCGCCATCTCAGGCATCCTCGCGATCTGCGTCGCAACCCTGCAAACTCTCTATTCCATCGAGTTCCACGAGATCGATCAGCCCGCACTCATCGCCTATATCTCCTCAAGCTTCCTACGCAATTTCCTGCTCGTCGGCGCCGGCGCATACCTCCTGCACAACGCCGGTTTCCGACTCAACAACTTCCTGCAACGCCCCGCACATAAGCTGCTAGGTCAACTCGCATGGCTCGGTGAACTCTTGCTCGCGCTCGGATTGATGACCGGTTGGACCGTCCTGCTCTACCAGATCCAAACTCCTGAACTCGGCACGTTCTTTTTGCGCATGGCCGATATCTACCGCGGCAGCGAATTCTCCATCCTGCTCAACCATCAGGAGAATCTGTGGGGCGCTTGCCTGCTGGTGACCGTCGCCGCCATCAACGAAGAGATCCTCTTTCGTACCTTCCTCCTCGGTGTCTTTCTCTCCCTCTTTCCGCTGCGCGGAGCCGCTGCCCAATCCGTGATCCGGCCCGGACTCGCCGCCTGCGCCCTCGCCATCCTCGCCACCTCCCTGTTCTGGGCACTGCCACACGCCGGTATGGTCCAACCCGAATGGTGGAAGATGCTCCAGGTGAGCGGACTCGGCATCATTCTCGGAATCCTTGGCTTGCGCCGCGGCCCCGCCGCAACCATCGTGGCGCACATCACCTTTAACCTCGCCGCCGTGCTCCTGACCAACTGACCCCGGCCGCAACCATGATCGAGACCCATCAACTCACCAAACGATTCGGATCCCAAACGGCCGTCTCGAATCTCAACCTCGAGATCCGCCCGGGGGAGTGGTTTCTCTTTCTGGGACCCAATGGAGCCGGAAAAACGACCACGCTCAGGATGCTCATGGGCCTGAGCCGGCCGAGCGAAGGCTCCGTCCGCATCGCCGGACTCGACCCGATCGAAGCCGGCCACAAGGTGCGCGCACTCACCGGGTACCTCGCCGACGATTTCGAGCCCTACGATTACCTCTCCGGACGCGAGTACCTCCAGTTCATCGCCGATATGCACCAGGTCCCCCAGAAGGAACAACGCCCCCGGATCGATCACGTCCTCGACCTGCTCGAGCTCGGTGAAGCCGCCGCCCGCCAGACACGCGATTACTCGCACGGCATGAAAAAGAAACTCGGGATGGCCGCCGCACTCCTGCATACCCCATCCGTCCTCATCCTCGATGAGCCAACCGCGGAGCTGGACCCGCGTACCTCCAAGCTGATCCGGATGATCCTCCGCGGCCTCGCCGATCAGGGCGCTGCGATCATCATGTCCACTCATATCCTGGGGTCCGCAGAACAACACTGCGATCGCGTCGGCATCATCGACCAAGGCACCCTGGTGCGTTGCGGGACCCCTGCCGAACTGGTAGCCGAGTTCCCTGGGCTCACCCTGGAAGATGTCTTTCTGGAACTGACCGGGATCGCGGACGAATCGAAGGTCAACGCATTCCTGAATTCCAGGACACCCGACCGCCCAGCCGATTCCATCGCGCCCCCACCAGGACCCGTCGAACCATGATCGCCCGCTACCTGTTCTGGAACCTGCGCAATCGCTGGAAACAACTCCGGTCCGAACCGGCCGTGCTCGCCATCATCCTGATCGGCCTGCCGGTCCTGATCTTCATTTACGGCGGCATGGGCGCGCGTATCGGAAGTTATCTCGCCACCGCGTTCGAGACCGATGACCCCGAACAGTTCGCCACCGCCATCCGTAGATGGCTCGCCGCCTATTGCCTGATCCTCATCTTCGTCTCGCCCCCCCAAACCGTTCAAAGCCACCTGGTCGAAAAACAGCTGCGTGAGCTGCGCGCCCTGCAGCAGCTCCCGTTTCGCGATTTCCAGCTCTACTGCATCCGTATGCTCAAAGAGGTCTCGGCCATCTACCTCTTTTTGCTTCCTCTCACCCTGATCCCCACGCTCCAAATGGCCGCCGCCGCCGTGCCGACGTCCATCAACCTCCTCCTGTTCTTCAGCCCGTTCCTGTTCCTGTTCTGGATCATGGTGTGCGCACGATTGGTCATGACCGTCGCGCTCCTGGCCAGCCCGCAGAACATCCTCGGCTGGCGGGTCGCCTTCGGCGCGATCATCATTCTCGTCGCATCCATCGCCGGTCCCCTCGGCGACTGGCTCGTAGAAGGCGATTTCCTCGCGAGTACCACCCTCCTGCCCCTCAGTGACTGGGTCGGGACCGCCGCCCAAGCCCTCCTGAAAGGGAACCCAATCCCCGTCCTCATCCGGATCGTAGCCGCTATCGCATTCACCCTGGCCTTGTTCGCGACCGATGTCCTCGTGTTCCGCTACCTCCTCCTGCGCCGGTCCGACTTTCTCCTGGCACGCGCCATGCAAAGCGGCCGCGTCCACCGGTTCGAACAGGCCCTGCTCCATTCGCTACACCGCCTGCCGCAAACCATCGGCTCCATCCCGTTCGGCCCACTCCTTCGCCGTGACCTGACCTGGATGCTCCGGGATCCCGTGCTCGGCTTCGCTTTCCTCATCCCCTTGCTCACCATGGCCCTGGCATTCGGGTTCGTGGAACTGATGCTGCCGATTCAATGGACCCTCTTTCAACACTCGTTCGCACTGGCCGGAACCATGCTCGTCGCGGCCACACTCCTGCTCCTGGGAGGCATCATCCTCCCGGCAATCTCCCTGCCTGCCCTCGGCCGCAGCCTGGCACACTTCCTCGAGACACCCTGGAAAACCAAAGACCTGCTCACCGGCGAGATCCTCAGCATCACTATCCCCACCACCCTGATGTGGTGGGGCGCATGGGGCCTGCTGCTCCTCTTCGCCCCAGGCTCCGGTATCCATCTCTCGTTCCTGGCACACACAGCCGTTCCATTCCTTATCTTGCTCACCGCTTTCCTCTGCTGCGCATGCGGCGTCCCACTCGGCTGCATCAGCCGCAAGACCAACCCGCGTAATCCGTTTCTCTCCATCCATATCGCCGGCATCGCTTCCCAGCTCTCCCTCGGCATGCTCGCCGTCCTCTCCATCCCCGGCAGCATCATCCTCCCCTTCACCCTCGGCCCCACCTTCTGGCCGTTCCCTATCGCCGTCCTGTGCATGTGGACCGCCTGGGCACGCTTCCTCTTCATCCAGGGCAATCAATCTCTCTGTACCGTCCTCCGCCCCAATTGAGCGGATCCAAGAATCATCGGGGTCGGGGTCGCTATCGGAATCGGAATCGATGCCAAACGTGATGCCGCAGCGATTCCCCGCCCGCACCCCCCCAATGCCCGATCGCTCACGCTCCTTCAATAAAAGCTCCAGCCCCCGTAATCGACCAATTCGATCATTCCCCAACTGCAATGTTGACTTTTTTGCCCCCGCCCTTTGTAATGGGATCCGGGAAGGGAGGCGTCCGAACAGGCAAAATTTTCCGGTCACTTTCCCGCACCCAAGCTGTCCTTGCTTTCAGGATTCGGCACAGCCGATTTCGATCTGGGCCGGAGAGGTCTCGGCAATGGACTGCCGACCCATGCAGGAGGGAGGCGGAGTTCATGAACCGTAGGGAAGTTTCAACATCACCAAAGAAGGGACCAGGAAGATGAATGGACCTAGCAGGAGGAACAGAAAAGGCTTCACCCTGATCGAGCTACTCGTCGTTATCGCTATCATCGCGATCCTGGCGGCTATGCTCCTGCCGGCACTGAATCAGGCGCGGGAGAAGGCTAAGCGAATCAGTTGCAACAACAACCTGCGCCAGCTCTGCGTCGGCATGAACATGTACTCGGTCGATGCAGACAGTTATCTGCCCTGGGCGAACTGGCTCGCCCAAGACCCGATCTTTGTCACGGGATGGCTCTACGACCACAATGTGGGGTTGTCCTCCATCATCGGCAATACCGTGAGCAACGGCGACCCAGGACCCGCCACCGGAACCCTGTTCCCCTATATTCAGTCGAAAAAGACCTACCGCTGCCCGTCCCATAAAGTCAGCGTGAGCGATCGCGCCATCAGAGGGACCAATTGGTTGACCAGCTACAACATGAATGGGGCAACCTGCGGCTTCGGTCGCGGCAAGATGTTCAAGATCGAGAAATTCCCATCCGAGGCCGTTATCATGTGGGAAGCCGACGATCCGCTCTGGAACGATGGCGCCAGCTATCCCACCGAGGGCCTCTCCCAGTGGCACGGTGGCGAAGGCGCTAATGTCGGCTGCTCGGACGGTCACGTAGAATGGTTCACTCAACCGAAATGGGAGGACGCCGCGAGCCTCATGCCCGGTCCGCTCTATTGCGCCCCGGATTCGGCAAGCGGGACCTGAACCAGTTTCCGCTCCCTTGGACACACTAGCGCCCGTCCAAAAAGGGCGCGCTCCTTCAGGCGTCTCCTCCAGACAAGGGTTGCCGATCAGTCAGATCCTTGTCTGAATCGGGGTCGGGGTCGCTATCGGTATCGGGATCGATGGCAGTCCTCATCCGGCGTGGAATCGCCATGCACAAATGCCCGCAACCCCGTCACCCACGCACGGCAGATCTCTGACTTCCGAACAAGCCCAGGTCGAAAACGCCACCGCGCCCTCTGCGGGAGACTCTCCGGATCCGGATGGGAAAGCGGCTACCTTTTCGGACAACCCCCAGCAAAGATGACTTTCACCTGGTCGCCGGCGCCCCGCCCCGGCGGGGCGCCCCTCAGTCATCCGCCCAAAGCCCAAGCCCCTGGCGCAACCGATGCGTTTGCGCCTCGAATGGATCGCTGAGCTGGAAATAGGGTACCGTGTCGCCCAGCCAGTGCATCGGCCGCCATATGTGCGACGACACCCGCCGGTTCCATACAAACGCCAAGCCGTTGTAATAGCGGCGGGCATATTGAACCTGCTCCAAAACCTGTAGCAGCGGATGCCCACCATCCGCGATCCCCTCGGAGTCCACATAAGTCCGCAATATCCCCTCGAGCCGGGATTCCTCCTGCTCAAGGGCCGACCACCCCCGCGGATCAAACGGGGTCGGAAGGACCCCCGGCCATTCCGAAAACGGCGCGGTGTCACCATGGTGGCCCGCGAGAATCTGACGCCGTACACGCAGTCGGTCCAGGACCTCCTCCCAGGCGAACTCCAGCCGGCGACCAGCCCTGCCACGCATCCATCCCGGTGCAACCATCTGCGAGCACTCCCCTCTCATCCATATAGCTTGAGACCATCCGAAAAGGCATCTTCCATCATGCGTCGCCTTCAGGCAATAGTCGCCGATCAGTCAGAGCATTGTCTGAATCGGGGTCGGGGTCGGAATCGATCCCCGAGCTTGCTTCGCCATGGACCTTTTCGGACGACCTCTAGCAAGAAAATTCCTGCCACAGAGGTCACCGAGAACACAGAGGAACAAGTCCTTTCCCGTCGGGTATGCCCCCGGCTGGAATGCGGGCCGTTTCGTCGATGGCAAAAGAAAGAATCTCTCTGTGAACTCTGTGCCCTCTGTGGCTAAAGCCTCTCCGAAAAGGCATCTTCCATCATGCGTCGCCTTCAGGCAATAGTCGCCGATCAGT
>ENA-UOOH01003513-UOOH01003513.1-fermentation-metagenome-genome-assembly--contig:-NODE-3513-length-11845-cov-19.997964_pt1 | contig 11845 bp, 12 predicted proteins | sample MGYA00245778_ERZ724025 | MGnify/ENA primary metagenome ERZ724025 (study PRJEB28704, sample SAMN03018313) | fermentation metagenome | biome: anthropogenic terrestrial biome; feature: soil... | reverse complement strand
TATATATATAAAAGATTGGAAAGTCAGTAAAGAAGGAATGGTTTATGTATTAACGGCAGACGAATTGTTTTACTCAGATTTTAATGAGAAATCCCCAGTGAATAAACTTGATGAAACCTTTGATAACGCCCATCTCTTATATATAGGAAATAATGGTAATGTCAGTGTTCTTGATATCAGTTGTGAATCAATGAACCTTCGCGCGAGAAAATACTCAAAAGAAGGAAATCTCTTAAGCACATTTGAGCAATTTAACAAAGAATTGAATCTCTTTGATTATGAGGGAAACTCTAACAACCTTATAAAAATTGAATTATTAGGCGGCAGTTATGAAGAAGAACTTCAATATGTAATTACAAACACAAGTTATCCTGGGAAAGAATATTTGGTTTCTTTCAGCAGTGAAAATGAGGATTCCATTGCAGGTATTTCTGTTATCGGGATCGATAATGACGGTAACCTTTATTTTCTTAAACGATTATTCAAAAAAAATTCCGAGGATTCCTTGTATAGTGTCCACAAGTTCTCCTTTGAGGACGAAAAACTTGAAAGCCACGACATTGATGACCTTAAGATGCTCCCAACAGAAGGGCTAACCGACCATCTAATAAAAGTTGATTATTCCGGGAATGTTTATCAGCTTCAGACAAGTGAAGATAAAGTTGAAGTAAAAAAATATATAATAGGCAAATAGGAATTTTAAAATGGTTTGAGATTTATTCATAAAAGCCGTTAATACTGCCCTTTAGAAGTATTAACGGCTTTTTTAGTGTGCTGCGTATGGCGTGTAACTTGGAGGTGAAAGTCCGTTACGGAGGCTGGTAGTTGCCAATCATTAGCCAAGCGGAAGGGCGCCCATCGTGAGGTGGAAGCTGAAGAAAGTGGGATGAACAAAACCCCGTCCTGAGGAAACGAATCGTATCAGGCATCTAAAGTGGGATGAGTCTGCATAACAAGGCAAAATCCAATAAAATGCACGGATACGAGGATGTAATTACGGTAGGTATATGGGGTGAGGTTTACATATCTTACCATAAGAGATCTCATGAATGGGTGGTAATAGAGTCTGAGCCCAGTTGAAATAAGATATACCGTGAGAAGTCAGCCGAGATCATAATACAGAGGCGTTATAGCTGCACTGGATGGCGATGATATTCCGTATTAATAGATTTTGAGTTCGTTTAAACCAAAATAGAGGCTTTTTGCGTAAAACGCTTGAAAAATGTTTACAAATTTTATAAAATAATGGCAAGGCAGCGATTACAACAGGAATGAAGGAGCTACAATACTCATGTTTTTTATGACTATTATGGATGATCCCACACGAAATAAAATGGAGGCGCTATACTCCTTATACTATAAGGCTTTATTCTTTACAGCCTTTGATATCTTGAAGGATTACCATGAGGCGGAAGATGTGCTGCAATCAGCTCTTTTAAAAATTTTCGGAAATCTGGATAAAATCGATGATATAAACTGTAACAAAACGAAGGGGTTTATTGTTATTATGGTTAGAAACATGGCAATCAACATTTACAACAAAAGGAAAAGAAGAGCTGAAATTCATATTGACGGGCTTGAAGATATTCTAATTGATGAAAGCGGAATGGAACCCGAGCAATGCATCCTACGGCTTGATCATGGGAAATGGGTTGCCAGGCAGTTATCCAAACTAAATCCCGAATACGCAGACATTTTGGCTTTGAAATACACTTATGGGTATTCCAATGATGAAATAGCGCACTTACTGGATACTGTGGAGGGAAACGTGAGGGTGAAGCTGCACCGAGCCAGAAAAGCATTACTAACTATTATGAAAGGTGATGAATATGAAAAGACCACAGAGTAATGATTTCGCTAAGACAGAAAAAGTGATAGCAGCATATTGCCATTATATTGGCGAATGTCATTTGGATAATATTTCGAAAGAACTTGAAAATAAAAAAGTTGCAATAGAAACACTCCCTTATCCAGATAGCATGAGCCAATGGTTTGAGGAATTCATCCAAGAGAGAAAAAAGCGGGAAGTACAAGCAAGAAGAAAAAAGCTACTAAAAAGGATTTCTTCCCGAGCCGCAATGTTCTTAATCGTATTGTCGACTGCGTTTTTGTTTGTTACCGTCAGCGTGGAGGCTTTTCGGGTCAGAGTTTTTAACTTTTTTAAAGAAGCCAATGACCGGTATACAAGCGTGAGGGTTGTGGAAACAACTGGCGTTGTTTCGTCCATTCTAGGAGAGGATTATTATTATCCTTTATTCCTGCCGGATGGGTTTGTTTTAAGAAATACGGAAGAAATCGGACAAACGAAGATAATGTATTTTGAAAACAGCAGCGGGGGCGGATATATCCACTTTATCCAAGCTGAAATTGGGACCGATTTTCACTTTGACACGGAGGATGCAAATGTAGAGGAAATTAATATTTGTAATGGAAAAGGTATGCTCAGCGAAAAGAAAGACAGGAATATTATTTTTTGGCACAATGAAAAACGTTGCTTTTATATTATATCCGATTTAAGTACAGATACCCTTCTAGATATTGCAGAAAGCATAAAATATAAATAATTAAAATTTTTTAAAATAGTGTAACAAAACATGTCCCTTAATTGTTATACATATTGAAAGGATGTGATTGCCATATGAAACCTCGGATCCAATTCGCTTTATGTTTAAGTATCATTATTAGTTTAATGATCACGTTGACACCTGTACACGCTATAACTACGGACTACTTGTCGGAAAAAATTATACAACCTAAGTTTAGTTATATTTATGTATTTCAAAACAAATTTGATATTTCGTCTGGTGGCAAGGCTACTGTTGAAGTGTACCTGTTGGCCAACGGCATTGATCAGGCAAAAATTGTGGCTAATCTGCAGCAATACAAAAATGGTGCGTGGCAGACGATAAAAACCTGGTCTAGCATAAGAAACGGGGCAAGCTGCGGCTTAAGTGAAAGCCGATATGTTGTCAGTGGATACTCTTACCGGATGGTTTCTTACGGATATGCATATATTGATGGCGATATTGTTGAGAGTGACAGCTATGTAAGTGATAATATATTCTACTGACAATCCAACAATGGTACACTAAAGCAAAACAAGGATAAGTGTATGCTGTATATTAATTACTATGATACAATTTGTTTCTATAGGGTGATATTCCCAGAAGATGGACGTGTGTTCTACGATGGAAAGAGGTCTGATAAGATGTCTGTCTCGCGAACTGTTTGTCTTGCCAAACCTTTCACCATAAATGTGCAATTCCTAAAAGAGGCTGCCATGGCTTAAGTATACTCCTCTTTGGGTGTAGTTTTTTGAATAAAGGAGGTGACTAGTTTTTACGTATTTTTTATAAACCATTTTATATGTTTATTATACTTATTACAAAAATATAATAAAAAGAAAGGGATATTACATTATGAAAAAACTATTTTCTACATTATTAATAATATCAATTATGGTTATGTTATTTGTTTATTCAAATGCTGGAAACCAAAAAAGTGATCCTTTTAACGTGCTAAAACAGTGGGAAGATGCTATTAACAAAAAAGATGTAAATCGCTATTTAGAGGTATTTGATGAAGAAATGGCAACGGGGATTAAAACGGCGATTGAAAATCGTAAGGACAAGAAAAACATACAGTTTTACTCTTTGGATTCAGTCAAGTTAATCAATGTTATTGAAATTTCTGAAGAGATAGCAAAGAATGTGTACCCAATTTATGTTAATAGTGGTATGGCTCAAAAATACTTATATTTATATTATGAAGGGAAAACGCATGAAAATAGTAAGTACACCAAAGACGGAGAAAACTTTATAATATGTGTTATGTCAAAGAACAAAGAAAATAAATGGGTGATTAGCCAATTTTCATGTGCTCCTGTGCAAGCATTGATAAATAACGGTATTACTTTAGGTTCACATACAGAAAAAGAGATAAAGAATAATAATGTTGGAATAAGGACTGTCTATGAAGTACCTGAATATATTGACGTATATTTAATGAGTACCCTAAAATATGATGGAGAAACGAATTACCAATACTGGGGTGTACCTAAATATACGGTACAACAGATCCCATTATATACATATATTAAGGATGTTTTACCAAATGAATGGGACTGTGATATTGTAGTCCCAGATAAGTACGATGAATCTACAAAACTGTATAATGCTTTAGAAGCTGGGGCAATTATGGTTAAGACATTTGCATGCTATCATGTATTATATCCATGGAACCCCAACATAGGAGCGGATGTAAATGATCAGAATAGTCAAGTTTACCTACATGGAACTGTTAATAAGCTTGCGAGTGATGGTACACACGGTTCAAGTGATAAATTTGAGTGGGGAGCAATGTGTGAGGATGCAATTGATGATGAGGGGCATCATATAATAATGAATATACAAAGTTATAAGCCAATTTTTGCACACTACAATCAAGATGCTCAAAACGAAACGTATCGATTAGATAGAGACCTTCATAAAAATGAAGAAGAAATCGCAAAAAGTATCTATGTCGATTATTTTAGAGAATATCCCAGTTACTACATACTAATTCTTTAATGAAGTTTAGTATGCGGGATCTGTCTATAAAGCTGAAAATTAATAGACAGATCCTTTTTATTAAATACATGATCTGTGCTGTAGTAGATGACACAAAACATTTATCATTGTACAGTTTTTTGCATCGTTAAGGCGGAGGCCAATATGAAAATTATATTAAAATTTGCGATAGTAGCGCTTTTAGTTTTATCGGGTTGTAGTTTAGTAAAAGTGCAGGGAGGTTATTCAGATCTAAAGCCTACTTACCAACCTGCCATAACTTCCGCTAATAAAGAATTTATAACTGTATCATCTGAAGCTATGAAAAATCTTAAATGTGATTTTTCAGGTATTGCATATGATGGTGATAGTTCATACGTGGTTATAGGGTCTGGAGGGAGAATTATTTCATCTGATGATGGACAGAATTGGTTAGAGAGACAATCAGGTACCGATAAAGTACTTAAGTCAATTACATGGGGCGAAAAGTCATTTGTAATAGTTGGAGAAGGCGGTATAATACTCTTATCTTCGGATGGGATAGTATGGGATAAAGTGAGTACCTATATTAAAAATGATCTTTACAAGGTATTGTGGGACGGACACCGATTTATAACTTTTGATAAAAAATCCATTTATATTTCGAAGGATGGTTTGGAATGGGAAAGAAAGATTATTCCTGAAGGGGAAGTTAGTAATTCAGATGTAAAAATAACACACTATTTTACAGATATTTTTTGGGATGGAGTAGAGTATATCGCCGTAGGCGGCGGAAATGTTATTCTTACGTCACCTGATTTAAATGAATGGAATGAAAGAGTAAATTTTATGGGAAATGGTATGTTTTTTGATGTATCTTATAATGGTGAGAGATATGTTACAGTGGGTGATCACCTGGTTTTATTTACTTCCAAGGACAAGATTACATGGGCGGATAATGAAGCAAAGATAAATCAGATAGAGAGTATTAATGATTATTATACATTGTTTTTACGTAGTGTGGTTTGGGGAAACAACGAGTTTATTGCTGTAGGCCAGAAAGGGTTAATCCTTACATCATCAGATGGGCTGGATTGGTCTATATTGAAATCAGATACAACAGAATATCTCAATGAAATTTTATGGGATGGCAAGCAATATACTGTTGTTGGCGACAATGAAACAATTATTTATTTCAAATAAAATGACTATAACTTTTAGTCAGCAATCGATTGCCATCGAACATGGGGTTGATGTAATGCAATGAACTGTATTGTTAACACCTATATTACCACAAAAGATAAAGAATACTGAACTAACAACATAATCATTAAAAATAACAAACAGAAATCCATTAATATTGGGTACAGGGGGATGATCCACTTACATCCATAAGGAAGCATTACTTGTGCGAATACACCGGAGCAGTGTAAGGAAAGCTATTATTATTCATAAAGTTAAAGCACTATAAACAATAATGCCGGTAAATATACCTGTTCAAAAATTCCTTGAGTGGTATTGTTCGGAAAGAGTGGTATCCAACATTTAATAATTTACTATGGATGGTGGTTTAGTCGGAATAAAAAACTCTGGCGTAAGCGCTGTTTATTTCCATTGGTTATTGCATACCCTTCATTTTTATAATATACTATGTTATATGAATTTATCACCAGATAATATATTCTGATAATTAATGTTGAAGAAGGGGTGCTCCGAATGAATTATTTTCTTAACGAAGAACAAGAAATGATAAAGGAATTAGCTGCTAGAATAGCTGACGAAAAGATCGCTCCAGTGGCTATTGAATATGATCATGAGGGCAAATTCCCTCACGATATTGTAAAATATTTGGCGGACTCTGACCTATGTGGTGTTTATATTGAAGAAAAATATGGTGGACTGGGTGGCGGCGTTTTTGAAATGGCGCTTGTTGTTGAAGAGTTAAGCCGTGCCTGCGGAGGAATTGCTCTGGCTTTTGCCGGAACTGGATTGGGTACATTTCCTATAATCCTGTATGGCTCTGAAGAGCAAAAACAAAAATATCTTCCCGATATAGCTGCAGGGAAAAAGCTGGCCGCCTTTGGTCTTACCGAGGCTAATGCAGGCAGTGACGCTGCCGGTATTCAAACAACTGCTGTTTTAGATGGCGATCACTATGTTTTAAACGGTACGAAGCAATGGATAACAAATGGCGGAGAAGCCGATATTTACACAGTAATTGCTTGCACAAACCGTGATAAAGGTGCGAGGGGCTTTTCAGCATTCATTGTTGAAAAGGGCACTCCCGGTTTTTCTTTTGGCAAAAAAGAAGACAAGATGGGAATAAGGGCATCATGCACCAGCGAGCTTGTTTTTGAGGATTGCAGAATACCGAAAGAAAACCTTATTTCAAGAGAAGGTATGGGATTTATAGTAGCTATGAAAACTCTTGACAGGACACGTCCGGGCGTGGCTGCACAAGCTCTTGGTATAGCAACAGGTGCATTTAATGCCGCTTTGAAATATTCAAGAGAAAGAGTGCAGTTTAACCAACCCATTTCTTCTTTCCAGGCAATCCAACATATGCTCGCGGATATGGCAATCCAAATAGAAGCTGCTAGGGCTCTTGTTTACCAAACCTGCAAGCATGTCGACGGCGGAGCAAAGAATATTTCAAAAGAATCTGCTATGGCGAAGGTAATGGCTTCTGATACAGCTATGAAGGTTACGGTTGATGCGGTGCAAATTATGGGCGGCTATGGATACATGAGAGAATACCCTGTTGAAAAAATGATGAGGGATGCCAAGATTACGCAAATTTATGAAGGCACAAATCAAATACAGAGAAACGTAATTGCCCTTGAGCTAATAAAGGAAACATCTTCAATGAAGTGAACTCGTTCAGCTGAAGCTGAACATCACGCATTTTTACGAAGTAAAATACGCATTGGGCTTCGGTGGGGGATTCTACCACCGAAGAAAGAACAAAGGTGCGTACCCACCGGAACGCACCACAAGCCTCGACCCGTTAACAAGGAACCCCCACTTATAGAAGTGGGGGTCTTAGGAATTGGATAAAAGCCAAAAATAATGATGTGTTCGGGAGTGAATTTATTTGAATATTATTGTATGTGTAAAGCAGGTGCCGGGCACCAACGAAGTTAAAATGAACAAAGAAACCAACACTATTATCCGTGACAGTGTTGAAGCTATAATCAATCCTTTTGATGAGTATGCCATTGAAGAAGGCGTCAGAATAAAGGAGAAAACAGATGGCAGGGTTACGGTTCTCAGCATGGGTATACCAAAGGTTGCTGATTTGCTTAAGGAAACAATTGCTGTTGGTGTAGACGATGCTGTCCTTTTAAGTGATAGGGCATTTGCCGGAGCCGATACTTTGGCAACTTCCTATGCGCTTTCTATGGGAATAAAAACACTGGGTGAATATGATTTAATAATATGCGGAAAGCAGGCTACCGATGGTGATACTGCTCAGGTGGGCCCCAGTCTTGCAGAAAAACTTGGGCTTCCGCACACAACTTATGTCCGTAAAATAGAAGAAATAAAAGAGGGCTACATACGCTGTCAACGCTTAACTGAAGATGGATATGAAGTGATTGAAATGCCGCTTCCTGCTGTAATTACTGTTGTAAAAGAGATTAACGAGCCACGGCTACCGTCAATAAAGGGAAAGCTTAGAGCAAAAAAGGCAGAGGTGAGGGTTTTAACCGCTGATGACATTGGGGCGGATAAAGACCGTTGCGGGCTAAAAGGCTCTCCTACTCAGGTTATAAAGACATTTGTTCCCGAGCATAATGTAGTCAGTGAAATGTTTGAAGGTACAGCCAATGAGCAGGCTCAAAAACTTGCTGATAAGCTATTATCTATGCAATTTATGAAAGCAAGGTAGAAAAAATGAGGTAGCCTGCTGTGCAGGCAAGCACCCAAAATACTTTGGGAAAGTTGAGTTGCAAATATTAAAGTTGTTTTATATAAAACCAGCTTGAGAAGGTTGTAAATTTTGGATTTATCGGGGGTTATAAATATGTCCTGTATTAATATTATTACGGAAAAATGTATTGGATGCAAGCTTTGCGTAGGAGCATGCCCCTTTAATGCAATTGAGGTTAAGGATAAAAAAGCTAATATCCTTGATAATTGCACATTGTGTGGTTCCTGTGTTTCAGCATGTAAGTTTAACGCTATTGAATTTATTAAAGAAGAGGAGACAGAATCTTCAGACTTATCTTCTTATAAAGGGGTTTGGGTTTTTGCCGAGCAAAAAAATGGTGTGATTTCTCAGGTTGCTCTTGAGCTTTTAGGTTCCGGTCGTAAACTGTCTGATGATTTATCAGTACCCCTATCGGCAGTTTTAATTGGTTCAGATATTAAGGATGCAGCTAAAAGCCTGATTTCCTATGGAGCTGATAATGTATACCTCGTTGAGGACAATTCATTGAAGCTTTATAATGATGAGTCATATTCAGATATTTTTGTTCAGTTGGTTCAAAATTACAAACCGGAGATTATTTTAATGGGTGCTACAACATACGGGCGCTCACTTGCTCCCCGAGTTGCTTCCCGGCTGAATACAGGTCTTACGGCAGACTGCATAGAGCTTGAAATTGATCCCGAAAAGAAAATACTAATGCAAACACGGCCTGCCTTTGGTGGAAATCTTATGGCAACAATTATTTGCCCAAATTATCGTCCGCAAATGTCAACAGTCAGACCAAAAGTGATGAAGCCATTACAACCAGATGAAAACAGGCAGGGGAAGATAATAACACCTGAAGTGGTTATCCCTGACAACCTTATTGTGAAGGTTGTTGATGTGGTACAAACGGTATATGATATGGTAAACCTTTCTGAGGCTGATGTTATTGTGTCCGGTGGAAGAGGGCTTGGGAATCCAAAGAATTTCGCTTTAGTAGAGGAACTGGCTAAGGTGCTTGGTGGTGCAGTGGGAGCATCAAGAGCAACAGTTGATGCGGGATGGATTGAATACAGCCATCAGATAGGGCAAACAGGAAAAACCGTCGGGCCTAAGGTGTATTTTGCATGCGGGATTTCCGGAGCAATCCAGCACCTTGCAGGAATGTCTTCATCCGATATTATAATAGCTATTAATAAAAACCCGGATGCTCCAATATTTAAAGTTGCTACTTATGGAATAGTTGGTGATGTGCTTGAAGTGCTTCCGGCGCTCATTAAAGAATTTAAAGCACGCATGTAGTATTAATGGATTATTTTGCCTTAGCGTAGGACATCACATAGGATCCATGCTATATGACGGCATGTAATTCTAATGGGTGATTATGCCTTAGCATAGGGCTTCGCATAGGAGCAATGTTATAAGCTGGTATACGATAAGAGGTGGGGCGAAAGATAACAGCAGATATCTTTCGCCTTTTTATGCATAATTTGGTTGAATAGTAGCCATAATATAACGCGCGTTGTGACTTTCTGAGTGATAATCATAATATAACTTGACTGTGGAAGAAATTAGGGATAATATTGTAAGTACATGTAATTTTGTTAGGTGATTCATCTCCACCTATGCTCTCATATATAAGCAAAGAAGGCTAATGGGGGAGGAGACTTCTCGGTTTTTTAGTTAAAACAATTATTATAGGGGACGTACTTTCTATGAATGATATAAAGGTTTTGTTTGAGGACAATCATTTGTTGGTTGTCGAGAAACCTCCGAATATGGCTGTCCAAGCAGATATTAGCGGGGACAGGGATTTACTGACTACTCTTAAAGCATATATAAAAGAAAAATATAACAAGCCCGGTGATGCTTTCCTTGGTTTGGTTCACAGGCTGGACAGGCCTGTTGGTGGTGTTATGGTTTTTGCCAGAACATCTAAGGCTGCTGCCAGGATTTCTGAACAAATGCGGTCGAGAACGATTCAAAAAATATATTTGGCTATTGTTGAGGGATTAACGGATTCATTACATGGAATTCTAAAGGATTACTTGCTTAAAGACCATAACAATAATACCGTAAGTGTTGTTTCTAAAAATACAAAGGGAAGTCAGGAAGCTATCCTGCAATATCAAGTTTTAAGTCAAAGAGAGGGTAAAACCTTGTTAAAAATAATCTTAGAGACGGGCAGGGCACATCAGATACGGGTACAGCTCTCAAACATTGGACATCCTCTGATGGGAGACATAAAATACGGTCAAAAAGGGAAAAAAGGTTTTACAAAAAGTCTTGCTTTATGGTCATACAGCTTGTCTTTCAATCACCCGATCAAAAATGAAAATCTTAAATTCATCAGTATTCCTCCGAAGCAAGACCCATGGAGTACATTTTTGGTGGATATAGAGGATAAAGTTTTAGGAGATAGCAGTAATGAGTAAAAATTTACATGAAGGTCATAGGGAGAAGCTTAGACAACGTTTTATTGAAGAAGGCTTAAGTGCATTTGAGGATCACCAGGTCCTGGAAATGATTTTGTTTTACACCATTCCAAGAAGAGATACAAATGAACTGGCTCACCGCCTTATTGAAAAATTCGGGACACTTGAAAGTCTTTTTGATGCCAGTCCGGAGGCTCTTGTTAGTGAAGGCAAAGTAAACAAAAACACAGCTGTTTTTCTCTCCATGATACCTCAATTGGCAAGACGTTATTCAATACAAAAGCAGGGTAAGAAACCCGTGCTTGACAGTTCTGCAAAGGCCGGGAAGTTTGTTACTTCACTTTTTATAGGTAAAAATTACGAAGCGTTTTATGTTTGCTGCCTCAATTCTCAAAACCAGCTAAACTATGCAGCTCTTGTTCATGAAGGTACGATAAACGAAGCACCTGTTTATCCAAGGCTTATTGTTGAGACCGCTTTAAGGTATCAGGCAAGCAGCGTTATTTTGGCCCACAACCATCCGGGTGGGAGCTTAAGACCATCCACCGCCGATATTGAAGTGACCCGACGGATATGTGATGCATTAAACACAATATCTATTACAGTTATAGACCACATGATTGCTGCCGGAAGCAATTATTTCAGCTTTGCTGAGAACGGTCTTTTGCAAAGGTAAATAATGTAGCTATAACAACTCATCGTATTATTCTCTTTTGTTCTTTCCGAGTTTCTCCGATATATATATTATAGAGCATTCAAGATAGGCTAATGCACAACTTTTTAATAGGTTAAGTATAGTCATTAATTGAAATTGATTACAATGCCCCCCCAAAAACGTGCACAAAAGCAAATTGTTAATCTATGTAATCAAGGGTAAAAATGATTGTATGGTATTTTAGTGTATCTGCATTTTTTACCTGTACAATATAGGTTAATGGGTATCTTTTCTGTGCATATGGTTTTCGAACAAC
>ENA-UOOH01003511-UOOH01003511.1-fermentation-metagenome-genome-assembly--contig:-NODE-3511-length-11847-cov-8.737449_pt1 | contig 11847 bp, 24 predicted proteins | sample MGYA00245778_ERZ724025 | MGnify/ENA primary metagenome ERZ724025 (study PRJEB28704, sample SAMN03018313) | fermentation metagenome | biome: anthropogenic terrestrial biome; feature: soil; material... | reverse complement strand
GCAATGGCTGCTGTACACAAAATACCAAGATAAAGGGTATACACATTCTGAGACTATAGGCATTACACATAGCGACGGCAGGCCAGATATAAAGATGAATACCAAGTGGACACAAAAAGGCAGATTATTCTTATATAACTTACTTAGGAAGAATGGAATATCACCAACTATTGAGAATGAAGCAAAAGAAGAAACAGCTTGTAATTAAAAATTAAATTAAAAGGAGGAAATATAGATGGATATTACAGCAGAACAGCTAAAAGACATTATAAGGGATGCCGTTAAAGAAGCGGCACCTGAACCCCAAAAAGCAACTATGACAATACAAGAGTGTGCTAAATACAGCGGCATAGGAAAAGACAAGCTCATGGAATTAGCGCATAGTACAAATTCAGATTTTCCAGCTTTTAGAGTAGGTAAAAAGTTTCTAATTAATAAAGAGTTACTAGATAATTGGCTAGAAAATATAAGCAAAGAAAAGAAAACACTATAAGGATAATTAAAGGGGATAAAAATGTTAGAACTGAAAACACAGTATGGAACTTTTGGAAACTTTAGAGACCTATATAGATTTATGTTAGAAGAAGATATAGAGAATGTAAGAGTAACTACTTATTATATTTTTGATAAGTTAAGCACTTTAAATTTGAGCCTACAAGAAATAAAGAATTTAGCATATAGCAAATAATTAACTAAGGCTGAATAGCCTTTTATAAAAAACTGTTTTATCAATCTAGGGATATACTCGCCCAATATATGTATATGCGAAAGGAGTGAGAATATGAGCAACATTTTAAAAGTAGTATTAACCAATGCTGTTAGAAATACAGAGATACAAAAGGCTGGTGAAATTTTAGGCATATCTCGTAAGCAAGTAATCAAGCTAAGAAAAGGAGAAAGTGCCAATATAAACAGTGATAAATTACTTGGTTTCATACTTGATTATATGGCACATCCTAGATTAATTATAAAAGAACATTTTATAGATTAATAAATTTTAAATTATTAAATTGTGAATCAGAATTATCAAAGTAGGTATTTTGGGCATAACTTTTAATATCATTTAAACTGTTATCGGGTTGGAAACTATCGTTGGCAAAAACATCATCTATATTAGTCCATTCGTTCAATATGCTATATAGGAAGATGTCAATTTGGAACAATCTATTACAACATATTTTAAAATCCAATACATCCCTCTTGTTGTAAAGTTCGATTGCTTCAAGCTTTAGTTGGTTGAACTTATTTATAAGTATTTCTCTACATTTAACAGGATTAAATAAATGTTTTTCGACACTAGGTTCGCCATCACCATATTGACTAATAGTTTCAGCAACTTTACCGTCAGGATAATCCCTAAGAGCTTCTTGATAAATAGATTCCCAACCACAGGGTATATCCTCAATATTTAAATCCCATAAAAACTTAACCATAAATAATCACCACCTTTCACCAAAATTCTACCATGATGGGGGCGAAAAGTAAAAATGCAGGAGGGACGGATATGATAAGAAAGTTATTAGAAGATAACGGAATTACATCCACGGATGCAGAGTTTAAAGAGCTTATGGATTCCGTTACCGAGTATATAAAGCTTAACCAAATCAGGTTCGGCAAAAGGACAAATCTTTATGAGGTTTTAGGAATATCTTTAAGAACAATTAACGTGCTTAGGAGGTGTAGCTAAAAATGTATTTTGAAAATCTTGTAGCTTTGCATATAGCAATAGAAAAGCAATGCCCGCAAGAGACAGCATTTAAATATTTGGATAGGCTTTTGGATGGTAAATCAAGAAAACATAATAATAAGCCTAAATTTATATGGACTAGTGATGATATAGAGGACATAAAGAGATTTAGAAAACAAGGGCTTACTTATAAGGGAATAGCAAAAATATATTTTACAACAGATGATACTATTTTCCAAGTGTTAAGGAGAAATAAAAAAAAAGCCCTTTGCAGAGGGCCAATAATTAAAAAACACTAACTACAGTTTACATGGAAATGGAGGTTTTGTAAAGATGGATAAGCTTAAATGGCTCCAAGAAAGACAAAAAGGTATTGGCGGAAGTGATGTTGGAGCAATAATGGGAGTTAATAAGTGGAAAACACCGTTCGAAATTTATTTAGAAAAGACAGAGGAAATACAAGAAGTTAACGAGCAAAGCGAATCAGCATACTGGGGAGATCAGTTCGAAGAAGTAGTCGCTAAAGAATTTGAAAAGAGAACAGGTAAAAAAGTACGAAGGGATAGAAGACATTTTCAGCATCCATCATATCCATTTATGGTTGCAAATATTGACAGGAGAGTAGTGGGAGAAAATGCAGTATTGGAATGTAAAACAGCTAACCAATTCTTAGCTAAAGAATGGGAAAGTGAAGAAATACCAGCAAGCTATTTATTACAAGTACAACACTATCTAGAAGTTACAGGAGCGGAAAAGGGTTATATAGCTGTTTTAATAGGTGGGCAGAGATTTGTTTGGAAAGAGATACCGAGGGATGACGAACTAATAAGGATTATTGTTCAAATTGAAAAAGATTTTTGGATGGAACATGTTGAGAAGAGAATACCACCAGCTTTGGATGGAAGTAGCGCTGCAGAGAAATATCTTTCAGAAAAATATAAGGGATCAAATTCAGAGCTAAGTATTGATTTAAAGTCGGAATATACAGAAAAAATAGACAAGCTTTTAGAGCTAAAGAACACAATTAAGCAATTAGAGAACCAGGCAAAAGAAATTGAGAATAACATAAAAAATGAACTTGGAGAAGCTGAAATAGGCTATACTCCACAGTTTAAAGTTAGTTGGAAGGCAGTTAGCTCTAATAGAATAGACAGTAAACTTCTAAAAGAAAAGTACCCAAATGTTTATAAAAAAGTATGTAAAGAAAGTATGTCAAGAAGATTTACTATTAAAAACTTGAAGGAGGAAAATTAACATGACAACAGCAAGTGAATTAAAGAATCAACTAGCAACTAGAAAGGAAACAGGAGTAGGGAGTGCTGGTAATACAGTAAAGGGGTTATTAGAAAGCCCAGCAATTAAAAAAAGATTTGAAGAAGTTTTAAAACAGAGAGCACCACAATATATGAGTTCTATAGTTAATCTAGTTAACGGAGATGCAAATCTTAAAAAGTGTGACCAGATGAGTGTAATAGCAAGTTGTATGGTTGCTGCTACTTTGGATCTTCCAGTTGATAAAAATTTAGGATATGCATGGGTAGTACCTTATGGCAATAAAGCACAATTCCAGCTTGGTTATAAAGGATATGTACAACTAGCACTTAGAACAGGGCAGTATAAATCTATAAATGTAATAGAAATACATGAAGGTGAATTAATTGAATGGAATCCTCTCACGGAAGAATTAAGGATTGATTTTGAGAAAAAAAAGTCAGATGCAATTATAGGTTATGCAGGATATTTTGAATTAATAAATGGCTTTAGAAAATCAACCTATTGGACTAAAGAACAAATAACCAAACATAAAAATAAATTTAGTAAATCAGACTTTGGTTGGAAAAAAGACTTTGATGCTATGGCTAAAAAAACAGTGCTTAGGAATATGTTAAGCAAATGGGGAATTTTAAGCATTGAAATGCAAAACGCTTACACAGCAGACCAAGAAACTATAAAAAGTGAAGTGCTAGAAACCGGGAACATTAAAGAGAATGTTGAGTATGTAGAGGCAGACTTTGATGTTGATTTTGAGGGTACCCCATTTGAAGAAGGTGTAACTAATGAGTAATATCCCAGATTGTTGTTATGATTATCGTTATGAGCAACCACAAGCGCAGATAGTTGACACTTGCGACATATGTGGTGAGGGTATATATGAAGGTGAAGAATACTACAATATTTGCGAAATGAACATTTGTGAAGACTGCATTTTAGACTTTAAGAAAACAGCAGAAATTTAATATATTTAAAGGAGCAAATAGCATGGCAGGGGAAGGAACCAACAAAGGATGGATAAGTATATATAGGAAAATCGAAGATGGTTGGTTGTGGGAAGATAAGCCATTCGCTAGAGGACAAGCTTGGATTGACCTTCTCCTTCAAACCAACCATAAAGATAAAAAGACATTTTCAAAAGGTGAATTAATTGAAATAAAACGAGGAAGTTTTCTAACATCTGACCAAGAATTGGCGGACAGATGGGGGTGGAGCAGGAATAAGGTCAGGGGCTTTTTGGAGGTACTAGTTGAGGAACGGATGATTACACTTAAAAGGTCACCAAAAGGTACAAGCTTAAGCATTGAAAACTATAGCTTTTACCAAGGTTGTGGTACAACAGAAAGTACAACAGAAAGTACAACAGAAGGTACAACAGAAAGGCAACCGAAGGTACAACAGAAAAACACTAACAATAATGATAATAATATAAATAATGATAATAATGGGAATAAGAGAATAAGAGAAGAACCACCTCAACCTCCTTCTACTCCATCCAATCTGTCTAAAATAGAAAAACTTATTTTAAATAGCTTTGGAGAAATAGCTTATAAGACATGGTTTTCTAATTGCAAAATTACAGAGCATGAGAAAGAAGTTGAGATTGTAGCAACAAGTAGTTTTGTAGCTGGAATGATTACTCAAAAATATAAAGAAGCACTGGAAAAGCTTTGTGGTAAAAAAGTAATAGTTAAGGAGGAGTAAACAATGGAAATATTAACAAATACATTACTTATAGCAAATTTAGTGGTGGTAGCTGCAGGAGCTACCGTAATAGCAAAAGAAATAGACAAGCTAAACAAAAGGGTGGAAATGCTAGAGAATAGTTTAGACTTAAAAGAATTTAAAAAGGAACTAAAAGACCATATAAGCAAAGAATTTATGGGATTATCCTTCAGGGGGATAAAAATAAAATAGGAGATATGGACATGAAAGAGTTAAGAAGAAAGGTTGTTAATATAGCCGCAGAGCTAGCACAGCAGGAAGTTGAGAGAACAGGTAAAGATTATAAGGCGTGCATAGATAAGGCGCTAGATGAAGCTTGTATAAGGCTAGGAGTAAATAGAAAGCAGTTTATAGAAATGTTCTTAAGATAAGACAGAATCTGAAATTTAGACGACGTAAATCCAAAATATTAAAATGGAGTAATTCTAGATAAAGTGTGTGGCCACACCTCCAGACGTGGAGGAGTTATTAAATGTTAAAAGTTAGAACATTATTTAGTGGTATAGGAGCACCAGAAATCGCTCTTAGAGATTTACAAATACCTTTTGAATTAGTTGATTTTTGTGAAGTGGACAAATATGCCGTGAAAAGTTATTGTGCAGTCCATGGAGTATCGGAAGAAAAGAATTTAGGAGATATAACAAAGGTTTGGGGCAGAAACTTACCTTATGCAGACTTGTTAATTTGGGGTTTCCCTTGTACCGACATATCAGTTGCAGGAAAGCAGGCAGGAATAATAGAGGGAGAAACCAGAAGTGGATTATATTATGAGGGTTTAAGAATCTTAAAGGAAACAAAGCCTAAATATTCAGTAATTGAGAATGTAAAAAACCTTACAGGCAAGAAGTTTAAAGCAGAGTTTGAGCAAATGCTTAGAGATATTGAAGAATTAGGATATAACAACTATTGGAAAGTTTTAAATGCTAAAGACTACGGAATACCTCAGAACAGGGAAAGAGTGTTTATAGTAAGCATTAGAAAAGATATTGATACTCATACATTTAAGTTTCCTAAAGGCTTTGACAATGGATTAAGACTTAAAGACTTCTTAGAGGATGAAGTGGATGAGAAGTATTATATTAGCCAAGAGAAAACTGAAAAGCTGATAAGAGAATTAAATAAAGGTAAGGGCATGAAAGAAGTTCAAGAACCAAGTGGTATATATATGCACGATAGTAAAGCTTTTTCAAAGGATGCCCTAGATGGTATGAGTAGATGTTTAAAGGCTGAAAAGATTGATAGTTCAGTTGTAATTCCGTGCATAACACCAGATAGAGTAGAAAAAAGACAAAATGGTAGAAGATTTAAGGAAGATGGTGATCCCATGTTTACCATTACAAGTCAAGATAGGCATGGAGTTCTACAAGTAGGGAATATAGTAGATACAGGTAATTGGAGTAATCCTCAAAGGGGTAGAATATACTCGCCAGAAGGATGTAGCCCAGCTTTAAATACTTGTGGTGGTGGTGGATTAGAACCAAAGATATTTACTGAAAACAAACCAGTATTAGTCGGCGGAATCGGTGAAAAAAACTTTGGGAAACAATATCGCCAAGGCAACAGAGTATATGACAGTGAAAATGCAGCTATGGCTTTAAATGCTTCACCAGTTGGCAATGCAGGTGGATACAGTTATTTATATAAAACTGGATATAGGATAAGAAAACTTACACCAAAAGAATGCTGGAGGTTGATGGGATTTAAAGACGAGGATTTTCAAAAGGCTGTAGATGCTGGAGTTTCAAATTCACAACTTTATAAACAAGCTGGAAACAGTATTGTAACAAATTGTTTATTCTATATATTTAAAAATTTACTTCAAGCTGAAATAGCTGCAATTTATGAGGAAAATAAAGAAGCTTACTGAAAATGAAATACTGGAAATAATTGAACTTAATAAAAGTGGTAAAAAATATAAGGATATTGCTCCTATGTACGGTAAATCAAAAAACTATGTTAACAAAGCAGTAAATGATTATAGAAGAAAGGTTCCCATTGTTTTGGAGGCTTGATTATGCTAACTGGTGAAAATGAATTTAAGAATCTAATTCGTTCAATTATTTTAAGAGCTGTAGAAGATTATGAATTATATAGTCTCAGAACAAATGATAACAAAAATAATATTAAAATGAATGCAAAACAGTACCTTAAAAGTGAGGAATGCAGATATATGTGTGATGTAGTTGGAATTGACTATTTCTTAATTTTAAAGAAAACAAAGTTAGAAAGTTAAGGCGCATTATGAAAGTTATACGAATCAAATAAAAAATTAAAAATGGAGTAATTCTAGATAAAGTGTGTGGCCACACCTCCAGACGTGGAGGGAAAGAAAATGGGAAGTAGTAAAAAAATTAAAACAGAGTTATACAATGATAATTTCCAAAATTATAAAAGATATGGGATACCAAAAGCACAGCTGGTAATAGCAGATATACCTTATAACATTGGGAATAACTTTTACGGAAGTAATCCAATGTGGTACAAGGGTGGAGATAACAAAAATGGGGAGAGTAAGTTAGCTAAGAAAGCTGCATTTAATAGCGATTTTAATTTTAATATTGCTGAGTACTTCCATTTTTGTAATCGACTATTAAAAAAAGAGCCAGAAAAAAGCAATGGGCGAGGGAAATCATCAGATGCGCCTTGTATGATTGTATTTTGTTCTTTTGAACAAATACAAACAGTAATTAAATACGCTGAAAAATATGGATTTAAGCATAACATACCTTTGATTTTTTGCAAGAACTATAGTCCTCAGGTGCTTAAAGCAAATATGAGAATTTGTGGTGCAACTGAATATGCATTAGTGTTGTACCGTGAAAAGCTTCCGAAGTTCAGGAATAATGGGAAAATGATTTTTAATTGGTTTGAGTGGCACAGAGATAAAACAAAGGTTTATCCTAAAATACATCCAGCCCAAAAGCCAGTAAATCTTTTAAAACAACTTATAAAGATATTTACAGATGAGGGCGACGTTGTAATAGATCCAGTAGCGGGGAGTGGAACAACCTTAAGAGCAGCTAGGGAATTAAATAGAAATAGTTATGGATTTGAAATATCTAAAGATTTTTATAAGAAAGCAAAAGAGCAAATGTTAGCTGAAAACAAAAGTGAATTTGAACAATTATCTATAGTTTAAATTCAAACAGTTAGCCTGCATTTCAAAAAATAAGGCCATATGTGAGTATTGTTGTAAATTATTATTACTTGATTATCATATGATAATCAAGTAATAATAATAAGGGAAGTGATTTTATGAGTATTAAGGTAATGACTAAGGCGGAGTTTATGGCTAGGTATAGAAAAGACTTAGAAATGAAAAATAGAAAAAAGCAAAGAGATGCAGATGGAGCAATAGCTTTCTTAAAGAAAAGTGTATCCGGGAAAAGTAGTCCTATCGCTAATTCTACCAGGAGAGATAACATATATGGAGGGTTTTAGATGGATAAAAATTTAGGCAAAATATTTGAAGAAGATTTTAAAAAATCAGTGCCAGACTGGTGTTGGATATATAGATTCAGAGATGGAACAGCAAATTTTGCAGGAGAGAAGAACCAGAATGTTAGATTTCAAGCTCATAACATATGTGATTTTGAAGTTATGGCAAATAACAACTTGTTTCTCTTAGAGCTTAAGAGTTATCAAGGTGTGAGTATTCCACTAAGTGGCATAAGAAAAAACCAACTAGAAGGAATGATTAAAGCTAGTAGCTATAGGAATATATACCCTTATTTTATACTCAATTTTAGGGGTGTACAGCGTGTTTATGCAATAAAGGTACAAATATACCTTAAATGGATTCACCGAGCAAATACAGCCCGTATGACGCGACTGTGGAGGAAATAAAAGCATATTAGAAGTTATATAGGAGGTGCAGAAATGAGTAGACCCCCAAAAAAGAAAATATACGAGTACTTCTCCAGCCGAGACAATGTGCTTGCGAAAGAAGCAATATTTGGAGCCTGCTACAATTACAACATTGCGAAATCGACAGCAAGGAAGTATTATGCGGAATGGAGGAAAATGTATATGAGCGGAGACATAAAACCGTACAATCATGTAGACCATCCGTGGGGTATCAAAAAATATAATAAAAATACAAATGCTGGAACTTGCTAACAAGTTAGTGCAGGAAAAGTTGCAGAATGGAGGGAATAAATGGCAAGGAGAACTAAGTATAATTCAAATAAAATTATCATAGATGGAACAAAATTCGACAGTAAAGACGAGGCAAAATACTATGAATATTTAAAGCAGATGAAATTTGAAGGTAAGATACTAAACTTTGAATTACAACCTAAGTTCATATTGATACCCAAGTTCCAATACAGGGGCAAGACTGAGAGAATGGCGACCTACACACTGGATTTTCTAGTGTACAACTTAGATGGCACAGAGACCTATATCGACGTGAAAGGCTACAGCACCCAGCAGGGGGAGTTTAGATTCAAACTACTGAAATACCTGCACCCGGATAAGGACTTTAGATGGGTAGCAAGGTCGCTAAAATACGGTGATGAATATGGTTGGATAGATTACAAGGAGTTGAAAAAGGAAAGGGCAAAATCAAGGAGGGCGAAAAAGAATGGAAAATGAAAAGAAAATATTGATTTGTCAAGAAAGGTGCTTGATGTAAGCATAGATAGCCCAGTGTTTCAACCGATGTTAAAAACTTGGACAAAAAAATAATTGAGGTCATAAAACAGGTCTACAGTGGAGATTTTGAAAGTGGTGACATAGCCTTGAAGCTTGGGTAAGTAGTATAGGAATATAATAAATTAATAAACGTCTTGAAATGGGCGTTATGCTATTGTTAATTCTCTAAGTGTAGAGATTAATAGTGAAAGTCTTAATGAAATTAATTAGTCTTTATATCATTCGTGATATATTGGAAGTTAATATAGTTAAGAACCCCATGCCTTTAGGCTTGGGAGTTTCAGTACACTTAAGCGTGTGGATAAGGATGGCGGACGATATTATGGAGAAAAAGAACTGAAAGAGGAAGACGGGCATTTTATTGAGGTACCCGTGGAAGAACCGCAGATAAGTATCTTTGATACTAAAAGGGGTGTGTAACAATGCTGATAACTGAATTCTGTAGGCAGGAAATAGCCAAGCTGGATAAGCAAATACAGGCGGCAGAAGCAAACAAGGACTTCAAGCTAGCTGTAAAGCTGGCAGATAAAAAAGTCAAGCTCCAAGGCGATATGGCCGCCTGGGAGAAGGAGACGTCTTATAGAAATACAATGGAAAGTAGGCAAGTAATTGAAAAGCAAGGAGTTGACTAGCATGATAGAAGTAAGAGAAAGGACAAAAGTATTATGGTTCAGCCGCCATAAAATGACAGCCAGCCAGATAATGGATTTGGAAAGGATATTTGGGAAGGTGAATATCCACCAGGTGTCAAGAACAATACAACATGCTACAGAATTGAAGCGAGAAATACATGAAAATGATGTTATTGCCATTGTCGCACCATTGCCGTTACAGCAAGAATTTCTGGAGCTGGCAGGCGATAAACCAGTAATATTTTGTAAGAATAGAAGAATCCTTGACGAAAATGGTGGTAAGATAAGTTTCATCTTCGACGGATGGTATCGAATAATAAAAATAAATGTTATGGTAGAACCGTTATAAACAAGCATTAGGAGGGAATACTTTGAATAAAAAACTGTTTAGAAAGGTAGAGGCAACCCTATATAACTATAAAAATATGGATGCCAAAATTCAAAACCTAGAGATAGACATAGAAAATTTAAAAAAGACATATCAAGGCGTTTCGCCAATCCAGTATGGAGAGAAGGTTCAAGGCACCAACAAATTTAGCTCTGTAGTGGAAAGTGAGGTTGTCCATAAAGAAAGGTTAATAGCCAAGTTAGAGGAACAACGAGATGATGTTGTTAGTCTTAAGTCCAAGGTAGAGAACGCACTAAAGACATTAGATGCCGAATCAAAAAAGTTGGTTGAACTTAGGTATTTTGGTAGGAAGAATACCTGGGTGGCAATAGGGCAGAAGCTCAACTTAGATAGTAGTTATTGCTGTAAGCGCCGAGCCTTGATAATAGAGAGGTTAGGGGAATTAATCTACCATTTTTAAACAGCTTGACTGCAAGAAAAGTACAAAGAAAGTGCAAACTTAGTGCAAGAAAAGTGCAATAAAAGTACAAACTTTGTGCAAGAACTGTACAATTTTCCAGTTCTAAAAGGTTGTATTATAGTATCGTAACAAAGTAAAGATTTTGTTCTATGAACCCTCCTTTATAAATAATATGCCCGCGGCTCCAGGGTGAAAATATGGGGCCACCAATGCGGCACATGCCGTAAATAAAAATTCCTATATCTTATATAACTACTGGAGATAGGCACCGTTAAGGCGGTGTCTGTTTTCATATTAGAAAAATAAAGGGGGTGAGTGGTATGGATAAAAAGAAACAACCAAATAAAGACAAACCCAAGGGAGGTGAACACCTCTCTTTTATAGATATAAAAAAATTAATGCACCATGATAGCTACAAACGAATCAATGGCGCGATAAGGAGGATTAAATAAATGGAGGGCAATGAAGAAATAATATTGAACGACAAGGAGAAAGATGCCATTAGAAAGATGTGCAAAACCGCACATGAGTTTGGCATTACAGAATATAGTGAATAAGCTACGTAACTATCGTATTGATACCATACAGAGCAATGATAGGCTACATTGCACCTGCGTGCTGAAGCCGGGCGAGTAGGTGCATGGGCATGAGTAATAGTACAGGGTATGAGGGAGGACAGCCACATGGCAATCATACAATTGTAAGCAACAGCATGGAGCTAAGCCCGAGGCAGGTAACACAATGGGTAAAGGAACTTATAAAGCAGGGCAACATGAAGCCTTTCTATAACTCTGCTATATGGGAGCACACCAAAGCCCAAGTACTGGAGGCACAGCACCATGAGTGCCAGGCATGCAAGGCCAAGGGTATGTATGCACCTGCCGAAGCAGTACACCATATCAAATTCCTAAAACAACACCCGGAGTTGGCACTCACTAAAAGCAATTTGGTTTGCCTATGCAAGGAGTGCCACTATGCTATCCACCACCGGGCGGAATGCAAACCACAGCTGAATAAAGAAAGATGGTAAGCCACTTTAATAGGTGGCTTGTAAATTTTTTGAAAT
>ENA-UOOH01003510-UOOH01003510.1-fermentation-metagenome-genome-assembly--contig:-NODE-3510-length-11853-cov-2.794965_pt1 | contig 11853 bp, 7 predicted proteins | sample MGYA00245778_ERZ724025 | MGnify/ENA primary metagenome ERZ724025 (study PRJEB28704, sample SAMN03018313) | fermentation metagenome | biome: anthropogenic terrestrial biome; feature: soil; material... | reverse complement strand
GACCATAACGTGATTACTCCCGAACCAGCGTCAAATTCATTGATTTGGATGGGAAATAGTTATGAGCATAGTAATACGAATCAACATGTTTGTGTTTATTTGGCGGATGAGATAGGCTTGTTAGATAAAAAAATAAATGCATTAATCAAGTCTTTTGCTGCTAAAGGGAATAGTATACTCAATTATGCGCATCCTTGGACTCCTTTGAACAAAAGTTTGTCGTCGACGATAAAGGGTCTGACTTTCGTTGAGGTATGGAATAATGGGACCATTAAATCGATGGAATGGGATGTTTTATTGTCGAAAAATCACAAAGTATTTGCGTTAGCCGTTGACGATTTTCATCGATTGGAACATCTAAAAACCGGATGGATAGAGGTGTTATGTCAAGAAAAAACCACAGAAAATATTTGGTATAATCTATTAAAGGGAAATTATTACTGTGTGAACGGAATAGGTCCGCATCCTTCCCATCGTATCAATGCCATACAATTGGAAAATATAGATATAAAGGATGGACGTCTTGTGGTAAAAACCCAAAATACCGGACTCTCCATTACTTTTATAGGCAAGAATGGGGTGGTATTATTGACAGCCAATGATGTTTCGGAAGCCTATTATGCTTTTGACGGCACAGAAAGCTATGTAAGAGTGCAAATACAACTTGGTAAAATGATATTGTGGACACAACCGATTTTTATCCTTTCAAAAAGAAAGAACTATGAATTTTGATGCTTGTTTAAAGAATGAATATAAAGAAGAGATTATGATGTAAGATTACAATACAAATCCTTTAATATTTTTTCTTCATTTTCCCAGGTGAGCTGGGGACTTGCTTTAGTACAATTTTCTTTAACCTTTGCATACATCTCTTTGTTTTCTATCCACTCATTGACAGCAGCCGCTATGCTTGTAGGGGCTAAATCGGGTATGATTTTTCCCACTTGATAGGTTTCGACTATGCGTCGACGTTCAGGCAAATCGGTGGTAATGAAAGGAGTTTCTGCTCGTATGTATTCAAAAAGTTTATTGGGTAAACTAAAGCGATGATTGATACTGTTATCTTTATCGAAAGTGATACCGATATCGGAGAGGTAGGTATAGTTAAACAACAAATCAGGTGAAACTCTGTCAACGAATTTTACCTGATTATCGATATTAAGTTCCTTTACCCTATGTTTTTTGTAGGGTATAGCGCTTCCTGCACCTACAATCAATAGAAATCCCTTATGAATCAGGGGAAGTGCTTCAATAAGTTCTTCTCCACCCCGATTGTAGTGTATGGCATTTCCTTGTAAAATAAGAATAACCTTATCATCGGGAAGTCCCAAGGATGCTTTGGTTTCACTTAGAGAAGGGGGTATTGCTTTAGGGATGTTTCGTACGACATTGATTTTCAATTTGTATTCTTCTTCATACAAATCGGCTATAGATTGACATACGGTGATGACGTGTTTCAAACGAGGGAAACAAAATCTTTCAATACTCAGCCAACAGGCTTTTACTACGGGGCGGTTAACTATTTCGCTCATGCCGCAGAAATATTCATGGCTGTCATATACTAAGGGTTTCTTTCGGAGTTTACTTACCAGAAAATTTGGCAGCAGTGTGTCCAAGTCGTTGGCAACAAGGATATCGCATTGTTGAAATAAAAGATAGAAAAAAAGTTTAAGGTTAAAACAAGCATAAAAAAGAGCACCTTTTCGAAAAAGCATTGAAAATCGTTTGCATGCATAGGGTTTAGGAGGTAGTTTAGGGGAATCTACATATTTTCTACCGATTAGCAGTACTTCAAAGCCGAATGAAAGGAGAGAATGACATACTTTATCCACACGTGGGTCGGTGTATAGGTCATTGGTAACAGAAAGTATGACTTTCTTTTTCATGTTTATTCCCGTCCGTGACAATTTTTATATTTCTTACCACTTCCGCAGGGGCAAGGTTCATTTCGGCCGACACGTTTTTCCACTTTGATGGGTTGGGTAATTTCAGGTTTCGATGTTTGTTGTGTCGCTACTTCTTCGCGTCCGGTTTTCAATTTACGATTGTCGGAAGAAGGTAATTGAGCTGAGCGTACGTGCTGTGGTTCTTGCAAAGGTATTTGGCAGTTGTTTAAAAACGAAACGATATCTTTATAAATGCCGGTAATCATACGGGAAAATAAGTCGTAGGATTCGAATTTATATATCAACAGCGGGTCTTTTTGTTCATAAGATGCATTTTGTACGGATTGTTTTAGGTCGTCCATTTCGCGAAGATGTTCTTTCCAAGCGTCATCGATGATGGCTAAAGTCATGCTTTTTTCGATGGTTAGGGCAAGTTCGCGTACGCCATTTTCCATACATCGTTTTAAGTTGGCTACAATTTGCAAGTTCCTTTTGCCATCGGTCAATGGAATGGCTATGTTTTCGTAGCGATTGCCTTCTCTCTCATACACGATTTGAATAATGGGCATGGCTTTTTCCGACATTTTCAATAAACGTGGTTTATATTGGTTGTAGGCAACATCATAAAGTTTATCGGCGATATCGTCTTCTTTTTCTTGGAAAAATTGTTTGTCGTCCACGGGACTTTCACAGGCTAAGATAGAAATACAAGCTCGTTGGAATCCTTCAAAGTTACGATCTTCTTGATACGAAGATACGATATAAGAGCATATATTGCGAAACATTTCGGCGATGTCGAGTTCCAAACGATCGCCATAGAGGGCGTTTCTTCTTTTCTTGTAAATGCTTTCTCTTTGTTTGTTCATCACATCATCATATTCGAGCAAGCGTTTACGAATTCCGAAGTTATTTTCTTCTACTTTCTTTTGTGCTCTTTCTATGGAGTTTGAAATCATATTATGCTGAATCACTTCACCTTCTTTAAATCCAAGTCGGTCCATGATTTTGGCAATACGATCTGATCCGAACAAACGCATCAGGTCATCTTCGAGCGAGACAAAGAATTGTGAGGAGCCCGGGTCGCCTTGACGTCCGGCACGTCCACGCAACTGACGGTCGACGCGACGTGAATCGTGACGCTCCGTACCGACAATGGCTAAGCCTCCCAGTTCTTTTACATTCGATCCTAATTTGATGTCGGTTCCACGTCCGGCCATATTTGTGGCTATGGTTACCGCCTTCATTTGTCCGGCTTCGGCTACAATATCGGCTTCTTTTTTATGTAGTTTAGCGTTTAATACATTGTGTTTAATCTTACGAGTCGTTAAGATTTTAGAAAGTAATTCCGAAGTCTCGACAGAGGTAGTCCCCACCAGAACAGGTCGACCTAATTCATTTAGGGCTATGATTTCGTTAACGATAGCTGCATATTTCTCGCGTTTGGTTTTATAGACTAAGTCTTCTCGGTCGTCTCTAACAATGGGTTTATTGGTTGGTATGGTAACTACATCCAGTTTATAAATATTCCAAAATTCACCGGCCTCGGTTTCAGCTGTACCCGTCATACCAGCTAATTTTCGGTACATACGGAAATAGTTTTGAAGGGTAATGGTAGCATAAGTTTGTGTGGCGGCTTCAACTTTCACATTTTCTTTCGCCTCAATTGCCTGATGCAAGCCATCACTGTAGCGTCGACCTTCCATAATACGTCCGGTTTGTTCATCCACGATTTTAACTTTATTGTCTAAAATAACATATTCCACGTCTTTTTCAAACATGGTATAGGCTTTTAACAATTGTTGTATCGTGTGAATGCGTTCGGAAGCAATGGAGAAATTACGATAAATTTCGTTTTTCTTTTCCACTTTCTCTTCGTCGGAAAGATTTAATTTCTCTAATTCGGCAATTTCACTCCCAATATCAGGGATGATAAAAAACTTTGCTTCTTCGGCATTGTTTGAAACTAATTCTATCCCTTTTTCTTTTATATCGACAGAGTTAAGTTTTTCCTCAATGACAAAATAAAGTTCATCATCGATGATGGGCATGTTTTTATTTTGTTCGGCCATATAAAAACTTTCGGTTTTCAATAGCAATTGTTTCATGCCCGGTTCGCTTAACATTTTGATTAAAGCTTTATTTTTAGGCAGACCCCTGTGCGCTCGTAACAATAGTTTAGCTCCTTCTTCTTCGTTTTTCGGATTGGATTTATCGGTAAGCAAGCGTCTTGATTCCGACAATAAATTATTGACTAATTGTCGTTGAGCGTTATATAGTCTTTCAACAATGGGTTTATAGGTGTCGAATTCTTGTTGATCGCCGCGAGGCGTAGGACCGGAAATAATCAAAGGGGTACGCGCATCATCAATCAAAACAGAGTCGACCTCATCGACAATGGCATAGTTATGTCGTCGTTGCACTAATTCGGTGATATTACGCGACATATTATCTCTAAGGTAGTCGAAGCCGAATTCATTGTTGGTTCCGAATGTAATATCGGTCATATAGGCTTTTCTTCTTTCATCTGAATTTGGTTCGTGTTTGTCGATACAATCCACACTTAAACCATGGAATTGATACAACATTCCCATCCATTCAGAGTCACGTTTGGCTAAGTAGTCATTGACAGTAACCACATGCACTCCCTCGCCTGTTAATGCGTTGAGATAAACCGGTAAAGTGGCAACCAAGGTTTTTCCTTCACCGGTCGCCATTTCGGCAATCTTGCCTTGATGTAATACGGTTCCACCGATTAGCTGTACATCGTAATGACACATATCCCAAGTAATCAAATTACCACCGGCCATCCATTCGTTTTGGTAAATAGCTTTATCTCCGTTTATGTTGATGCAGTCGTATTTTGCGGCTAAATCACGATCGAAATCATTGGCTGTTACCATGATTTCTTTGTTTTCTTTAAAACGCCGTGCCGTTTCTTTCATAACGGCAAAAGCTTCGGGAAGTATTTCGTTCAAAACTGCTTCGGAAGTTTGATATATACTATCTTCTAATTGTTCGGTTTCTGCATATAAACTTTCCTTTTCTTTGACATCCATGTCATAGTTTTGTTCAAGATTTCGCTTGATTTCTAACATTCTAGCTTTTTCTTCTTTGACCTCTTCTTCAATACGAGCTTTGAATTCCAGTGTTTTATGACGAAGTTCGTCATTTGTTAATTTTTCTATTTGCGGATATGTGTTTTGTATCTTAAGTAGGATAGGATTTAATTCTTTCAAATCCTTATCTGATTTTGTACCGAATATCTTTTGTAACCAATTAGCCATTTTCTTTATATTGAGATTTTTATATCGTAACTCATTTGTTTATTATCAAGAAGCAAAGTTACGCTTTTTTTAGCCATAAAATTTGATAATAAAAAAATATATGGAGTTTTCTTGTATTAAATGTAAATGCGAGGGGGAGATAAGATGTTAAAGAGTGTTTGTAATCAGGTTCAACTTCAAATAAGCGAATGCAAATAGAAGCTTATTTATAATATTTTTTTCTTGATGAGTGGAATAAGAAGTAAATATCCTATAATTCGGTATTTATTTCGAATTTGAAGTTTGATTTTTATAGGCTTCTAATTTTTCTTTTTGTAGTTCAATGGTGTAATTTAATTGATCAATGATTCTATGGTAGCGAATAATTTCTTCCTGCATTTGTTTCATTTTTTCTTCGACTGATGTTGATTCTAGCAGCATTTCGCCTTTCCCAAATAAAATATAGTTTACATTTATGGGATAAAATTTTTTAAGAGAATTTAGGATATCTGTTGAAACTTTTTGTTTTTTCTTCCGAATATCGGTTAAAAGAGAACCGCTACGACCAATTTTTTTTGGAATTTCACTGTAGTTCCTTATAAATCCATGTCGTTTTAGTTCTTCAATTACAAGAATAAATCTTTCGTTTTCAATCATTATTTTTTAGTTTTGGTTAAACTTGAAATATATCCTATAAAATCTTATTATATCTTAAAAATAATAGTATATTTGTGGTGTCAAAAAATAATAAATTCTGGTACCACAAATTTAAAAAAAAATCTATATGAAACTATATACTTATAAGGATTTAAAAAATAATCCTGAAAAAATGAAAGAATTCAGAAAAAAGCTTCCTTGGAATTTTGCTTCCTACCTGTATAAAAAGTATGAACTTGTTGCAAAAGAGCAAGGACTGGATAAACCTAAATATTCTTTATCTACGATACGCAAAGTAGCTAAAGGAGAAAGAAACAATGAAGCCGTACTCAAAGATTTGATAAAAATAGTAAATGCCCGGGAAAAAGTAAAAGATATTCAGATTAGACTTGATAAGGGTTTGGGAAAGTAAATTTTGGCGGAGAGACAGGGATTCGAACCCTGGGTACCTGTAAAGGTACAACGGTTTTCGAGACCGCCCCGATCGACCACTCCGGCATCTCTCCTTTTTTTTGTGTGCAAAAGTAAATAAAATAACATCCAATTCATCTATTATTTTGAGAATAATTTTTATTGTCTTTAGAGTAAATGAATAATAAAATGAAATTCATTCTATTAAAATAAAACTTACATATAACAAACTGCCGATTTTTTCGTTTAAATGATAGATGTTCACAGAAGAAATGAAAAAATATACTGTCATATTAAATTTGGTATGCTTATTCGCAGTACAGAATATTTATGCGCAACATATTCAAATTAATTGTTTGCAAGTAAATGATTCAGCCGATGTAATTATTTATTTTGAAACTATAACTATTCCGGATACTTATCAAGTTGAAATATATACTTCATTAGACTATACAGGTCCTTATGTTTTGCTTGCTACAATTACAGACAGTAATGTAGATACTTTTTTACACGAAAATGCAAATGCTCACTTGCAGCAAAATTTTTATTATCTCAAAGCCGTTTCATCCGATGGGAACCCTAGTTTACCTATATATTTTTCAGATACCTTAGAAAATATATATGTAGTATTAGATAATCAAGGAAGCGGAATTGCGTATCTTTATTGGCAACAGTTTTCTACGTTTACTTCCTTGGATAGTTTTTTTGTGGACAGAAAAACAGAGGATGTTTGGATGTTGTTAAGTACGTTACACACCACATCTTATGACGATACAATTACATTTTGTGGTAAAACTACTTATTATCGTATACGTTATGATATTGGTAGAGCTTGTGAATGCATCACCTATGCTGTATCGGATTTTTTTACGGATGTTATTGCACCTGAAATGCCACGCTTGGATACAGTGAGCATCAATCAACATACTCAAAAAACAGAAATGGGGTGGGAGCCAAGTAAATCAGAAGACACCTACGGCTACATAGTGTATATTTTCAAAGATGGGATTTGGAAAACCATAGATACATTGTATGGAGCTGAAAATACTTTTTATATCGATAATGAGAATTCCGCTATCAATAATTCACAATCCTATCGCATTGCTGCTATTGATACATGTTTGAATGCTAGCCCATTAGGAGACTTGCACAATACTTTATTGCTCTCACGGACATTTGAAAAGTGTGATAGTATAGTTTCTTTAAGTTGGAATACTTACCAAAATATGCCCGAAGGCATTGATTCTTTTCGTGTTTATGCCTCTTCAAATCAAGGAGCTTTTCACATCATTGCCACAGTTACTGGAAATAAAAATGCTTATGATTATAAACATGTAAATACAGCAAACGATTATCGTTTTTTTGTCCAAGCAGTAAATAAAAAATTACATTTTACAGCCTCCTCCAATATAGTGGAAGTAGCTTTTAATCGCAATATTGCCAATGGAAAAGTGGATATGCGTTATGTGACTGTAATAGATAATTCCTATATAGAAATTGCTGCTTCTGTTGATGATACTGTGTTCTTTAATGATATATATGTTTATAAAAGTGTTGATAATGCTAAAAGTTTTACATTATTAACGAAACAAAAAAAATCAAATGCTATTGAAACCTATGTGTTTGAAGATAAAAATGTAAATGTTGAGCGCTTAAACTATTATTATTATTTTAGTTTGACAGATGAATGTGATATGGAATATGTCTGTTCCGATACAGCTGCTAATATAGTATTAACGGCCATAGAAGAGAAAATAGGTTATAATTCAATGAATTGGACTGAATATCCTTGGTTTATATCTGGTTTAGACGGGTATAATATATATAGAAAAACATCTTCTGATAATGAATTTAGCCTACTTACGTTTGTTTCACCCGTAGAAAACACCTGTGATGATTATGTATGGGATTTAACGGATGTGGGAGGAGTTTTTTATTATAAAATTGCTGCCATTGCTTTAAAACAATCTCCTTTTCAGGATCAAAGTATATCAAATACAATCAAAATCACAAAAGAACCTTTTGTTTTCATTCCCAATGCATTTGCTCCGGAAGGTATCAATAAAATTTTCAAACCTGTTTGTTTAAATATAAATGAAAATACCTATGAATTTAAGGTATATAATCGATGGGGTAGTTTATTATTTAGTACCAACGATCTTAATGAAGGATGGGATGGAACCTATAACAAGCAAGCAGCCCCCCAAGGTATATATACTTATGTAGTAAGTTATGCTTTGGAAGAGGAAGAGAGGATTGTTAAACGTGGAACCTTTTTATTGTTAAGGTAAATACAGTACATACATGTAATTTATCTTCTGATTTTTTTGTGGTTTAAAGCTTGTTGATATTTTCGAGCGTTAATAGCGTGTTGATGAGCGCTTACAGCGAAATTATGATAGCCTGAAAAGTCTTCTTTAGCACACATATAAAGATAATTATGTTTTTCATAGTTGAGAACGGCATCTATACTTGAAGTTTCGGGTATACGTATAGGCCCCGGAGGTAATCCCGGATATTTATAGGTGTTGTAAGGGGAATCAATTTCTAAGTCTTTTAGAAGTAAGCGTTTGATTGACGGATCACCCAATGCAAATTTTACGCTTGGATCAGCTTGAAGCAACATACCTTTTTTCAAACGGTTGATGTAAACGCCGGCTATGCGTACTTGCTCATCTTTTCTATAGTTTTCTTCTTCAACAATAGAGGCTAATATGGAAACTTCAAGGGGACTTAATCCAATTTTCTGTGCTTTCTGACGTCGTTGATCCGTCCAAAAATTCTGATATTCTTTAAACATTCGTTGCATAAAAGCAGTATCGGATATATTCCAAAATATATGATAAGTATTGGGAATAAACATGCACAAAATAGTCTCTGTCGTAAAATTATAATTAGCTGTAAATGTATCGTCGTTTAATAAAGCCATGAGGTGGAGAGAATCGATTTCTAATTGGGAAGCAATTTTATGTGCCAATTGATTTTTAGTTCGGATGTTATTAAAGATGAAATGGACTTCATCCTGATTACCTGCGCGAATTTTGTTTATTAAATCATTATTGCTCATAGTGTTTGATACCTTATATCGACCGGGATGAAGGCGAGCCTCTAACTTTTTGTATTTTGCTAAAAGTAGAAAACTATTGAGATCTTTTAAAATGCCTTGTTCTTCGAGTAGGTTAGTAAATGAGGCGTAAGTCGTGTTTGAAGGAATGTATAGATATGTAGGAGCTTTAGGGTGTATGTTGGGATAGAAGAATTTTTTATAATATACATAAGCAAAACAAGCAGTTGCGGTAAGCAATATAATAACAATGGCTAAAAGTATTAGTAAGCGTTTTTTAGATTTCATTAAACTTTGTCATTAGGATTTATTAATTGAAAAAAAAGTTCATCGTAGTAATTGTTGTCTTTCAGTCGCCAATTTTTCAAACATCCTGTTTGGATAAAATTGTGTTTCTTAAATAATTCTATGCTCATAATGTTGTTGCTGCTAATACCACAAAACAACTGATGCAATTGTAAAGTAGAGAAGGCATAATGAATCAATACCGATAGAGCATCCGAAGCATAGCCTTTTTTACGATATGTTTTTGTAATTAAGATGCCAACACCGGCGCGCTTGTGAATTGGATTGAAATCGTATAGATCAATAGCGCCTACTAATTTTTTACTGTCATTTTCGGCTATTATCAAACGTAATTGTTTAGTAGCATATATATCGCGTGTTGAGGATTCTATGACATATTGTTCTAAAGCAAAACGCGAAAAGGGCATTAACGTATCGCTCAAGTGCCAAATATCCGGTTCGTTTTCAAGCTCATATAGCATGTCAACGTCATTTAATTCAACGGCACGTAAAAATATCTTTTGTCCTTTCATAGGCGAAATTTTTGTATGATTTACCAGTCATCGTCCATTTCAATTTCCGATGATTGTGTTTTATAATCATTCAAATCCTTGTCTTTTCTCTTATTAATGATAGTGTCTTGTTTGAAAATAGTATTAAACTCTTTTTTTTGATCTTTAATTTGTTCCTTAACATTGCTTTTACTTTGTTTTCTATCCCATTTAAAGTGAGGGTTATCTAAATCTCCGTTTGCGCTAATATGGATGTAATTATTTCCCGTTCCGTCATCCACAACCTCACCGAAGTCATCTTTGTTTTTTCTATTAGATCGAAATTTATTGGCTAACAAATCATTTAATTTCATTTTTATTTTATAATCTATTTGGCCATCGAAAGTTTGTGTGCCAGACAAAGATAGATTTAAGGCGTTGTTGTTAATATCCATTTCAGGAATAGTAATGGTTTGATTTTTTATAAGAATACGGTTTTCGAGTTTTGCAAACCGTATATTGCGTAAGTCCTCTAATTCGACAAATTTAGATAAGGATTCCAAAGGTTGAAAATGGATTAATTGTCCATTTTCAACGCTAATATAGGCTATTACATCCACACTTTCAGCGCGAATGTTCAAATTGTCATTTGTTGTGGCTTTGAAAAGAATGTTAGTTGAAGCTATGCCTCTGATATGTTCATCGGTAATTCCTGATTCAGATTGACCAAAATTGTTGAAAGCATAAAATAATTTTTGTACATTTGCATCCTTGATTTTTGCATTACAGTATAAAGCATATTGATTGTTCTTTATTTTTTGTGCATATCCAGAAGTATATATCTTCCCTCCGAAAGCATTTAGTGTCAAATTGTTGACGTTAAGGATTTCGTTTTTCCATTCAGCTTTACCTTCTATTTGTTGACTTTCGAAATTATCAAAAACAAATTTATTGATATGCAAGTCTAAAGTTAAATTAATACGCTTTGGAAATGTTAATGTAAATGACTCCTGTTTTTTATTACTTTGAGTATTTGTTTGATTTTCATCTGAGAAGAATTGATTTACATTAACATAAGGAGAAGAAACATCCGCTACAATGTGCATGTTTTCTTGATTAGTAAATAGATAGTCGAAAAAATGATATATGTTTCCATTAAGTAAAAATTTATTGTTATTAATGGACCCATTTAAATCGATCAAACGGATTGATTGATTGGAAATATCAAGTGTGCCATTTAATTCATTAAAAGCGGTTTCTCCTTGTGCCAATTGAATAAACACATCTTTTAATGTAATACGACCGTTAATTTCAGCGGTGCGTAATTCGGCGGTAGTGAAGTTATCACTTGAAGAAAATTGATTTTTGAAATGCAAATCAATAGAAGATGCTCCTTTAGTTTTATAGATATAATTTTCAGGCATAAAGCTTTGCCAATCTTCGAGGTTTACCTCTGAAACCAAATGGAAACATAGTAAGGGAGACACAAAGTTTTTGATATAAATATTTCCATTGAGTGTTTTGTTTTTGATTAAAGCTGAAAATTCTTTAATATTTAAAATCCCGTTTTGTTTAATATCGATATTGCCTGCTTCGAACGTTCCATTTAATTTGATTTGAGATAAACTGATGTCACTTTCTATGTTTTTAATGCTTCCTTTGTTAAGGGAAAAGCTAGCTTTTGTTTGAAATGAAGGAGTCTGTCCTGTTGCACCGCGGGCTGTTAGATCAAATGTTACATCGCCGGACGATTCATATTTTGAAAGTGTATGTTGAGTCGATGAGGGCATCTCCTT
>ENA-UOOH01003508-UOOH01003508.1-fermentation-metagenome-genome-assembly--contig:-NODE-3508-length-11858-cov-4.328645_pt1 | contig 11858 bp, 8 predicted proteins | sample MGYA00245778_ERZ724025 | MGnify/ENA primary metagenome ERZ724025 (study PRJEB28704, sample SAMN03018313) | fermentation metagenome | biome: anthropogenic terrestrial biome; feature: soil; material... | reverse complement strand
CGGCTCGAAGGCGAGGATGCCGCCGGAGCGCCGCGAGCCCGTGAGCCAGTAGTAGTCGGGGTGGACGAGGAACGGATAGGTCTGGTCGAGGCCACCCGGCTTGCCGATGGGCTCGCCGGCAGAGACGAGGACGAGTGGGGCGTCGTCGCCGAAGGCTCCCGCGGCCCGGCGCTGACGCTCCTCGATGGCGGCTTTGTCGAAGACCATGGGATTTCTCCTCGTGAGATGGCTGGGCACGGCCCGATGCGGGTCACTGGGGCGGTGGATCTCGGCGCAAATTGACGAGCATCGGGGTGGCACTTCAAAAGAGGGTTGGGAATCTACCCGGCGGAATGTGACCAGATTGGCCCGAATCTGAAGCCTGGGGTCTGCCGGCCGTGCCCGCCCTCCCGGATCCTTTTGGTTCCGGCGTGGCCGGCTCGGGTACCGCTCAATTGGCGGCTGGGAACGGGGACTTGGAGCCGAAAACGGCACCGGAATGCTGCCACGCCCAGGGCGCGATCAAAATGGGGGTCGCCAGCGAGCGCTGACGACCCCACTCAGGGCAACGAAGAGCCTGTCGAACCTAGTCGTCGTTTTCGAGGTCGGTGCGCTCACGAGGCGGCCCGCCACAGTGCGTGGTGGAGCCTTCCCACTGTGTAATCCTCTCCTTGGTGCTGCGTGCCTGTGCCTGCCAGGTCATGTCTCGACACATCTTCGAGGTGTGGATCGCACTCTCGACCGCGTCGCGAGTACCAGTCGACTCATGCGCCTGGGGCGTCCTTTTGATTCGCTTTTTCATGGTTCGCCTCAACGAGCCTGCCCAGGATTGTCTGGCTGCTCAGGATCTCAATAAGGGAATCCAGCTTCGAGGAGATCTCCTTGCTCTCGTCGGTGAGCTTCAGCCCGAGAGCTCTCGCTTCGTCTCCATCGATGACGAAGCCGTGTTCTGGGTAGCACTCCACCAACTGGCGAGCCATCCGCTCGGCGTCGTGTCTCCCGTATTGGCGCTGAAGAAGGCGGATGGCGTATTCCTCGGCAATCTTCAGCATTCGAGACCACTGCGTGTAGTGCACCACGTCAATGTTCTCGTAGAGGGGCTTCATCGTCTCCGCAACGAACTTGAGCGAGATCGGTAGAAGGGTGTCGACCCTCTTTCTTGTCCTACCAATGAGCAGCGTCATCGCCTGGTCGAGCGCCTGAAGCCCGGCCGCCTGAAGCCGTTCGAGCGCCTGTACCTCGTCTAGCGCCGATGCCACGGCTTCTCGATCCGGATCCACAATCTGCACATCGAGCGGTCCAAGCTCTGCGTCCTCGCACATGACCAACTCATGCGCGCCGAGAGCGAGAAGCGTCGCAGCACTCTTCGCATAGCGCGGTACGACGACGACGAAGTGCTCGGCACGTCGACCGAGAAGGGAGGAGATCTTGTAGGCCGGCCCTGCATGGCCGCCAGGCGAGTCCAAGATGAGTACCACGCGCTTGCCTGTGAAGGCGGCGCGCTGAGAGAAGAAGGCTTCGTACACATGCTGGTTAAGCATCGAGAAGCGAGACTGGGCGTCCCGTCCGTGGACCAAGAACCAAGCCTCGGCATTGAAGGACCGCTCGATTGCTTCAATCGCCTCTACCAATTGGGGGGAGGGCTTCGGCCCAGTGATGCTGAATCTGAGCTCTGGTTTCTTCTTGGGTTTCGCTGTCTCGTTGACGGGAATCGCACCTCGCTGCAGGGGAGCGGCTGAGAGGTTCTTCGCGCGCGTCGATCGCATGGCGGGCTCATAGCCCGGTTCCACGCGAGCGGAGAAGCCCCCGTGCCCTTCGCTCGGTGAGCTTTCACCGTTCGGTTGACGGCTCGATTCCTTGTCGCATCGACGCATCGCCTCCCTGGCTTTGACACCCGCGAGCAGCCGATGCCAGGATGCAGGTGGTCTTACCACCGGCTTAGGCTGGGGCTGAGAACCATCAACTCCAAACTCCCAACGCGCTGGAGCTTCATGCCGCCCGCCGTTCGTCCAGCAAACCGAAAGCCCGCCTCGCGCGAAGAGCGGCCTGCGCCGTCCGCGAGCCCGGACGCGCCTCTCGCGCCGCTGAAGGCTCGGAGCCTCAAGGACGAGCTCGCCTCGCGCTTCGAGGCGCTCATCCTCTCGGGTCGCTTCGGCCCCGGCGACAAGCTGCCTCCAGAGCGCGAGCTCGCCGAGTCGCTGCGCGTCAGCCGCCCGGTCGTGCACGAGGGCATCGTCGAGCTCGCCGCCAAGGGCCTGGTGCGCATCGTGCCGCGCCACGGTGCCTACGTGAGCGACTATCGGCGCGAGGGCTCGGTCGAGCTGCTCGTCTCGCTCTTCAACTTCACCAACGGCGACCAGAAGCTCACCCTGCGCCTGCTCGACCACCTGCTCGAGGTCCGCATCCTCTTGGAGACCGAGACCGCGCGGCTGGCCGCCCAGCGGCGCACCGGCGAACAGCTCGCCGAGCTCGAGCGCATCGTCGCGCGGGAGGCCGACATGCACGCGCTGCCTGTGGAGGAGATCGCCCGCATCGACTTCGACTTCCACCACACCATCGCGCTGTGCGCGCAGAACGACGTCTACCCGCTGTTGCTCAACTCGTTCCGGCGCATGTACCTGAGCGTGCTCGAGCTCTTCTATCGAGACCCCGGCGTCGTCGGGCCGGTGGTCGGGTACCACAAGCTGCTGCTCGAGGAGATCGCCGCCCGCGACGCGACCGGGGCCCGGGAGACGATGGCGGCCGTCCTCCAGTTCGGCGAGAAGAAGCTCAGGGCAGCGTTGCGCAAGTCCAGGGGGACGCGATGACCCGGCTCTCGTCGCTTCGAAGCGCGCTCGATCGCAAGGGCTACCGCGAAGTCGCCGTCCGCGAATGGCGCTCGTCGGTCGTCCTCGAAGGCTCGCTTCCTTCCTGGAACGACCGGGTCGCGGCGGGCTTTGTCGCCGCGGGCTTCAAGTACAAGGGCGTCGTCAACGACCTCGAGGTCCCGGGGCTCGCCAGGGACCGCTGGAGCGAGCCGTCGTTGCGCGACGGCGCGCTCGAGGGCGCGCACTTCGACGTGGTGATCATCGGCGGCGGGATCATCGGAGCCTCCATCGCCCGCGAGCTGACCCGGTACGACCTGTCGGTCGCGCTGCTCGAGAAGCAGTCGGACCTCGCGATGCATACCTCGGGGCGCAACGACGGAATGATCCACGACGGCTTCGGCGCGCGGCCGGGGACGCTCAAGGCCCGCTACAACGTGCGCGGCAACCGGCTCTGGACCGAGGACGCGCGCGAGCTGGGCATCGAGCTGAAGAGGCCGGGCTCGCTCGTCCTCTACCCCTCGCCGGCGGCGCACCTGCTGCGTCCGCTCCTCTCCAAGCGCGCCCGCGCCAACGGCGTCGACGGCTGGGAGTTCTGGAGCCGCGAGAAGGTCGCCCGCGAGGAACCGGCGCTCTTCCCCGAGCAGCACGGCGCGCTCTTCCTGCCTTCGGCCGGAGTCGTCTCGCCTTACAAGGCGGTAGTCGCCTACGCCGAGAGCGCGGTGCTCAACGGCGCGCGCGTCTCGCTCGACACGCTCGTCTCCGGGTTCGACCAGGAACAGGAGGCGGACCGGACGCGCATCGCGCGGGTGCGCACCAACCGCGGGACCTGTTTCGCGCGCGCGGTGGTCAACGCCGCGGGCAACTGGGCCGATGTGGTCGCCGGGCTCGCCGACGACCGCTTCTTCTCGCTGCATCCGCGCCGCGGCACCGACGCCATCCTCGATCTCTCGACCGGCGCCTTCCTCAAGCACATCGTGAGCATGCCCTCGTTCCTGCAGAGCCGGTCGCGGACCAAGGGCGGAGGGCTGGTCAAGACCGTCGAGGGCAACGTGCTCGTCGGCCCGACCGCGCGCGAGCTGCCCGGCCGCGAGGACTACGCGACCACCCGCGGCGAGCTCGAGGAGCTCAACCGCCACCTCCGGCTCAACACCCGGCTGTCGCCCTCGCAGATCATCACCTACTTCGCCGGCGTGCGGCCGTGCACTTGGGAAGAGGACTTCATCGTCGAGCGCTCGCAGCAGGTGGCCAACCTCGTCCACGCCGCGGGCATCCAGTCTCCGGGGCTCGCCTCGGCGCCGGCCATCGCCCGCGACGTCGCCGCGCTCTGCGTCGACCTGCTCTCCGAGAGCCGGCAGGTGCGCCCCAACCCGCGGTTCGAGCCCCGCCGGCAGGCTCCGACGAGCCTCGGCCAGCTCTCGCTCGAGGAGCGCTCGTCGCTCATCGCCGCCCATCCGGCCTACGGCCGTGTCGTCTGCCGCTGCGAGCAGGTCTCCGAAGGCGAGCTCGTCGACGCGCTGCACTCGCCGATTCCCGTCAGCTCGCTCGACTCGATGAAGCGGCGCACCCGCACCGGGATGGGGCGCTGCCACGGCGGCTTCTGCACGCCGCGGGTCATGGAGATCATCGCCCGCGAGCGCGGCATCCCCCTCGAAGAGGTGACGAAGAAGGGCGAGGGCTCGCGCCTGCTCGAGGGGCCGGAGGAGCCGGCCGACCCGCCCGCGACGGCGCCGCAGGGCGAGGAGGTCTTCTCATGATCCCCAGGACGCGCTGGGAGGTCGTGGTCGTCGGCGCGGGCCCCGCGGGGCTCGCCGCCGCTTGCGCCGCGCACGATGCGGGCAGCCGCGTGGCGCTCGTCGAGCGCGAGGCGCGGGCCGGCGGCATCCTCAAGCAGTGCATCCACGACGGCTTCGGCGTGGTGCGCTTCAAGGAGAAGCTGACCGGACCGGAGTACGCGCACCGCTTCCTGATGATGGCCGAGGAGCGCGGCCTCGCGGTCCATCGCGAGACGTTCCTGCTCTCGGCCCGCCGCGAGAACGGGCGCTTCGTCCTGGTGCTCGAGAGCGCGGGGCAGGGCGTCTTCGAATACGAGACGCCGGCGCTGGTGCTCGCGACCGGCTGCCGCGAGCGGACCGACCGCCAAGTCTCCATTCAAGGCGACAGGCCCGCCGGCATCTACACCGCGGGGCTCGCGCAGCACTTCGTCAACGTCCAGGGCAGGCTGCCGGGCCGGCGCGCGGTGATCCTCGGCTCGGGCGACATCGGACTGATCATGGCCAGGCGCCTGACGCTCGAGGGCGTCGAGGTCGCCGGCGTCTACGAGGTGAAGAGCGAGCCTTCGGGTCTGACGCGCAACCTGCGCCAGTGCCTCGAGGACTTCGACATCCCGCTCCACCTCTCCACCACTGTCACCGAGGTCCACGGCAAGAACCGCGTCGAGGCGGTCACCGTCGCCCGGGTCGACGGCTCGATGAGGCCGATCGACGGGACCGAGCAGCGCATCGCCTGCGACACGCTCATCGTCTCGGTCGGCCTGATCCCCGAGAACGAGACCGCCGCCTCGCTCGGCGTCCCGCTCGACCCGGTGACGAAAGGGCCGTTCGTCGCGCAGGACATGATGACGCTGGTGCCGGGGGTCTTCTCCTGCGGCAACGCGCTGCAGGTGAACGACCTGGTCGATTACGTCTCGGAGACCGGCGAGACGGCCGGACGCGCCGCCGCGGCCTGGGCGAAGAAGACCGAGAAGGACGAGGTCGGCGAGGCCTCGCGCGATCCGCGCCGGCTCATCGCCGTGCGCGCGGGCGAGGGTGTCGCGAGCGTCGTCCCGCAGTTCCTCGACGCCGGGGGCGAGCGCCGCGCGCCGGTGTTCTTCCGGGTCAAGCAGACGATGCGCCAGGGCACGGTCTGCCTGGCGAGGACCGATGGAGGCTCCCAAGTCCACCGCAGGCGCCATCTGGTGCTGCGGCCGCCGGAGATGGAGCGCTTCGAGCTCGACCTCTCGCGCCTGCCGGAAGGGACCGCCGAGGTGCGGCTCGATCTTGCTCCGGTCGAGGCGAAGCGGGCCGGCGCCGAGGGCTCTGTCGAAGAGCCGAGGAAGGCGGTGGGGCCATGAGCGCGGGGACCAAGGTGGAGCTCGTCTGCATCCAGTGCCCGCGAAGCTGCACGCTCTCCATCGACGTCTTCCCGGACGGCGAGGCCACGGTCAGAGGACACGGCTGCAAGCGCGGTCCCGAGTACGGCGTCCGCGAAGTGACCAACCCCACGCGAACCCTGACGACGACGGTCCGCACGGCCTTCGCGGAGATGCCTCGGCTGCCCGTGCGCACGGTCGGCGAGATCCCCAAGGGCGCGTGGAAGGACGCGATGGCGGCCCTGCGGCAGGTGAAGGTCGAACGGCCGCTGAAGGTCGGCGACGCGGTCATCGAAGACCTGCTGGGCCTGGGCATCTGCGTCGTCTCGACCGCCGATTTTGAGGATCCCACCTCCGGTCCCGCCGATGATCGAGCCCCCGGTCACCCCGAGCGTAGAGGCGACCAGCGGGAGCCTCGGAGTCGAGGGGCCTCCCTGCAGGACTCCACCCTTTCGTTCGGGCAGGCCGAGACCGTCCTCGCCATCGACTGCGGCACCCAGAGCCTTCGGGGGCTGATCTTCGACGTGTCCGGCCGCCTGCTCGCGCGCGAAAAGATCGAATACGAGCCCTACGTCTCGCCCGCGCCGGGCTGGGCCGAGCAGGACGCGGAGATCTACTACCGGGCGCTCGTCACCGCGTGCCGGCGGCTGCGCGAGCGCCACGGACCTCTGATGGAACGTGTGCGCGGGGTCGGCGTGACGACCCAGCGCGACACGCTCGTCTGCCTCGATTCGGAGGGGCGCACGCTGCGGCCGGCCATCCTCTGGCTCGATCAGCGTCGCGCAGAGCCGAGCTATCGGCCGGGCCGCGCCTTCCAGACCGCGCTGGGCGTCATCGGGATGGGCGAGGCGCTGGCGCGCACCCAGGAGGCAAACCGCGTCGCGTGGATCCAGCAGAACGAGCCGGAGGTCTGGAAGAAGACCGCGCAGGTGCTGCAGGTCTCGGGCTTCCTCAACCTGCGCCTCACCGGCGAGCGCGCCGATTCGATCGCTTCGCAGATAGGCCACATCCCGTTCGACTACCGCCGCCAGGAGTGGGCGAGGCCCGAGCACCTGAGCGCGCGGCTCTTCCCCGTCGAGAGCGAGCGGCTGCCCAGGCTGCTGCGGCCGGGTGAGACCCTCGGCCATATCACCGCGAAGGCGGCCGAGGAGACCGGGCTGCCCGAAGGCCTGCCGGTGATCGCTGCGGGCAGCGACAAGGGCTGCGAGACCATCGGCATGGGCGTCATCGACTGCTCGATGGCAGCGCTGAGCTTCGGCACCACCGCGACCGTGCAGACGACGAGCCGTCGCTACTTCGAGCCAATCAGCTTCATGCCCGCGTATCCCGCGCTCATCCCCGGGGCCTTCAACCCCGAGGTCGAGATCTTCCGCGGCTACTGGATGATCACCTGGTTCAAGAACCAGTTCGCCTATCAAGAAGTGCTCGAGGCGCAGCGGCGCAACCTGCCGCCGGAGCTGATGCTCGACGAGCTGCTCAAGTCGACCCCGCCCGGCGCGATGGGGCTCGTGATGCAGCCGTACTGGAGCCCGGGGCTCGACAACCCGAACGCCAAGGGCGCGCTCATCGGCTTCGGCGACGTCCACACGCGCGCCCACGTCTACCGCGCGCTCATCGAAGGGCTCGCCTTTGGCCTGCTCGAAGGTCTCGAGGCGATAGAGCGCAAGGGCCGCTGCCGAGTCGAGCGCCTCACTGTGTCCGGGGGCGCGAGCCAGAGCGACGAGATCTGCCAAATCGCCGCGGACGTCTTCAACCGCCCGCTGCTGCGCGGGCGCACCCACGAGACGAGCGGCCTCGGCGCGGCGATGGCCACCGCCGCGGGGCTCGGCTTCCACCCGTCGGTCGAGGCGGCCATCTCGGCGATGAAGGTCTACCAGCACGAGTTCCGGCCGCGGCAGCAGGCCTCGGCGGTCTATCGCGAGCTGTACGAGCGGGTCTACCGGCGCATGGACCGCGCGCTCGGGCCGCTCTACCGCGAGACCAGGGAGATCGTGAACTACCCGGCACGAAGGGGCTGAGCCATGACGACCAAGAGCGAATTCGAACCCCGCTGGATCACCGAGCCGCCGCCGGCGCGCTCCTTCCGCTCCCTCTTCAAGTGGGGCGATCCAAAGGAGTTCAAGAACCCGAACCGCCGGCTCTACGCGTTGATGAAGCAGAAGTACGGGATGACCGACGAGGACTTCGCCCAGCCGCACAAGCCGGGTCTCGACAAGGTGCCAGAAGAGGGCAAGCCGAGCGCGCTGCCCGCCGAGCACGCCGCGGCGCTCGCGGAGATCGTCGGGCAAGAGAACGCGCTCAGCGACCTGTTCGAGCGGCTCCGGGTCGGCTACGGCAAGACGATGATCGACCTGATGCGCCTGCGCGACGGGGTCATCGAGAACATCCCCGACCTCGTGCTGCGCCCGCGCAGCCGCGAGGATTTGCGGGCGACCACCGACTACTGCGACCAGCACGCGATCCCCGTCTACGTCTACGGCGGCGGCTCCTCGGTCACCCGCGGTTTCGAGGCGACCAAGGGCGGCGTCACGCTGGACCTGGGCGCGCACCTCAAGCGCGTCGTCCGCTTCGACGAGCAGAACCAGACCATCACCGTCGAGGGCGGCATGTCGGGCCCGGAGCTCGAGCGGCTCCTCAACGACGCGCCGAACACGCTCGGCGCGCGCCATCGCTACACCTGCGGCCACATGCCGCAGAGCTTCGAGTACTCGAGCGTCGGCGGCTGGATCGTCACCCGTGGCGCGGGTCAGAACTCGACCTACTACGGGAAGATCGAAGACATCGTCCTCGCGCAGGACTACGTCTGCCCGACCTGCGACATCGTCACCGCCGACTTCCCTGCCGCGGCGACCGGACCCGACACCGACCAGATCCTGATCGGCAGCGAGGGCTGCTTCGGGATCCTCTACTCGGCGACGCTGCGCGTGCGGCGCTACCGGCCGGAGAACACGCAGCGCTACTCCTTCATCTTCCGGAGCTGGGAGGAGGCAAAGAACGCCTGTCGCGAGGTGCTGCAGGGCGAGTTCGGGCTGCCGAGCGTCTTCCGGCTCTCGGATCCCGAGGAGACCGACATCGCGCTCAAGCTCTATGGGGTGGAGGGCACGCCCATCGACACGATGATGCGGCTGCGCGGCTACAAGCAGGGCGAGCGCTGCCTGCTCGTCGGCACCGCCGACGGCGACCGGGACTTCGCCAAGCTCGTCGCGCGCAAGGTGAAGAGGGTCTGCCTCGCGCACGGCGCGATGAGCGCGACCGGCTTGGTCACCAAGAAGTGGGAGGAAGGCCGGTTCCGCGACCCGTACCTGCGCGACGCGCTGCAGGACTACGGCGTCATCACCGACACGCTCGAGTGCTCGGTCACCTGGACCAGCCTCCAGCGCGTGCACACGCAGGTGCGCGAGTTCTGTCACTCGCGGCCGAACACCATCTGCATGACGCACATGAGCCACTTCTATCCGCAGGGCTGCAACCTCTACTTCATCTTCATCGCGCGGATGAGCGGGCTGGAGGAGTACCGCGAGTATCAGGCCGGGATCCTCGACGCCATCCAGAAGGCCGGCGCGACGATGAGCCACCACCACGGCATCGGGAAGATGACCGCGCCGTGGCTCGAGGGTCAGATCGGCAAGGCGCAGCTCGGGCTCTTCCGGCAGGTGAAGGCTTACTTCGACCCGAAGAACGTGATGAACCCGGGCGGGACGCTGGCGTTGGACCTGCCGGACGAACAGCGCAGGGGCGTGGCGGGCGAGGCGGGTGCGCCGGCCGGCGACAAGCCACAGGCCGACGGCTGAGAGAGCTGCTTCGCAGCGACTACTGCGTCGGCAGAGGGCCGGTCGCTTCGGGACCGGACGCGTGATCGGTGCCGACCGCACATCGCGGGCAGACGCCTGTTCGGGCATCCCGTGGCTTCGTGCCCGGGCGTGCGTGGGCAGAGCCGGCGAACGTCCGTCCCTGCTCGGTGAGCGCACGGGCATGGCGAAGCTCAGCGCACGTAGGGGTTGCTGAGGCGCTCCTCGCCGATGAGGCCCGAGGGCCCGTGGCCGGGGTAGAAGGTGACGTCGTCGCCGAGCGTGAAGAGGCGCTCGCGGACCGAGCGCGTGATCTGTTCGTAGGAGCCGCCCGGCAAATCGGTCCGGCCGATGGAGCTGCGAAAGAGCGTGTCGCCGGTGAAGACGAGCTTCTCATCGGGGAAGTAGAGGCAGCAGCCGCCCGGCGAGTGACCGGGGGTGTGGAGGATCCGGCCGCTGACCTTGCCGAGCTCGAGCGGGTCGCCGTCGGTCAGCCAGCGGTCGACCTCGGGCAGCTCGGGCTCGGGGAAGCCGAACATCATCGCCTGCATCGGAAGGGCGCCGAGAAGTCCCTTGTCGGCCTGGTGCAGCCAGTAGGGCGCGCCGAAGCGACGCTTGGCCTCGGCGACGGCGGCGACGTGGTCGATGTGTGCGTGGGTGTTGACGATGGCCGCCAGCGCGAAGCCGGTCTTCTCGAGCAAGCGGGCGAGCGCCTCGAGATCGGCGCCCGGATCGATGAGGAGCGCGCTGCGCGATTCGGGCTCGCCGACGAGGTAGGCGTTCACACCGAACGGTCCAACCACGAGGCTTTCGACGACGAGGGCCATGCATCCGCCTCCGGGTTTGGCGCTGCGGACGTCCGCTGGGCGGCATCCGATGGCGCGCATGATAGAAGGGTTCGCGCGATGTCCGAGCGCATTCTTGTCGTCGACGATCAGGTGGAGCTGAGGACGCACCTCGCCGGGCTGCTGCGCGAGCGGGGCAAGGAGGTGCGGGCGGTGCCGAGCGCCGAGGAGGCCTTCGCGCTGCTCGATGCGGGCGAGCCGTTCGACCTGGTGATCCTCGATCTCGATCTCGGCCCGGGGCGCATGGACGGCGCCACGGCGCTGCCGCTGCTCAGGCGCGACAAGCCGGAGCTGCCGGTGATCATCCTCACCGGCAACGCGACGATCGACGGCGCGGTCGACGCCATCAAGACCGGCGCCGCCGACTACCTCGAGAAGGACGTCCACCTCTCGGACCGCGTCACCATCTCCATCGACAAGATCGAGCGGATGCTCGCGGCGCTGCGCGACAACCGGCGCCTGCGGCACGAGAACCGCTACCTGCGCGCCGAGCGCGAGCGGGCCAACGTGATGATCGCCGGCGAGGGGTTGAAGCCGACGCTCGCCCGGATAGATCGGGTAGCGCGGGTGCCGCGCCCGGTGCTCGTGCTCGGCGAGCGTGGCAGCGGCAAGGAGCTGGTTGCCTACGAAATCCATCGGCGCTCGCCGCGCGCCGACGGGCCCTTTGTCGTCTTCAACTGCGCGGCGGTCGCCGAGAGCCTGCTCGAGAGCGAGCTGTTCGGCCACGAGAAGGGCGCCTTCACCGGCGCTTCGGGAAAGAAGCAGGGGCGCTTCGAGCTGGCCGACGGCGGGACGCTCTTTCTCGACGAGGTCGCCGACATGTCCGAGGCCTTCCAGGCCAAGGTCCTGCGCGCCATCGAGTACCAGCGCTTCGAGCGGGTCGCGGGGACGCAGACGATCCAGGTCGACGTGCGCATCGTCGCCGCGACCAACGCCGACATGAACAAGCGCATCGCCGAGGGCAAGTTCCGCGCGGACCTCTACGACCGGCTCGCCTTCGAGGTCATCGAGCTGCCGCCGCTGCGCGAGCGAAAGGGCGACCTCGCCGAGCTTGCGCGTCACCTGCTGCGCCGTTTCGCCGAGGAGACGCACGAGCCGCCCAAGGAGCTCGGCGCCGACGGGCTCGCCGCGCTCAGTGCGTACGACTTCCCCGGCAACGTTCGGGAGCTGAAGCACGTCATCGAGCGCGCTGCCTATCGATGCGAGGGGCCTCGGATCGGCAAGGACGTCATCGAGGCGGCGCTGCCGGCGCGCGCCCCCGCTCCCTGCGCCCGTGCCGACGATGACGCCGGCACGTTCGAGGAGCGGGTGG
>ENA-UOOH01003498-UOOH01003498.1-fermentation-metagenome-genome-assembly--contig:-NODE-3498-length-11876-cov-5.691058_pt1 | contig 11876 bp, 6 predicted proteins | sample MGYA00245778_ERZ724025 | MGnify/ENA primary metagenome ERZ724025 (study PRJEB28704, sample SAMN03018313) | fermentation metagenome | biome: anthropogenic terrestrial biome; feature: soil; material... | reverse complement strand
CCTTGGCGTCTTGGCGGTTGATCCCCTGCGCCCTCTGCGGGAGGCTCTCCAAATCCGGATGGGGGGGCAGGTTGGGCGGGCTACCTTTTCGGAGAGCCTCTTCCTACCGATTCATGATGGCGAGGGCGGCGTCTGCGAGGGCGGGATTGCCGACGGAGAACAGACTCCCTCTGGGTTGGAACTGAGACCCGTCGAGCATGCGCATCTGAGCGCCGGCCTCCTGAAGTACGGGGAGTAGCGGCAGGATATCGTGTTCTTTGACGTCGGTATCGCACATGAGATCGACGCGACCGGAGGCGACCAGGAAATGCCCGTAACAGTCGCCCCAAGCACGATCCACCCTGCACGCCTTGCGAAGGCGCTCCCATCGCGCTGCTTGGCCGAAATCGGTCATCAGCCCGACGGATGTGCAGAGGACGGTCGCCTCTTCCAGCCGGGTGTTGGTGCTTGCGTGCAACCTCCGGCCGTCTTGGTATGCTCCGAGACCGACGGCACCCCATGCGGTCGTCTGCAGTGCGGGGAAGGCGATGACGCCGATGATCGGCGTGGTGCCGTGGAGTAGGGCTAGCAAGGAGCCGAAGAGTGGGACTCCGTGGATGAACGACTGAGTGCCGTCAATCGGATCAATGATCCAGTTGAACCGGTCCGCTTGCATGGTCCCGCCGAACTCTTCTCCGATGACGTGATGTTGCGGGAATGCGCTTTCAATCTCTCTTCGGATGAGTTCCTCGGCCTGGAGATCCGCGATCGTGACGGGGGATTGATCCTGTTTCAGCTCCACGCGAATCGGTGTGTCGAAGTGTGAGAGGATGAGTTTCCCGGCCAAGCGCATGGTCTGCAGCGCGAATTGGACGAGTTCACGGCGTTGGTCCGGGTCGGGCATGGTAGACATAAGAATGCTGGCTCCTCGGGTGCGATGGGTCTGGCCACTCCGGCTTAGTGGCTCCGAATCCTGGGAAAATCAATCTGCTGATTTTCAGCCTCGGCCTCTCCTGTCGGGAACCAAAGCGTTCCTCCGGTGTCATGTCCATCAGATCGAAGCATTGGGTTCAAAGCGAAAGCGGAGGTTACCATGAAAAAAATAGGTGGGTTTTTTGCTTGTGCTGCGTTGGCGGTCCTGTTTGGTACTCTGATTCTCACGGGTCGGCCTCTTCTTGGGGCAGAGTCGGGAGCGGTCACTCGAAGTTCCGAGCCAATTGACCTCGAATTCACCGGGCGTTTTGCCCGTCTTGTGGCGGGGGCGGAAGAGGGGAACCTCTTTTTCTCGCCGTTGAGCATCTCCACCACCTTTGCGATGGCCACGGCCGGGGCGCGGGGTGAGACCCTCGATGAGATGTTGGCGGCATTGGGATGGACGCAGATCCCGCAGGATGAACTGCATTCCCGATATGAGGAGATGCGCCGACGAATCGACGCCCTTTCCGAGGCAGGCGATCTTGAATTGGTGTTGGCCAATGCGATTTGGCCGGAGAGGACCCATGCCTTCCTGCCGGAATATTTGGGGCTGTTGAAGGAAAGGTATGCTGCGGGGGTGACGCCCTTGGATTTTGCGAATGAGACGGAGGCGGCACGCCAGGAAATCAACGCTTGGGTGGAACGGCAGACGCGATCGAAGATCAAGGAGCTCCTTCAGAAAGGGACCCTGGATATCCTGACCAGGATGGTCTTGACCAATGCTGTCTATTTCCGTGGGACCTGGGCGGAGCCGTTCCGGGAGGAATTGACGACGCCCGGGCCGTTTTATGTGACTCCGGACACCCCGATTCAGGTGCCGATGATGAAGGCCACGGTCACGGTGGGGGTCGAGGAGGTCGAGGGTGCCACCTTGATCGAGCTGCCGTATCGGGGGGATGAGTTATCGATGGTGGTGATACTGCCGGAGAAGGGGAGCTCGATCGGGCGGATGGAAGAGGGCCTGGAGGGCTTGGTGCGTGAGGTCTCGAAGCGGCGGTTCGACCGGAGCAAGCGCTTGGTGACGATGCCGAAGTTTCGGATGACGAACCAGTTTTCTCTGGCCGATACGTTTGCAGCGATGGGAATGAAGCTGGCATTCACCCGCTCGGCCGATTTTTCGGGGATGGATGGAACGCGATGGCTCTACATCACCGGGGTGTATCACAAGTCGTATGTAGACGTCTCGGAGAAGGGCACGGAAGCGGCTGCCGCGACGGGTATCGTTATTGGAACGCGCAGTGCGCCCATGCCGCAGGAGCCTGTGGTGATTGACCGCCCCTTCTGGTTCGGGATTCGGGATCGGGTCACAGGTGGGATCCTCTTCCTTGGGCGTGTCGTCGAGCCACAGCAGGATTAATCCATCGGACTGCCCGGGGCGGCAGGTGACAAGGCAAACGGCCGGAACTCCTTGATGGGGGTTCCGGCCGGCTTGTTGGCTGGGCTCGAATCGAAACAGCCTGTTTGGCTCAGACCAGGTTGGTTTCGCCCATGAGGAAGGCATCGATCTCTCGGGCTGCGCCTCGGCCCTCGTTGATGGCCCAAACGATCAGGGACTGTCCGCGCCTGCAGTCGCCGGCTGCGAAGACGCCTTCGATGGAGGTATGGAACCGATCATAGGGCGCCTTGAAATTGCTGCGCGGGTCGGTTTCCAGTCCGAGCTTTTCGGCCAGGAACTGTTCCGGACCGAGGAAGCCCATGGCCAGGAAGATCAGGTCGGCGGGCCATTCCTGTTCCGAGCCGGGGACCTCACGGAACAGCCTGCGATTACCCTCGGTGTACCACTCAACGCGGACTGTCCTGATGCCGGCGACGTGGCCGTGGCCGTCGCCGAGGAATTCCTTGCTCAGGATCGAGAACTGGCGCGGGTCTTGGCCGAGGACCGCCTTCGCTTCTTGGTGACCGTAATCGGTGCGCAGGATGCGTGGCCATTGAGGCCAGGGATTATCCTCGCCGCGCTCGTGGGGCGGCTGAGGCAGTAGTTCAAAGTTGACGAGGCTGCGGCAGCCGTGGCGCACAGAGGTGCCAAGGCAGTCGTTACCGGTATCGCCCCCACCGATGACGATGACGTTTTTGTCGCGGGCGTTGATGAAGCGACCGTCCGAGAGGTGGCTGTCCAAAAGGCTCTTGGTATTGGCCTTGAGAAATTCCATAGCGAAGTGGATGCCTTGAAGGTCGCGTCTGGGGAGGGGCAGGTCGCGCGGGACGGTTGCGCCGGTGGCCAGGAGGAGGGCATCGTTCTGCGCCCGGAGTTGATTGATATCGTGATCGACCCCGACGTGTGCGTTGGTGATGAAATTGATCCCTTTTTGCTGCAGCAGCCGGATGCGTCGCTCGACGATTGTTTTCTCGAGTTTCATGTTCGGGATCCCGTACATCAGCAGACCTCCGATACGATCATCTCTCTCGTAGACCGTGACTTGGTGACCGACGGCGTTGAGTTGATCGGCGGCGGCCAACCCGGCCGGACCGCTGCCGATGATGCAGACGCGCTTACCGGTTCGAACCGCGGGTGGGGTGGCATGAACCCAGCCCTCATCGAAGGCGCGATCGATGATGGTGCACTCGATGTCCTTGATGGTCACAGCCGGCTCGATCGAGCCCAGGACGCAAGCGCCCTCGCAGGGGGCAGGGCAGACACGGCCGGTGAATTCCGGAAAGTTATTGGTTTTCACCAATCGTTCGTAGGCCTCCCGCCAGCGCCCCAGATAGACCAGGTGGTTCCATTCCGGGATGAGGTTGTCGATGGGGCAGCCTGTGGCTGATTGGCAGAATGGCACCCCGCAGTTCATGCAGCGAGCGCCTTGGATTTTGAGCTGTTCTTCGTCCGGCGGTTCTTTGAACTCGAGGAAGTTGCGAATGCGTGTTTGTGGTGGGGTATAGGGGATGTTCTTGCGCTGGTATTCGATGAAGCCGGTTGGTTTTCCCATGGTACTCTCCTCGCTGGCGACGGATTCCGATGGACATGGTTCCGGAAGTTGTGTGGGGCAGGTCCGCGGAGCAGGTGCGACTGCTCTGCGGGGGGCGGGGTCAGGACAGCCCGTTGGTACGTCCAGCCTCAGCAATCGCGTGTCGTTGCTCCTCCTCTTCGAGAATCCGTTTATAGTCGGAGGGCATCACCCTCACGAATTGCGGGAGGACGTCAGGCCAGCGCTTCAGTAGGTCCCGTGCGACATTGGATCCGGTGAAGGCCAGGTGTTGTTCGACCATGGTCCGAAGACGATTGGCATCGCCCTCCTGATCGACCGGCTCCAGTTCGACCATGCCAGGATTGCAGCGCTCGGCGAAGAGGCCGTCGACGTCCCACACGTATGCGACTCCGCCACTCATACCTGCGGCGAAGTTGGTCCCGGTTCGGCCGAGGACGGCGACGAAGCCGCCGGTCATGTATTCGCATCCGTGGTCGCCGACCCCCTCGACGACGGCCGAGACCCCGGAGTTCCGAACGCAGAAGCGCTCGCCTGCGATCCCGCGGAAATAGGCCTCGCCTTTGATGGCGCCGTAGAGGATGACGTTGCCGATGAGGATGCTTTCACACGGACGGAAGGTGGCGTTCTTGGGGGGGTACACGATGAGCTTTCCCCCGGAGAGGCCTTTTCCGACGTAATCGTTGGCGTCGCCTTCGAGCTCGAAGGTCACGCCTGGGGCCAGCCAGGCGCCGAAGCTTTGGCCGGCGGAGCCCCGGAAGGCGATGTGGATGGTGTCATCGGGCAATCCGTGCAGGCCCCAGCGTTTCGTGATTTCATGGCTGAGGAGACCGCCGACGGTGCGATCGGTGTTCTGAATCGGCATCGAAAAATGCACCGGCTTCTTGGCTTCCAGCGCGTCGGCGCAGCGCAGAATCAGCCGGTTGTCGAGGACCTTTTCGATTCCGTGGTCCTGGGGGATGGTGCAGCGGACCTCGACATCCGGATGTGGTTTTCGGGCCGGGGTGAGGATGGTGCTGAAGTCGAGGCCTCTGCCTTTCCAGTGCTCAATTGCGGTGTTGGTCTCCAGCAGTTCAACGCGCCCGATCATTTCGTCCATGGTGCGGAAACCGAGTGCGGCCATATGTTCGCGAGTCTCTTCCGCGACCATCATGAGGTAGTTCACGACGTGATCCGGAGAGCCTCTGAATTTTGCCCGCAGATCACCGCGCTGGGTGGCGATCCCAACGGGGCATGTATTGAGGTGACATTTGCGCATCATCAGACAGCCGAGGGTGATGAGGGGTGCGGTCGCAAACCCGAATTCCTCTGCACCGAGCATGGCGGCGATGACGACATCGCGTCCGGTCTTGAGCTGACCGTCGGTCTCAAGGCGGACTCTGCTTCGCAGATCGTTGAGGACGAGTGTCTGATGGGTCTCTGCCAGGCCGAGTTCCCACGGCAAACCGGCGTGTTTGATGCCGGTCAGCGGTGAGGCGCCTGTGCCGCCGTCGTGACCGGAGATGAGGATATGGTCGGCATGGCCCTTGGCGACACCGGCAGCGATGGTGCCGACGCCCACCTCCGAGACGAGTTTCACGCTGATTCGCGCGACCGGGTTGGCATTCTTCAGGTCGAAGATCAGCTGGGCGAGGTCCTCGATTGAGTAGATATCGTGGTGTGGCGGTGGACTGATCAGGGTGACGCCCGGGGTGGTATGCCGGGTGGCCGCGATCTCCTCGTTGACTTTATGACCGGGGAGTTCGCCGCCTTCGCCCGGTTTGGCGCCTTGAGAGATCTTGATCTGCAGCTGATCAGCGTTGGTGAGGTAGTAGATATTGACCCCGAACCGCCCAGAGGCGATCTGCTTGATGGCCGACCGTTTCGAGTCGCCATTGGGCATGGGCGCGAAGCGCTCGTACTTCTCACCGCCCTCCCCGGTATTCGACTTGCCGCCGAGCCGGTTCATGGCGATTGCGAGACTCTCGTGGGCCTCTGAGGAGATCGAACCGAAGCTCATGGCGCCTGTGCAAAACCGTTTCACGATCTCGCTTGCGGGCTCGACCTCGTCCAGAGGGACAGGCTGACTCTGCTTGAATTGCAGGAGGCCCCGAATGGAGGCGCGCCGAGCGCTGTCTTCATTGATCAGGCGTGCGAATTCGTCATACGCGGCTCGATCGTTGGTACGGGATGCGAGCTGAAGGTAGTAGATGGACTCGGGATCCCATGCGTGCTTTTCGCCCTTGGCGCGCCACTGGAAATCGCCTGGGTTGGGGAGGATCTCGAGGTTTTCGGCGCTCCGCGCAGGGTATCCGAGCTGATGTCGCCGCCACGCCTCTTCGGCGAGGACACTGAAGCCGACGCCTTGAATGCGACTTGCTGTGCCGGTGAAAGCGCGATCGACGACCTCGCGGTTGAGGCCGACGGCCTCAAAGATCTGGGCGCCCTTATAGCTCTGGAGCGTCGATATCCCCATTTTGCCCATCACTTTGCGCATGCCCTTCGCGATGGCCTTGCGATAGTTTTCGACGATCTGTTCGTCATCCAGTCCGTTGGAGGTGAGGCCTTGGCGGCGCAGGTGCCAGAGCGCTTCGAAGGTGAGGTACGGATTGATCGCATCGGCACCATAGCCGGTGAGCAGGCAGTGATGATGCACCTCGCGGGCCTCGCCGGTTTCGAGGATGATGCCGATCCGCGTCCGTTCCGTGTGGAGGAGGAGGTGATGATGGACGGAACCGACCGCCAGCAAGGAGCTGATCGGGATGCGGTCAGGCCCGAGATTGCGATCGCTGAGGATGAGGAGGCTGAAGCCCAGCCGAACGGCCTCTCGCGCCTCTGCGCAGATCCGGTCCATCGCCTCGGTCAGGCCATGGATCCCACCGGAGAGGGGGTATGTGATGTCGATGATCCGGCTTCTCCAGCCCCTGTGATCCAAACTCTTGAGCGCTGCCAGTTCGGCGTTGGTCAGGATCGGATTGGGAATGCGCAAGCGATGGGCATGCTCCTCGGTTGCATCGAGAAGGTTGCCTTCGGTGCCGATGTAGCATTCCAAGGACATCACGATCTCTTCGCGGATCGAGTCGATGGCGGGGTTGGTGACTTGGGCGAACAGCTGTTTGAAGTAGTCATAGAGCATCCGGGGCTGGTCGGAGAGACAGGCCAGGGGTGCGTCATTGCCCATGGAACCGAGCGGTTCCTGGCCGTTGAGCGCCATCGGCGTCAGGAGCATGTCGATGTGTTCGAGTGTATAGCCGAAGGCGCGCAGCCTGGAGACGATGGTGCTCTCCTCCAGGTCCGGGACCTGTTCGGGGACCGGGAGGTCGGGCAGGTCCAGGCGTTGGTTTTCCAGCCATGATCGATAGGGGTGTCGGGAGCAGATTTGGGTCTTGAGCTCCTCGTCGGAGATGATTCGGCCCTGTTCGAAATCCACAAGGAACATCTTGCCTGGTTGAAGGCGGCCCTTGTATTGGACGTTCTCGGGCGCGATGTCGAGGACGCCGACCTCACTGCTCATGATGACCCGGTCGTCGTGTGTGACATAGTACCGGCTCGGGCGCAGTCCGTTCCGGTCGAGGACGGCGCCGATCAGGCGGCCGTCGGTGAAGGCGACGGAGGCGGGACCGTCCCACGGCTCCATGAGGCAGGATTGGAACTCGTAGAAGGCCTTCTTTTGGTCCGACATGTGTGGGGCGTTCTGCCACGCCTCGGGAATCATCATCATGATGGCCTCCTGGAGGGATCGGCCGGTCATGAGGAGATGTTCCAAGGCGTTGTCGAAGTTGCCGGAATCGGAGGTATCCGGTTCGATGACGGGGAAGGTGTCCTTGAGTCGTTCTCCGAAGAGCGGACTGGACATGATGCCCTGTCGGGCGTGCATCCAGTTCACGTTGCCGCGCAGTGTATTGATCTCGCCGTTGTGCGCCATGCAGCGCAGCGGTTGTGCGCGGTCCCAGCTGGGGAATGTATTGGTGGAGAACCGGGAGTGAACCATGGCCAGGTGGCTGATGAAGTCCGGTTGAGCCAGGTCTGGGAAGTAGGGCAGGAGTTGGGGTGCGGTCAATTGGCCCTTATAGACCATGATCCCGGTGGAGAGGCTGCAGAAATAGAAGAGGGCGGCTTGTTGCAGGCGTCCGGAGTAGCGCAGTTCCCGGGAAGCACGTTTACGGATGATATAGAGCTGCCGGTCGAACGCGGCAGGATTTGGCAGATCGGGCTGGGCGCCGACGAAGATCTGTTCCATGACCGGCTCGGTCCTACGCGCGGTGGGGCCGACGAGGCTGTTGTCGGTCGGGACCTTGCGCCATCCGAGGAGGGTCTGACCTTGTTCCGCCACGATGCGTGCGATCGCAGATTTGCAGAGGTCCCGCTCGCTAGGGTCGGTGGGGAGAAAGACGATACCGGTTCCGTACTGCCCTGGTCGAGGGAGGTCCCGCCCGAGTTCATCGGGTGCGATGCCTGCGAGGAACTCGTGGGGGATGGAGACGAGGATGCCTGCGCCATCACCGGTATTGGTCTCGCATCCGCAACCGCCTCGATGTTCCAGGTTCGTGAGAACGGTGATGGCATCCAGGACGATCTGATGGCTCCGGTTACCTTTTATATGGGCGACGAAGCCTACACCGCATGCGTCATGTTCGAAGCGGGGATCGTAGAGGCCTTGTGCTTGGGGGAGACCGAATCGTTGGGAATGCGCGGCGGAATTCATGGTCTATTCTCCTGATCGATCTTCCGGCCCTGGCGTGGGAGGGGCCGGGGTGCGATGGGTTCGCGGGTTGGTTGACGGCGGTTCGGTGATGGAAATTGGCTCCCCTATATGGCGGTCGTGTTGTTGGGTGGGGAGCTCCTGCAAGAACTGGATGAATTTCCGCGCCAGGGGGGAGAGTTCGCGTCGGCGGATATGCTCGATGGCAACAGGGCGCAACAGTTTGGGGGAGAGTGGAACCGCGGCGAGGATTCCGTTTTCGACCTCCCAGAGGACGGTTTCGGCGGGCAGAAGGGCGAAGGTGCCGGTTGCGGCGACGCAGTGTTTGATCGTGTCAATGTTGTCGAAGGTTTGGCGGACATTGACGTGAACGCCGTTGTGTCTGAGGTATTCGAGGATCTTCAGGGAAATGGGCAGGTTGGCGTCGAAGTTGATGATGTCTGCGCCATCGAGCTCGGCGGGGCGGACGCTGCGCAGATTGGCGAGCGGGTGATCGGCCTTGCAGACGAGGGCCATGGTTTCGGACCGCAGGGGGATGGAGGCCAGGCCACGCCAATGTTTGGGGTAGGAGAGGATGCCGAAATCGCACTCTTCGCGTTTGATCCGCGCGTAGACCTCTTCGGGCTGGAGGTAATCGATGCGGATTTTGGCGTGGGGATGATCTTTTTGGAAGAGGGTCTGGGCGCGGCTGAGGAGAACGATTCCTGCGCTGTAAATCGCGGCGATCCGGAGGTTTCCGCGCAGTTCCGGCGCATGGGCGGAGACGTCCTTTTTGAGGCGTTCATACCGGCTGAGGATTTTCCGGCAGCCATCGAAATAGACGTCACCGGCCTCTGTGAGTTGGAGGGGGCGGGTGGCGCGGTTGACGAGCTGAACGCCGAGTTCACGTTCGATCGCGGCGATTCTCTGAGATGCTGCGGACTGAGTAATACCGTTGGCGGCCGCGGCCCGGGAGAAATTTCGGAGTGCGGCGACATCGCAAAACAATTTAATCCCATTCATGCTCATTGATCCTCATGATACTATTCCAAAAAAAGAAAGTCAACCAAGTAAAACAATAAGCAATTTTAATACTTTGTCCAGTCCTTGATTGAGTGTTTCGACCCATTCTTTAACCAGAGGTCGTCCGAAAAGGCGGGCTCCTTCAGGCGCCGCCTCCAGGCAATGGTTACCGATCAGTCCGATTCGGTCCGATCAGTCCGATTCGGTGTCGAAATCGAAATCGGGATCCGGATCGGGATCGGAACCTACAATCCCCCGTTCCGGTGGCGACGGAGCCAAGTGTATTGTCTGCGGCTTTGATATTGGGTAGGGTTGGAGCCTTGAAGTGGCAACGGGGGGCGAGGCCGGTAAACAAAGGGAGAGGCGGACGGGATGCAGATCTTGGGAAACGGATGGCGATGGGCGCTTTTTTTGGCGCTGATCTTTGCGGGGCGGACCGTGGCGATGGCGGGGCAGGATGAAGCTGCAAGGGTGGATGGGCAGGCAGACGAGCAGATCCTGTTGATGCGGGAGGGTGGCTGGTGTTGGTATCAGGATCCGCGTGCCCTGATTCAGAATGGGAAACTCCTCGTCGGCGGAGTCAGCGGAGTCAATGGTGATGTGAAGGTATCGGTCTACGACCTGGAGGCGGGTCAGGATTTGGGGGTGGTCGTGTTGCATCCGCGATTTCAGGCGGATGACCACAATGTTCCGGCCTTTTACGCCCGTCCTGACGGCAGTGTATTGGCGATGTATGCCAAGCATGGGAATGAGCCGCTGCACTACTATCGGATCTCGGATACGGCGGACTACACGCAATGGGGTGAGGAGCAGGTCTTCGACCATGGTCGTTGGGATCCGGCCACGGGGGTCACCTATATGAACCTTCACTATCTTAGTGCGGAGAAGCGTTTATACGGTTTTTTCAGAGACGGTCGAACCTTCAATCCCTTTTTCATCACCTCCACGGACCATGGGCGGACCTGGGATGAACGCACACATTTCATTGCTGACGAGGTGGATGGCCGGCATCGCCCTTATCCCCGTTACACGCGGAAGGGGCCTGATGCTGTGGGCTTTTGTTTCACCGAGGCGCATCCCCGGGATTTTGGAACGAGCATTTACTATGCGGAGTATCGCGACGGCCACTTTTCCCGGGCCTCCGGCGAACCGATCAAGGATTTGGTCAAGGACGGTCCGCTGCTGACATCCGAAGCCGATGTCGTCTTTCTCGGGAGTGGCGAGGGCGGCCGCGGAGGCCTTCTCTCCGCGCGGGAGAGTGCCTGGACCTGTGCCATTGCTACCGATGCAGAGGGCCGCCCGCATCTGGGGTATACGCTCTACAAGAGTAATTCGGACAATCGATTTCGCATGGCATTCTGGGATGGGGAGCGTTGGGTGGATCGCGAGGTGGCTTACGCTGGCAAGTGTCTCTACGAACGAGAGAGCAGTTACACGGGATTGATGGCGCTGGATCCGGCCCGTCCCACGAGCGTCTATATATCGAGTGATGTCGACCCGTTCACCGGCAAGGATTCCGGTGGGCCGCACGAGATCTATCATGCGGAGGTCGGTCCGCAAGACGACATCTCGACCATTGATTGGACGCCCATCACCACCGGCTCCAGCGAGCGGAATCTACGTCCCATGCTTGTTGTGGGTGGCGGCTACAAGGTCCTGCTTTGGCTGCACGGACCCTGGTCGACTTACACCGACTATCGCAGCGATGCGGTGGGCAGGGTCCTGGAGCGTCCCTGAAAAATGTATCAGCGCCTAGGGCTGGATGCGCAACCGACGCAGAGGACGGCGTCCGGAAAGACCTCCATGCGCTCTTGGGGGATGGGTTTCCCGCAACGACAGCAATCCCCGTACGAACCGGCTCGCAGTCGTTCCATGGCGGATTCGACGCGTTGGAGTTGCTCCGACTTGCGACGCTTGATCTCCAGGGCCATCTGTTGCATCTGCTTGGAATCGGTCCGGGTCAAGCGGCCGAGGGCGCGATCCGGAGCTGGAGCCCGTCCGAAAAGGTATCCGTTTTCCCAACCTGCCCTGCCCATACCCATCCGGAGAGCCTCGCGCAGAGGCGCAGAGGCGCGGTGGCGTTTTCGAGTTGGCTTGGAGGGAGGAGACCAATGCTCTACTCCCTGCCTTTGGGGGAGATTCATTAGATTTACCGTTTCCAACCACCCAAGCCTATTCCAGGAATCATCTCAACCCCGTAAGCAAACCTCCCCATTCCCCCTCTGCGCCTCTGCGCGAGTTCTCCCCATCCGGAGCCGGAAAGCCTCCCGCAGAGGGCGCGGTGACGTTTTCGACCAACCTATCGGGGTGGGTAG
>ENA-UOOH01003497-UOOH01003497.1-fermentation-metagenome-genome-assembly--contig:-NODE-3497-length-11876-cov-9.767448_pt1 | contig 11876 bp, 8 predicted proteins | sample MGYA00245778_ERZ724025 | MGnify/ENA primary metagenome ERZ724025 (study PRJEB28704, sample SAMN03018313) | fermentation metagenome | biome: anthropogenic terrestrial biome; feature: soil; material... | reverse complement strand
AACCCCCTCAATACACGGCTTCGCCGGAACGGGACGAGCCACGTTCCCTACGAAAAGATGGCTTTCGCCGGTACAAACGTCTCGCCCTACGAAAAGATGGCTCCGCAGGAACGGGACAAGTACTTCGTAAATGTAATTCATAAGGGTCTTCCCGTTCCGATTGACAAGATCCTTCGCACTCGAAGAGTACTGCGTAAAAGAGGCTCAGGATGACAAAACCCAGTTCCTATTCCCTGCTCCCCCTTTAAGTCTAAACACATTCATATTGAGAATTGCAGTGTATGGATACGATTTTCCATGGCTAACTAAGGTAAAATTAAGCTGAGCATACTGACATCAAGTCAGATATGTTCGTTTGCCCCGCGAGGTCAGTAAAAATGACAGTAATCGAAGATATTAAACAACGAATCGACCTGGTTGATACCGTCTCACAAACGGTAAAACTCAAGCGCTCAGGCAAAAACTACACCGGATTTTGTCCGTTCCACAGCAACACGCGCACGCCTGCTTTTGTGGTCTTCCCTGAAACCCAGACCTGGCGCTGTTTTGGGCAGTGCAACGAGGGCGGCGATCTTTTTGGCTATGTCATGAAGCGCGACAACCTCGATTTTCAGGAAGCCCTCAAACAATTGGCTGACCGAGCCGGCGTTGTCCTCAAACCGCAAACTCCGGCTGACATCAGGCAAGACCAGGTCAGACAAACTTTGACTGAAGTTATGGAATCGGCGCAGCAATATTTTAGAAAACAAATGCTCGAAACCGAAAAAGGCAGAAAGGCGCTCGATTACCTGCACCAACGCAAACTTACCGATGAGACCATCAAAATCTGGGGTCTGGGTTATGCTCCCGACAGCTGGAATCTGCTTCTTGATCACCTACTCGCAAAAGGCTATACCCGCGACCTGATTTTGAAAGCAGGTTTGCTCAGCCAGGGCGAAGATGGCAGGGTCTATGATCGCTTCCGCGACAGGCTGATCTTCCCAATCCGCAATCCTTATGGAAAAATGGCTGGTTTTGGCGGACGCGTGCTCAACCCGGACGATATCCCCAAATACCTCAACTCCCCTGCGACTGATGTGTTTGATAAGGGGCGCCTGCTCTACGGGCTGGATTTGGCACGGGCTGGTATGCGTAAACTCGACCAGGCAGTCATTGTTGAAGGTTATATGGACGTGATCGGGCTGCATCAGGCTGGCTTTGATAACGCCGTCTCACCAATGGGCACTGCATTAACAGAAGCACAATTCAACCTGGTTAAAAAAATCACCACCAATATCGTACTCGCGCTCGACCCGGATGCCGCGGGTCAGATGGCTACCATGCGTGGTCTCGATACTGCCCGAAAAGCCATGGATCGAAGTGAAGAATTGACCATCAATTCAAGAGGTTTGCTGCAAATTGAACGCTCTCTTAAGGCTGATATCCGCGTGACTGAGCTTCCGGATGGTCTCGACCCGGATGAAATTGTGCTGGATGCCCCTGAGCGCTGGCAAAAAATCCTAAGCGAAGCCAAACCAATTATCAATTATGTGATGGACAGCCTGGCGGTCGGTCAGGATCTTAGCGACCCAAAGGTTAAAAGAGAAATTGCCGACCAGGTGCTTCCACTTCTCGAAGATGTAGCCAGTCCGATCGAACGGGATGCTTATCGCTTGCGCCTGGCGACCTTGCTGCGCCTGGATGAACGCACACTTGTGCTTACAACCAACCAGGTTATGCGCGAACGCAGTCGAAACAAGCGCCAGGAATTGGAGAAAAGCCCGGTTGCCAGTGCGATTGTGTCATTAGCGAGGCGAAACCGACCGCTCGAAGAATTTACGCTTAAACACCTGCTTGCTGAGCCGGAATCTTTATATATGATCAATCGATCGCTGGTCGGTTTTGGTCTGTCAGAGCTGAGCCGGGCGGATTTCCAGGACGGAGATTATCAACACCTCTTCGACCTGTTGAAACAGAGCCTCGGGCAGGATGAATATGAGGCGATTGACTACCTCGAGCTGAAAACCCCGGAGATCGTTGAGATCATTAACCTTCCTGAAAAACCTGCTGGTGTACAATCCGAAAATTATGCCAGGTCTTTCAAGGACCGCCTTCGAACCATCCTGCACATTCGCCGTAACAATATTGAAGACCGGCTGCGCGAAATTAATTATCTGCAAAATGAATCCGAAGAAAAGACCTACACAAGCAGCGAAGCCAATGTGCTTTACATGGACCTGATCGAAGAACGACGGAAGATCGACGAGGCGTTGGTCTTGCCGGAAACCGGCGGAGCTGGAAGGGGACGAAATGTGCCCGGGGTTTATCGCAAAAAGAGGAGATGAGATGGCAGAAGAATCAACCGTGCCTGGAGAAAAATCGATTTCCAGGGAACCCCAGCGCAGTGAGGACGAGTTTCCCCCTGATGAATCGGAGATTACCGACGACCCCATACAACTTTATCTGCGGGATATTAACCAGTCCCAACTGCTTGATGCGAAGGATGAATTTCACCTTGCGAACATGATCCAGGCGAGAGAACACCTGGCAACTTTTCAATCACAAGAAATCCAGCTGGATGTACCAGCCATCCTCACAGACCTGGCTGCAACCTGGGAAGAGATTATAAAAACTGCGCCAAAGCTCGGTGTGGACCCGCCAGATCAAACTGAAATAATCAATGAAGCCATGTTAATGCACGAACAACAGCTCAAGAGCGAGCATTCCTACACGCGGGCTTACCTCGACCGACCGCTTTGGGGCAGCGACAGAGAATGGGAGTCGCTCGCGGCGTTAATGCTGCGCTTTTATTACGACGTTTATTTATTGCCGCCTGGCTGGGTAAGGGCTCAATTGCTGCCACTATTGGGCGAAGCAGAATCTGTCGGGCAGCTAATCAGCATGGTTTCGCTCCCGACCGAAACTGAAATGGCAGAAAGCTGCCATATTGTCGAAGAAAATGCCGATTGGGCAACCGAACGTTATGTGGAGTTTAACTTGCGCCTGGTCATCAGTATCGCCAAACGCTTCCGCGGTCGGGGTATCCATATGATGGACCTGATTCAGGAAGGCAATATTGGATTGCTGAAAGCGATTCAAAAATTTGACCCGAGCAAAGGTTTTCGGTTCAGCACTTATGCCACCTGGTGGATCAAACAGTCCATCAGCCGATATATCCTTGAAAACGCCCGTACAATACGTATTCCGGTCCATATGGTTGAACAAATCAGCAAATTAATCAAAGTTCAGCATGACCTGGTGCAAATCCTTGGACGCGACCCCACTTTTTCAGAATTGGCAGTGCGCTCCGGTTTTTTATCAGATGAAGATGTAAAGGCGATTGACGCAATTGGAGGCAACCGTGAATTGGCTGAGCCTGGTCTGCTGCACCGCTGGGATGAAGCTGCACAGAAAGTGGAAAACGTTATCAAAATGGCTGAAGAGCCGGTTTCGCTTGAAAGCCCCGTCGGCGATTCTGACAACAGTACCCTGGCGGATTATATCGAGGACGAAGATTCTGAAGAACCGATCGAAGAAGTGTTGCGCAGCGCCCTGAAAGAAACCGTCAGACAAACTCTCGATTCGCTGAATGACCGGCAGAAGCAAGTGTTGGAATTGCGCTTCGGGTTGGTCGATGGCGTTTATCATTCTCTGGCATCGGTTAGTGAAAAAATCGGGATTACGCGTGAACGCGTTCGCCAGATCGAAGCCTCTGCCCTGCGGCGTTTGCGCGACCCCTCCCGCAGCAACCCCCTGCAAAAATTTGTGGATGGGGATTGAGCATTTCGTTCACAATGACAGACTGGAGCTCTCATGGCTTATCAAACAATCTTCTTTCAAAATTCGGATGATTTTCTTGAGAAGACGTTAACCGATCTCACCAGGAATGAAACTCGTAATAACCTGTTGCTCGGTCTGGCATTCAGACTTCGGGATGACCTTCATTTCTATTCGGATCAGCAACCGCTGATGGCTGTGGTCACAGATATTACCGGACAAAATTGTGCAATCGCAGTGATGACCCCGCCATACCCGATGATCATCCAGAGTGATCCTGTAAACAGGGAAGCGTTTGAGAGACTACTTGAAACCCTGGAGGGCAGCGGTTGGCAGATTCCGGGGGTTAATGGTGTCTCCGATGCGAGTGACGCTTTTGCCCGGATATGGCAGGAGAAAAGCGGACAACCAGTCAGACTTTCGACCCAATTGCGCGCCTATGAATTGCGTGAGGTTTGCGAGCTTGAATTCCCTCCTGGTGCCATGCGCATAGCCGAAGATAATCACGCTCAAATAGCAGCCAACATGCTCAACTCGATGAGTGAAGAGATTGGACAGAAGCAAGCAAGACTGGCAACCCGGGAAAGCGCTTTGAAAATTATTCACGAGGGAGGCGCCTTTTTTTGGGTTGTAGATCGTCAGGTGGTCAGTTTCGCGCTCGCCAACCGACCCCAGGTTAAAGGCATCTGCATCAGCGGGGTGTACACACCACCCCAAGATCGTAGAAAGGGTTATGCCCGCGCGCTGGTTGCTGAAGTATCCAAAGAAATGCTCTCCCGGGGGTATGCGCTAACCAACTTGTTTACCGACCTCGCCAACCCCACGAGCAACAAAATTTACCAGGAAATCGGCTATCAGCCGGTTTGCGATTATCACCAGTACATGGTTGAGTAGGCGGCATGCCGTCTCGCCCTACGAATGATGGCTTCGCTGGAACGAGACAAGCAATTCGTAAATGTAATTCCGTAGGATCTTACCGTTCCAATTGACAAGACCCTTCGCAAAAGAGGTTCAGGATGACAAACTCAGTTCCTATTCCCTGTTCTCTGTTTCCTATTCCCTGTTCGCGGTTGCCACGCCGTCCCGCGAACACTCGTAGGGCGAGATTGAGGGGGTTGTGACATTGGTGTGACGAGGATGTTGCTCCCCCTCAATCCGCCGTTGTGTGTGGTTATTGTGTACGGCGGATAGAAAACACACAAAGTGCCAGTAGAGGAAAGTACGAGGTGTTTTCAATAAACGGCTTTGCCGGTACAAACGTCTCGCCCTACGAAAAGATGGCTTCGCTGGAACGGGACAAGCCGCGTTCCCTACAAAATTTTGCGATATCGACTATCAGAGTAGGAGACGGTTGCCATGCCGTCCCACGAACACTCGTAGGGCGAGATTGAGGGGGTTGTGACATTGGTGTGACGAGGATGTTGCTCCCCCTCAATCCGCCGTTGTGTGTGGTTATTGTGTACGGCGGATAGAAAACACACAAAGTGCCAGTAGAGGAAAGTACGAGGTGTTTTCAATAAACGGCTTTGCCGGTACAAACGTCTCGCCCTACGAAAAGATGGCTTCGCTGGAACGGGACAAGCCGCGTTCCCTACAAAATTTTGCGATATCGACTATCAGAGTAGGAGACGGTTGCCATGCCGTCCCACGAACACTCGTAGGGCGAGATTGAGGGGGTTGTGACATTGGTGTGACGAGGATGTTGCTCCCCCTCAATCCGCCGTTGTGTGTGGTTATTGTGTACGGCGGATAGAAAACACACAAAGTGCCAGTAGAGGAAAGTACGAGGTGTTTTCAATACACGGCTTCGCCGGAACGGGACGAGCCGCGTTCCCTACGAAAAGATGGCTTCGCAGGAACGGGACGGGGTAAGTGTATGGCGGATTGAGGGGGAGCAACATATCCGTTACACCAATGTCACAACTCCCTCAATCTCGCCCTACGAAAAGATGGTTTCGCCGGAACGGGACAAGCCGCGTTCCCTACAAATGATGGCTTCGCAGGAACGGGACGGGGTAAGTGTATGGCGGATTGAGGGGGAGCAACATATCCGTTACACCAATGTCACAACTCCCTCAATCTCGCCCTACGAAAAGATGGCTTCGCCGGAACGGGACAAGCCGCGTTCCATACGAATGATGGCTTCGCCGGAACGGGACAAGCCGCGTTCCCTACGAAAAGATGGCTTCGCCGGAACGGGACGAGCCGCGTTCCCTACAAAAAGATGGCTTCGCCGGAACGCGGGGTACACGTTCATTAGGTTTAGATTCCACAATCAGCCAATTTATTGAGTTCCTCATTTGAGTGATCGTAAAAACACCTTCTTCCTCGTTGAGATCAGGTTATTCTGGAAAGTGAGAAACTCGGGCTTTAAGAAAAAAGAGGTTGGCAACTACCAACCTCTTCAACCTATCTTTTCAAACAAAGACTACTCTTCGTGTTTCAATTCCTTCTGCCGGGCATCCATAATTTCCTGTGCCAGGTGCATCGGAACCAGGTCGTAATGGTCGAATTCCATCGAGAACGTACCGCGACCACCGGTCATCGAGCGCAGGTTGGTGGTATAGCGCATCATCTCTGAGAGCGGCACCTCAGCATGAATGATAGATTTACCCCGATCAGAGCTCATCCCCTGCACGCGGGCACGCCTGGTGTTCAGATCTCCCATGATATCACCCATGTTTGCCTCAGGCATGTTCACGGATACTTTCATGATCGGTTCATACAACACAGGGTTGGCATCTTTGAATGCCAGCTTGAAAGCTTCGCGACCGGCAATTTCGAAGGCGATCGGCTTTGAGTCGACCGGATGTTCCTTGCCGTCATAAACGGAAACACCGATATTATGCGCAGGGTAACCAGCCACAACGCCTTCTTTCATCACGGCACGGATGCCTTTTTCGATAGGAGCCATGTAATTGCTCGAGATCGCGCCTCCAAAAACGTCATTGCTAAACGAGAATTCTTCTCCTTCGATGGGGAAGATCTTCAGGTGCACTTCACCAAACTGACCGGAACCGCCGGTTTGCTTTTTGTGACGATACATCGCGCTGGCTTCTTTTGTGATGTGCTCTTCGTAAGGCACTTTGGGTTCGTGCAAATCCAGGTTCAGCTGGAATTTTTGCTCAGCCCGCTTGACTGCCACATCGATGTGCTGATCTCCCATTCCAAACATCAGCGTTTGGCGGGTTGCGGCTTCCATTTCCCACGAAAGGGTCATATCTTCTTCAACCAGCCGGTTCAAAGTCTGGCTCATCTTGGCAGCGTCAGATTGGGTCCGTGGGGTGATGGCGACGCGATAAAGCGGATTGGGATAATCAGGAACGGGCAGGGTCAGGTTTTGCTCTTTTGTGGTCAGCGTGTCGCCAGTTGTCGTCACTGTAAGTTTCGCCACCGCTCCAATATCACCACTGTGAATAACCGGCACAGAGTGCATATCCTTGCCAAATGGCACCTGCACACTTGCCAGGCGTTCTTCCTCGCCCTTATTGGCGTTCCATACACGTGTGTCCGAATTCATCGTGCCGGAATAGACCCGGAAAAAGGTCTGACGCCCGACGAATGGGTCTGCTGTGGTCTTCCAAACATAGGCTGCAAGCGGTCCAGCATCATTGAAATTTAGTTCAACTTCGCCTTTGGGCGATTTTGCTGTAACGGCAGGACGTTCTTTCGGCGAGGGAGCCAGCGCGAGCAGAGCTTCAATCAGGGGGGCGATGCCGATCATGCGTCCACCGGCTGCCACGAGTACAGGGATGATGTTGCTTTCATCGATGGCTTTGTGCAGACCTTGCAGGATTTCGTCTCCTGAAAGATCGCCATTTTCAAAATACTTTTCGAGCAGGCTGTCTTCACCTTCAGCCGCGGCTTCAACCAGGAGCATGCGGGCTTCTTCAGCCTGATCCTGGTATTCAGCCGGGATTTCGACCGCGGTTTTCCCATCGCCTTTATAGGCTTTCATGTTGACCAGGTCGATCACGCCTTCAAAATCGGCTTTCTCGCCCAAGGGCAGCTGCATCGGGATCAATCGTCCATCTATCCCGTTTTGAACCGAGTCGAATGCTTTTTGATAGCTGGCATTTTCGCGGTCCATCTTGTTGATGACCACGATCCTGGGAATATTGAATTGATCTGCCAGGTCCAGCGCGGTTTCGGTGCCAACTTCAAGACCGCCAACCGAATCGACCAAAATCAGGGCACAATCTGCCACGCGCATCGCCGAAACAACTTCGCCAACGAAATCGGTATACCCGGGGGTGTCGAGGAAATTGAACTTGACATCCTTATAAATCACAGGCAATACGGAGGTGAAAAGAGAAATATTTCGGCGTTTTTCTTCGTCGTCAAAATCCGAAACGGTGGTCCCATCTTCGATTTTACCGATACGGGTGGTCGCTCCAGTAAAATTCAGTAAATTCTCCACGAGAATGGTTTTACCCGAGTTGCTATGTGAGGCAAGAACGATATTTCGGATATTTGCAGTTGAGAATTCTTTCATTTTTTGACCTTCCTGTCGTCTGGCATGGATTACCACGCGAAATATATAATTTAGGCAGTTTAACGCCAACTTTTAATTATATCAAATAAAGCCGGCTTCGGGGAGGAAAATTTAGTGGAATTCTGGTTTTGGTAAGAACCCGCCGCGAAAACACTGCATACTCGCTCAAACTGTAGCAAATTCCCATTCCGCCTTGCGAACACGTTGGAAGTTAACCCTGCCCGACGCCTAAAAGCTGCCGGATATGATCGATATGGTCGCGCCTGTGCCAGAGCAGACGGCGCACAAATTTTCGCGCGCTCCATTTCTCTTGCGCGTAGCTGGTAATCTGCGTAGAGCCTACCAGCGTTGGTAAGTATTGACGAACAAGTTGGTAACTGTATTCTATTGCAGCCAGATGGTCGTCGCCGGCAGGGACGGTGAAGTCCATATCCAGCCCCAGGTTTTGCAGGTACCAGGCTTCTGCCCGGGCAAGATGACCGAGAATCCCCTGGATGCTCCAACGCTGCCCAGGCTGAACTTCTGTTAAGGCGGAAGGCTCTGCAAATTCAACCCCTGCGAGAAGTTCCTGGTGCTGCCAGGTGAACACCTGCCCGACCTGTTCGAGCTCTTCCGAAGTTAACGGGCGCAGGTCATCCAGGAAAAAGGCGTTGATTTCGTATTCTTCACCTTTGTGGTCGACGCGCGTGACAATAAAAGTCTCGTCAACATGAAAATCCAAGCCATCCAGGCAATACCAGGGTTTATTGGTGTGCAGCCTGACCCAATAGTCAAATTCGAGCAGCCTGCGGGGCATGCTCAATAATGCTTCGCCTTCGTCAGCACCGTAGGCAAAACAACCTGGAAAGTCCAGTGCCCAGGCGGTATACCTGGTGGCGGGGTCTTCTTCCATGCCAATACGGATCAGCATGGTTTGTCCTGTCCGAAAAATAGAGGCAGATGTCCGAGCGCGAGGATATCGCGCCATTCAGCGCGGTCGCCCTCGGTGAGGATACCGACCTCGCGTGCCGTGATTGCGCCGGCTTTGTCCATCACCAGGTGCATGCCTTGCAGCGTTGAGCCGGTGCTAATCACATCATCCAGCAATATAATCCGTTTACCCTTGATCAGCTCAAGATCTTTCTCGTCCAGGAACAAAGTTTGTGGTTTGCCCGATGTAATAGACAAGGTTTCCGCGGAGATGGCGTTGCCCATGTAGGGTTTATATTCTTTGCGCAAAACGACATAAGGCTTTCCACTTATTTTGGAAAGCATGTGAGCCAGTGGGATCGATTTGGCTTCCGGAGTGAGGATGACGTCATAGTTGGTGTCTGAAAGCAGGCGGTTGAGTTCCATTGCACAGGCATCAACCAGTTCGATATCGCCCAAAATGTTGAGTATGGCGATGCGCAGCCCAGGTTTGACTTCAAAAAGAGGCAGCTGGCGCTCAACGCCAGCAATATTAATCGGATAGGTTTCTCGTTCTTGCATGGATTCTCCAGATTTTTCGTTGTTTGCTGGTTTGATTTTATCGCAGAAAAGGAGTTTGGGCAGGAAATCGACTGGACCAAACCGCTGCCAAATAAAAAAATGGGGCGTCCTGGCAGGCGTGGATAGCCTGCTTCCACGATGTCTCTTTCCAAAAAAAACTCCCCTTTAAACCATCTAATGCTGCGGACGCCGACCGCAGCATTAGTGTATTAAGGAGGAGGAGAAGAAGAGAAGTCGCCCTTACGACCTTATATTACAATAATATTCCCATTGATACTTGACGATTAACCTACGCTTCCCCTACGATTTTCGCGGAATCAGGGGAAAACAGCAGAAAGTAGGCTTTTAATTATTATTTTTGCGGCAACCGATGTAAAATCAAAAAAATGGAAAACGAAAATGGAAAATGCTGAACAACAATTTAAATCTGGTTTTATCGCTCTGGTCGGCAAACCAAACGCCGGCAAAAGCACCCTACTTAACGCCCTGATGGGGCAGCCAATCGCCGGTGTGTCCTTTCGCCCCCAAACTACCCGCCGCCGGCAGCTCGGCATCCTGACCAGCGATCGCTACCAGATGATCTTCATCGACACCCCTGGTCTGAATGACGCCAAAGACCGCTTAAGCCGTTTCATTAATAACGAAGTGACTTTCGCCTTGCAGGATGCCGATATCTTGCTTTACCTTGCTGATGTCAGCAAACCTGCCGACAGCCTCGACCAGCAGCTGACCGAGGCAGTCAAATCCCGACAGAATCAGGATGGCGTTCTCCTGGTCTACAACAAGACTGACATAGCCGACCCCGCCCAAATCCAAAAGAACAAAGCATCCTTCCAGGCTTTGCTGGCAGAGGCAAAAACAATCGAAGTTTCTGCCAAAACCGGCAAAGGTTTGGCAAAACTGATTGAGCTGATCGAAGAACGCCTTCCGGAGGGTCCGGAATACTATCCGGTAGACCAAATTACTGAAGATTTTGAAAAAGATATCGCCGCGGAGATGATCCGCGCGGCAGCAATGGCAAACCTGGATGACGAACTGCCCTACAGCATTGCCACGCTCGTGGATGAATATAAAGAGCGCGACAACCAGGTGTTGTATATCCATGGCACGATCTTTGTGGAAAGAGAAGCGCAAAAGCCGATTGTGATCGGAAGAAAAGGCGCGATGATTCGCAAAATCAGCACTGATGCACGCTTCGCCATCGAAGAGATGGCTGGGCAAAAGGTCTTTCTGGATTTGCAGGTGAAGACACAAAAAGACTGGAAGAACGATGCCGCCTTTCTGAAGCGGGTCGGTTTGGCAGGTGCGGGGGAATAATGTCTGACCAGGTCGGTTTGGTCTCGCTCAGTTTCATCACCGCGGCAAGCCTGGTTAATTGGGTTGCCGCCTGGAAGGGGCGTTTGCTGATTTATTACATCAGCAAACCCCTGGTGCTGATCTTTCTGATCGTTTTCTTTCTTTGGCAAGCGCCAGTCACAACGGCGACATTTCCTTTTTTATTAGGTTTAATTTTCTCGCTTATCGGAGATATTCTGCTGATTCCTCGCGGAACGCGCTGGTTCATCGCCGGAATGGGTGCCTTCGCGATCGCACAACTGGCATACATCGTTGGTTTCAACCTCTCCATGCCCTCACCCGCGGTAACCGTTGTGGCGTTGTTTGCGTTGCTGGCAGGAATTCTGGTTATGTACCTGGCAATCGACCGTTTTGCTGAATCATCAGATGTGAACAAAAAACTGCTGCCATGTTTTAAAAGTTATTCAATCCTGGTGCTGATGATGGCGATCAGCGCTCTGACCAGCCTCGCCAGACCGGGCTGGTCGGACCGAGCCGCGGTGATGGCGGGGATGGGTGGAATCCTGTTTTTTGTGTCGGATGTAATGATTGCCATGGATAAATTGGATCGAAGACTTCCTAAATATAAATTTTGGATTATTTTCACTTATCAGGTCGCTCAGTTCCTGATTGTTGCCGCTGTGCTCCAGTTGGGATGAGCCTTTGTATTTTCAATGCGGTATTAGGGGGCGATACTTGCGCGGAGAATGAAAAAAAAATTTCTCGCAATTTTCAAAGTGAATGTCTCCAAAAAGGGAACAGGAACAGGGAATAGGAACTGGGTTTTGTCATCCTGAGCCTCTTTTGCGAAGGATCTTGT
>ENA-UOOH01003496-UOOH01003496.1-fermentation-metagenome-genome-assembly--contig:-NODE-3496-length-11877-cov-2.428523_pt1 | contig 11877 bp, 13 predicted proteins | sample MGYA00245778_ERZ724025 | MGnify/ENA primary metagenome ERZ724025 (study PRJEB28704, sample SAMN03018313) | fermentation metagenome | biome: anthropogenic terrestrial biome; feature: soil; material... | reverse complement strand
TGGGCGCAGCATTACCCTGAAGCCCGAGGGCACGGCGGGCGCCGTGCGTGCGTTGATTGAGGGCAAACTGTTTGCCCAGGCGCAGCCGCAGAAGATGTATTACCTCAATAACCCCATCTTCCGGTATGAGAACCCGCAGCATGGCCGCCTTCGCGAGCATCACCAGTTTGGCATGGAGTGCTTTGGCGCGAAGGAGCCAACAGCGGATGCGGAGCTCATTTCCATGCTGCTCAACATGCTGTCAGGGCTTGGACTAGATGACCTGACGGTGCACATCAACTCCATCGGCTGTCCGACATGCCGCCCAGCCTATCATCAGCGTTTGCGAGAATACCTGGGCGATAACCTGGAGCACCTGTGCGACAATTGCCGCCAGCGGTTTGACCGTAATCCTTTGCGGGTTCTGGATTGCAAGGAGCCGGGCTGTAAGCGCATCGTGGCCGACGCTCCGGTGGTGCTGGATATGCTGTGTGAGGAGTGTGACAGCCACTTTACGCAGCTGCAAAAATTGCTGGATGCGGCCGGCGTCCGCTATCAGGTGGACACCCACATTGTGCGCGGGCTTGATTACTATACAAAAACGGTGTTCGAGATCATCATGCACGGCGTACGTGAGGGGTTGGCCCTGTGTGGCGGCGGGCGCTATGATGGCCTGGTGGCGATGCTGGGCGGGCCGGATTTGCCGGCCGTGGGATTTGGCATAGGCATGGAGCGCATCCTGATGGAGCTGGAGAACCGCAGCATTTCCATCCCCGAGCCGGCACAGTACCAAGCCTATGTGGCCAACATTGAGCCGGATTCCCTAACAGCAGCTTTCCAATTGACCCTGGCTCTGCGTTTTGCGGGCCTGCGGGCCGAGTGTGACCACAATGGCCGCAGCCTGCGCGCGCAATTCAAATACGCCAACAAGTTGGATGTGCGCATGCTGGTGATGGTGGGCGGCGAGGAAATGCAGCGCGGCAATGTGCGCCTTCGGGATATGCAAACCGGCGAAGAAACCGAGATTCCACTGGATGGCGCGGTAGAAAATATCGCAAATATGTTGCTTCATAACCGTTGAGGAGGAGAGAATCATGGCAGAGTTTTTAGGCGGATGGCGGCGGGACTGCCGCTGTGGCGAAGTGAATGAGGGCATGGTGGGCCGCGAACTGACGCTCATGGGTTGGGTGCAGCGCGCCCGCAATATGGGCGGCATCATCTTTGTGTGGCTGCGGGATGTATCCGGCATGGTGCAGGTTGTGTTCAAGTCCGATACTTTGCCCGCGGAGGTCTACGCGCTGGGTGAGGCGCTGCGGTCAGAGTATGTGCTGGCGGTAAAGGGGCAGGTAGCGCTGCGCGCGGCTGATGCAGTCAATGAACACATGGCCACCGGGCATGTGGAGGTTATTGTCAATGAGGCCAAGATTCTAAACGCCGCAGAGACACCGCCCATTTATATAGAGGATGGCGCAAAGGACAACGAGGCCGTGCGCCTGAAGTACCGCTATCTGGATCTGCGCAAGCCAAGCATGCAGCAGATTATGCTGGCCCGCTCACAGGTGACGACTGCCATTCGCAACCATATGGTTTCCCAAGGCTTTGCCGAATTTGAGACACCGATTCTGACCAAATCGACCCCTGAAGGCGCCAGAGACTTCCTGGTGCCCAGTCGCATCCATCCAGGTGAGTGCTACGCCCTGCCGCAGAGCCCGCAAATCTACAAGCAGTTATTGATGCTGGCGGGGATGGACCGCTATTTCCAAGTAGCCCGTTGCTTCCGGGATGAGGACAGCCGGGCCGACCGGCAGCCGGAGTTCACCCAATTGGACCTGGAGATGAGTTTTGTAGAGCCGGAGGATGTACAACGCGTGGTGGAAGGTGCCTTTGCGGCCGTGTTCAAGGCGGTGAAGGGCATCGATTTGCCGCTGCCGCTGCCGCGCATGACCTGGAAGGACGCCATGGAAAACTATGGCTCCGACAAGCCAGACACGCGCTATGACATGACCATTTCGACGGTGAATGACGTGGTGCAAAACTGCGGGTTTTCCATCTTTGAACAGGCGGTGGAAGGCGGCCAGACAGTGTGCGCCATCACGGCCAAGAAGGCCGCTGCCCGTCTGTCGCGCAAGGAGATGGACGCCCTTGGTGAATTTGTCAAAACCTATCACGTGAAGGGGCTGGCCTGGCTGGCCTTGCAGGAAGATGGTAGCGTCCGTTCCTCCTTCGCCAAGTTCATCAGCGAGGAGAAACTGAAGGGATTGCTGGCGCGCATGGATGTGCAGCCCGGCGATGCCCTGTTCCTCATCGCCGACAAAAAGCCCGTTGCTCTAACCGCCATGGGGCAGCTGCGTGGAAGGCTTGCGCGTGAGCTGGACCTGATTGACAAAAGCAAATACAACCTGCTGTGGATTACAGAGTTTCCACTGTTGGAGTGGGACGAGGAGGCGAAGCGGTTCCAGGCGGCGCATCATCCCTTCACCATGCCCATGGAAGAAGACTTTGACCTGATGGACAAGACGCCCGAATTGGTGCGTGCCAAGTCCTACGACCTGGTCTTCAACGGCATCGAGATGGGCTCCGGTTCCATCCGCATCCACGCCAGCGATTTGCAGGAGCGCATGTTCAACTGGCTTGGCTTCACGCATGAGGAAGCGTGGGAGCGCTTTGGCTTCCTGCTGGAGGCGTTCAAATACGGTACACCGCCGCACGGTGGCTTTGCCTTTGGCATCGACCGCCTGATGATGATGCTGACCGGGGCAGAGAGCCTGCGTGATGTCATCGCGTTCCCCAAGGCGCAGAATGCCTCCTGTCTGATGATGGATACCCCGGCCCCCGTGCCGGAGGAGCAGCTGCGTATGCTGCACATCAACTTTGACCAGGGGGACAAGGCGTGACAACGCCGAAGGCTAACGAGCATGCTGCATGAGTTTGCTCCCCTGACATTTGACAACAGTTACCAGGCGATTTTGGCCGGTGAGACGGACACAGCCATCTGCTGCCAGGGTGATGAGATATTGGTTGGCCGGGATGAAGCGATAGGGTTCCCCACGGTGGGGGAGTTGGACGTTTCTCCTGAACAGTGTACTTACCTGTTTTCACTGGGCGGCCAAAGGTACTTCCTCGTGGAGCGGGAGGCGCTGACAAGCCTCCCTGAAAGTCGTCTGTTTATCCCTGTGCAGCAGTTGCGTTATGGTACGCCGCGTCACCTGTGTTTCGCCGGCGTTGCCGCGCACCACCTATACCGATGGTATGCCAGCCGAAAGTATTGTGGGTGTTGCAGCGCGCAAATGCAGCACGACAGCCAGGAGCGCGCCATGGTATGTGGCGAGTGCGGCCACCGCGAGTACCCGCAGATAATGCCGGCGGTGATTGTGGGCGTGGTGGATGGCGACAGGCTGCTGCTGACCAAATACGCCGGCCGAGAGAACCCACGACCCGCGCTGGTCGCAGGGTATGCCGAAGTGGGCGAAACGTTGGAGCAGGCCGTTGAACGTGAAGTCATGGAAGAAACCGGCCTGAAGGTGAAGCATATCACCTACTACAAAAGCCAGCCCTGGCCTTTCACGGGGTCCATGTTGGCGGGCTTTTACGCCCATGTGGATGGCGCGAACACCATCATCCGGGATGAGCGGGAGCTGTCGGAGGCCATCTTTGTATCGCGCGCGGATATCAATGTGCCGCACATGGGGGTGGCGATGACCAACGAAATGATTTGCCGCTTCAAGGACCTGGGGCCGGATGTATTGGTCTGTGATGACCCGGTTCGGCAACGCATATACGCTTAGCCAAAAAGCCACGGAGCAACGCAAGCCCCGTCGCTTTTTGATAGCAGATTATTTGCACATTTGATAGATGTTGACCACATCCTGCCAGGCGAGTTTCTTCAAGTTGCCCAGGGGATACTCTTCGCCAAAGGCAATGCTGGTGGCTTTCTTGGCCATCTCTTTCAACCGGGTGTCATCAATACCCAGTTCACGCAGCGTCTGCGGCAGGCCCATGCGGCGGAAGAAGGCTTCAAGCCGGGCAATGCCCTCCAGCACCAGGGCATCCTTGTCACGGTAACTCATCTGGACGCCCATGATGTTAACGGCGAACTGAACGAACATGTCAATGTTATCCTTGTACACATAGCGCATCCAGGCCGGCGTCAGCACAGCCAAGCCCGCACCGTGCGCTACATCGTAGATGGCGCTCAGCTCGTGCTCCATGTTATGGCACGCCCAATCCTGCTCGCGGCCCATGCCAACCAGCCCGTTATGCGCCACCGTGCCGCTGAAGCCAATCTCGGCCCAGGCATCGTAATCCTGTGGATTGGCAAGTACTTTGGGACCGTTGAGCATGATGGTGCGCAGCACCGTCTCGCACAGGCCGTCGGTGAGGTCGGTATGGGTCGTGTTGGTGAAGTAGCGCTCAAACACATGGCTCATCATGTCTGCCACGCCGTTAGCAATCTGGTTCTTGGGCAGCGTGAAGAACAGTTCCGGATTCATGATGCTGATGAGCGGGCGCAGTTTGTTGCTGCCATAGCCGTATTTCAGGCTCTTTTCCTCATTGGTGATAACGGTATCGCCGCTCGACTCGCTGCCCGCGGCAGGGATGGTGAGCACGATGGCGACGGGCAGGGCCTTCTCGATCGGTAGTTGCTTCTCATAGACATCCCACACATCGTGGTCGAGGTGTACACCCATGGCGATGGCCTTGGCCGAGTCGATGACACTGCCGCCGCCAACTGCCAGGATGAGGTTCACCTGCTCCTGCTTGGCGAGCCGAATCCCCTCGTGCACCAGGCTGAGGCGCGGGTTTGGCTGGACGCCGCCCAGTTCCACATAGGCAATGCCATGCTCGTTGAGCGATGCGACGACCTGGTCAAACAAGCCGGATTTTTTGATGCTGCCGCCGCCATAGTGCAGCAGCACTTTTTTCGCGTGCGGTTTGAGCACCTCGCCGATTTTCTGTTGGGTATCCTTACCAAAGATGATGCGGGCCGGGGCGTAAAAATCAAAGTTCAGCATACTGCGTATCCTCCTTTGGAGTGTATTGGTTTTGCCTGTAGTGTAGCAGAGGGCAGGGGAACCTGCAACATGTTACCGCCCCGTGGTTGGAAACCCGGCTGTATTGCGCGGGCGCGCTAATTTTGCTATACTGGCTCTGATATAGGAGGAGGTGTGTCGCATGGCACCTAAGAATGAAAACCTACCCGTCAACGCGGAGATAGAATCGCCCGACGGCGGTACCATTACCTACGCCAATGAGGTCATTGCCATCATTTCCGGCATAGCCGCCAACGAGATTGAGGGCATCGCCGGGATGGTCACCAGCGGCGGCTTTGGCGACATTATCGGCAAAAATCGCAACATCACCCGCGGCGTCAAGGTAGAGGTGGGCACCGAAGAAGTATCCATCGACCTGTACGCCATTGTGGAGTATGGTCAGCCCATCCAGAAGGTGGCTACCGAGGTGCAGGAGAACGTCCGCAAATCCATCGAAGCCATGACAGGCCTCAAGGTCGTGCGCGTGGATGTGCACATCCAGGGCGTAAGCTTTGAGAAGGAAAAGCGCGAGGTTCAGTCCAACCTGGAAGCGGCCAATGTACCCAACCTGCCTGGCAGCAGCAAGAAAAAATCCAAGCAGAAAAAGGAAGAGGCTGCGGAGCCTATTGTTGAAAAGCCCGCCGAAGAGGACGCAAAGGCAAAGGACGCTGTCCCGGAGGCGGTTGTTGAAGCGCCGGCAGACGAAGTGCCCCAATCAGCTCCGGTTGTTGAGCCATCCCCGCGGACGAATCGGTTGCAGAAGAATCACCCAAGGAGAACAAGCCGGCCAAGAAAAGCCGCAAGGCCTGAAGGCCCGGCAGCAGGGGGATGATCGAATGAAGATGAAGTTTCTTGATCGGATCCTTTTGTTTGTGGGCGCTTTTCTGACCGCCGTATCGGGCTTGGGGGTCTTTTTGGTTGGCCTTGGGGTGGACAGGGTTTCTGTGTCCATCTTCGGGTTAGAAGGACTTGTTATCAACCGTTGGCTGATTCTGGTGATAGGCGTTTTGCTGTTTGCCTTCGGCATCTACTTGCTCAGCCTGCCCAGGTCCGGCCGCAAAAACCAGGGGGACTTTGTCATCCAGCAGACAGCAGGCGGGGAGCTGCGCATCTCCGTCAAGGCGATGGAGAGCCTGGTGCACAAGGTCATGGCCAGCCACGAGGAGATGAGTCTGAAGGGGTTGACTGTGGATAACCGCCGCGATGGCGTTGTCATCGATTTGAAGGTAGCCATGGCCGGCAACATCAGCATACCGCTGGCGGTTACCGCGCTGCAAAAAGAGGTGCGCCAGCACCTGCTCAGTGCCTCGGGCGTGGATGTCAAGGAAGTCCGCGTATCGGTAGAGACGGCGGACACGGTGGCAACGGATTCCCCCTTCCTTATGCAGGACCCACCGGTGGCTGAAGTGAAGGCATCGGCAGAAGAAACATTGGGACCACAGGAAAAGCACGGCTGGTTCGGCTTTGGCAAAAAGCCGGCTGAAAAAGTGGAAAGCCAGACTGCCCCTGATACACCTTTGGTAAGCGAGGATACACAGTCCGCCCATGCGGATGAACAGCATCATGAAGGGAATTGATGAGCAAATGCACGATTGGAACAAACCCGGCAACCCCACGCGCAAGTTAGTGTACGCTGGCGCATTCTTTGTGTTCGGCCTGATGCTGGTCTATCTTGGCTTCTGGAAGACATTGCTGGTCGCGGTCATTACGGCTGCGGGCTATTTTGTCGGCGCATCCGATAACCTGGAGGATTCCGCGCGCAAACTGGTGAACAAACTATTCCCGCCGTCCACCAAAAAAGTCACCTACGGGCCGGAGGATATGGAAAAGGTAAAGAAAGCCCTGGAAAAGAAGGAAGCAGAAGCGAAAAGGCCTGAAGAATCTTCAGCGCCGCAGGAGTAACGCCGGATGTCGAGATTGGCTGCCCGCAGAGCGGCAATGCAGATGATTTATGAGCAAATGCTTGGTGGAGAAGGCGGGCAGGAAACGCTGCTGGGGCTGATTGCCTTTGATTCGGACGAAGCGGCGGACGATACCTATATAAAGACACTTCTTGATGGCATGCGCGAGCGCGGTGAGGACATTGACCGGGAGATTGCATCCCGAAGCACCACCCGCGAGTTGGAGCGGATACCGGTGCTGGTGCGCTCTATCCTGCGGCTTGCGATATACGAGTTGGCCTATCTGAAGGATTCCCCGCCTGAAGTGATTATCAACGAGGCGGTGGAGCTGGCCAAGCGCTATGGCGAGGACAGTGACAGCAAGTTTGTCAACGGTGTGCTGGGCAGTTATGTGCGGGAGAATCAGGGGGCATGAGGGCCGTTCTGGGCCTGGATACAAGTTGCTACACCACCTCCTGCGCGGTTGTCGACGTAACAATGTGCCTGCTGGCGTCCAGCAGAATGCTTCTGCCGGTTGAACCCGGCACACGCGGCCTTCGACAGAGCGAGGCCGTTTTTGCGCATATCAGGCAACTTCCTGAGGTGGTCAGGCAAGCCATGCAGGGATTATCTGTCGATATTTCAGCGGTATGTGCATCTGACCGCCCGGTGGATGACGGCAACTCCTACATGCCGGTTTTTCGGGCAGGGGCATCCATGGCGGAGTCCTTGGCGGCTGTACTGGGCGTGCCTTGCTACAAGACCACCCACCAGCGGGGGCACCTGGCCGCCGCGCTGATTGGTCAGAAGGACCAACCGAAACGATACCTGGCATTGCATCTATCCGGCGGCACCACCGAGCTGCTGGCCAGCGAGGGTGAACAACTGACTTTGCTTACGCGTTCACTCGATTTGCACGCAGGCCAGCTGATAGACCGCGTTGGCGTAAAACTGGGTTTGCCCTTTCCGGCGGGTCCGTCGTTGGAAAAATTGGCCATGTCGGGAAGCGCTTCTGGCCGATATGGCGCGAGCATTTCTCCGGCAGGATGTCATTTTTCTGGCGCTGAAACGCAGGCATTGCGTGATGCAGTACAAGGCGATTTGCCTGCTGAGGATATCGCAGCTGAAGTGTTTGACCTGGTCGCGCGTACAGTGGTCAAGATGTTGGCTTTGGCTAAGCAGTCGACCGGGCTGGCGGACGTGGTGATATTTGGCGGCGTTGCTTCTTCTGAACTGCTGCGGGTATTGATCAACCAGCGAAACAAGGCACGGCGGTTGGGGCTGCGCATTCTGTATGGGCAGCCGCAGTTATCAGGCGATAACGCGGCCGGGGTGGCGATGATTGGTGCACAGAAGCATTTTTTATGATAAGGAGGAAACCATGGCACAAGTATTGAGTGGCAAAACCATGTCGGAGGCATTGACCCGAGAGCAGGCTGCGCGTGTGGCGCAGATGAAAGAAGAGGGGATTCACCCCGGTCTGGCCGTTGTGTTGGTGGGGGAAGACCCTGCCAGTCAAATCTATGTGCGTAACAAGGGAATTGCTTGTGAGACCATCGGCATCTATTCCCGGACGGTCAAACTGGACAAGGACATCGCCCAGGAGGAACTGATTGAGGCGATAGAGGCGTTGAACCAGGATCCGCAAATCCACGGCATTTTGGTGCAATTGCCGCTGCCTAAGCACCTGGATGAGGAAGCGGTGCTGGCCAGCATTTTGCCCCAGAAGGATGTGGATGGATTCCATATCGACAACGCCGGCAGGCTGTTCACCGGCCAGGAGGGCGTGGTTGCCTGCACCCCCAAGGGGATCATGTACATGCTCAAACAGGCGGGTGTCCCGCTGTCGGGCAAAGATGCGGTGGTGATTGGCCGCTCCAACATCGTGGGCAAGCCTGTGGCGATGCTGCTGTTGGCAGAAAACTGCACAGTGACCATCTGTCACTCCCGTACACAAAACCTGAAGGAGCATTGCAGGCGCGCTGATGTGTTGGTAGCTGCCATCGGCAAGCCGCACTTTGTGACAGCTGACATGGTAAAACCCGGCGCCGCCGTGGTGGATGTTGGCATCAACCGTGTGGATGGCAAGGTGGTGGGTGATGTGGATTATGATGCGGTCAAGGACGTTGCTGGCTACATTACGCCCGTGCCCGGCGGGGTAGGGAAGATGACCATCAGCATGTTGATGGAAAATACGCTGGAGGCGGCATGCAGGCAAGCGCGCTGAGCGTCAGTGACCTGAATGAATATGTGCGCCGCTCCCTCGCCGGGGACCCCATGCTGCAAGGCATCGCGGTGCGCGGCGAAGTGAGCAATTTTCGGCCCTACGCATCGGGACACTGGTACTTTTCGCTGAAGGATGAGCACAGCCGCATTGCCTGTGTGATGTTTCGTCAACACAATATGGGCTTGCGTTTCAAGCCGCAGGATGGCATGAAAGTGGTGATGGTGGGCTCAGCCGGTTTGTATACCGTGAGCGGCAGCTATCAATTCTACGCGGAGGCCATGCTGCAGGACGGCGTGGGCGAATTGTTTGAGCGCTACAATGCCCTCAAGGACAAGCTGCTTAAGGAAGGGTTGTTTGATGCTTCGCGCAAACGCTCTTTGCCGCTGCTACCACGGGCGGTTGGCGTGATTACATCCGCGTCCGGCGCGGTGCTGCACGACATCAAGACCGTCACTCGCCGCCGGTTTCGCAACATGCCCCTTATCCTTCGCTCTGCCCAGGTTCAAGGTGATGGCGCGGCGGTGGACCTTGTGATAGCGTTGCAGGAGTTGGCGCAATCGGGTTATGTGGACGTCATCATCATAGGCCGAGGCGGCGGCTCCATGGAGGACCTGTGGGCGTTTAACGAGGAGGAGCTGGTGCGGGCCATTGCGGCCTGTCCAATCCCCGTGATATCCGCGGTGGGGCACGAGACGGATACCACCCTGGCGGATTTCGCGGCCGACATGCGGGCGCCCACGCCTTCCGCCGCGGCGGAACTGGCTGTGCCGGATAAAAAGGAGCTGGCGCAACGCATCCTAACGCTTCGCTATGTGCTGCACCGGCAGGCGATGAATCATCTGCTGACCCTGTCCGCCCGAGCACAACAAGCGGCCGGAAGGCTTGAGCGATTTAGCCCTGCCATGAGGTTGTAGGGGTACGCGCACCGGCTGGCCGTGGCCAACCAGGCTCTGCTTGGGGCATATGGCGGTGGACTGAAGGAACGCAAGCAAAGGATGGAAGCGTTGCTGGGCAAGCTGCAGGCGCTGGGCCCGGGAGAAACGCTGCGAAGGGGATATGCCCTCGCCATGCACGAGGGGCAGCTGCTAACGGGCGTGAGCGAACTGCCGGAGCAGTTTACGCTGGTTTTTCATGATGGCCGCGCTGAGGTGCAAGTGCTTTCGACACAATTGGAGGAATTTCTGTGACGCAGAAGAAACAGGATATCGGCTTTGAAGCCAAATTGGAGGCCTTAGAGGCCCTGGTCAGCACCATGGAAGAGGGCGGCCTGTCACTGGAGGCACTGATGCAGGCCTATGAAAAGGGCATTCGCATCTCCCAGGAATTGACCAAGGAACTGGAAACCGCGCAAGGCAAGCTGATGTCGCTGAAGGATGGCGCGCTAAAGCCTGCGGAGGATCAGGATGGGCTATAACGCTCGCTACGCCACCTACCAGCAGATGGTCGAGCAAGCTCTGGATCGCGCAATCCCCATTCAGCATGCGGATTGGCCGGAGCAGACTATGCCCAAGATGTTGGGAGACGCGATGCGATACAGCCTGTTGGCAGGCGGGAAACGCTTACGCCCCGTGCTGCTGCTTGCCGCGTATAACCTGCTGCATAACGATGTCATGCCCGCGCTGCCCTTTGCTGTGGCGGTGGAAACGATTCATACTTATTCGCTCATCCATGACGATTTGCCGGCCATGGATGACGATGATTTTCGGCGCGGCAAACCCACCAGCCATAAGGTATATGGCGAAGCAATGGCCATTCTGGCAGGGGATGCGCTGCTGAATATGGCCTATGAAACCATGGCGCACAGCGGACACGCCAATGCCTTGGCGGCGTTGGCACAAATTGCTGCGCGCGCCGGAGGTCGCGGCATGATCGCGGGCCAAACCGCGGACATCGCCATGGAAGGAAAACCGGCCGATGAGCATATACTGCGCTATATTCACCAGCACAAAACCGCTGACCTGATTACGGCAGCTGTGCTGGGAGGGTTGGCGCTGGCCGGGGCTAATCGCAAACAGCTTGCGCTGGGGGAGCAGTACAGCCTCCACCTGGGGCTGGCCTTTCAAATCGTGGATGACTTATTGGATTTAGAAGGGGAGCAGCAGTTGCTGGGCAAGCATACCGGTCAGGATGCAGGGCACGGCAAGTTGACCTGGCCCGCGGTCTATGGTGTGCAGGCGGCCCGGCAGGATGCTGCCTGGCATATCGATACTGCTGTTGCCGCGGCAAATGGATTTGGTGAGCAGGGGCAGTTCCTGGCCCAACTTGCGCTCAACAGCCTGAAGCGGGTACAATGAAAGACCTGCGGTTAAACATGTTGTATGGAGGCATGAAGTGGCGGACCTGCTGCGAAACGACATTCTGATCTGCGCCATGGTGGCCTGGTTTGTGGCACAGCTCATTAAGGTATTGATTGACTGGCGCATACACCACGGCTTCAATTTCCGCCGCATGTTTGGCATGGGCGGCATGCCCAGCTCCCACACGGCATTTCTGGTAGCGCTCACCTCGATGATTGCGGCCAGGGAGGGTCTAGGCTCCACCTCGTTTGCGATTGCCGTGGCCGTCACCATGGTGGTGATTTACGATGCCATGGGCGTGCGCCTGCAGACGGGCAAGCAAAGCCAGGTGATAAACCGCATCTTGCACCGCATGTTGGTGGAAGGCAAACCGCTGGGGGACGATGAACTGCAGGAGTTAATCGGTCACACGCCCACCGAGGTATTCTTCGGCGCGGTCATCGAGATCGGAAGAGCACACGTCT
>ENA-UOOH01003494-UOOH01003494.1-fermentation-metagenome-genome-assembly--contig:-NODE-3494-length-11877-cov-4.694891_pt1 | contig 11877 bp, 11 predicted proteins | sample MGYA00245778_ERZ724025 | MGnify/ENA primary metagenome ERZ724025 (study PRJEB28704, sample SAMN03018313) | fermentation metagenome | biome: anthropogenic terrestrial biome; feature: soil; material... | reverse complement strand
GTCGACGACCTTTCCGCGTATCGGAACCACCACCGGCCAGGTCTCGGCGCCGAGCGCCACGCTCAGTTCAGAGGCGCCGAGGGCGTTGACCGCCTTGACGCTGAACTCATACCTCGTGCCAGCCTCAAGGCCGGTCAGAGTGATGGAGCGGCAATCGGCCGACAAGGCGTCGCCGTACCTGCTCCATCCGTCACCAGCGCTATAGAACATCTCGTAGCCGGTAATAGCGCTGTTGCCGTTCGTCAGCGGAGCTCGCAGCTGACCACGGCCGACTCCCTGCATCCAGTGGCCCGCACATCCTGCGGCGCGCCAAGGGCGTTCATGGGGATGAGTTTCAGACCGCCCCACGCTGCCGCATCAAACCCCTTCGCGCTGCCTAAGTGGTAGATGGCGGGCCGGAGTTATGGTTCAGGACCCAGTTATCACCGACCGCCGGAGAGTCTCCCATGAACTCGATCCTGGTCAGCGAGCCGCAGTCGGCGAATGCTTGCGCTCCAATTGTTTCTACGTTAGCTGGGTGATCGTCGAGGCTAGGTTGACACATCCATAGAATGCGGAGTACCCCAGCGGGGTGAGGCCATCTGGCAACGTCACTGAGATCAGGTTCTCGTAGGCCCTGAATGCTGAAGTGTTTATCCGGATCACGCTCTCGGGAATGACCAGCGAGGTAAGGCCCGCACAATCTTGGACCGTAGAGCTGCCGATCTGCTGCAACCCGTCAGGCAGGATAATGGCGGATAGGGACGTACAGCCGCTGAACGATGTGACATTAATCGATACTACGTTGGCCAGAATGACCACCGAGGTCAGGCTGGTGCAGCCACTAAAGGCGCCTATGCCGATCGTGACGATGCTGTCCGGCATCCCTATCGAGGCCAGGGACGAGCACCCCTGAAAGGCAAAATTGCCTAAGGAGGTCACTCCTTCGGGGATGATTACTGAGTTCAACCACGGCTTTCCGTAAAATGCGATGTACTTGATTGAGGTGACGCTCTTCCCATCTATGGTGTAGGGTATGACGACGTCAGCTCCCGAACCGGAGAACCCTGTGATCTGCACCTCGGTGCCGTCCTTGATGAGCCAATGACTGAACTCCCCGTAGGTCAATCCCATTACCATGCCCGTCGCCGATGAGAGCAATATCGTGAGCGACAGTACTGCTACCACCATTGGGCCCAATAGCTTCCGTGCTGAACAATTCCCCATTGATGAAACGCTCCAGTGCCTCAGAATGACAAACGTCTTGGATGAGCAGCATGAGGATTTAACGCATCTCAAAATTTTATATTATTTTAGATATCGATGATGTCCCGGAATCCTGGACCTGAGAATATTCGAATGGTCGATCAAACGTCTGAAACCAGATCGCGTAGCTGAAAGTAGGCATCATTGCTCCAAAAGATCAGGTCAGATAGGGTCTGGTGAACGCTAGATTATAGAGAAAAAAGATAAAAACAGCCCCTGAACAGGCCTTCAACACGCCATCAGAAAGCCTCTGGAGATGTGCCGAGACCGATAAGGGAGCGTGACACTGTCACAACTCCCTGGCCGATCTTGCTCCATGCGGCGCCTTGCCAATCCTCATACGCAAGTTGGCGGGGCTCAAGGCCGGCCCTTGAGGTACTTCAGTCTTTCTAGGCGTTCCGAGGGCGCTTCTTCCAGCTGACCCCTTTGGAACGTCCTGATATTATAGCTCTCCCGATATTCTATATAATCCAAGTATAGCCGAATCGCGGCCATGATGAACTCGGATCTGGACTTATAACGCCGGTGATCCACCCAATAATCAATATCGTCGACTATCTGAGTGGGGACTCTCAAATTCACTATGCGGGTCCTCTGCTTCTCTTCCGCATTCGCAGCTGGCTCTTTCCCCATGGCCCTCGAACGTTGTCCACTGGTGCGCATCTCATCTTCACTTGGTTCCGTTCCCATCCCATCTCGCTCTTCAGCAGATCTCCTTCCAGGGTTACCTGGACGATGAGCTCTTGCCGTCGAGCTGACATTTGAGCTATCGGCCTCTTTCGCATGATCGCTCTGAGCGAGAACACTTCCTTTTCCAGGCATTTTCTTCGCGTTCGTTTTCTCGGCCATGGCCGCCCCCAACCTATCTTGTACAATATTGCGTTCGAGCTACTAACTAGTAGCTGTATTACTTATGTATATGCTATTGCGCTCATCCGTAAGCAATATATTAGTAATTCTGCTACATTCTGGTCAATCGTAAAGGACCAAACATCATTGTGACCTCTGAGCTCCGACAGAATGGTCAACGATGTCAATGCCAAGGGGGGCTAGTGGTGAGTGAGGAGTCAAAGGCAAGCATATTTCGTCTGATTGAAGGAGAAGAGGCTGACCGTGTCCCGGTCGCCCCTCCTTTTCAGGGCTACTGGACGTTAGGCATCGAAGGAATCCCAGTAATCGAATCCATTAGAAAACCGAAACTGGCAGCTAAGGCTCAGATGGAGATGGCTTCGAGATGTGGATTCGATGCCATGGAGGCGTCGTGGGATTGGCTCTCTCCGGTGGAGATGTTCGGGTGCAAAGTGCGCGTACCGGTTAAGGGCGAGATCGTGACCAAGACGCGCCTCATCACAGGACCGGAGTCCCTCAAGAATCTGACGCTCCCCGATCCCCGACAGGACTACCGGGCCCTGAGCTCTGCAGAATCTGCCGAACTGATTGTATCGAAGATGGGCAGGGAGATGTTCCTATACTCCACCATTTGCTGCCCTTTCACACTCGTAGGTGAGATGCGTGGCGTTGAAGCGCTCCTCCTCGACCTTGTCATGCAGCCCGACTTCGCACAGGACATGCTTGAGATGGCCACGGATATGATCCAGGAATACTGTCGAGTCATATGCAAGACGGGCGTGGACGGGGTCATCCTGTGCGATCCGACCGCATCTGGCTCGCTGGTCAGCCCCATGGAGTTCCAGAACTACTCCCGCCCATATATGAAGAGATGCATGGGGACCGTAGCCCAGGAGGGATGCGTCCCCATGGCGCACATCTGCGGAGATACATCCGAGCTTATGGAAATCATCGCCGACATGGGTACCAGCATATTCTCCCTCGACAGCTCGGTGGATCTGCAGCACGTCACCGAGCATGTGAAGAAACGCATGACCTTTCTGGGAAACGTGAACTCACAGATGATGTTCAGGCGGAGCCCTCAAGAAGGATTTGCAGAATCGATCAGATGCATCGAGCGCGCCGAGAATACGCGATTGATCCTAGGGCTGGGGGACGACATCGTTACCGGAACTCCAGTGGACAACATCATGGCAATGAGGAAAGCCTCGGACAGCCTCTTGTCGAAGGAGTGAACTGGACGATCGGCTGGCACCTCATCAATATTTCTGCCTGAGCTTATTGCTATAACATGCTCATAGGGGCAATCTCTTTAGGGCTGCCCGAATCCCATCGTCGCCCTTGGCCGTCTCGAGTCCCGCTGAGGATGAGGGCTATCTCAATCTGGCTTACCACAACGATTCTTCTGCAGAATAATCCATTGGATTATTTTCATATATATGACATTTGTATTACAGATGCACTACAATAGTATGCTGAAAAACAACTATAGTTCGTATCAAAGCATACTATTGTTACAGGAGGATATCTAATGGCAAACGAGGAGGGTAGTGGAGGGCTGAACCGGTCCATCGGACCGTTGCGGCTCTTTGTTCTGGGTACAGCATCCATCGTAGGGCCGTGGCTGGTGATGACCAATTGGTGGATCTCACTGACTGGATCATCGATCGCTCTGGCGTTCTTCGTTCTTGGCTTGCTTTGCATACCCATCGGATTGGTGTTCGGAGAATTGACGGCGATGTTTCCTCAGGCAGGAGGTTCGTCCGTATATATCGAAAAGGCATTTTCACGCAAGGTCGCATACTGGTTCAGTTGGGCGCTGATGTTATCCTACACGACCGTTCTGGCGTTCCAGCTGAGGGCCTTGATGGAGATCATCGGATACATGTGGTGGCCGGACATGAGCCTGCTCACCACAATGGTCATTGCAGCCATCATCGCGTTTGCCATATTCTTGCTGAACACAAGGGACGTCTCCATCAGTACTGGGGTGCAGGTGGGCATATTTGCTATGCTCGCGATCGTAGGATTTGGATATTCCTTCCTGTTCTTCGCTCACCCTCAGTTCGACGTTGCCAACTGGCAGCCCATGTTCCAAAACGGTACAAGTGGGTTCCTCACCGCGGTCGCTCTGATGACCACTATGTTCTTCGGATTCGAGGTCATACCGCAGTTCGCAGAGGAAGCCAATTATCCAGCAAAGAAGCATTGGAAGCTCATGGTGGGAGCCATAGTGTTCGTGATGGCCTTCGATGGCGCGATCACTCTATCCGAATCGGGGATGCTGCCCTTCGATACCGCGATCCTCACTCCGATGCTGGGGGCAGAGATCGCCAGTGTCGCGTACGGCCCCTGGTTGCAATACATCATCGTATTCGCGAACGTTGCCGCCCTCTGTGGGTGCCTGGTCGGATTCTGGATGGGGGGCTCTAGAATGCTGCTCGCCATGGGCCGGTCCGGAGCGCTTCCGTCCATATTCGCCAAGGTGAACAAGAACAAGGTCCCCAGCACGGCGAACGTGTTCATTCTGGGTGTCGTTCTCATGTTCATCCTGCTCTCTGGAAGCGCCTGGCTTTCGAGCTTGTTCACCCTCATGGCCGTGGGTGTAGGCGTGACTTACACTGGAGTGAGCCTCGCCTTCATCAAGCTAAGGATAACCGGAAAGGAGATTGCGCGACCCTGGAAAGTGCCCGGCGGCATGGGCATGGGATTCCTGGCCCTCTTCGGCGGCCTCGTGATCTCGTACTTCACCTTCGCATACTTCACGGTAGATGTGTGGATGCTCTTCGTCATGTTCTTCGCGCTGGTCGGCGTGGTCAGGCTGATTCTGGTCATCGACTCGCGAAAACATCCAGAGAAGTACGGTATGCACGCTGCAACTGTCGAAACGATAGCCATGGCCGGCATTGAGCCGGGGAGCAAGAAGTAGAGAGGAATGGAGGAGATCTAATGAGCGTGACATCAAAGGAAAGGATAATAGCAGCAATCAACAAGGAAGAGGTCGACCGAGTACCCATTGGCCCGCCGTTCCAGGGTTACTGGTCCCTTGGCGTCGAGGAGGTGAAGGTTCGCGATTCCATCGAACATCCCATGATGGCCGCCAAGGCCCAGATGGCCATTGTTGAGTCCTGCAAGTTCGACTTGCTGGAGAGCATGTGGGACTGGCTTTCGCCGGTGGAGGCCCTGGGATGCGAGGTGAGGATCCCCGACTTCGGCTCCATTCCGACTTGGAGCAACATCATCAATGGGCCGGAAGACCTGGATAAGGTCGTTATCCCCGAACCGAAGAAGGACTACCGGTTCGAAGCATCGATGGAGACCACCCGCATCCTGGCTCAGGAGCTGGGGAAAGAGAAGTTCCTTGTCCAGACCATGGTGTCCCCGTTCACACTTGCGGGGGAGATGCGCGGAGTGGAGACCATGATGATGGACACGGTCATGGATCCCGACTTCGTGCACAGCCTCCTCAGGAAAGCGACCGAGGTGATGAAGGAGTACCTCAAGGTTGCGGTGACCTCTGACGCTGATGGCATCATTCTGTGCGATCCGACCGCCTCGGGGTCGCTGATTTCCAAGGAGCATTTCGTGGAGTTCTCGCAGCCATACATGCGGGAGTGCGGCAAGGTCGTGCGGGACGCCGGGAAATACCTCCTGATCCACATCTGCGGGGACACCGGCGATCGCCTGAACGACGTGGTCGATGTCGGTGCCGACATCTTCTCAATGGACTATCAAGTGGATGTCGGCTACGCCCTGGAACAGGTCGGCGACAAGCAGACCATACTCGGGAATGTGAAACCCGCTCAGACCCTGTTCAGCGGAACGCCTGATGATGTGAGAGCAGAGTCCAGAGCATGCATCGAGAAGGCGGCCGGCCGGGCCTTCATCCTCGGGGCAGGTTGTGACATAGCTCCCGGAACGCCGCTGGAGAACGTGGAGGTGTGGAAGAAAGCCGTGATCCCCTAAGCGTGCTCACACGAACGCTCAAACCTTTTCCCATATATTCCCCCAAACCCCTTTTTCTATTTTTATGTCGGGGACGCCCATATATACCAAGAGCGCGCAGATGAATGGCCTATGGGGCGTTAGGCCGTTGAAAGACCGGGGGAGTCTCCGATGCCTTCGCCGAACCTAATCTGACCCTAGGATCACGGCCCCATGTATACCAGCCGGCCCGAGTCGTGGCGGATCCGACCGTCCTCGACTAGTCGCTCGATGGCCTCAGAGATCCTCGCCTGTATCGCCGCGCCCGTTCTCTGGAAGCCGAACAGCTTAGCCGTCTCCCTCGCCAGGTCCTCGGCCGGCATGCTGACCTGCCCCTTCAGCACGAAGACCGCGGCGTTGATCACCTCCATCAGAGGTATCTCGCCGATCTTTCTCTTCGACTCTGGGTCGTCGCCCGGCGCCCTGAATCCGGCGTAGCTTTCCGGCGTGCTGCCGCTTGGCCACAGCACCTCGGAAACGTCGCCGTCGGTCGTCAGGACGGACGTCTGAGAGAGGGCGTGCCTGACCCGGTCGACGAACCGCTCGGTGCACTTGTTCACATTCCAGTATGGCGCCAGGCGCTTCGCCGCCACCTGCAGGAGCACCGGTCCTTCCACCTCCACCAACCGTTCCAGCTCCCCTTTAATCATCCAGTACTCGAACGAATCGCCCGAGTCGTCGTGCATGTATGTCTGGCGTACACCTCGTACGCTTCCAGCGTCGCGAGAGCGCCTCGGTCGATTATCGGGAACGCATCCTCCTCGACCTCATGCGGCAGCTCCATCTTCGCCGGTACCTCCGTTTGGGCAATGGTCGGCGAAGAGCGCTCCCTCTTCGCCCGCTCGATGGCTTTCTCAATCTTCTCCAGCTCTTGCTTGGGGCTGTACCACCAATCGGTGGACCAGATGCGGTGCAGCTTCCGGCCCAACCCCTCGAGCACGCTCTGCCTTAGCTCGTCACGGTCCCGCGCGGTCCTGGAGCGATGATAGCTGGCGCCGTCGCATTCGATGCCCAGTAAGTAGCTTCCCGGTTTCTCTGGATCGACGATGGCCATGTCGATGCGGTAGCCGGAGCAGCCGATCTGGTGATGCACCTCGTGGCCAACAGAACGCAGCGCCTTGCTGACCTCCTCCTCGAAGTACGATTCGGTCCCGGCGTCCGGGTCGACCGTCGCTACTTCCGACAGGGCAGCCGTGCCCCGTTCCGCGTAGTCGAGGAAGTACTTGAGGTCCCTCACCCCGGCAGCGCGCGTCCGGGGCAGGTTGATCTTGTCGGCCGTGAGCGACGAGAATACCATGACCTCCCAGCGCGCTCTCGTTATGGCGACGTTTAATCTCCTCTCACCGCCCGCCTTGTTGAGCGGCCCGAAGTTCATGGAGATCTTTCCCGCTCGATCGGGTCCGTAGCAGACGGAGAACAGGATCACGTCCCGCTCGTCGCCCTGGACGCTCTCCAGGTTCTTGATGAACAGCGGTTCCTCGACCCTTTCGCTCAGCGCCTCCAGCTCGGGGTCCTTGCCCTTCGCCTCGTCCAGCAGGTCTTCTATCAGGGCCTGCTGGGATAAGCTGAACGTCACCACGCCGATGGAGTACTTTGAGGCCTCAGGATCTTTCAGGCGGCGGGCGATCTCCTTCATCACTGCCTCGGCCTCCTTCCGGTTCGTGCGGGAAGAGCCGGCATCATAGACGCCCGGGACCAGTGTGAAGTTCACCGCGGTGGTGCTCTGCGGGGACGGGAACATGATCAGTCCATTTTCGTAGTAGCGATTGTTGCTGAAGGCGATGAGGCTCTCGTGCCTGGAACGATAGTGCCAGCGGAGGTACTGCTCTGGAAGCTGCGCAGCGATGCACTAGTCCAAGATGCTCTCCATATCCTCGACCGTATCCTCGTCCGTTTCTTCGAGCTCGTCCGAGTCGGTCCGGTTGAAGAAGTTGGTCGGCGGCAGCTGCTTGGGGTCGCCTACAACCACGAGGCTCGTTCCTCGGGCGATGGCGCCCACCGCGTCCCACACCGGCTCTGGGACGCCTCGTCGAACACCACCAGGTCGAAGGGCGGATAGGAAGCGTCGATGTACTGCGTCACCGAGATGGGGCTCATAAAACAGCAATTCCATACTGTCTCTCGACTTAGTTTCCGGTTAGGTGTATGGGCCGAGTCACATCCATCAGGTCCTTGGAGTTCAGCCTAAATGTGTACCCTCTGCTGCAATTCGGTAGGCAGCGTTCAAACCGATAGCTAACGATTTACACGACCTAATCTCCGGACAAACGCCCGTCCGATGTGCTTGACGATCCTGGGCCGAGTTATTTCTCGATCATAGAGCTTCAGAGGACATTACCCGTAGGGATCGAAGCCATAGCATAGTCGTCTGCCCACGTAGACAAATAATGAGGTACAGCATACACAATGTCTTCACCGCTATATACACGGAGGACCGAAGCGCCTTAATCCCAGATGTGCATCTCTGGCCATCACGGGGTGCATCCATGGACATGGAAACGTCTGAGCCAACAGGCGCCGAAACGGACAGCTACCGCCGGCTTAACAGGAAGTGCATGCTGTCAATGTACATCACCAATGGCATCACTTACACTATACTCCTGGCGGCCTTCATCTTACTGCTAATCTTCGTGCCCGCGCTGCGCGAGTCGACGTTTAGCATCGTCACTATACTGGCCGCGGCGGGCATGGTCCTGCTCCTCGTCTACTTCATCGTCGGCCCGCGCATCTACTACGACCGCTACCGCTACATGATCACCGCGGACAAGGTGGACGTGCGCTACGGCATCATCATCCTGCGGCACATTCTCGTTCCCATCGAGAGGGTGCACCAGGTGGAAGTGTCTCGCGGCCCGGTCAACAACATGCTCGGCCTGGCCAACGTCAACATCACCACCGCCGGCGGGGTGGCCACCATCAGCTACCTTGAGATTGACGAAGCGGAGAAGATCGTCGAGCGCCTCACCGAACTGATCAACAGCATGCTGCGGGACAGGGAGTGACGTGTCCGAACAAGGCCTGAGGCTTCACCCCATAATCATCGTGGAGAACACCATCCGCACCGCCATAGGGCTGCTGGTCCTGATCTTCGTAGCGGGCGTACCGCTCGACATACCGATTCTCGCGGCCATCGCTGCGGTCGCCCTCGTCGTGCTGCTGGTCTTCTACTATCGACAGTGGAAGCTCACCTTCGTCCGCTTCGGCGAAACGGACATCGTTGTAGAACGAAAAACGCTGTTCAAGCTCAAGAAGACCATACCGTACTCCAGAATCGCTTCGGTGAACCTCAACCGCGGCGTTCTCAACCGTTTATCCGGGACCTCGAAGCTCATGGTGAACATCAACTCCGGCCACAACGCCGTCCGGCCGGAGGCGTCGCTGACCTTCGAGCAGCACCTCGCCGACCGATTTCGGAACGACATGTCCCGCCACATCTACCGCGGCGAGATGCCATCGTTCGAGGAGACCGAGCAGATGGTCCGCTTCACCACCATGGACGTCATCCTCCACGGGCTGTTCAGCGTCTCCACCCAGCAGACCATCATAGGAGGTTTCTTCCTTCTCAACTCCATCGTCGACCAGTATCGCATCACCGTCGGCGAGGCAGATGCGGGCCCGGGAGGTACGTTCATCTCCCTGCTGCTGTTCTTCATCTTCCTGGTCCTGCCAGCCGTCCGGCACATGATCTACTACTACGGATTCAAGGTGCACCGGCAGGGCGACACCATATTCCTGGAGCACGGGCTGATCCGTACGTACAAGACGTCGTTCCGCATCTCCCGCATCAACGCCATCAGGGTCAAGAACACACTCGCCTCCCGCCTCCTGCGCCGCTCGAGCATTGAGGCCGAGGTTGTAGGAATAGGCTCAGACGACGGCAGTGGGACTACGAGGCCGCTGATCAGTCTTCTGGCTAATGACGCCAAAACGCAGAGCCTGCTGCAGGAGCTGGTGCCGGAGTTCATTTACGAGAGACAGGCCGAGAAGCAGCCAGCGGGAGCCCGCCGCGTCCTGATCACCGAGGGAGTCATCGCGTCCGCGATCCTCATCGCCGTGGCGGCATATCCATCCCTGCTCGCCTATGATGCGTTCTCCGGGACCGGAGACGGCATCATCGGCGCCCTGCTTCCGTATGCCATCCCCATCGTGACCGCTCTCGTGGTGGCGGCCATCGCCTACTCCGTGTCCGTGTCGTTAAAAGTGCGGGAGGTGGACACCGGCGAGGAGCTCTTCACCTTCGTGAACGGCATACTGGACCGCGAGGCGGTCATCATGAGCTACGACAATGTGCAGATGGTACATGTCGTCCGCGGTCCTCTGGCTAGGCACTTCGACGTGAGCAGCGCGCAAGTGTTCTTGCTCTCGTCCATGGGCAAGAGCATGATCTCGTCCGGCCTGTTCCCCGAGGATCGTCTGGAGAAGATTGGCAACATCGTGATGGAACGCGCGGCCGCAATGAAGCACTGAACCGGTCAGAACTCCGCCAAAGTTCGTTGTCCGCGCACCATAGGCCTTGCTTCGATGCCCAGCCTCGCCTTGATCTCGTAGGCCAGCGAATCGGCCGAGCCGTGATGGGTGAGCACCAGCTCCGGGTCGCAGCCCTTGACGAACCCGATGAGGTCGTTGAAGTCTGCGTGGTCCGAGAAGGGGAACGCTTCGTGCACGCCCATCTTGCGCTTGTACCCGGCATCGATGGCCCATCCGGAGACGGCCAGCCGCTTGACGTCGCGGTTGCACAGCAGTTCGCTCTGCCTGGTGCGCTTCAACCACGGAGAGCAGATCACCGCGAACGGTCCGTCGATGTCCCCTCCATCCCACAGATTGCATTCGAGCGGGTCGTCCTCGCTCCGCACCAGGGCGGTGGCGTTGTACACCGACAGGTCAGCGTACGGACCGAAGTCGCGGAGCACGCGGATCATGTCCTGCGACTTGCCGAACGGGTACGCGTACAGCGATACGGGACGGTTCTGCGAGAAGTTGTCCTCCACCTCGTCGTATATCAGCGAGGCGATGACATCGCTGGGCGGGAACACATAACGCGGCTTGCCGTACGTCGATTCGATGATCAGCACGTCGGTCTTGACCGGCCTGGCGCCGCGGTTGCCACATCGGTCTCGAGTGCACAGGTCGCCGGTGTACAGCACCTTGCGGTCGTTCACTTCCACCTGGAACATGCGCGAACCGGCCATGTGGCCGGCGTCCAGCATCGTGACGCCGTCGGCCGGGGCCATGGCGAGCTGCTTCTTGCTCCGCCCGTTGAGGCAGCGAAGCGTGACGTCCGATGCGACGACCTCGGTGCTGGCGATGCGCTTCGGCAGGTGATCGGAATGCGCATGGGATATGCAGAAGGTGCCGCACGATTCTATGGCGTCGGCATCAAAATAGTACTCCTTGTCCCCCAGGACCTCTACGCCATTGCCAAGGCGTATGGTCAGCGCTCTCCCCGACATGTCCGGTTTCGATAAGGGGCGAACCTCTTAAAGATATCTGCCAACGAGCTCGCCAAGGCGAACGGTTCCGCCATGACGCTTCTGCCTTGACACCATGTTAAGGTTTTTATTTATATCATAGATTACAGGAGCAGAGAATAGCATGGAGCCTGGGAAGCGGAAGATAGTCATAGCGGTCGCCGTCATCCTAGTGGCCGCGTCACTTGTTATCGTCGCTGCGTTCTCTGCCGACGGCAGGACCCGCTCGGAGAGGCTGATCCTCACCTCGGTCGACCTTACCGAGATCGGCGCGACGCAGGTGTGGGAGCCGATCTCGACCTCAAGCCACCCGGACTTCCGCAGCAGCGGC